>JAAUYG010230093.1_pt1 | contig 15620 bp, 7 predicted proteins | sample 7278091 | NCBI WGS metagenome assembly JAAUYG01 (sample SAMN14350201, study PRJNA611818) | marine sediment metagenome | isolation source: surface marine sediment (0.6m) | place: French Polynesia: Moorea | collected 2018-08 | reverse complement strand
CTGGGGTAAGTTCATGTATGATGCAACTGTATAATGCATCAACAGTTTCGTTAGTAGCTCCTGAGGCCAATTTCCTAAAGAATCTTAAGGTCCAAACTGATCTCAAACATGGAAAATATACTGGTAATCATGGCAATTACTAGTACTGAATTTACACTCATTTCTGGACTTATGATTTTTCCAGAAACTGGCCCTGGAGCACCTACAATGCTAAACTCGTGTCCTGAAATTAGATGCCAAACAGAATGCCAAGTCATTCCAAACCATGAAATCCCAGCTTGAATTCAGACAATCAAAGAGACACATACCACATACATTGTAGCACAGAAGCAAGATGACCAAACCTCGACAACGTTATGAATGTAGGTTGTTACTACCTGGACTCTGGAGTGGTCTTAGAGGAAGAATATTCTTACCTCTCGGAGTTAAAATTGAAACATCATGACGCGGTCGAAACATCTAACGATATTTCATTTTCAACTCCCGACAGGTAAGAATATTCTTCCTCGACAACTTTGTCATGACACAGAAAATTTTTACTACACCTGAAAGTTACACTAATCTGCAGTCCTCTGAAACGTTCCTTTAAACAATCACACACCATTCAGCACAACTACACCAGCACTGGACTCTATTTTAAAATACATTGTCATTGTAGTTTGTTGATCAGTCGAGGTTCGCTAAAAGCAGTGATAAGATCTGACATACTTGATACTTGGAAGGTAATGTATCAGCTGGATTAGCAGTCTGCATCCACCCACATTGCAACTGAGTAAATGGACATGGCACAAAAAAACACTTCACTGCAAAGCATATACCGGTACCTAATGCATCCATTCTGAAAACACACTTCACAAGAACTGTCTACTGGTGTATGCTTTACAGTTAAATACAAAAAAGGCTTAAATTAAGACTATTTAATAATATTAAGTAATGATTAATTATATACGTCATATATAAACAAATTGCATGAGCATGATAGAAACACTGAAGAACAATTCTTAGTAAGTAAATATACTGAGCTAGTGTAATGTTATAGTGTCCATTGTCAGTCCGTCGGGGTGTGGAGAAAACTTTCTCCAAGCTCTTGGCTGGAGTTCATTTAACTAATAATACTGAATTTGTCTCATCAATTGCCATTGACACTTTCCAAAAATTTGAATTTTAATGTATTTTCTTCACTTTGGTTAACAGTGGCCTGAATATAGGGACACTCTTGGCCCTGCACATGTCCAGGTTATACAGCAAGTTTTCCAAAAAGAACACTCCAAATAGCTCTGCTACAATTTATGTTTTCCCGCAGTATTGTTTAATACTGGCTGAGTATCAAGGTCCCAGGGCCTCTTCTTTTCATTACAACCTAACTTTGCCTTGAAGTAGGTAAAGCGACTGAACAAAGACAACACTTGGGAAGGACCTAAACTTTCACAATCGGCTTTGAGAACAAAATAAGCCATAATTCAATGCATATGATACTAGTGAACATGCTGAATGTGTGTCATGCCTGGAATACAGTATCTCGTATAGCTGAATCATTATAATGGCCGTGCATTTATTTACTTGATATCAGTATTAAAGGCCCGTCAAAGTTAGATTTGCATAGCCAAAGGTGTTTAAACCATTGTGCTGTTCCAAGTATTGCCTAGGCCATTGGGGAGGTACTACACTGGCCTGCACAGATCTAAAGGGTTATATAGTGTCCCTGCAGTCATTCACACATCACATACTCACAAGATTACAGGTAATACTAGTCCAGATACAGGTGTATCTTTGCAGAGAATTAAACACAGGGAATGCTAGAATGAGTAATGAAAAGTGTTCAGAAATACACAGAATTAAAACCATGAGTATAAGTTAAAATGGTGACAAATTCAAAGCTACTCATACAAACTGAGCTAAAACTTACTAAAAATTTATGCCATATCTAACATCAATGTCTTGGTACTTTCAAGTACCACAAGAAGCCCAGTTTTCAGGCACACAAGCTTGATGTAGACTAATAATTACATTCATATTAAATCAGTAGAGCTGAGAATTTTTCAATATTTCAACAATCATGATTGTCAAAGTTCATATGCTAACCATAAATATAATATTTTGCGTTGAATATATTATAATTTATGAACTATTTAATGTATCGATATATAACTTAGGTATACAAATTACAATGTGCACATCTCATGCAGACCAAAGTAAGGTGAATACACTGTCAAAGATTATTTTTTTTTTAAATTCCCTCTTCAATTTGAATTTTGTCTTTGTTACAAACCAATGATGTAGCATACAAAATAAAGCGCTGTCTTCAAATTAGTGTGATCATTTTTTTCAAACTCTAGCCAGTACCTCGACGGCTTCTTCCCCACAACACAACCTTGTATCATGGTACCAGGCATTTCCATTTGCAATTTCAAAAGTAAACTTCTGATCTACCACATGTAGCAACATATAACCAAACCTCTATACAGATGTTCAACATCTGTGGAAAACACACATGTATTTAATAGCTACGTTTGAACTCTAAAATGCATGAAATGATTGGTTCTCCAAAACACATGAATTACTGCAAGTTCCACAACAGCCTAACCCACAGAAATGTACACTAAAACACACTCCGACTCAAATAAAACAGCTCCCATGATCAGGAAAAGCAAACAAACAATTGGATAGCACCAAGTCCTGTAAACTAATATAATGGTATCAACATGATTAACTGGACTGTTTTGCGAGGACTTTCATCTTTCAAGTTCAGGGGGAAAACTCTGATTGACAGACAAGAAAAAAAATAAATAAATAACATAAAATTTTAAATCCAGATCAGAGTACAGTACTTAAAATTCCAAGTCATAGCATCCCGAAATTAATACATGGGCATGTTGCCTTATTTGAAAACTACATCAGACATTTCTCTAAAACATATATACTTGAAGGAAAGCTGGCATAAAGTGCCAACAGGAATGTGTGTTAAATACAACTGCTGTAATCACAGTGTATAATTATTTCACTCCATTTCTTGTCCACGCTTGAGTTTTACACCAAAATTTAATTTTGTGTTTTTGGGAATGGGGGTGGGAGGGGGGGTGGGGGGAGTAGGATCTGCATAATTATATATTATGGTTTTATCAACTTTCATATTGCACAGAAAAGAATGCACAACCACAGGTACACAATGCACAACAAAACATATCAAATGTCATATATAGGGTAGAAGTAAGCCTTGCATATATATCCACACGGAAAGTACTAAAACTGCGACAAATTAAAACGCGAGTTACAACAGTTACTTGCAAATCATCCGTATATTATATAAGCTACCTAATCAAGTTTGAAAATTTCATATTGCTGTGTAAGAAAGTATGATCCGATGGTTATGTAAAATGTGAAGAATACATGCATACAGTGTGATGATTCCTACAGCGTCGAGTAGTCAAACAGATACGGAGAGGAGGTAACAGTGTGAAAACAGATGATAATCCCTGGGGAAAGTTAGTGCATCATGCCGTGTTACTGGAACAGCCAGCTCCCCTCACTACGCAGGTCTTGGCGGCCCTTTCCTCCAATCCACCAATCAGGGCACCACGCCTGCCAGCAGCCAGGTCAAGGTAACAATCACATAATCCTGAAACAAACAAATACATTGTAAAACTAGACCAGTCGAGCACCCACGACTGTCGCATATACATGATATATATATATATGTACAGTGGTCCCTTCATTTTATAACCATTTATTATTAGACCACCTGCAATAAAAACACATTAAAATCCCATGGGTGGTCTAGGCACCCATCTACAGGCTCAGGCCTCAATGCGACATTTAGAATGATCTTGCCCTTGTTCTGGTCTCATTGCTTTCTGTTGCTAAAAAGCACTGGATATGTTATTACATAGTTATTAAATGTCTTACAAAGCTTCTTATGATGGTTATCCTAGTTTATATAATGCCCAGTTACAGATGTGTCATGTGTGTGGATGCCAAGATTCTACACCTACAGCATCACTTTGGGTTTGTTGATATTACCTAGATTATAATTGTCTCAAACTAAATCTATTACCATCTAGAAAATGAAATTCGAAAAAAAAATGTGCATAATGGTGAACAATTTCTGGACGGACACTTCCATTTTACATGTTTTACATATTTCATCATGTGATCTGCATACTTCATCAAATTAAACAGGTGAATTTTAAAATTATTTTCCCAATAATTTCTGGTGATTGAATACGGTCAGGAGCTCAAATTGATGAGATATTTACGCAGTGTTCAATAGAAATAAATACCAGTATATGCCTTCATTTGACCTTAATTTCACTCAAGGTTAAATGTAAATGGTGTAACTGGTTTTTGCATACACTGCCCACTGCCCAGTGTATATCCTATAGTAACATATGCCCTAACTTTACCCCATTCTGAGATACATGTACATGGATTGGACACAGGAGTGACTACATTGAATTGCACATTACAAGGTCACTCAAAGACAAATTAATTGTGCAGTTTGACTCTCCATATATACCCAGTATAATTTCCCACCATTTACAACGTGTAACCATTATTGTCACCCATATGTCTACCTAACTTATCATGCTTATGTAACCTATGTTCTTTTAATAGTGCTGTAACAGGGACTTGGACATTTTTTTCTCCTATCTTTCATGATGTTCATTCTGTCTATCAAAATTTTAAACCCTCAACTCCCCACCCTGGGCCAGTTACCACGTACAGAATTTATTTTCAAACTCGAATTATGTCATCTCTAGAGTCGGAGGGAGGCTTTTTGTCATCAAAAAAGCCAAATTTTAATTTGCTGAATGGTTTGTAAAATACAGACATACACACAGTGAAAGCAGGAACACCCACCCCACCCCCTCCCTCAACAGGCTTGGCAGGTTTCTTGCTTTCACTTTGTGGGAAGTATAAACACAACAACTTGGTCAAGAAGTTAGTAATATAATATGCAGTGCTGATACATTATTATCAGATGACATTATGTAGCAGTGGCTTTATGTATTGTACTGAATGTACTCCAGGCTGAGCTAATGCCCTTAAAAAGTTCAAAGCTAAGTCAAAGGATAACATGGATAAAGCACAATGTAACAGTAGGTCTGGTTTGCCTGATACTAAAGCACTACTAGTAGTACATGTACATACAATACTAACAATAGTATTGAATCAGTAATACTTACATCCTAAGAAGGTTATAAGATTATACAGCATCCATTCTTATCTTTCACTGGTGTACAGTTCATCTCCCTGACAATTTCAATGAAGACCTCGTTCACGTTGAGTGTGCTTTTGGCCGAGGCCTCTAGAAAAGGGCATCCCCACGACTGTGCTAGGGAATGTCCTTCGGATGTGCTGACCTCACGTAGGTGTTCCAAGTCACTTTTATTTCCAACCAGTAGTACAGGGACTCGATCCGTGCCCTTGACTCTTGCGATTTGTTCCTTCATGGTTTTGATATCTTGAAAGGTTTGGAGGCTCGTGATACTGTAAACGATCACAAAGCCTTGTCCATTCTTGATGTACAAGTCTCGCATGGAAGCAAACTGTTCAGTTCCCGCAGTGTCCAAAATCTCCAGCACAGATGGCGCTCCATCCACTTCAATCTCCTTCCGGTAGAAATCTTCAATGGTAGGATCATATTTCTCCATGAAAGTCCCAGAAACAAACTTGACCGTCAGGGCACTTTTGCCAACTCCACCACTCCCCAACACGACAACTTTATACTCCCGCATCATTTGCTGGTTTTACGCAGCTGAAAATATACATAGGAAATAAAATATAAGTAGTAACTAATTAAATAATCTTCCAAGAAAAATATCTTCCAAGAAAAACATAATTAACAACCTCACTAAACCATATTTTTTATGATTCCTATATATACTGTTCAAAATATTTACGGGATCAAAGTCAGCGTAGCACAATACATGTAATAAAGGCATGTAAGGGGGCAAAGATCCAAACATTTAAGGGAGGAAATTTAGCGTAGTTTATTCATGTTATTGTTAAATCAGTGGCCAAACCAGCTACTGATTGACAATAAACAGTCTTATAGTGTTTGAACGTGACGAAGCAACATGCGGCTGATGAGGGAGAGGGGTTGTTGTGGGCCTGGGGATAAATGAGTGACCTCCTCAGTCCTCAAGCATGTCGAATCCTCCTCCCATAATTGCCAGTTGTATCAAACTTTGTTGTAATATGGGACAGTTTTATGAAATTCAACTCCCTGAAGCCCTCACATGGAGCTGGTACTTCTTCGCCATGATTAAGGCTATAACTTACGATCCTCTTATCATTGCTTACTTAAAAATGATTCAATGTAACCATGTAACTGTGGTTACAAATGCATGGTGGTAGGAATTTGCTCTAATTTCCAGCCATATTGGGTTAGTTCATCACATCGAGTGTTAACTTATGTGTGATGAACTGACTGTGGCGAAGTGACTGTAGGATGTGACGAACCGACTGGCAAACTGGGGAGGGGGGGGGGTTTACGTAGTGTTTCCTGTTTGATATACTGGCCTACTACCTTCGACATAAATAAAAGCGGAATTTTCTATACCCCTTGTGTTGCTTCCATGGCCCTGTTAAATGAACCCAATACACATGATACACAACCACCGACAACAGTGGTACATAAGATAAGGGGTGGCTTGTATTTATAATTTTACATGCAGGACTGCCTGTTACCAGCTACATTTCAACAGTTTACATGGTATTAGCAGTGATTAGTGTTGATTATTATGTGGTATAATATAATCTGATAATCAAAAATATGAACTGTTTGTTGATTCTTACCTACAACGTGTTTGAAAGAAGCCAGCCCAAAGATCTGTCAGTTCATTCCAGGATAGTCACACAGTCCCTTGTGACACAGTTGTAGTGTCGGACACACATTACCACGACTCGTACTTTTGAATTGTATTTGTCAGTGTTTGTTGGAAAACAAAAAGTACAACTACCATCCAGCAATATTTAGCCTGCTTTGTCATCAAACTTCCGGTTACCAGTTACTAAAATCCCAGAGGCGATGATTTTAGGGCCTACCACCTCACGTCACACTGAGTATGAAGTCACGATGATAAAATAACTAAGCGTTCACATTAATGTTTGAAAATCACTGAGTGTGTTAACTAATCTGATCCCATATTTGTCACACAAACAAGAACTAAAGGTCCAGCAGTTTAGCTTGACGAAAATCAGTCGGGCCACTTTCCGGAAGTGTTTTTCTGTACCTCCACCCACGGTCGAGCTTTCACAGCCATTCGCCAGAGGGCAGTGCTATATGAACTATTCCCGCCTTCTGACGTTGATATGTTGACCAAAGACACTGTCCCTGATCTGACTAGCTGGTCAACCAAGCATTCATTCTGTCCAAGCGCATTCTAGTAGACACCGGGAAGAGGGTGCTACATATACCTTGGGATGGGAAATCTGTCATAACAACTGGTGCACAGACGTAAAAGAAATTTTGAAGTAGTTGTAGTAGTTTATTTTTCAACTGCAAAACTACTTAAGCTGCAATTGCTAATCGAGCACAATTTCGAAATGATTCAGGTAGGACTTACAGCTGTGGTGATTTACCTGTAACCAAAATCTAAGTAGCTGTCTTACCGTACAAGTAAAGAAAACGTGAGATAATCACAGTAGATAAAGTCTAAAAATACGGTTGGTAAATATCCGAGAAAACAAAAAAAAAGAAAAAAAAAGAAAGAAAAACAACGGCAAATCAACAAAGCTGAAAAACGAAAAATATATAGAAAAAAGTACAGGTAAACCACTGTTGCAGCATGTTATCCGATACACAAGATACATAAAAGACATACCTCTGATGTGGATAATAAAAGTTAGATACTAAATAATAGAAAAGAACACATATAGAACATATGTTTATATTGGATCTATTGACCACACGATAGTACACATACAGTGTAGTATGTACGTCAGTCGGCCATGATTTGTCTGAACTGACGCCTATAAAAGATGAAAGTATTTTCAGTGAAGTATCATATGTCATGGAAGTTATGTCCAGTAGATAGGGGCAACATTAATAAAACTCTTTGACATTACCTTGGTAAACCTGTATGTTACATCGCTTAATGCCTTCCCCCGTGTTTGTTAGAAGTGAATGTCCTGATTACGTGTCATTTCTTCAATAACCGGTGCTGGATATAGCCCGTTTACATGTATACTTTACATATAAGTTTACATATACTTTATACTTAGGAAAGTACATGTGTCTACACGGACTTTCCTAAGCTGTGATAATACACAGGTTTCACATTCAAGAGTTTAAAGTGCTCGAATAAAGGGTGGGGGGTATGATGAAGATACCCTACATTGGCTATAGTCCTGATAATTTTCTTTTGCAATACATGTATTTCTATTCTTAAAGTGGGTTATATAAGTGGAACCCCAGATACACAGACCGTTGCGAAGATGAGGGCATTTCAAAGTATTTAATAAACTTTCTAGAACGAGAGCTTGAATATTGTTCAATGAAATGTGTCCAGTTGATATCAACATGTTTCGAAATTTGACGATATTAAGGTCAGAAAAAAACATGGCGGGACACAATTGGATTTGCCGGTTACGAGATGTTTCAGATTTCTGGAATATTCGCCAAGAATTTTAATAATACCCCCCCCCCTCCCAAAACCAGGGTGTTTATCACGAAGTTTTGTTGAAATCGGATGTAAACTGTAGAAGTTGCATTTTGAAATGTCGAATCCCATTTCAGCCATTGTTAATTTTGAACACAACCTAAATCCCATCAAATTAAAGACTGAAATTTGACCTTGTGCCAAATGGAAAAGATGAAAATCTGCAATTATCCCAAAATGAATGATCGTAGAGTAAAACCAGATGAAAAGTTAGACCTACATGATAAGCATTTTACTACAGTGGGGTAAGTAAGTAAAAAAAGAAGTAAAGAAACCTGATTTTTTACGTTAAATATTACGTTACGTGTATGTCTGTTACGTTAAATATCCAAGTTTGGGGTCATTCAGGTAACCTTATTATATTATATTTTCAAAACTTAGTAGCCGTCTAGTCAAAAAAAAAATTCAACAAAACTTTGTAAATTATCCCTGTGACAGCCCACACAAAAGTTATCACTTTGAAAATTTGAGCCTCTATTGCAAGCGCTAAATGCGTACCGGTTACTTTTGACCTTCGGTGCTTCAGAATGATTTCGTGGTTATTCTGTGGACTTTCTATTTGTGACTCGATTCAGATTCAGAATAGCTTTCCATATATCAATTACAAGATACATTGGTTTAATTAACCGATTCACGTGCATGCACTAGGTTTATGAACCGCCACGTAGCCACTGCCAGTCAGGGAAATGCTGTATCATAATGTACCCTTCGCTGTTACTCCAAACACAGCGATTCACAGCGAGCTCAAAACGTAGGTGATAACGTCGTGACGTGACTCTAGTCTGCCTGGGTTGGGAGCTAGGCTTTATTGGCTGCTGACTGTGGTACATTGGTTTATGAATTTGGGTGTACTGACCACTGTATCACAGTGGTTAAGATCTGCGAATTTGCCTGTATTTGCCAGTGGTTATGATCTAGGCTGTATTGGCCAATGTACGTGGCACAATGTGTTATGATCTGGCCTCTATTGGTGGCACAACCCCTGGGGCAAGTTAAGTATAAGTCACGCTCCAATGCTTCAATATTGAATTTGAAAACACACTCTAAACTGAGAAATGTTAATTGAAATGCCACATCTCCCTTCTATAATATTAGGGCCTACACTTCAATATAAATGAACCTGTCTGTCGCCAGATCCCGGGCGCCAGATACAATCTGTGTTGGGAGACCACGTCTGTATGGTCCAGAAAACAGTTCTTTTAGCCGCCAGGTTCTTTTGCAGGAACAACCTACATACAGCACATGCCTTGGTTGTGTGACTCTTGTAATTAACCAATCAAATTAATGTTTTAGCGAAATCCTTCCTCGTGACCTCAAGGATGGAATTTTTCGACTTTGAAAAAGAAAAAATCCTCAGAATAACGTTAACAGCAGAGGTTCCTATATTTTGGCCCAATAATACATGTATAGGGTAATGGGTAATAGATAAACAGTGCTTGATAAGCAAATTGTTACTATCAGACGTGTATCCAATCACGTCATCAGACTTTATATTGCAATTGCACACTAATGGCAAACCATGTCTGGAGAGTTCCGGCGCACCATACATTCGGCATTGCGCATCATGGAAGTGGCACACTGATGTTTGAAGATGTTATATGTCCGAAAAGATCACAGTTCTGGCACAGATTGTCATTGAACACCATTACAAAGGCATACAAGGAAAGAACTGCTAAGTTAAATTTGACTTGGGGTGACCTTGAAATGTAAATGTCAATGTTACTCATATTCCAAGCGCCCTTATCTCAGAAAGGCATAGCCTAAGGTGACACATTGCTAATAGCGACTCATAACGCATGCAAGAGCATAGTTAAGTTTTCTATAGTTACATTTGACGCTGAGTGGCTTTAAAAAGTCATGACAAATATAGATTTAGTGACATTTTTCACTCACACGAGTCTCCAAACCAGGGTGAATTGGGAAAAAGGTCTGTGTATGCAAGTAGCCTGAGGATTTTGCGGGCGGTGTGGCTTCCCGCTATTCCAGCCCATCTGTCTTTTCAATGGTACCAGTGGGCACATATATAGGAAAATCTACGTGAACCCTAGGGAAAGTTTATATTGGGATCTTTGAATCAAAGAAACAGCGTGTAAGGATTATGATATCCCTAAGGTGCCAAACCATAAAAAATACCGATTTACTTCTAAGTATATTGGTTATATTTTTATATGTTTAATATTGTGTAGTAATCCTAAAGTTGAAGCAATTTTTAGCTCTGCTTTGTGCTACAGCTCAGCAGAGCTACTGTCGTCACGCGAGCATACGTCGTCCGTCCGTAAGACCTGTTTTTTCAGAACCTGTCAAGAAGATTAATGCCAAATTTGTTAGAAATGTGCCCTTTCACCATATCTCCAGACCATTTGTTTTTCAAAATTTTGCATTTTTATTTTTTTTAAGTATATTTTTCGTTTTCGTTAACATGGGATCAAATGGGAGAAAAAAATTCAAACGACATCTCATCTGAATGTGCATAACAGATCCACTCAAAAAAAAAAAAAAACCATACATACTTCAGGGGAGGGTCTCTACCAAAGTTGTATAAAGTTTGGCGAAATTTCAAATTTTGGACGTTTGAAGATTTTTTTCCCTCTTCCTTAACATAAGACCCTATCGAAGCCAAAATGGCAAAAGGGTACTTTTTGTTACAATTTGTTACTGCATTTTCTCAAAGTTCATCTGAATTTTTATCTCCAGTATCCGCACAAAATTATTTTGTCGGACTTTATTTTTCGGAAATTTTGATATCTTGGAATTTTAACATTTTTTTTCCTTTTCCTTAACATGGGACCACATGACGGGATAATTTAAAAACCGCTACTCCTTCCCCAAATCGCGACTAAATCTGCTCAAACTTTTCCTGATTTTTTGTCTTTAAAATCCTGACAAAATTACTTTTTCAGAAGTTTTTTCATACTTTATAAAACTATGAAATTTAACATGGGAGTTAATGGGAAATCATAAAATGTGAAATATCTTGAAAACGGTTGGCCGTATGGAAATTTGGGACTCACGGTCCTAGGAAATCGATATGTAGGGTATTATTCTGGACGGGTCGTTTGATTTGAGGTCATTTGGTGTACTTTGCAAAATTTCGGGATGTTAAGAGCTTCAAAAGGCTACTGCTCCCACAGTTTTCATCCAATTTTAACCAAACTTTATAGAAAGCATGGTAATCAGGGGAGAATACACACTATTACTTGTTTTGGCGATTCGCCAAAAAATTTAAATTTTATGACACTTTGAAATTTTTGTTAACACATTACCATATCGGGGTGGACTTTTCAAAACACTACTCCTACAGTTTTCATTCGATGCCAGCCAAACGTTATGAGGACACCGGCTACCATGGGGAATACAGGCTATTACGTTTCTTGGCAATCAGCCAAGTTTTAAACAAAGTTTGGCACTTTGAAATTTTAACATGGGAATCAATTGGGAAAATCGTAAAATGTGCAATATCTTGCAAACGACTGACAGTAGAGTAAAACGCATGGAAATTTGGGACTCGCGGTCCTAGGGCTCCATATCTAGTGTACGTTTCGGGTCACGTTATTTGAGTTCAGCGTGGGGTTATTCGGTGCACGTCGCAAAATCTCTGATGTTAAGGTTTTCAAAAGGCTGCTTCGCCCCCACTTTTCATCCAATTTCAACCAAACGTTACATGAAGCATGCATTCAGGGAAAATACAGGCTTTTACTTTTTTGGCTATCTGCCACACTTTAAATGTATATGGCACTTTGAAGAAAAGTTACCTCGGCTACATTGCCGGTATCCATGAAGCTATGCTGGTTTCATATGGCAAAAGATCAAGCAGAGTATTAAGGCCCCTGGACCTCTTGTTCTAAGTTTAATTTTTCAAAATTCATATACGCCCAACCACCTACGAAAAATCATTTTCCAGTTACAGGCCACTTTGAGACAAGTGCACGGAATGACCCCAGAATGAACTTGCTCAAAGATTAGCCATTTCCGACATATTGCATTTTTCATTTTCCACTGGCCATGGTGTTAAATTAAATCCCTTTTTTTCTTCACCTTGTTTATTTAAGTTCAAGATGGCTTGTGGTAGAATGAAATTCACCACTGAATGACACCAGTGAAACACAAGGGTTACAGTTGACATTGCAGTTGTCAATATCAATTTGGGGTGATTTGGTACATTTGCCTTAAAATTGAGTAAAATTTGATGGAACATTTGTGTGATGTCTCAATTATCATACCTACTGTTGTCGTCAAGCAGATCGCCAAGGTCCGTGGACCACTGGTTAAGTTTTCGTTAGCGTGGGACTCTGTCGGAAAAAAATGTCAAAAGTTCTTAGGCCAGAGCAATAAAATTTTGTGAAACTTTACGTATATAATACCTTAAATTTTACTTGTTAGAATTTTGAAATTTTGACTTTAGCAAAAATATTGCAAAAGAAGTGTAATGAAGTTTCAAAACTCTACCCCCACAGGTATTATCCCTTCAAGGAAGCGTTTTTGTAAATATTGTGACAGTGCCCATAAAGTTACTGCTTGGAATTTTTTAAAATTTAAAATAACAAAAAGATTGAAATTTAACACTGTGGCCAATGGGAAAAGGAAAATTGCAAATATCTTGGAAATGCAATCGAAACGGACGAAAATTTGTTCCTCCTGGTGTTCAGAGTAGTACATTAGGTGGTTGATTTTTTTAACTTAATACTTCAATGTTATTCTACACTTGTCTCAAAACGACGTTTTACTCGCAAAAATGTTTTCCACATCACGAAAAGGATGCCAATTTGGGACTCTGATCTCAGAAACTACATATGAACGACACATTTCAAGCTACGCCATTTGACACTAGTTTGGGGTCATTCAATACACTTCTCGGAAAATCGATATGTGACCACACGCATAAACAAGCGTTACCGCTACCAATGTGTCAGGTGGTCAAGCGTAGCGGAAAGACCCTGGGCCTCTTCTTTCCATTCACTTCAGTGTTTTGGAAAGAGACATGCAACTCGGAAACTCTTGTTTGTAGCTCGACACGGATGATATTTTGGCCAGCATGTCATGAAGGGGTAATAACCTCATTCACACTGAGGCGAATTCGGGGTTCATTCGGTGCACTTTGTGAAACGTAACCTATATCTACGACATTGCTGTCCATATAGTCCGAAATAGGGAGTATTTTAAACCCCTTGGCGGGAGAATTTTCCGAAGATACCCGAAAGAAGGGTAAAGGCGCGAAATCAGGGGCATCTCACGATTGGCGGAGCTTTTATTTGTCTCAATATGATTGGCTAAAGGGTAGTCATATGGCCAAGGTAGTTTGGCTTCGGAATGAAACCAATTATTCATACTGCGAATTTGTCGCGCCAAATACTCCCTATTGACAAGCGTTTTGGGTCTCTAGGGTAAGTAATAGGCATGGAGGTTTACTTTTTATTCCATAACGTTGTCATCCTGGGATCACTCAATTTACATTCTGAAAATTGACGTGTCTCGAAACACTGCCCTTGATCTTGGATTCATCTTGGATTCATCTTTCGAACATCAACTTAGAAATCGGAAACTGGTTCACATAGGGAGACGTGGCAAAGTTTGGAAACTGCTGCTCCTACGATGAATAGTGAAACTTTTTGGATATGCCAAGTGGTCAAGCAGAATGTGAATGTTCTTGTGCCTCTTGGATGGCTTTTTCCCGTGTATGCACCACTGGTGTAGTTTCTGACGATATCTGAATGTTGCTTGGACCTATACCAATCTATTCACTATTAGAACACAGACTTATGTATCTGTACACACCAGTCTCTTGCGTTCTGTAAGATACACGTACCGTGGCGATCGGTTTCAAATACAGTAGAGCCTTACATGGAAGACCACCCCACTGGTCATACAAATATGGTCTCTCAAGATAGGTGGTCTTTGGACTGGTTCAGTTACACTGAAATTCAGGACTTTCTTCCAGGAATATGTGGTCCTTCAAGACAGGTAGTCTCTCATGGCAGTGATCTCTCAAGGCGGGGTTCACTGTATGCTAACAAATGACGAGACATAATCAGAGGAAATCATTATGGGAGTGCTTTTGTAGTTTTAGCACCAATTGAACAAATTGTAATATGACGGTAAGTGAAATGGGACCTGGCGAGTAGAGTGAAGATGAAGTGACCTTTTACTGTTGCATGTTGGAAGCGAACTCCTCCCTCCCCATCCCATCCTTCCCCCAAGGCGACACTAACGGCTGTGCTGACAGCCGAAACCCGACCAGTCAGTTAATACGTGATATTCGCAAACAAATTGAAAGCCGAGCCTTACGACCTCAGAGCCTCACGCCGCGCGGCTATCAACGTCTCAACCCGGCTCCCGCCAGGGGTTCCGGCCGGGAGTCCTCCCGAACCCCGGCACAGGAACGCTTATCATCTCATTCCCACTGCGAGGCACGGGGGCTGCCGAGGGAGGAGCGCCCGGGAGACCTCTCCTTCCCACCGAGTGTCCGCCCAAATGGGCGTACGCAGTGCCAGGCTCGAGGTGGCTCGCTCCTAGAGTGATTTATCGCCGGGAGACGAGGCCTGTCAGGCAGGGGGCGCACGGACACTGCACACTTCCGCCGTCCATCAACGTCACAGTCCACCACAACACGTAAAAGGGCGATAAAATGGAAAATGACAGACGTGACTTTTCGGTAATCCGGACCGAAGGAACATTCTGTGATATACAGTATACATATGTCTTGGCTGCAATTCAAACAGGTTCAATAAGTCTAAAAGGTTCAATAACTACATACACTATTACTGTTACTCCTCCTCCTCCGTCTCCTCCTCCTCCTCTCTCCCTCCTTACCATTTCTCCTCCCCTCCTCCGCCTCCTGCTCCTCCTCCTCCTCCTCCTCCTCCTCCTACTACTACTACTATTACTACTACTACTACTACTACTACTACTACTACTACTACTACTACTGCTGCTGCTGCTGCTGCTGCTGCTACTACTACT
>JAAUYG010203963.1_pt1 | contig 15620 bp, 16 predicted proteins | sample 7278091 | NCBI WGS metagenome assembly JAAUYG01 (sample SAMN14350201, study PRJNA611818) | marine sediment metagenome | isolation source: surface marine sediment (0.6m) | place: French Polynesia: Moorea | collected 2018-08 | reverse complement strand
GTGGTGTCGCTAGGCATCAAAAATAACAATCCCAAAATGAAGCCATATAACTGTTAAAAATGGGTAAAATACAAACCATTACAACGAAAGTGTGTCCAACCTCCTTAAATGACATAATTTGCAACAAAAAAATACCACTGGTGTGTAATACTTGAATGACCGATAAGCAAGTGTTGTCTTATTTCTGGGGTAGTCTTAAAGTTTGGTTCTACTGAAAATGATTGATACATTAACAGCAAAACCGATGCATTTCAGCTCCACCGTCCCCCACGTCTGTCCGAATCACCATGGCAGGCAGTGAAAATCTGACGGTAGACTGGACGGCCCCCGACCCCCCGCACGGTATCCTAACGCAGTACGAGGTGAAGTACTGGTCAACCCAGAGCCTGAGTAGCCGGCCAATCGTTATCACTCTCGCTCCTTCCACCACTCTGTTTCACATGCAGCAGTTACAACCCAACGCGAGCTACGGGATACAGGTAAGCAGGGGTTTATTAGCATATGCAACAGAACCCCTGAATAAAGACCACCCATGATCAAGATCAAAGTGGTCTTAATTATTTAAGCAAAATAGAACCGCAGTGAAACTTGTATATAAAGACCACCCTAAGGAAATATCCTTATACACAGGTGGTCTTTATATGCAGGTTCAATACCATGGAAAGTTTACCCCTGGGGACCTGCAAAATGTGGTCTTTATAAGCAGGTGGTCTTTATATACAGGTTTATCTTTAGAGCAGGTTTGACTGTAGTTTGCATGCTTTGGTCGATTGATCAATGGTCCGCATTCTTAGCTGATGTTAATTCTGAGGTTTTGTCTTAAGCTGAGTTTCCGCTGTACTAAGATTTACAATAAAACCAAGATAGACAACACATTCTACACAGGTCTACATTTCAGTGTCATTGAATCTGTCACCAAAGGCCATATTTTAATTGCTAAGGCCAATAAAAACCCGGTCTGTCTTGACCAGGTTCTACTGTATTGCTAATATGAGCTAACACTGGAAACCCTATTAATGGATTAAGGCTCTTGCAGAAATATCAGATCTGTGTAGAGTGGAACTCCTACAATAAGACTACTCATTGTTGAGACCATGGTGGTCTTGATTTGGAGGTGGTCTTAATTCTGAAACAATATAGTAATACTGTGTAACTTTGGTCATCCCTTAAGTGGTGGCTTGCACTGTAGTTACTTACTTGGGCAAGATTTTAGAAAGTTTTTATAACCCAAAGTGAAAATGAGGCGTTGGAGGCATCACCTTGGAGGCATCTCAGGCTAACACATGTCCTCTGATGCATATGCATTCCTTTTATATTACCTGAAGGTCTAGTACTTCCAAGGACTCATCCAGCCTGTCTCTTACATTTAAGTGTGAAAATGAGTATTAAAATTTTAACATGCTCGACACACCATTAACATTGCCTATCTGGTATAAACTGATATTCATGTCTCTTGAGATTTTCAGTTGGATGTTATTGCTATCTTTGAAGTAATGTTTGTGTTTCGTTAGGTTCGAGCCTTCACTGACAAAGGCCCAGGGCCCTGGAGTGCCGTCACCTACGGTTTCACTGATGAAGCCAGTAAGTGCCCGACAACACATTGGGAAACATGCTTGTAACAGTTTCTTGGATTTTAGGGGTAAATTAATACATGCTTCCAATTCCTTTTTATGCATGAACGGCTGGGAGCCCCTTATCAAATCTGTATAGAAAAAATAAATCCTTTGTTTGGTGATTGTTAATTATAACATGTTAATTATAACTTCTTAACTCATACTATGCCTACTGTGTGGCATCACAGCGAATTGTGTAAGATTTGTTACCTAACTTGTTTAACTAAGATTTTAGAAATATGTCTGTTGTGTGGAGAATGTTAGGATTCCCTGTTACCTATTTGCGACCATCTAATATCCTATCCCTTCAGTACCCGGAGAGCCTAGGATGTTCTCCAATTCGAGTCGCACAGCATCCTCCATCACTTTCTATTGGAAGAAGCCTGAGAAACGCAATGGCGTACTTCAGCTGTTCAAGGTAACATTGAGAAAGAGACAAAGAATAAATGTAATAGTGTTGTCAGAGATGTTTGGTTAATCTGCGAAATCTGGGAAAGCAAGATATTGTATTTGGTGACCTTTGTTTCTCATGGCCATTCATTGTACTACAGGTCCTGAATTTCAGACACTGTTGTCGACTCTTAAAAGATTGGACCTCGTAATCTTCAGTGGACCATCTATGGTCACCGCCAAAGTGGTCTTAATTCTGCGGTGGTCTTTGTTCTGAACAAAGTAGCACTGATGTGTAACCCTTGGCCTGCCAAAGAAGCGGTCTTTTATCTTGGCTAGTCTTATGTGGGGGGTGATTTTAAGGCAGACTTTCACTATATAGCAGTCATTCTGTCTCAAGTTTTCCTTTGTACTATTATACCTAGTTGGTCTTTGAGTTTCAGACACTGCTACCTACTTAAATATTGAAGTGTTATAAATGAACGACAGTTGTTTTCCTAAATTTAAGGGCTGATTGTTAAATATCTATTATAAAGTTCTTTCCTTTGTTTCAGGTGGAGTGTTCTCCAATGACCTCACTCGGACGTTACCTAGGTCGAGATGTAGAACGAGAGGTGTCCGCTACCCAATCTGTGTATAAACTAGAGGGATTGCAGCCTGGCACAGAATATGTCTGTACACTGAGAGCTAGCACCAGCAAAGGCTATGGACCAGCTATCAGAAAAGTCTTCTATACTACGCCACAGTGTGAGTAGCAGATATGGTTGCAGGTTTTATAGTAGTAGTAGTAGTAGTAGTAGTAGTAGTAGTAGTAGTAGTAGTAGTAGATATAGTTGCAGGTTGTAGTAGCAGCAGCAGTAGTAGTAGGAGTAGTTAGTTAAGTAGAAGTAGTAGTAGTTGTAGTAGTAGTTAAGTGGTAGTAGTAGTAGTACCGGTAGTAATAGTAGTAGTAGTAATAGTAGAGGTAGTAGTGGTAGTGGCAATAGCAGCGATATTATCAGGATTACAATGAAGTCGTAGCAGCAAATATAGCAGCAGCAGCAGTAGTAGTAGTAGTGACAGTAGTACTGGGAAGTCATAATATTACGGTGGATATGGTTACTTCTGGCCAAACCATAACCAGGACAGCCTCATAAAATCAAATCGGTTGAATAGTACAGAAAGCTGCCATTGCATTGTGTGTGGGCTGTGACTTTTATTTAAGAAGACAGAAAACTTGCCAATTTAAGAGGAAGCTAAGAACGTTCTTGTCTGTATTCAGTGCCAGCCCCACCAGAAACACCAGAACTAGATGGGGCAAAGTCCACCGACAATACCATTACCATCAAACTCCGGCCCAGAACTCCAGCCCAGGTTGATATGGAACACGCCAAGAGGTGAGCTTCATTTATGTCCGGAAAATAGCCATGTTACTGAGTAACCACAGTTGCAGAAATTGACCCCTGTACTGAATGACCACCGTATAGAAAGCATCATAATACCGTAGCCTGACTACATTTCCATGTAACATATGAAAGTACAGTGGTCCCTCTCTTAGTGGCCACTCTCAACAGAGGCCACCCTCTCTATTAAGGCCACAGTTCTTTGCCGCTACTACTATAAATGTATTTACTTCTCCCTCTCACCAACGGCTACCCCTCTAATATGGCCACAATTTCTTGGCAAATAGGGTGGCCTTATTAGAGAGGGACTACCGTACGGTAATCCGCATCTTATATGGAAACCCTTTCTGTCACATTCTTTCATTATGAAGGCGACCTTTGGTGAAAGGGTTGAATTAATGCGTTCTTCAATTGCTGTTTATTAAGTGAGCTCTCATTAGAGGCCTGTTCTTTGGTGTGTGTCCTTGAAGAGAGAGCCCACTATAACTTATTTCTCACATTTCAGTGTATACAGAGTCGTAGTGGAGAGACTTATAGAGAAAAGTCGCAATGGCAACGGCTTGGTACGTCGGGACCTCAATACGGGTGGCCATACCACCCCGTGTGGCCTATCAGCAGACAAGCTGCAGAACTACACGCAGGCGGTACGTGAAGGGCTGCCATGTTACGTAGCGGCCGAGATCTCCAGCATCACCGGAAAGGAGGTGCAGTTTGTCGTCGGGGACAACAAGACGTACGGTGGCTATTACAACGCCCCGCTGGAGAAGGGGAAGGCGTACGACGTTTGGTTTGGAGTGGCTGTCACAGTGGATGGGGTGAGATTCATTAGACGCTGTGGTGACTCCGGGGGCCGATTAAGTCCAGAAGCAAACTAAATTAATCACCATGACAACCATTGTTTTTCTATTCCCTGCTTAAGTCCAAACCTGATCGGAACAAAAGTCAGTGTGATGTTTGGCAAACTTTAGGTCATTTCTGGACATACGATTTTTCGAGAAGGCGGCCGCTGGTCTTTTAATAATGTTCTAAAAGTCATGATGACAAAATTTTATAATATTATTGCACTTTTAACATCTGCTCATTTTGACAACAATTATTGCCGATGAAATCAAAGGCTTGCATCTTAAACACTTGGCATCTAATGTCCGGCGTGAGGAAAATTTGTTTAGATTATGTACGTGCACAGTAAATTACATGTACGGGTATGTTTAAAATATAATGTCCAGCCGGTTAGCTTTTGCACTAAATATACACCGTACTGTTTTTTCAGGAGACCGCTGTTTCATACTCTAAAACGGATGTGCCAGCTGTTGGTAAGTACCAGGACAACCACAACTGTTTATGTTGGCTTGGCCTACACATGTGGAAGGTAAATTGATGATATCTTGGCAATTTCCAAGTAGTATGGTTAGGCAAATTGGGCTCTTGCATTGTTAAAAAAAAACAGCTGTAATTATCATATCATTGACTTAAATAAAAGTGATGCATATACAATTTGTTTGGAGAAATGTAGTCTGAGATTCAGCTAAAATCAACCCATGGATTTTTTTTTTTGGAAAAAAGTAAGATCTACTTTAAACTGAGGCAAAAGTAAGTGTCAAGTTATGCATTTACAACGTGCTGTGAAACTATTCGTTGTGTTTTAGCTGCATACCAGGTCGAAGATGATGACAGTGGGGGCATGGCTCTGGCTGGAGCCGGGATCGGAGTGGCTCTTGCGGTTATACTGCTAATTACCATCATTATCATAATTGTCGTACGAAAGTAAGTTTCACTCTGTGTTTTACTCCAGATAGACACCATGTTCATATCATAACTTGGCTTCTGGAACATTTACTTACTTTGTAATAACGTTGACGAATTCGCACTTGTTTTACTTTGAAAATTTGGAGTTGAAAAACTGCTATCCATAGGACTTTGCGTGTAAGTATATGTTGAACGTATCCCACTATTCCCATCTTGTAGCTTGAGTCATTGGATTAGACAAACTGATAGTGTTTTAAGTCAGATATGTAGTATTACTTTCTATATTCATTTTTGACAGCGTATGTGTGTGTGTGTGGGGGGGGAGAGATATGAACCCAATTGTGAGAGCTCGATTCATTTTCGAGGTGAACATGTGTGACAAGTTTACATTTCTGCTTGTACAGGAAAAAGAGCTCTTTGCGAGAGCCTTCCCACACAGATACAACAGACACCGACCGCCTGGATGCTTCACCAAAGATCTCGTTCAGTCACCATGAAAAAGGTATTAGTTGCTATGCATATAAATCCACTATGTTTTCTCTTTGTGTTTGAAATGTAAGCCAAGTTTCCCTAGACATTTATCAATAGATTTTGTCAAATACGATTGTGACATACATGTACACAAAACCATACCATACCTGCTACAACCAGTCTTTATAGAATGGCATTCAAAGCTTTCTTTGTACTATGCCCGTTCTGTAATAGACATCATAATATCTTAGACATTATATACCATTTGTCGTTAAACAGTATATAAACCCACATTTGATAAAGGTGTTTCGCAGCATCAGGGTCGCTTTCCAGCAAAAGTTTGTCATACCATAAACATGATAAATGGTCTTAATCCCTTTGTGATCTTAATCCTGGTGTAGTCTTAATCCCAGGGTGATCTTAATCCTGGCATGGTCTTAATCCCAGGGTGGTCTTAATCCTGGGGTGGTATTAATCCCGGCTTGGCCTTATCCTGGAATGCTCTTAATCCTGTCGTAGTTTAATGAGTTCCACTGCTGTACTTACTGCTCCTGTTTCCAGTGTTGCTTCCGGATCTCTATGGAACAATGGTGGAGGATGAGACCCTGGATTGCAGAGAGACGGATCCGCTGTACAAAAACCAAGCTCAGGATTCGATCCATGACCCCATTCCTGTAGAAAATCTCTACAACTACATACGGGAGAGGAAGGCCATGCAGGTGGATGGAATCAAAGTGGAATACGAGGTAGGGGGAAATATGGGGACATGTGGAAACTTGCAGTGGAGTAAGCCATTGGAACAAAATGGATTGTTGGGAAGAGAGATTTTGCACAAATGGTCTCTATGTTCAGGACTGAAATTGAACAAAAGGGTAGGATAGGATGTTTATTTTCGCCTTACAGTCACAATGCGTGACAAAACATGCAGCACAAAAGTTGTCCTCAGATCTGAGATGTCTGAATGTATATGTACCCATTGCTCTTTTCTTCAGGAGTTGCCTATGGGGTTACGAGCAAAATGTGAGCTAGCCAGGCGTCCGGAAAACAAGTTGAAAAACCGATATGGCAACATTGTGGCATGTAAGAAAAACTCATTTAATAACAGTTAAAAATCATACAACATGCTGCATAGGTGCATGAGAAAAATAGATTACGCTATCATTGCACATTTAATAAACAATATGGAACTCAAAAAAGTATTACATGTATTAGCTTTCTATATGAGACTTTAATATGTACGTCAAGTACAGTACAACCTAACTTGAAAGATCACCCCATTATCCTTAAAAATGTCATCTCTCAAGCCAGATGGTCAATGGTGACGGGTTCAATTACACTGAAGTTATGCTGAAATGCTAGACATGCCAGGACTGTTATCTTTCAAGACAGGTGGTGTCTCATGGAAGTGGCCTGTCAAGTCAGGTTTCACTGTGTTTTGAGTGCTTAATTAAGCGGCTAAACGGAATGATTAACAGACTATACATTACCAGTTATGGTGTTATTGGAACTGTTTATCCATGCCCAAACAGATGGCAGTATGTTATTTTGTCTTTCAGATGATCACTCCCGGGTTGTTCTTCATTGCTTGCCTGATGATTCCCACTCTGACTACATCAACGGCAACTACATTGATGTAAGTTTGCGAAAATGTTAAAATTGGTGGTTGCCAATGGTGGTATCTGCATAGCTAAGCATGGAGCTTATAGAAAGAACAGAACTGATGTAATAAAGCAGTCTCAAAGTGATATTGGCAGTGTCCGAGATACTGTTTACTTACTCTAGCATTGATTGTTTTGCATTATTAATAAACATATAACTTTTGATGTGTATCGTGCAGGTGATCAGCTCCATTAGTCTACTGGTGCAGGTGTCTGGTTGGAGTGTGGCGGGTGGTGGTGTTTGATCCCGACTGAATCAAAATGATCGACGTTAACATGGGGCAATTTTTGTCGGCTACATGATCTTGTAGGTTACTCTGATTCGCTCACTTGTACTATAGATGTAACGCTGTGAAGATTTTGTAATATCACCCAATATAATCATGGCAAAGAAAAAAGAATGTTGGAGGGGAAGTGTTGCTAATTTGTAATATTCCGTCTTGTATTTTCCAGGCATACAGGAAACCAAACGCTTTCATAGCCACTCAAGGTGAGCCTTATGTTTGTATTTACTATGTTTTCAGTGTTACATGCTTTGTGGTGTAGTCCAGGAAAGGTTAGCACAAATTACTGCTAACTCAGAAGTTTGTCAAACTGAGAATTTTGGACATACATGCATATCCTCAAGGTAAACAAAAAAGGTGCATTGAAATGCATATGTCCGTAAGCTGTTATCAGGTAATCAAGCCTAACCTTTTGCTTTTGCTGGATATTCTTCAGCAGTGCTGTAGAACCTCTTTCAACAGACTGCCCTATTGACCAGGAAAATGCGGTCCCTCAAGACAGGTGGTTTGCTGGAAGATTCCATTGCCAAAAAAAAGTAATGTAGAAAATATAGGACCTTCTGCAAGGAATATGTAGTCTTTCAAGACAGGTAGTCTCTCGTGGCAGTGGTTTCTCAAAATAAGTTTCACTGTACTTATGTTTTCCTATCCATTCCTAGGGCCCAGTAAACACACCCTGAATGATATCTGGAGGATGGCCTGGCAGGAAAACTCTCATCGGATCATAATGGTCACCAACTTGGTGGAGGACGGAAGGGTAAGTAACATAGACAGTCAAAAAAATAATGTTATTGTGAAATTACAGCTGATGTTTAGCATGGATTTGTGTGAAAACTGTGTACACCCTTTCCTTCAAGGCGGGACAGAGATGGTAGAAAGTGGAATGGCTCGAGTTTCATGGTAACGAATGTATTTGGGGATGGGAGAGTTAGAAAGGATCAAACGTCATGATAAAGGAGTAACTACAGAAAAGAGAAACAAAGTGACAAAGAATGAGAAAGGGGAAAAGGAAGATAGAAACAAACTATCAAAATAATTGATAGCAAGGTGGGAATTCATGTTTGGAAATGCAAAGAAATTTGGTCACCAAAAGCATCTATAAAAAATGTGATCATCATTGACGTGTGTCAAAAGGCTTGTTGCAGCGTACAGCTTTTCGTATTATTGAAATAATATGTAATTGTACTGATGTGTGATATTCATGACAGGCAGCAGGACTACAAAGAAGTTTGTCGATGTATCACCAAGTACTTTGTTTATTACTGGGGATGAGTCATTAACAAGTGTTTAAGAGATTGTGTGTGTAATGTATTCAATAAACATGGCACGATCTATTGAATCTTACTCGATACTAACTTTGTATTTTATTTTTTGTGGGTGAAACATTCAGATATATGGGAGTTGCATCTGGTGTCATTTTTAGTCAGGTTTTTATGCATAACCACTACTAACATGTACCGGGGTGTGTGGAGATCAGTCGTCAGTGCCGCGCATCGAGTAGACTATTGCACCATATTATGTTGGTGGTGGTTAGAATTTTGGATGCTGCATTTAGGCTTTTCTTCAGGGCAAAACAATAATAATTTAAAGAAAGAAAAAATGTGGCAGTTTGATTTTGCAGTGTCTTTATATTTACCTCTGGACATGTGCATTTTACCCCGGTATGTACAGATGTATTGTGCACTGAGAGTGTTTACTTACAGTTCATGCAATAAGTTATGTCCAAATCTTTGTTCTTAAGACACAAGATACTTTTGTTTGGAGCTACTTGTAGGAGATAATGTATTTATTTATGCAGAATACGTAGTGTCAAATTACATGCAATTCACAATTCATCATCAGCATTCTTGATTTTGTTTTTTTGGCATTGACAGAGCATATATAATGCAGATTACAATCAGGTATTGTTGGTGGTGAAAGAGGAAAATAGTTTCAGTTATGGTGAGGGCTTTCTAACTTTGAATCTTTTACTAACAGAATTTTTTCCCACCTTTCAATTGTACATACATATATATGCAGCTGATTTTATGTTATCAGTAGATCATCGACTAAAACGCCAATGCTTTTTTCTGCCTTTATTTAACTTGTTTAACATATTTCATATATCTGTACTCTAAATGTTTTTCACCAAGAACTTCACATAATTTGGGCTATTATTATAATAGTGTTTCACAGTATGATGATACATGTAGTTTTAACATTACTCCATATATATTGTATATAGATATTAGATACAACTATATCTATACCAGTATATATATAATAAAATTATGATCCAGTTGAAAAATTGAATTAATATGCAATATGATTTTTCCCGGTAACTATATATACATAGATGTTCTAATTTGATTGTTAAATATTCTATCAATGGAATCTAATTTTTGCCATAAGTTGCACATTAAATTGTCCACAGTGTATAATGTTTTCATTTAAGAATGTACTCTTTCTGATTGTAAATCATCACAAAGTACAAAGAGAGACAAGATTACTTGACTAACCTCACCGTATATCCATTGGTCCTCTTGTCAGTACGTCTAGCAATAATTCGTCAACCATTGTAAAAAAATACTACCGGAAATAAATAATGAAATGCTGGTACCTCAAATTTGTCCAATTGAAATATTGCTGTAATCACTATAAATTATGTAAACAGAAATCCAGTTGAGACACTATACTGCATCTACTCTGTGATCAGCTATTTAAAAGGTACATGTATATGTGCAAATAGGATAGGTAGTGAAATGGAAACACATGTACTAGTGAGTGTAGGAATATTTATTTGAAACAATACAATGACCTAAACCGCCACCTAGTGACTACTGCATATTAGAGGTATGGTGTCTAAACTTAACAAAATAGTTGCTACTGTAATTTTAGGGTAACTGCTTAATGTATCTAATAGATCCTACTATAGTCTGCTCTAGCACGTAACATTCTATTGGGGGAATCCATCCATATTACCATTATTCATTCTCGTTGAATGATCTATCTTTCCTGGCAGCAAAAACAAATAAATAAATAAATAATGATGTTCATTAATTCAAATGTATATTTAATTCTTGTAAACAAATTTCCATTGCCTTGAATGTAACTGTGTTGTGTGGATTTATGTTATATGCCATGCATGCCTAACAGATTTGTCAGATGTGTTTTGAGATATATAATAGCGTTATACCAGACCGCAGAGGTCCCCGTTTCATGCTGATTATGTTGTTATCCAGCACAAGTGCGAGCAGTACTGGCCCGAGGGAGAGCCGCGTCTCTACGGCGATATCTTGGTGGAACTGACAGACGTGGAACAGTTTGCCGACTTCATGATCCGCACCTTCACTTTGACTCGAGTAGGTTGAAAACTGCAGATGTTCTGGGTCTATAGTGACTTCAGTAGACTATCTCTCGATATGGCTACCCTACATGCCTGAAATACATGAAATTGTGGCCACTTGAGAGAGGTTGCCTTTGTCTAATGTGGCCTTTGATAAAGTGTAAAATTAAATGCGCTCATAGCAGTAGCGTCTAAAATATTAAGGAGGGCAGCCTTTGATAAGAGGTAATATTAAGAGAAGGTTGACTGACTATTTATAGAGAAATGACTGAAGTCAAATTTCAGGGATGTGCTTTTGACTTTGTGATAAAAAAATTAATAGTTTGTGTTCTATTGTAAATATTTTAACTATGTTGGAATTTCAATCCAACTGCTTCATCAAAATTTATTGTCATCTTCTAACAGTCAAGTCTAGGGCACGTTCTGACAAAAAAGTTTAAAACAAAGTCAAGTTTGCTAATCGCTTTGACAACCATTGTCCTTTTCATGCTTTAGATCAGTTTTGGATTTGGGATTTCTTTGTAAGAAAACCGCCGCTGATGCTTCCAACTTCTATAGACTCTGCCATCAAAATCAATTCTTATCCTTCACTTGAGGGGTAGTCTGTAATGTCACTGCTATGTGTGTCCTTGGTTTTGATTTTCAGAATGACGTCACCAAGACGATAAACCAGTTCCATTTTACGTCGTGGCCAGATCACGGTGTGCCGCAGTACGCCACATCACTGCTGGCGTTCAGAAAGAAAGTGCGGAGTTTCGATGACCCCACAGCTGGCCCCAGTGTGGTCCACTGCAGGTAAGCGTGGTGCAGGAAATTCCTTGTAGCAACAGGGTTCATCTGGATAAGACATTCGTTTGTGTCATTGTGGCCGAATGGCTTGAAATATCGACCGATATGACCTTGAGTGACATTGACTCTTCAAGGTGACCTTGAAACCATGGTTGAGGCATTGAAAGTTACAACCAAGGGATAACAGTCTGTAAACCCGCGTAAAGCTGTTGAAATTACAACCATGGGATAGGCTGTAGACCTGCATAAAGTTTTCGAGTCCTGCGAACCATTGCTCAAGCAAAGGAGCAACAGATGTATTGGATTGAAGAAATGTACCAACATGAGGGTAATATGTAGCTTTTTGATGTCCTCTGAAGAAAATTTGTTTTTCACTGAATAATCCACATCGTACTTCCTATTTCAACTGTATTGAATCAATTGCTTCACCGATGCAGACCTTTTTGCAGAACCACATGTTCTATAAAACCATATTTTCCATATATGAGGCAGTCTTTGAGGAGAAACGTCAGCATAAAGAGCCCCTCTGTCTTTATTTCAGTGCGGGGGTTGGTCGCACAGGGACCTTCATCGCGGTGGATTACCTCCTGGACCAGGCCAAGGTGGAGGGCCAGGTGGATATATATCACTGTGTGAAAGCCATGAGAACAAAGCGGACCAATATGGTACAGACTCAGGTAAACAAATCAATACTTTATACACATGCTCTCTCGTGTGTGTGTTAATTAGCTTTATTACTAGTATAAAGTTAGATCTTCGCGTAAAAAGGATCACCTCTTCTGGTGGAAATAATATAGCCTGTCAAGAAATATGTGACATCCTCCACCACCACCCGCACCACCCATACCCCACCCACCACCACCCATCACCACCGTATGCACCACCCACACCCCTACCCACCACTACCCTCAATACAGCCAACAGTAATCCACCTTTCACGCTGTTCCAGGAACAATATGCCTTTGTGTATGATGCTTTACTGGAAGCTTTGAAGAGTGGGGAGACATCGTATCCATGCAGCACTTTCCGGCAGCAGTATGAGGATCTGAAAGAAGTTAACCCGGAAACCGGGCGAGTCCGGCTCGAGGAGGAGTTTGAGGTTAGTGAACGGAATGATGCAGGTTGGTGCAATGATACGCTGAAAAATAGCTAAAGAAATCTGAATAAGATAGCAAAATTTTGTGGCTTTCCTTTAAACTTTGTGGATATATGTTTTGATGTGGACCTAATCTCTATGACCTGTATTCAACCTTATCTCTTTTGTTGTCGTTGAATCTGAAAGTGTCATTAAATCTCCACATCCTATTACATTATTTGGTTAGGCGCAACAGAGTAATAAATTAGACTAATATGTTAGGTGTTTGTTGAAAGTGATGCAGCTTTTCACAGCCTCTTAAATACAGCTTAATTTTCCTCGGCATAGCGTTATATAAAATGTACCTATATGAGCAATCCCGCTCCTGTTCCAGTTGCTGGAGAATATGTGCCCTCTGCCAGAGAAGACGAGTTGTAAGGACGCACTGGACCCAGAGAATGTACATAAAAACCGACATAAAGACATCGTGCCTTGTAAGTGACCACAAAGGTTTATGAAACTTTTGGAAATAAAAACTTTTTCATTAATAGCGACATATTAATGTGAAAGCTATATTCTTAACACACACATGCCAGTTAAAAGTCAGCAGAGTCAATTCTAACAACCAGCAATGCAAGCCACAATTAATATCCCGATTGTCACTTCGAGTCACTCTACATGTACAGATGAACAGAAAAATATGTTCTGCTGTACATAGACATAGTGTATAACAGATAACTGATCTGCGAAAACCAAGGCAATACATGTACAGTCTTATTCGGTAGATGTTCTCATGACAACAGTTCGGTAGCATTCAAAATCACTGTTTGGTAGCATATCAAGTGGTTGCGCAATCAGTACCTGTCTTTGAAACAAAGCTCACGAGATAGAAATACTATTGTAGATGATGTCCAATGCGTCCTATAGTTTGAGAACACCAATGGGACCTTGAAAATGTTGTATCAAATTGTCTTAATATAAAGGTTCTGTAGAACGCAATCTGTGCTTTGGTGGTCTTTAAATCAAGGTGGTCTTAAAAGTAGAGTCTCGTAAAATAGAGGGTCCACTGTACTAATTGATGGTATATAATGCAAGCTATGTATTGTTGTTGCAGTGAGTAACCTGGCACGACCGTACCTCCTCACCTACATTCCGCAGTCCTCGGATTACATCAACGCAGTGTTTGTAGATGTAAGTGGTGCTTAACATTATAAAATACAGATAGCATAATGTATATAGTTTGATTTATTTGCAGGTTTGTATTATGAGAAAGCCGTCTAACTAGTGTAATCTGTATTTCCAAGGGCTACAAGCAGCGAGACGGTTTGATTGTCACTCAGATGTCCCTCCCAACCAGCACTACAGACTTCTGGGCCATGATCTACGACCACGACTGTCGCACTATCATCATGATGAACGAGATGGACACGTCGGATATCGTAAGTCCGCATCACACATTGTACACACAAGAGGTTTTCAAACATAATCTGAAAATTCTTTTTTTTTTTCCGAAGAGAGAAATTGAGCAGGCTTAATTTGATCTACACGGTAGATAGATGATTTTAACTACATTCAGTGATGATCCTCTTAAAGAACTCTCTAGGGAGGGCAGCCTATGTAAATGAAAGACAAAGCTTGTAGTACAATAAAACCTGTTTTTAAAGAGCACAGCATTGGTAGTAAAATGTGATCTCTCAAGACAGGTGGTCTTTGTTGGCATGTTTATTTGTGTTGAATTGTAGGTCCTGTTAGAAATATGTGGTCTTTCAAGACAAGTGGTCTCCCACGGCAGTGGTCTCTCAAGATTTTACTGTACAGTGCATGCACTTGAATGACCCCGCCCCCCTCCCATCAAATAGACAGCTCTGTAATTTGGACAAATTATGTGGCAGAAGAAAGGGTGTCCCTATTAGATTGGGACTACTGTACATGCATGATGAGACTACAATAGTTAGCATCATCAGTTCAAATTTCTGTTTACAATCACATATTTTCCTAAACTTTATGTGGTACCTTTATCTACAAAGTTTGCATCCCTACAGATATATGCTGCTTGTTAACATACATAAACAAAAAAATAATTCTCCCCAGAACACCACCAAGCAAACCGAACACCAGAAATGACAGATCAGGCCAATGAACCATCATTCACCTTTGTCTATTGCCGTTACTTTACTTTCAGTCGTGTGCCTGCTATTACCCTGAGGATACTGGAAGTCAGAGTTTCGGCCAATTTGCAGTCGAGAACGTCGCAGTAGACACATCGGCACCAAACATTATAATTCGGGATCTGAATCTGACGTTCAACAAGAAGGTAATATATTTGATGTGATATTGGTATTAAGGGGACATGCATTAAGAATGTTAGTACTGGTTGACCTTCTGCACTTAGCTTTCCCCGCATCCGAGAACATCCGTACCTAAAATACCAATCCCAAATGCACCCTGCAGGCTATCAGACCATCTACCAGAAGTGGCCAGTTAGCCAAGTACAGTTGTCACTGCGATTTAAGACCCCTCTATTTAACAATTCCCTGCATTTTAAGCCCGGATATCAGTAACACCACTTGTATATGTCAGTATAAACATCCCTCTATTTAGCTCTGCTTGACTCTTGTCAGCAGAGCTCATGGTATGGGACTTTTGTCCGTCGTCCGTCCGTCCGTCGTCCGTCGTCCGTGTCGCAATTATTTCTGAACCTAATGCACGGATTTCTTTCAAATTTCATTTGTGGCTTCTCCTGGACTATTCGCAGAACCAATTTTTAGCTCTGCTTGACTATGTCAGCAGAGTTCATGAAATCGAAATTCGTCCGTCGTCCGTCGTCCGTCCGTCCGTCCGTCGTCCGTCTGTGGCATCGATTATCTCTGAAGTTATTGTATGGATT
>JAAUYG010299749.1_pt1 | contig 15627 bp, 18 predicted proteins | sample 7278091 | NCBI WGS metagenome assembly JAAUYG01 (sample SAMN14350201, study PRJNA611818) | marine sediment metagenome | isolation source: surface marine sediment (0.6m) | place: French Polynesia: Moorea | collected 2018-08 | reverse complement strand
GTTGGCCGAAGATAACCAACGATTCGTGAGTAAACTTCACAAGGAACTCTGTCATTTTTTGATGTCAAAACGTCACCTCCAAAAGATGTAGAAAGCACACTATGTGCTTATTTAACTAAATCTAATTATAACATAAGATACAAAAAAAGTAAACAAAACTTAAACAAACTATACGAAACTGTAACACAACTGTAACACAACAAGCGTTTACGTATACGTTTTTATGTGTTATAATCTATATATAAGCTTATAGCTATATGCTTTAAGCTATATGCTTTAGCTTTAGTCTAAATAAGAATAATTCTAAAATAAGCTTAAAAGAACAAATAAAGCCTTTACACTTTATCTCTTATGATGTATAATTTAAAATGCTTATTAAGCAAAGGAGGTGATATTTATGATAGTTCGTTTTCGTATGCGTATTAACGTGCATACTAGAAAGCAATTAGCTAATACGTTTTCGCTTTTACAAAAAGCTAAGTATTTTGCTTTAGACGCAAGGAATTCTGGCAAAGAGCTTAATGACACTAAGCAAAGATTTCTAGAAGAATATAATGTTCCAAAATATTGTCGACAAGACGTAGTAGCTCGATTATGCGTAGTATTTAGCAAGTATGCGACTCGTTTAGACTATACGGGAAAGCTTCCGATAATTTCTGGAGTTTTAATCAACAATTATTCTTTAGTATTAGTCTACGGAGATATGATTTTTTGTGAGAATTTAAAAGCACATTTTTTAGCATTTGGTCGCAATTGGACAGACAATTGGATTGAAATGACTGATGATGAATTTTATTTCTGCATTCAGACAGAAAGACCAATAGATGAGGAGGATTTTTATGATGAATCAATTTGATACTGGATTAGATGACTTGAAGATTATGCGTGTATTGACTTCTGAAGGCAAAAGCCCTTGGGGAAGTAAACGCAGAAATTTATTTTGTAGTGATGCTGCTCATTATACTCGAAAGGCTGTCGCTCTTGTTGCGATGACGAACATATTTGAGCCTCGAACAATTACACTCAACTTGTATCATGGAATGGGAAACGCTGCACACGATGCGATTCAAAATAAGCTTAAAGACGCAGGAATTTTGCATATGGCAGAAGGTTACTTAAAGATTCCGCAATTGGGAAATCTTGGCGGATACGTTGACGCAGTCGTAAACATTGACGGTCGACTATCAGTTATAGAAATCAAGACTTGTGGAAAACTTCCTACGTTGCCTCGGCCAGAACACGCCGCACAAGGAGCATTATACGGAGCAGTTCTTGGAATTAAGGACGTTTACATTTTGTACGTAAGCAGAAGCGTTGCAGATTGGCAAGGAAATCCGCTAATTCGTCTTTTGAAAGTAGACCCGGAACAACAGCCAAAAGCTTTGATGCGAACTGCTTACGCCGCCAAATGCTTATCGGCAAGAATTATTCCACCAACGCCTTCGTATATCGACAACAGCAAATGCAGATTCTGCCCGTTTAAAGAAGCGTGTAATGATAATGAAATTTTAGAAAGTATGTTAGACCCAGGATGGATAGTTTCTCCTTCAGCTTCTGCCTTAAAAGAAATTCGTCAATCTAGTCGAGAAGTAGCAAACACATTCGAATCTGGTATACATTTACTAAAAGCAAATCATAAAACGAAAAAATAGTACACTTGTACTATTCCAAAATCTTTAGTTATGTGATATGATTTAACTACAATTAATTTTTTCAAGGAGAAACAAAATGTTACAGCCAATCGTTCCAATCGTAGTTAAAGTCGAGTCAGTAAAGAAAGATGGGTTCGCAGAATTTGCGCCAATAATTGGACCAAGTTATAACTTCGATCATCCCATTGGGACAAGGAAAATTCCTGGAGTCAAAATGGGAGAAGATTACCTTTTGCTTATTCGCCTTTCGAAGACCGGACGCAAAATCGTCGCAGGTTATCAAAAGATTAATAACAAAAATCTTAAAGAAGTTGCAGTGTGGTATTACGCAAAGTACATCTTGCAGATTCTTTTCACTTATGTGTACAAGTACACACCAGATGAAACTCAGTCGCAACCAGTTTTGGATATGCTCGTAAAACTTCCTCGGGCAAATGTTGCTCTCAACTGCATCAATGACGACTCTGCTTCTATAATCGCTCCAATGAATTTGACTGATGCTAGAGCTTCAATTATTGTTGATACTGCAGTTACAACTTTTATTAGCAGTCTGTGGAACGTTATACTTTGTCAACGTCGTCTGTTCTTTATGCGATCTGAAGGCTTTACTGGAAATAAACTCAGTGACTTTTTGAGAAATACTCAAAAGATTTTTGAAGATACAGGAACAACAAATCACGCGCTTGCAATGAAGACGCTTTCTCTAAATGGGATTTTACCTGAAGATAAAGGCAAAAAGGAAGATACAGAGTCGTCTGAAGCAATCATCGACGGTTACAAGCAAGTTGGAAACACTTTCATTGAAGTTGAGCACAAACTAGTTCTTGATGCACTAAGCGAATTAGATTATGTCCACGGGCTTCTTGTTGGACCTAGTGGTTGCGGAAAGACAAGTATTCCTCAAGCTTTAGCTGAAGAATTGGGATATACTTTTGTTCGTGTAATTTGTCCGAATATTCGTGACCCAGAAGAATTCTACGGGATGCGTGAAGCTAAAGACGGCTCAACAATTTTCGTGAAGAACGATTTGATTACTGCTTACGAAGACGGAAATGCAATCATCCTTTTAGACGAAATCACTCGTGTTGAGCCATACATTGCCAACTCGCTACTTCCGATTTTGGATGATTCTTCAGTCAATATCAGAAATCACGAAATCGTTCGTGGAGAAAATGTAATCATCCTGGCAACGGCAAACATTGGTGAACAATACGTTGGAACGTTCGCTTTGGACTCTGCCTTACGAAATCGTTTTGGAGCTACAATTCCAGTAACGTATCTTCCTGAAACAGTTGAAATTGAATTGATTCAACGTCGGACAGGAGTTCGAAAAGCCGTTGCCAAAAAGATTCACAGAATTATTACCAAGATGCGAACAGTAATCGAAAAGAACAAAGACGATATAGACGTCAGCACTCGAATTTCCTTAAATGTAGCGAACTTGGTTCGTAAAGGACTTACGATAAAGATGGCATTCAAATACTGTGTGTTGACAGCAATTCCAAAATCGTCTGGCTCGTTGAAAGAAATTCAGGACTCAATGGGGTTATAGCAAGAAGTCGTGCATAGTTCGAAAAATAGTACCTTTGGACTATGTACGCATTTTTACTTTTGTAGTATGATAGAAATATCAAACACAAAGAGGTAACGAAATGAATTTGGAAGCAATATTCGAATCGATAGAGTTGACAAAAGAGATTTACTTCTCTACATACAAACCGAGTCTTGAGACGTACAATCGCTTTGAGCTAATTGGATTTTGCGCAGGCTCGACAACGCTTATTTCTCACTTTACATCTTCGAAAGCTGCAGTTGTAGTTTCTGGCGAAGTTGACACTGCGGCAATGAGATTCCTTTCTCCCCGCGAAATTATAGTCTACATACCTCGTGGTCACTTTGATATTCATAGACTTCGAAGCTTTGTTCGGACTCATTCACGTAAATTTACAAATCTTGATTTGGCTTACTTATGCATTTCTTTGGTTAACGGAGGAGTTTTACACGAAGCGTTGCACGGTGCTCTTACAAATAAAGAAGAACTTGAATCTGAAGTTATTAATAAGTATACATCAAAAGCACTTCAGCAAACGGCGTGGATATTTGAAGACTTTTTCATTAACACAGTAGGATTTTCTTATAACGAAGTATCAGCTAATGTCCGCAAGTTTTTGAAGTGTTCAGTATCGGTGCTTTTTAACTCATCGCGAATCGAACGCGATGTCAAAAAGGGGAAAGTTCTTGATACTGTAGCAAATAATATACTTATGCTTAAAAATCCTGAAATTGTTACTGATGTTTTGAAAGCTATCAACTATATTGAAGGGTTTACCGATTTAGTCGATTTACTTTTCGAATTTATATCTGAAGCAGAGCGAATTGCTTTAGAGTTTTCTCCCGACAAGATTGGAGCTGACTATGATTTTTCTCTAAAGCACGAACTAATGATTCAAATCATCGACTTCTTGAAGAAATACGATGAAGAAAATCCTTCTGAGTCAATGAGTAATACAAATGTGGAAAATCAAGAAGGAAAATCAGAACTTAATCCTAAGTCATATGTAAGTTACGAAGATAAAGCTTTATCAAAAGGAATTACCGGAGCTAAAACCATAGAAGTTCTTGATTCAATATTTGAATATATTCCAAAGGTTGTTGTCAGAGATATTTCAAAATGCCCGCAGTCAGGAGTATCTTACGATAGATATTTTCCAACGCTAGATAGCTCAATGACCATTGGCACAGACTTTTTACGAATGAGAAATTATGTTCCAACATCAGGTCCTGGTATGAAGCGAGGCACTAGAATTGGAAAGACTTCTCTTCCAAGAATCGCTACAGATGGAAAGATTTTTGTCCGTCGAGTTGTTCCACAACGGATTAACACGGAACTTCCAGAAGTTGTAATTATTGGAGATGCTTCTGGCTCAATGAGATATAATCTTTACGAAAAAGAGTTGAATACAATGTACACGATGACTCAGGAGCTTATGAAAGCAGGAGTTCCAGTTACAGTATGCGTTCAAACATCAGCTTATGCTGCAAATGTTCCGGGACTTTTCATAATTGCTCAAAGTCAAAGTGGACACGGAATTCCTAACCTAGAAGAAAAATTCAAAATGGCATATGGAATTAAGATGAGCCAAAACTATGACGGATTTATTCTTAAGGAGTCGTTTAATCTATTCAGAACACAAAATAAGCGAAGAGTTATTATTTGGATTAGTGACGGTAAACCTTGGGGAAATAACTACAAAGGCAAAGAGGCAAACCTTCACACTAAAGAAACAGTTGCATACTTAAAACGCAAAGGAGTAGGATTTATATCAATATCACTCAAAAAAGAATGTGTAGATTTTAACGACAAGCTATTTGGGTCCGATAATATAGATGCTAGTGAAGGATTATCAGCAAAGAAGATGGAAATTCAAGCCATCTTAAAATCAAAAGCCATAAGGCTATAAACAAGGAGATAAGAGAAAATGAGTAAAGGAACGAGAGAATTGGGAGCTATGTTTGAAGTAGGAATGAATACGAGCAGCAAGACGAATTACGTTCGATTTGAGGCAGGAAAATCCGTCACGGTAATTCCTCTCATTGAAATGGAACAGGTCATTAAGTTCAGTCAGCACGAATGGTGGGACGTTAAACCCGCGGCATTTGCGGTTTGCACAAAGCGTTCTGATTGCCCGGCTTGTCGAGCAGATGAAGGAAAAACAAAGTACAAGGGTTACATCCCAGTTATGATGAAAGACGGCAGCGTAAGTGCATTGCTTGCAGGCCCGATGATTATGAATCAGCTCATCGACTTGTGCGAAGGTGAAGACGGCGTAGCTTTCAAAGGATACCAATTTTCAATCAAGCGTATTGGCACTGGTTACAACACTCGGTACACAGTTGTTCCTCGAGCTCCGTACGACGGTGATTTGAGCGTCGAATTTCCTGACATTCTGGACGTTGTTGGTCCAGCCGATGATGAAGCTATTATCGAGATGCTTATCAGACGCGGCATCGTTGAACCAGAATTCTTCGGTCGATATAAAGCAAAGGCTGATAAGGTTGTGGAAAATCTTGACGACGAATCCGATGAAGACGACAACGACGTAGGATTTCCCGACGAAGATGACGATTTCTAAACGTTAATCTAACAGTAAAGATAGGCAGAGGTCGAATGACTTCTGCCTATTTTTTTAGCTCACAAAGGAGTTGAATATTATGCTAAGTTTATATGACTTTTTTAAACTGCAACGAAAGCTTATGGACGAGCTAGACATTCACGCTACGTTTTCTAAGTCTGATAAGTTTGAACTTGAACGAGCAATCTTAGAAGCATCTGGTGGAATTCTTGAGGAAGCCGTCGAAGCTCACAAAGAGTTTTCAGTATTATGGAAGAAATGGGAAAAGTTTAATCGCGAAGCAGCCCTTGAAGAATTAGCAGACGTGTTCTTCTTCTTACTTGAGTTGCTCATCATACTTGAGTATACCCCTGAAGATTTCTGCCAAGCGTTCAAGAATAAATGGGAAAAGAATATTATTAGAATTCAAACAGGAAAGAAGGAAGGAAAATGACCGATGACCTTTGGACAAAAAGCTTAACAGAATCTTGCACGACGTGCAACGTATGCAAGCGGACTGAGGATAAAACTCCCAAAGCTTTTTTAGGAAATATTGATGGCCCAAATATGCTGGTAATCGACAACATTGAACTAGAAGCTTTGGGAATTAAAGTCCGTGACTATATCAAAGTATTTGAATCGGTTTATCCTGAGATAACTATCGTCCCGTTAGTAAGATGTAGAAAAACCGCTCATACTGAAAAATACGCAAAAGAGGCTTGTAGTGTTTGGAATAAAAATTTCTCGATTGGAAAGCGAGTTATCTTTTTCTCAAGCCCTTCAGCATTTGCATTTTGGGAAGGTATTGACACAATTGTCGAACCGTATACGCTAATAGAAAGAAACAAAATGAAGTATTACATCTTAGGACACGATTTGGAACAATCGAAAGTGGAGGTGGATTTCTTCTTTGAGGAGGTATAATGAAATATGGGGGCAGAACTGATAAAAATCAGGACGAAATTGTAAGTCATTTGCGAAATAGAGGCGCATTGGTGCTTATTACAAGTTCATTCGGCAATGGATTTCCAGACTTAATCGTGGCGGTAAACGGAAACGTTTGCTTTGTGGAAGTAAAAACGAAAACTGGAAAATTACGCTCATCACAGGTCAAGTGGTTTTATGAAAATACTCAGATTTCCAGAGGAGTAGCAAGAGGCATTGACGACGCCGACAAGATATATGAATTGCTATCTAAGGAGTCCCCTTTTATTTTTACATTTGGCTTAACATTAGATTAGATGCACCAGAACTGCTTCTAAGAGCTTTTGGGGGCTCGCATATAGTAATATATGGTCGAGCCTCTAAAAGCTCTTAGAAGCAGTTTTAGACTAAAGTAAAAAATAGTACAAATGTACTATATACGCGAAAACTGTTTTGGTGTATGATAGATATTGTAACAGGAAACACCAGAACATTAACAAAAAAATAGATTCAAGTAAACACGAATTAAAGTCGTGGGAGGGAGAATTGAAAATGGTGTGGTGAAGTACTCGGCTAATTGGTCGTCGGAACTTCACATATCGGAAGTGACTCTATCGAGCCGACAATCTTTCCCTCCAATCTTCATCTTAGTTTTGAGTTCTTAAGTGAGGTAGATGTAGACCGCCGGAAACGGCAGCCAATTCTAGCTTAGCGGCTAGAATGGATACGGGGGACATTATCTCGTGCAAGCTTAAGGACTCACCACTAAGATGAAGAAGTTTCAAGGTTTTGACGGGGAGCGTAGCTTTGATTAGTTGCCAAAGTCAAATTCCAGATAGCTCAACGCATTCTCAGGGATGTAGACTTCATTTGAAGGGCTGGAGCATCGAGGTAAAACTCGAAGGACAAGATAACAACTTGTGTAATATTGGTTAAAATCCAATTCTGGACAGCGCGCTCCGTCAAAGCTTTGAAGCTTTAAGGTTTTTGTCCGGTAGGTAGCTCAAGTAGAAAGAGAGGCGTTGATGTTGACTCTTTGAGTCGCATTTACGTGGTCGCTTCCGAGGTTGGTCGCCTCCGTATTAGTCGACTAAGAATTGACCAGCTTACGATGACGGTTTAAATCCGTCCCTATCGGACAAAAGCTTTAAAACAAACAGAATCTCGCATTTTTTGAAGTTACTCGCAATAAATTGCAACTTGACTATTACGATACTTATATTGAGGGAGAATAAATGATTAAAACATTACAGCGTTTTCTAATTTTGTTTATCTTTTTCTTTTTGCTTCTTATTTTTCCAAAACTTGTCAACGGAAACAATGCAGTTTACCAAATCGCTTCGCATCTTCGTGGCGAAGCTCCAGCAGGTTGTGAAGAATGCCGAGTCATTACAGTTTGCTCGTTAGTTCGAGATTACAATTCGGGAATTTATCTTCCAAGTCGTTGGTATGGTTTTCAAAAGCCTGGACAAGCGGATTTAGACCTTACAAAAGAAGCTTTAGAAACTAATCTTTGTGATAGTCGGCCGATTTGCAAATTTACTGGCAATGCTAGAGACCTTGGTATTTGGGCTCGTAAAGGATGGGTAACTGAAGAGCACAAAATTGAGTCGCATTGTAACGAGAATGGATGTACGGTTTGTGTTGAAAAGATTGAACGAAAATATCAAGAGGAGTAGAATGATGACAAAAAGATTTTTTATCGTTAATGTAGAGCATCCACGAAGTCGTTGTAGCTGGGAAGAATTTTATGCAGTCGTTGCAGAATCAGAAAAAGAAGCTTGCGAAATGGTTCACAAAGGAGAAGAAGAGCTCGTTGAAGTTAAGCGTCCTTATATTAAACTTTGTTTTGCTCCTAAAAATCAAGTTGCTGGAGAAAGAGTCTTTTACGAAGCATTTGACGTAGAAGAAGAAGGAGAGCCGTATTACTTATATGATACAACTTAAGTGTACAAAATTTAAAAATATGTTATAATTAGAAATAAGGATTTAAGCAGGTCGTCCTTGGCGGCAAATGGGTCTCCAAAACCTGTTGGATTGGTTCAAAACCAGTGACCTGTGCTTACGCTCCTATCATCTAGCGGTTTAGGATAGCTGACTCTCAATCAGCAAACGTGAGTTCGATTCTCGCTAGGAGCTTTCATGCTCGTATCATCCAGCGGTCAAGATGCTGGGCCTTCAACCCAGTCACGCGAGTTCGATTCTCGCTACGAGCTTTGGAGGTGGTATAATGTCAAAAAGAATTAAGTGTCCCGGCTCAAATAAAAAAGTTAGAATTCTGTCAGATGAGAATGGACTTTATATCAAATGCTCATATTGTGATGCAGAATACGAGTTAGCAGTCGGGTTTAAAGCTCGAAGAGGAAGAGCAACTCTTCCCGAGCATTATTGTGAGAATCCAAAAGGGGGAAGTTGAAATGGTAAAAGGAATTTGTAGCGGCTCAAATCAGAAAGGAAGAGTTGGAGCTAGAAACGGAAAGCCTACAGTATCTTGTAATAATTGCGGTCGCGAGTTTACTGTCACAAAGACGTCAAACGGAAAAACTCCAACTCATCGGTAAGTTTAAAATCCTGAAGTAGTTTAATGGCAGAACGTCGTCATCATAAGGCGGATGTTGAAGGTTCAAGTCCTTCCTTCAGGACTGCGGGATTGAGTAGTCTGGCCCAGCTCACTGGTCTCATAAGCCAGTAAGGAGAATCGAGTCTCCTCGTCGGTTCGAATCCGACTCCCGCTTTACACGGTGGATGTCGTCTAGTGGCCTAGGATTTTTCTCTGTGAAAGAAACGACGTGAGTTCGAATCTCACCATCTACCCTCGAAAAATAGACATAGAGCACTATTCGTTTTAAACAAACGAACTTTAAGATACGAAGTAGAGTTTAATCTCCAATAAAAATAGAAGCATTGGCTGGCGAGAGGCTCGAATCCTCACCTGAGCAGCGAGACTTTGTTGAAATTTCTCCTGAGCCTGGAAAGCTTCAAGATTAAATTCTCAAATGCCTTCATAGTTTAATGGCAAAATATTTGGCTGTCGACCATAAGTCGCTGGTTCGATTCCCGCTGAGGGCGCAAGCTGTGAATTCAGCACAAACTATTCGTTTTTAAAAGTCCCTTTTAAATGAGTAAGGGTTATAAATGTTTTTTGGTTTTGGTTACGCTACTAACGGTTGTTCTGTTCGCGTGCGGAACTTCTTCAAGAACTTCTACTTAGCAAACTACATACGAACGATAGTAAGAAGTGCTTGACCGATGGCAATGGTTCTACGATTCGATTAACTCATTGGATGCACTTCAAGCCGACGTAGAATTAGCACAATCTAAAGTCGACGATATGCTAGAACGTTATCCCGAAAACACGACAAAGTGAACGTAGACTCAAGAATAAAATTTCTCACGTGCAGATACAACTTTACAAGGTTATCAAGTAGCTTACAATCAACTCGCTGGACAGTATAATTCTCAAATGGAAGATAAAACACGAAACTGATCACGTCCAGTAGATTTACCGCAACGAGTTCCGCTTTTAGGAGCTGAATAAAAAGAAGCCGGGTGAAATCCCCGGAATATCCAGAAGTAGCTTAATTGGTGAGAGCACGCTCTTTGGAAGGGTGTAGGTGGTCGTTCGACTCGACTCTTCTGGACAAACTCTGGCGGGTAGCGTAATTGGAAACGCCCTTGACTTTGACTCAAGTTTTTAGAGGTTCGAGTCCTCTCCCGCTAGCCAAAGATTGAATAAAGTTTTCGGTAACATAGCCGGCTGTTAACCAGAAGACTGAAGGTTCAAATCCTTTTATCGCAGTTATGGACGTGTAGCTCAATTGGTAGAGCAGTTGGCTTTTAACCATCAGGTCGTGAGTTCGATTCTCGCCACGTTCACTAGAGCTGATTCTAAGAGTTTTATGGAACAATCATATGTTGCACTATATGCAGAGCTCTAAAAGCTCTTAGAAACAAAATTTCGCCGATGTAGGCCAACTGGCAGAGTCGCCTGATTTAAAATCAGGATGTTGAGAGTTCGAATCTCTCCATCGGCACTTGGCCCTAATCGGTCGTCCTATCCCCCATAGGGATGCAGGACAAATGGGCGAGATAGAGCATCTTGTGCACGAGATTTTACTACGCAATCAGACCGATTTCTGACGAGAGTTATGCGCCAAATACGCTCGAGTGGCCGAACGTCTTAAGCGGCGGGCTAAGAACCCGTGGTGAGTTAATCATCTGTGAGTTCGAATTTCACCTCGAGCACTATGTATCACCAGAACTGATTCTAAGAGCTTTTAGACACTAGCATATAGGACATATAGGCAGAACTCTAAAAATGATTAGAAGCAGTTCTAGATTAAGCGCACGTAGCCCAACAGGCAGAGGCGTCATCTTCAAACGGTGGAGGTTACTGGTTCAAATCCAGTGGTGCGCACATCTTAGTTAAAGAAGATTATACAGTTCATCTCAGAGATGATGGAAGTCTTAAAAAGCTAGAGTTTACAGTTGTAGAAAGTCTTTCAGAAAAACCATTGTACATTAGAGCAGAAAGTATCGATATAATTGCGGTTCAAGAATTATAGCAATATACGGAAAGGCAATCCGATAGCCGGCGACGGAAACTGTCTTGAAAACAGTCGAGGTGTAAAAGCCCTTGCAGGTTCGACCCCTGTCCTTTCCGCCTAGTTTATTTTGAAAGGAGAAATATGGACAAGTTAGCCAAAATTTGTTTTAAAGATTTCTACTGCTGAAACGTTGATTAGCGGAATAGCTCGTGACTTAAAAGAGTTCTGTCAAGATACATCAATTGCAACAGAAGTTCGATGGAGAGTTTTCTGCCAAGATCCAGTTGGAGCAAAACATCACGAGCAGCGGAGTATTCATCCGGAAGAAGATGTCTCGTTTTGGAATTCAGAGTACTTCAGCTGGTACGACGATTTCTATGTTCATCGTTACGAAACAATAACTGCAGAACGCGTTATTAAGTCAATGGAAGAATACACAGACGAGCAAATTCTTGAAGTTAAAGAGTGGTTTTTGCAGAAGTTTATTTGGAGCTTTACTAATGACTGGTAAAATTATGTAGGGGGTAGCAATGTACTTTCCGGTTTTTGAAAAGAAAGGAAATCGATTTATCATCAAGTCTGATTTGTTTACAAAAGAAACTCATCATTTAGCTTTATGCGCAGGATATGCTGCAACGTTTTCTACTTGCGTAACTTTGGACATTGAGTTTAAAGACGAAGTTCTTTCAATAAACGGCGATGAGCAAGTTGCAGTTATTCATTCGTCATTAGACGGAGTTCCAGTAGCATTGCTTTCTGGTCCTGAGTTTGACAGATTTATGAAACAGCACGAAGAAGAGTGGAAAGAAGAAGGAAAATAATAAACAAGCGCTCGTAATTCAAATGGAAGAAACATTCGCTTCGAACGAATAAGTTGCAGGTTCGAGTCCTGCCGGGCGTTCTTAAAAGATTGTTAGAACGGATAACTTATTTACGAATAAGCAGCGCTTAGTATGCAATCTTTTAAGTCGGAGATGTAACCATAATTGGCATTGGAGCGGGTTGCTAACCCGTTACGGTTTTACGGCCGGTGTAGGTTCAATCCCTATCATCTCCGCCAAGTCAATTGAGCAGTCGCGCTAAGGTGAGGAAATTCCGAACTTCATAGAACGAGATGCTGGATAATGACCAGGAAGGGAAACCTTCGAGCTATGCAACAGAAAATAACCGCCACAATGTGGTAAGGGTGAAAACATAAGGTAAAAGCTTATGAATAATTTAGGTGACTAAGTTATTGGCACATCCATCTGAAGCAAGACTAAACAGAAAGAAATGAAGTTGTTCGCTTCAAGTATTTCGGGTAAGTCGCAAAGAAGCTGCTGGTAACATCAGCTCAAGACAGATGATTGCATAAAACAGAATTCGGATTACTAATTGACTTAATATGGAGGTATCGCGTAGCGGCAATCGCAGGTCGCTGTAAACGACCCGTTTCGGCTTCGTTGGTTCGAGTCCAACTACCTCCACAGAAAGGGAAATAATGAACAACATACGAAAAGTTATTAGCGGAATATTTGGATATTTTCAAAGAACCAGAGACACAGGTCATACTGACTTGATTAAACGCGGAGCAGCAAATACTCCCAATTCTTTAATCGTCGGAAATACAATGCCGTATGCTCATCAAGTATGTAGAAGTCTAGACAAAGTTCGACCAGCGTGTTTAGAAGACTTTGAAGAAGGAAAGCTTAAGGGACTTGAAATGCCCATTGCTTTTGACAATTCTGCTTTAATGAAAATTTGTTACGCAGTTCTTGAAGAGCTTGATTTGATGGAAGCTATTATAGCAATAAAAACAGAAGAAAACGACGACCTAATTGCCGAAAATAGACGATTGAAAGCTAAGATTAGAGAGCTTCAGCAAATAGCCACACTGAGTTAAGTTTGCGTCGGTAGTTCTAATGGTAGAACGCGGTCCTGAAGCGGCCGATGTTGCTGGTTCAAATCCAGCCCGTCGCACAAGGAGTTGATTATGTTTGAATTTGATTATAATAGAACTAAAATTGGACTTGCAACTTATGCGGAAAATCTAAACGCAGAAAGCACTTTCCGCATATTCGCTTTCGTAATCGATTGCTTTAAGTGCTTAAAACGTTATCCAGAACATATTCCGTGGTATTTTCAAAACCTTTGTGAAAATTAGTACACCTGTACTATTTACGCGTGGCGAATCTGTGGTAAGATAATCTTGTACAACAAAAAAAATTACAAGAGGACTTAGAGATGACAACTTCAGCACCAGTTATTTCAACAAGAGATTTAAAGTGGTACGGAGGACTAGAATTATTCACAGCAGACGCTACTGCAGTTGGTTACATCGGAGCATTTACTGTTAACATTCAATCGGCTAAAACCGGAGCTATCAAGAGTTTTTCTTTAGTAGAGGAAAAGAAAAATTGCGAAGGAACTGATACTCTAAGCTGGATGTTCGAATGTGGGAGGTTAACATTGGAGATTTTTAATGACTAATGGGAAGAAGAAAACGAGACGAAGACCCTAAATATTTTGTACGTTGGACTTATGGCAGAAAGTCTGGTATCGGAAAGTTCTGGAAACGAAAGCTTCACAAAGCTGAACGTCGTGCAGCAAAGATGAAGATACGAGGAAAGCGTTCAAGCAAAATCGCCGGAATTCGTGGTGAAGTAAACTGGAAAGGACATTGAAATAAATAAGGTTTTATCTCCGCATAGTCGAACGGCACAGACGCCAGTCTTAGGAACTGGGGCTAGGGAAACCTCACTGGTGGTTCGAATCCACCTGCGGAGACTTGCTTCCGAATATAGGAAGTGATTTATAAAGTATTAAAGCCCGTGGTGGGCAGGATTATTAACCGTAAGTCCCACCACAATTATGCTGAGTTCGTATAAAGGAATTACGGGACCTTTGTAACGTCCTTATAGTGGTTCGACTCCACTACTCAGCTCAAGAAGAAAAGAGTAATTCACATGTTCGATATTCTAATGTCGATTATTTTAGGAATTTCTTTAGTTTTCATTTTTATTATTCTGTTAATTATTTTCGCAGGACTTCCTTTAGCATTTGCAGTTTGGCTTTACTCAATATAATTTACTCCGATAGCTCAATCGGCTAGAGCAGTTGGCTCTTAACCATCAGGTTGTAGGTTCAATTCCTACTCGGAGTATTAGATTTAAAAATATCTTTAAAGGAGAATCTAATGAAGTTAAGTAATTTTATTACAGGTATTGCAATTCTTGGCTTAATCATTGTTTTGCTTTGGCTCGCTGTTATCGGGCCATATGTTCACTGTATGAAAGGATGCGTCAATCATATTGGAGATACAGATATTCCAAAGTCGGAAATTATTAGTTTTTGTGAAGATTCTTGTAGTTGCGACGAAGGGATAGAAAATGGATGTGTTGAAAACATTTGGCAAAATTCCAATTAAAATTTGACCAAGTGATGCTAGACCAATCAGATTTGGTCGAGGTTGTTATGAAATTACGACCATTAATGGTTGTTAAGGGATAGTTAAAACGAATCACTAGACACAGCTCTGGTGATTCTCAATGACCGGTAGCTCAGCCTGGTTAGAGCAGGTGCCTTATAAGAACTTGGTCGTGGGTTCAAATCCCACCCGGTCGACTGAACTGAGTCGTAATTAGGGCGTTACGACAATCTTATTCAGCGGTGAAATTCCGAAGTCCCATTTTATGGCTTCGTCGCCAAGATGGCAAGGCAGTAGATTGCAAACCTACCAGCGTTGGTTCAAGTCCAACCGAAGCCTTAGGTCGTGGTCCAAGTTTGGCCAACGCAACACGGGCACACAAAATAGTGTACCGACTACGTCTTTGCGGACTTAGAAAGAAGTCCTAGGCAACTTGCTTTCTTCTCTAGCAACGTTGAAATGTCGGACCGACCGACGAGTGGATGGAGAAACAATCGGGGTTCAAGCCCTCGACACTCGTTTAGGCGCTTTATGCGCAAAATTTAATCTGAAGTAAAAGGGGGATTTACGATGAAAGATGCAAATAAAAACATTCGTGCAAAGTACAGGCATTATCGTTATTTTGACTTGAGAGGGCATTTGAAGCGTGCTTTAGACCGCGGAGAAACTTCTTTCGATATTTCAAAATACGAACACTTGCTAGCTCGCGAGCTTGACGGCTTTCGGCAAATGGCACAGTACTCTCGTTCGGTAACAGAATGGATGCCAACGACTTGCGGCGGAGCAACCGAATGCTATTTGGAAATCGACGGCGAAGTTGTAGCGTATGGAATTACATTCTGCTCCGACAAAGACCATTTCTGCTATAAGCGAGGTCGCACGATCGCTTTCGGTAAAGCGATGAAGTATTACAAAGAAATTTTAGAATCAGAAGAATAATTTTTTGTGGAGGTGATTTTTCTGGGTTGTATGGCCTCGAATCTCTC
>JAAUYG010145003.1_pt1 | contig 15630 bp, 12 predicted proteins | sample 7278091 | NCBI WGS metagenome assembly JAAUYG01 (sample SAMN14350201, study PRJNA611818) | marine sediment metagenome | isolation source: surface marine sediment (0.6m) | place: French Polynesia: Moorea | collected 2018-08 | reverse complement strand
CCCCCCCCCCCCCCCCCCCCCCCCCCCCCCCCCCCCCCCCCCCCCCCCCCCCCCCCCCCCCCCCCCCCCCCCCCCCCCCCCCCCCTCTGTGGTTTTATTTTCCTGGAAAAGGGGATTATACCCCGGGGATTATACCCATATTCTCTTACTGAGCCCTGAGCAACTGTTGAAGCCCAGCTGACTGACAAGAGTGTTTAATACCTAGGCATGTATACATGCTATGGCATAGACTGTTTTACTTTGCTTTCCTTTGATGTACCAGTATTAAGATAAGAAAAACACCAAAATCAGGGCCACTAGCCACAAAATCTTTTCTTTTTTTTTTCCTGTCTGGCTATTGTGTAATGCATTACAGGGAGACAGTAAAAACTTAAGATGGAAGAGTTCTGCAGGCAGAAATCTATAGTCCTGTCTGCCTCGATCTGTAAGCCCGACGGGACTTTTAGAGCTTGTGACTGAAGGTGGGCAATGCCTTGAGAAGACAACCTGGTGGCATGCTCCCAGCAAGGTTATGACGGCACTACTCAGACACTCATACACAGGAAGAACTGTTGATTTACAAACGGAAAGGATTGAGTTCGGTGGCTTATGAACTGGTAACTGGAGCACATGGAATACAACACTAAAACGGAAGATAACCGACTGGGGGATATTTGTGTTATTTCAAGCAGACTCTCTTAGTCTGTGCATGTGTGCATGCACCCGCGATCTGCATGGATTGTTGGTCGAGTAAAAAAACATGCTAAATGGGTGTTAGTCTTCACCATGTTCATATGCACTTGCTTTCGAAATGCAGCAAGAAGAACCAGTAGGGGTTATTGGCAAAGTGGACAGCCTACAGGAACCATAATCTTTCAGTCTAGACCTTAGGATCAACGTGCTTACACTGTATTAAAATGCTGATAAGAGTCCTGAGACTCTGCAGTAAGTGCCAAAACAGGGTGGAGAATTTGAAAGTGTCGGTGTAACTTGGGCAGAAGGTGAACCTCATCAGTTAACGTCTGCATTCATGCTACGGAAACCATATAGCGAAGCTTCTGCTTGTGGTGATATGAAGCATACTTGTACATGTTGTATGTCTACTTGCTTCATGTGCACAGAAGGCAAAATCTTGGATTATTGCTAAGTCTGGAGTGTTGAGCCGAGTCTGGATTAAGGATTGCAGCAGGGAGCATTGCGTTGCTTAGCAACAAAACCTGGGACTTGGTATAAGGAGACCTTGGTCTGAATGTGTTGCAACTGCCCCCATGTGATGAAAAATTTGCTTGCCGTGAGCATTTTTTTCTGGAGAATGCTATTAACACTTTGTAAACATGTCCATTTACCAGTAATTGACACTTGGGAATCAAGATATTTGCATGTGTGGATGGACTAAGTTTGCCCAACAATCTGGTGGCAGTTTACATTGGCTCAGCAGCACCTACTGTATTACCCTATGCAATGGAATTTTATCCAGTAGGTCTGGAAATGGGCAGGATTAGCTTTACCACATGATACACATGATACATGTAGCTTGTTTACCAGGAAGCCCGAGGAAGGACATTTAATCTCTTTCTCAGTTGCAATTTTTCTAAGAATAAATAATCCATACACATGATATCTCGTATCTGTGCATGCAGATTACTTCATGCATATCATGCATCGAGTAATTTATAGGATTCCGTATCTGGAAAATAATCCCTCTGAAACACTCTGGTTTTAAACATCTACACAAGATAAAGTGAGGCAAGAGGAGATCCTACATCAGAATGACTGATTATTAATTAACCAACAGATAAAAAATGTTACTAGTATGGTAGATGTAATATTAGAGAATGAAGTAATCTTATACACGTATATAAAGGGCATGGGGTCATAAACGCACCATCGTGATCAGATTCGGACCAAATTAACTTGTACATGTTCTATAGAATAAGTCTCGTCATATAACAAAGGGATCCATATATGAATATTCATAACCTCCCCAAAGAGGAAGATCTGCATACATCATGTACATGTGATATATATTGGCTTGAATTGGCACATCAGCTGATATTCCCAGGACACTGGCTGCCTGACTAGTGTATTTCATACTGTAACCTGTCACTCATCTGGATGATCAACAGGATTATCCCTTTATAATCCTGGGGATATTAGCAATAATCTGGATTATACCATGGATGTTTTGGATGATACATGGAATGAGATAGGTATGATTGGTAGGCTCAGACATCGAAGATACTGTGTAGTTGAAACAGTTGCATGTAGATAACCATGTTAACCACACTAAGTTCATTGGTTAACTAGCAGTTTACATAGCTTACAGCATATGCGTACATGTAGTAGAGTGGTTATAGTAGAGTGGTGTTTGGGTTTCGCTTTTTCAAGTTACATTATACATTGTGCATGTCTGATTGGGACTGGAGAAAGTGAAATAGTCATGTATAACATATGTACAGTGAAACTTGTACATGTATATATAAAGACCACCTTTAGGGAGCCAACAAAATGTGGTCCTCAATAAACACGATACACACACGTGGTCTTTATATCCAGGTTCAATGACATGGAAAGTATACCCCTGGAGACCTGTGAAGTGTGGTCTTTATAAACAGGTGGTCTTTATATGCAGGCCACATGTGGTCTTTAGAGGAGGGCTCTGTTTCATAAAACAAAAAGACATCTTTACATAGGCCTACTAGCCTATGTAAAGGCGTCTTTAAAGTTTTATGAAACAGAGGTGAGGTGTGACCGTACTAGTTGACATTTTACATTTACTACAATCATGCTATTGATGCTACAGTTCCTGAGATCAGATGATAAAGCTACCAGTAGCCTCAGAGGAAATAATGATTTTAATATTACCTAATAACAATATTCATATAATATGAACATTGTTATTAGGTAATATAAAATGTCTCCGAGACTGCTGTATGCACAACAGCTTGATGAGTGTATACCTATCTCGGTATACTGTATTCATCATGTTCATAAGCCAATACCATAGTCCCCTCTCTAATAGAGCCACCCTATTTGCTGGGAAATTGTGGCTACATATATACTGGAGAGGTGGCCTTTGGCAAGCGGGAGAACTAAATATATTTGTAGTATTAACTTATTAAGTGGCAAAGACTTTTGGCCACATTAAACAATGTTAAACAGAGGGTGGCATCTGGTGAAAGTGACCGCTAAGACGGACGACTGTAGTCAAATGAAGGCAGCTATTATAAAACAATTGAAAAGGTTTTTGCATGTGGAAAATTAACGCAACTTGCGTACCAAGGTGTAGACCACCCCGTAGCCTAGTGGTCAGAGGCCTAGGCTTAAGGTGCAGAAGGACAGGGTTCGTTGCCCGACCGTGTCACACCTCTGTTGGTATTATACACTTGTATACGTTACCATGGTTACTGTACACATGTATCAGAACATGCAGAATGGCATTAGAATTTTTGATATTTTTTTATTGTTATTTTTTGTAACAGATCAGGCAACTCGTGTTTTATGCTTGTTTTTTTTCATGCACATTCTCACTATTTCTGCTTTGAAATTTTCAGCTCTGTTTCACAATAAGTATGTTTACTGTTTTTAATGAAATACATTATGGTTATGTCCTTGAAAAGTACTTATGACAGGTTTTAGAATATAGTGTTTCTCATGAGGTGTGTATCTGCTGACACTGAATTTTAGCTCTTAATTAAGTCTCAGCAGCAACAAATGCCTCACATTATCATCATGATCAGAGACTAAAATCAACATCTATGCATGTATACTAGTAGTACCAGAGTATTGTCCATGTAATATTGTTTTTGTGAAGTTTATCTACATAAAATCAGTAGTTTAAATTATGATGTACAATTGTACATGTACTTCATGTACTCATTAGGTCATTGTTTTGCAGGAAGTACCCATTGTATGTGCATGGTTATTCACCATGATTCTCATATGTATGTAGGTTACTTGTAAATGGCTAGATTATGGGGGCAGAAGGTGCATCCATGCATGCACCTATCATGCCTATTGCACTGATAATTTGGTCAACTACAAAAAGAGACATGATGTTATATGCTATAGCTATGTGGAATAAGCAGATACTAGTACATGTAGGTGATAAATCCTGGTGCATTAGTGACACTGGATAATGATGATAATTACACAGCTATTGAAATACCAACTAATCCAGTTTGTCTGGATCCTTTCCAGATGCGCTGCTGGCAGACTTGCAGTCTACCACAAGTCACATAGCCACCTACCAACAGCAGCAGTCACAGCAGGAGCCGTCACCAACCCAGCAGCATCACACCGTCACCAAGACAACCATCGTCAACGACCATCGAGACTGGAGAGATCGAGATGGCTTTCCCGATACCGCGGTCAACGGCAACGAGGAACAACCCATATATGAACCACAGGTCGTAAGGTCCACCAAATCACATAAAGTGGAAGAAACTACGACGTCAGTTTCGCGGACACAATACGAGGTTAAGCCACTCCCACTGGCATCCCAGCAGGCCTTGCCGGCAGCACAGGGTAACAAAGCCATGACGCCGCTCAGCAACAACCTTTCAGAGCTGGACAGCTTGCTGCAGGATCTCAGCTCTGCCCAGTTTATGGCCGAGGTGGATCGGCGGAATGCAGGTAGAGTAGTCCCCATCTAATAAGGTCACCCTATTTGCCAAGAAATTGTGGCCACATTAGAGAGGTGACCTTTGGTGAGAGTTAGAAGTAAATGTATTCATAGTGGCGACAAAAATTTCAGTCCACATTAGGGAGGGTGGCTTCTCTTAAGAGTGGCCACCAAGAGAGGGACCACTGTATAATATACTCACACAAATGTACAACAAAAGATTTTGCCAACTTTTAAAAAGACACTCCGTGTCTCTGAGAAAAAAGAATTACAGGAAGCTTCCTCTAAGACTGCGATCGACGTTACCTGGGAAAAAATTTTGCAGCTGTTGCGAGATGCATTGTGGCTAGACTAATGCTACAGGGAGCTCTATATATATGTTTTCAAAGTGTGCAGCTGAACAGAATTTTTGCCCTTATTTATTTAATGGGGGTATGGCTACTGACTGAAAGGATGCTGTACTAGTATCAGGAGTATCAGCAGCTACATGTAATATGATGCTGATTTCACAGGGGGAGATTGACAGATACAGTCTTAGCATCCTTTTATGAGTAACTATAAAAAAATACCTGTAAACACTTTTGTATGGAGTTCTGGAAGCCGAGGATAATTTTACTGCCAACCCAAGCCAGTAAATTATGCCTGAACTGCGTTTGCCTGTTTGCTTTCAGAATAAGTGGAGTACTTACTGCATGTGTTTAGTGGGGCAGACAAACGTTTAGTTGACTGCTGAGCTGGAAAGCTTGGTAGAACTAAATATAGTTTTGAAACAAATACAGTGGTCTCTCTATTTTACAACCCTTCATTTTAAGACCACCTTTATTATATGACCACTTAATTAGGTCCCACAGATGGTTTTATAAACTATTGAACCATAATTGTACATGTATGCTCCCCTACCATATACATGATCATGGTGTATCAAGGTTCCTTGGTGGTCTTAAAATAGAGGGACCACTGTGTTGGATCAAACAGGTAAATATCTGGTGGTGACAACTCCCAAAGAGACAGTTCCACTGATCTAAAATCTGGTCCACTTTTTTGTCCAGCCTTTAAAAAATAATTTCATTGACCTGTTTTGTTTGTTCAACCTAGCACGTTCCTCAATATTTTCATAGAATTTCATGGTGTCTTTTGTAGCCAACCAGGGTCCAGTAGAGGATAAGACTGGAGGACGACCACAGAGGACCGTGGACAGTCTGCTGGACGAGCTAGATACACTGGAGGACCCGGTCAGGTAAATACAGTAAAACCTCACTGTCTCACCACCTCAGAAATAAGAACCCCACCCCCCATCAAAGTAAAGACCGTTTGTCAGCAATACCGAAACTATATGTCAAATAGAACCTCCAGACTTCCGCGCTCCGAAAATAGGAATTTTGCAATCTGAAAATGAAAATTCCACTATAAAAAAAAAAAAAATTCAGTGCTCAAAAATAAAAATTCTATGCTGAGTATATGCAAATTGTGCACTCAAAAACTGTCCTAAATAGACCATCCAGAATTCTGTGCTCGAGAAAAAGCAAATTCCATGCTAAAAATCAAAATTCTGCGCTCAAAAATATACATTCTGCACTCAGAAAATGCAATGGTACTCTAACCAGACTACCCAGAATTCTGCGCTCCAAAAATGGAAATTCTGCACTCCGAAAATGGAAATCTGTGCTCAAAAATGGAATTCCTGCACTCAGAAAATGGAAATTTTACCCAGTGCCATGGAAAGTCAGCTTTTCCATCATTTTCCGCACCAAGTCAGGCAATTCCGCACTGCCACGCACAAGTTGAAATCTCATGCTAAATTAGAATCACGGAATCATGGAGGGACTACTAAAAAATAAGAGTTCCTCACAATTTGCAAACACTGTAAAGATATTTTGACGTCGTTTTATGAAACAGAGGCCAGAGATGGAGTTCTTGAAAATACTAAAGTCTGAGTTCTGACTTAAGTCCAATTCTTAACCTATCACAAATGCTCAGATTTGTGACTTCAGTCAAAACTTGGGCTTATGTATTTTCGAGAACTCAACGTTTCAAGGTTTAGACAGACTTTGTAAACCAAGCATTTTCAGTTCAGTTCTGTTACATGATACAAGAGAACATGGTGTGTAAATTTAATATCTCGTTCCTGCATGTTAACCTGTTTATGGAACTCTCTATCCACAGGCCTCAGGAAGCTGAGCAAAGTCACTATGAGCTAGTGAAACCCATCCAGGCACCCCCTCCCGGGGGTAACGCATCCACAGCGACACGCGACCTTGATGACCTCATGGCCTCCCTCTCGGAGTTCAAGGTTAGTTTTCTGTGAATTTCTGATACATGTAAGTTTGCACCGACATTTGTGTCAACTTCAGGCATCATAAAATTGTGTTATATCACTGGAAATCGGAAGATTTGTGTCTTTGCTTTACTTTAAATTTCTCAGTAACATACTAGTACATACCCTGGTTGTAGACATGCTGCTTAGTGGCAAGAAAATAACACTCACTGGAGTATTAATCACATCTTAGCAGTGGTAGGATACAAAAATCTTTGGTACAGCTCAATTATGCACAGTAGGCAAAAGATTAGCCACTGCAAGAGTCTTATATACCGTTGTACAGTGGTCCCTCTGATAGTGGCCACTCTCACCAGAGGTCACCCTGTCTATTATGTGGCCAAAAAATCTTTGCCACTGTTGCTATAAATATATTTAGGTTTCCCCCTTGCCATAGGCCACCTGCCTAATGTGGCCACGATTTCTGGCCAAATAGAGTGACCTTATTAGAGGGGGACTACAGAAGTTCTTTTACTTGTTGTATGTTGTAGGTAAAAGATAAGCCGCAGCCTGTGGAAGAGCCACCGTACGCAATGGTGAAGAAACCCCGACAACAGCAGCCAGTTCCCACGGAAACCATGCAGCCGCAGCATGCGGAGAATAACAACCTGGAAGCCATGTTGGGAACTCTGGACAAGGATATGAGTCGGCAGGGAATCATGACGGTGCCGAAAGGCCACTGTGCCGCCTGTACTAAACCCATAGTGGGGCAGGTGGGTGGAGTATATGACAATATAATACAGTGGAACCTAGCCTTAAGACCATCTAGGGAATAAGACTATCTCTGAATTAGGACCACTTAGGGATGGCCAAAAGTTAGATACTATCGTTATATTGTTTCAGACCTAATAGCGCTGCAGAATATAAAAAGTATACAGTGAAACCTACTCCAAAGACTACCTGTATATAGAGACCACATTCTAAAGCCCCCAGGGGTATGTTTTACATGCTATTGAACCTGTATATAAAGATTAGTTGTGTATATTGAACCTGTATATAAAGATCACTTGTGTATAAGGACCACATTGTGTTGGTTCCTAGGGTGGTCTTTTTATTTATAGGTTTCACTGTATGTACTTTGGCTTTTGCCCATGGTTGGTCTTGCTATGGGTGATTTTACTGCATATTGGAAAGGTGCCCGGAAAGCCAGCCTGAAGATTGATACAAGTAGCTATTAGAAACTATGTATATAGGCCCTGTAATAATTAAGGGCTGGTTTGAACATTAAAAATCTTGTCAGACCTGGGGTAAGGTTGAAAAATATACTGTGGAATCTAGTTGTACAACTACCTCAGATTCAAGACCACCCCAGAATATAGACCGCTTGCAAGAAACTACATTTTCAGCATTGAGTAGTCTCAAAGATAAGACTACCTCAAAATTAAGACCAGTTTATAGTCCCACAGATGGTCTTAATTCTGAGGTAACACTGTACACGTACTTGCCGAAATCTCCATAAAAGGGAAATGTTAGTTATTTTGATGTATTGACTTAGAGTTATCCCTGTGATTTAAGACCCGTCCATTTTGAGACTTCCTTCCATTTAAGACCGGCCATCAGTGACACTACTTACATTTTCTATATAAGTATCCTCCCATTTTAAGACCACCTTTATTTTAAGACCATACTTTTCTGGCTGAACTAGTGGTCGCAAAATGCATTGACCGCTGTAGTAGGTCGTCCCACGAGGGACTGCTGTATTCAAGTAAGGTGCATCACAGCCGATTCCTAACATAAGCCATCCCCCTTCCCACAATTCCTCAGGTGATAACGGCCCTCGGCAAGATCTGGCACCCCGAGCACTTTGCGTGTGCCCACTGCAAGGAGGAAATCGGCACGCGGAACTTCTTTGAGAGAGAAGGCCAGCCTTTCTGTGAGAAGGACTATCACCACCTGTTCTCCCCTCGCTGTGCGGCGTGCGGCATGGCCATTCTGGATGTGAGTGACCCATTGTGACAAGCCTGGGTATGACAGGCTCTCTGAAAAATACCTTTTAGAAAAGTTTGTGCACATTCTCATATTGGTATGACTTGGTATATAACATTGATAGATCCATATACCATGTCTAAAGAAGGCTTGGCATTGGCCAAGGGATGAAACCTTTTGCTATCATCTCGTTTGTATGTTTCAGATTTTTGCAGGGCCTCTTTTGAATGTAAATGCAGGTAGTTGAGTTTTAGGAAAAATGGTGCATGAATTGATCCAGACTTGTGTCTTGTGGATACATGCTTTGCTGGGTGGAGTTTATTATGCTCACTTTGTGCACAACAGTGTCTTAAACGTATCTAAAATCTTAAATTATATATTTAGTTTTACAACTTCACGATATGTACCTATATGTTAGTAGTCAAACCATGCTTGAATATTAATGCATGGGACTATGATATGTGTTGCAGAAATGTGTGACCGCATTTGACAAGACTTGGCATCCTGAGCATTTCGTGTGCGCCCACTGCGGCCGACAGTTCGGAGAGGAGGGTTTCAATGAGAAAGATGGAAAGGCTTACTGCAGGTACAGAATATCTAGCAGGGTGTATTTCGTATCCAGTGTCTGCTCACTGCATTAATAGGAAACTTTGGCCTGTGTGGAAGACCACATCTTGACAGAGGCAAAATCCTCACATTTTTCCATGGACCTTTTGCCAGTTTTACAATGCTTTATGTACTTTCCTTTATCCTTTGTGGTGTGCTCTCTGAGTTATGTCATGGACCACTGCATCAGGTTTCTCACGGTAGATAACACTTTCAAATCAGAGTGAAACACTGCAGATTACTGTTCATTGTAGTTATAACAGTTTTATATCATGCTGGTTTGTAGTAGGGTAAGCGCATCATGACAAATTGGTACAAGTTAATAGATGTGTTAAAAGCAGTGCATGTACCTGCATAATGAGGCTCCTGATATTTTGCAGCTTGTGTTAGAGTAGCTACAACTAGTACAACTACTGTGACTACCGGTAATTACAATTGCAAGAAATATTTTGTATCGTCAGATCAAAATGTTAAATATATGCATCTTAAATATCAAAATATTAGCAACAAAATATTGGAAATAGACATCTCTTGTCATGTACGACTGTTAAATCGCCTCTAAATTGCTTTCCAGAGAGGATTATTTCAACATGTTTGCCCCCAAGTGTGGCGGATGTGGCACAGCTATTATGGAGAATTACATCTCTGCACTGAACCGGCAGTGGCATCCAGAATGTTTCGTGTGCCAGGTACGACTTCTTTATCTTGATAGAGTTTTGAGATATGTCTTTGGTTAAATGCGTGTCAGTGTCCCTTGATCATTAAAACAGAGAGGGATAAATTAAAATTTAAATCATGCAAATTTTGATTAACAATAGACATAACACTGAAAGAAGTTGTCTTATGAATTAATTTACCATAGACAGAGGGATGGAAATTAGTAGTAATATTCTTATGTTACTGCCACATGTGTTTCCTACTGCACCTGGGATTCGCTTTACAGTTATTAGAATGAGTACTGGTACATGCTTGCATCTATTTCTTATAAATAGTTTTCCATTTCAGGAATGCCATGCACCCTTTGGAGCAGCCAGTTTTTATGACCATGATGGCTTTCCATACTGTGAGACCCATTATCACGCCAAGCGCGGCTCGCTGTGCGCAGGCTGCCACAAACCAATCACAGGTCGCTGTATTACAGCCATGTACAAGAAATTCCACCCTGAGCATTTTGTGTGTGCCTTCTGCCTGAAGCAACTGAACAAAGGAACTTTCAAGGAGCAGAGCGAAAAACCGTACTGCCATCCATGCTTTTCCAAGCTCTTTGGCTAAGCATATTGGCCACAGTCGAACTCAGAGCAAACTTCACAGTTCTTTAAAATAAATGAAATGGGAATACGTGGGGGTTTTATACAGTTGCTGGACAAAGTACTTTTCTAATCCGTGTTTTATAGCGCAGGAGCTTTCATGACGAAATACTGCTATACAAAATGCAATATTTTTATTATGTCGAACTGGTAAAAGTTGTCACAAATTTTTGAACATTTGTAACGTGTACTGTACGTATCTCCACTATTTTAACGTTGGGGTCTACATGCTATATCGATGTATTTCATCAGTTCTAACTATTTATGTAACAAACATTTTGTATGGCATATGAAAATATATTTCATGCATTTCTCCATTGGAATAGCATAGCATAATGAAAGCCAGGGTCATGATCTGTAACACCAACCAGTTGATATTCATTCCGCGAGGTACAGCACATCAAACACTTTGTGTCCCATAGTTGTTTCAGGATTGGTAATACTTATTGTTTACAATGATTGACAACGAGAGACGAATCACAACACTCTACCCTTGTGAATAAATGTGAATAAGGTTGAGGCAGCTAATCCCAAGATTTTTACGCTAATATCACATAATATGAGATACATATTGGGTACAGTGGTCCCCCTCTAATAAGGACAACTCTTCTGCCAAAAAAAATCCTGTCTTTAACTGGACTGGCGTCCTTTGGTGAAATTGGGCACCACGTGCATGGTGCATTCACAGTACTTGCTGTGAAGAATTTGTGTCCTTTCTAGAGGGGTGACTTTTCTAGAGAGTCCTTTGAGAGAGGGGCCAATGTATGACATATATTTAGCTGTTGGTGCAATTTTAAGATAATCTTGGTGAAGGTGTATTAGGCTTAAGCAAGACAACCCCACTACCTTTTTCCCCCCGACACCTGTGTGAGTAAGCTGGTCTATATTAGAATAATATACTTTCTGATCTCTTTACTTGGTCCAAGTTACTATCCCTAATTCTTGTGAAGTGAAAAGGTTGCCTAGTATCGATAACCAGTAAATTGTGTGCCAGTAAATCGAGCCATGCCAGAGATAATTTTGGATTGACACTTGGGTGTCCAGTCGTCCGATATGTGTGTTCACCATTATATCAGATAATCCATGCCTCCACAAATCAAAATCTTTTTTTTATCATAACTTTTAAGTGTGTTACCTTGATCGAAACATGAAAATTAATGCTTGGCTGAATTTGTTCTGTGATCAGTAGTGTTAAAAAAAACACATAATCAGCTTGTATTATATGTATGTGCATTCTTGGTGGTGGTGCATGGAGTGGCAGCATCAAACTTGTTAATGCTGCCACATTCAAAGTCCATGCCACATTCAAAGTCCACGTGTATCAAAGACCTATGATGGTTTAAGTCCCTTAGTCATTTTCCCTGACTACTACATTCTTTTGAACAAAAGATATTTGCCAGGCTAGAGGAGCTACATTAGCTCCATTTTGACTGTGTATGAAGTAATACCCATTTTCTTTACAAGCTCATGTAGACATCTAACACAAAATGTTTGAAACTGACAGGTAACGTTACTAAACTTTGATAATCACTTATTTATGATTATTCACGCTATGATTCTAAGTTTTCCACGCCTTGTGCATGGTAGGTTCAAAACTGTTTTTCAGACTTAATATTGAACTTCCATTGTTTTCAATATCAGTAAAACGAAGTTAACTGTATCATGTACGAGTGCATTTACATGTTTATTTCATATTTGTATATAGGTAATAATATACATAGATGGCAACTGTTAATAGGTGCTGGTACCTGTTTACTCCAGAATCCTACAACCTCTCCCCTCATGCCCACAAACTATGTTGTAATTGCATGCACTGCTTTATAAGGTGGTTTATATTGTATATTTTGAAGAACTTTATATATTGTTTTGCTTGGTTGTTGCGAAGTTTCTATTGTCTATAAGGTAAATTGGCTTCAGTATGCCTGTTAATTTATAACGTAACATAAACATACTAACAGTAGATTGGTGTTTTAGTAAGCTTGAAGCTAGCTACTTTTTTGTTACAGTTGCACATTGCTACTTCAGTAGAGTAGATCTTGTCTTTAATATAGTTTTCAACTATGTTCTACCCATTTGGTGTGGGATCGTATATAGGCTAGCATATTGCTACCTACAACAGAGGATATATATATTTACTGTCTTATGTATTTCTGAAAAAATAAAACTCTTTCACAAAAGTATTGCCTGAAGTTTTTTCTTTGGTTACTCTAGTGATGTGTATAAATTGTTTGCCCTTGGATTCCAGTAAGCACCAGTGTATAAGATTTCCCAGGTTATCCGTGTGCACAAGCCTTGAGATGATTTACTGTTAGTTTCCCCAGCATGGATTTGTTCAGATCAACCTCTAAATTATAGATTAATTTAAAGATTAATGTATCTGTGACCTCCTTGCTTTGTTTGAACATGAAAGACAGTACATGATACTTTGTGGTTGTCATGACATCCGAGCTAATTCTATGTAAACATCCATCAATATAAAGAAAAAATATTGGCCTATTATGTGTAAATTGTTGATGCAGTTTTTGGTAAGAATGCTAAAAGCATATAACTTCACCTATTTTATAATCACTACATTACTCAACTGGCCCAAATGCCGGATGCAGATGTTTTGTGCATGTAAATATGTTAACTAAAGCAACAAATTTATTATTACTAATTATCTATATCATTCTTCTCAAGTAACGACACTGGGTGCAGATGAGCTGAAGGACCTCCATACCCAGATGAGAAGAGTGACCCGGCGAAGTATGATGATAATGACAAAAAAGAGCATCATCGTATGGGTTTATCAAATTGTTATTTCTGCAGACTTTCCTTAAAGTGATTATCGAATTCTTTCTTGAACTGGTTTATGGATGTGGACATGACTACCTGTGTCAGCAATGATTTCCACAGGGAGATCATTCCCAATTTACATTCATTGTAAATGTAAGCGCCAATTAGCATACATGTTTGGTCTCTTGGGCACCGTTCCACAAAATTCTGAACTATTTAGTATCTGGCATGGATTTATTATTAGAAGTACTAGAGGGATTAAGTCCTGTTATGAAAACTATTAATACATACCGCATAGTGCAGTTTTTGACAAAATTGATGCAGGAATTATATAGGTACAGATCAGCTTACAATGTACAGATTTTGAAATATAGGTGTAGCATGCTTATTTGAACAGAAACTGCATAGCGAGCAGTTTTATTCCATTTCATAAAGAAAAAAATAATTCTTTGACATCTTTAACACATGCAGATGGGTTTTAATATTTCTGAAGTTTCTTTGTAAAGAATATTAATAGAAACATAAATTTTGAAGCAGCAGTGATAATGTCTGCCAAAGCACATATTTCACGATGGTTAGGATTCACGTTATGTTGCCAAGATAATAAAGTTCTCTATGTCAAACAATGAATGCAGCCTTGACATAACAGCATGTCAACTAGAAACAGTAGTTAACTACATTCATGCGTCACACTCAAACACAGGGTTCCAACCATACATATGAAAACAAGACATCCACTGGAAATTGGGACAAATATTAATCATAAGTATGTGATCTAGTTTATGCTCACATGTCCTAACTTTAAAACAGATGCTATACATACGACATGCTAAATAATTTGCAGCTAAAATCCTACATGAGAACGTAATTGTAATATGAGTCTGAAGAATGCTCACAAATTATGCATGGCAATTCAGTTGGTTGTTGTAATCGACACTTTTAATTCAATGGATCCATATATCTATATGTACCATTTCAGTCCTACATTATGATTGGTGTTTCATTTCTCACCTGATACTGTTATAGAGAACATGTAAGAAATGGCACACAAACATATTGATATTTCCCATTTTGAGCAATATATGATTATCAAGCGTGGAAGAAAATGGAGCAATGGTGCCTTGTAATACTATTCGGTATCCTTTTGTTGTCATTAAAGAAACTGACTTAATTCATGGAAATAATTATAAAAATATCTGCAATCTTTGGCAAATGATTTTAAAAGAGGCTGGAAATTATATTTACGAAAAAAATATTCCTAATTTATCAGATTAAGTAACCAGGTTTGTTGTAGGGAGACTGATAGATCAATATATATGTTTTAAAACGCCAGTTGCTTAGTAATTTACTGTTAGTTTGCTTACCCCTATTGTCTGCATTTCCTCAGTTGCACCCAGCATAGCAATGATGACTATGAAAATTGTATTAATTATTAAAAGCAACTTTACTATAGGAGAGAGAAAAAAAACATATACTAACGATGTGCTTGGCAAGTGTCTAAAATACGGCCTCCTTGCAAAAACAATAATATACGAAAGTACGAGACTTGCCGAATGTGCCCAAACAGGAGATTCAAATTCGATCCGGTTTTTAAGGTTGAATTTTTCGTTTACTTCTCGCTTGGCAACAGAACAGGTGCGTGTGGTGTGTTTTGGGACAATCTGGCGTTAATAATGTAAGTTCTGGTGCGCTGAACTTGCACTTCTGTCTATACAGTAAAAACAAAATCTTCACTGTTTTACTATATCGAAAGTCGGTCAAAAACTGCCTAGCGCCTGGGTTGAAATACTAATACATCTTCATTTTATCTTAATTATCGCCCACGCTAAATACCCTCCCTCCCCGCATATCATTACACCAATATACCTTAACTACATGGCATGTTCAATGGATTCCCTTTCTGTGTTATTAAATTTGGTTATCTGTGAGATGAAAAACACTTCTCAAAAATATTTTGTCGGGGAATAATCTTTTAAAATTGTATGGCATGCATTCTATACTATTATTAAAACCCCGCTAGCTTTGCTAAGCTAGCGGGGTTTTATTGTGATGCTGATGTTTGTGTGTGACTCTGTTAACAAAATATCTCAAAAAGTACT
>JAAUYG010022549.1_pt1 | contig 15644 bp, 7 predicted proteins | sample 7278091 | NCBI WGS metagenome assembly JAAUYG01 (sample SAMN14350201, study PRJNA611818) | marine sediment metagenome | isolation source: surface marine sediment (0.6m) | place: French Polynesia: Moorea | collected 2018-08 | reverse complement strand
GTTGGTGTGTATGTACTGGACCCGCCTTGTACTAGTCCGACCTGCGGCCAGTCTTTATAGTGCTAGCCCACTGAAACACCACGCCACTGGTAAGCAGTGTTTTTGTCCCAACCTAGACCATTATTCTGACTCCGAGCGAGCCAGACGGTCTCTAACTCTTTTGTGCTGAGCGCTTAGCAGAGCAGCAGAACCTTAAATTTTAACGTCTTTTGTTTGACGCGGCCGGGGATCGAACCACCAACCTCCCGCATGCCAGGCGAACGCTCAACCACTACACTACCCGGCCGCGGTCGAAAAGAATCTGGAGAAATGGGGCTATGCATTCTTGCCTACCACTCCACACCATTTAGCATTCATTGTTCGGCTTCAAGGTTTGTGGGGAAAATGCCTCTTTACGATCCCGATAGACGGCAGACGACCATATCACGACAGGAGTTCTGCTGATACCATGCAGCATAGTTAATAATAACTGTCCGCATTGCTGTGCTCAACATTATACATTTACATATTCATTTATTCATTTATGGCATCTTACGGAGCCTGGGCATCCACCCACCCACCTTAAGTCTAGATCATGACCTTGAATTTTAAAACCTTCTTTAAGACTGGCAATTCTGACCAAACATTCCTCCTTAAGGCCTAACGGGGTTGGGTCGTTTTGACTCAATTAACAGTTACTTGTTAGCTTCTAGTTATGGCCTTGGTTTTATGTCTTAGATTTTGACGCTTTTGTTCAGTGTCATTGATTTTGCATTGTAAGACATGTACCGAAATAAACATACATACACATACTCTCATCTTTATTGACTTTCAAAAGCCTACTTTAAATTACGGCACGAACACATGCATAAAATGTAATGCATACGTTTGTAATGACCACCATCGCCCTTAATTTTGCTGATATCTTTTATTTTAGCACAAATATATTCCATTAAATGTGTAATGCCAGTGGCACCTAATCACAACATGTATTTTATATAGGCTTGCCCATCCCTATCATAGGACTATGGTCTTCTATTCGGCCCACGTTTGTGGCTGTGTGCTAAATGTGACCCTACAAATGAAATTTGCAGTATCGTTTTGGCTAACCTTTAGACGCCCGTATCTAGCTTTACATGTACACGCATGCTGAGATCCGCTGGAAATAAGAATAAGATCTACATATCCTCTCCGCTATAATACCAACGTGAGAGTTGCCATTAATTAAAGGTAAGTAAATGTCACTTGATATATACCGATTGAAGGTTTTTTCATAATTGAGTGGTTTTGTTTCAACTTCCGGTCCTTGCGTGAATACACAATTTTCGCATTAGATAAAGTCGTTTGTTGAAGAATGTCTTCCTGTTTGTCCATCGGAATGATGTGCGCTAAATGGAGTAAAGTCTTGGTAAGGGTCAGTGATTACACGCTCTGCCTTGCGGTGAAATGAGGAGAAAAGATCAATAACAGCGCCCAAGTAACCCCCACCTTCCACGTTGGGCGAAATTCGAGGGACGTCCAGATAACCAAAGTGCCACAAATTTTTCACCAATTCAGGTACATCGATCGCATGCCTGTATTAGGATTTTCTGGGGGTGGATTGAGGGTTGGGGTGAAGACTTAAGATCTGAATATGCAACTCTCTCAATAAATTAAAAATAAATGAAAGTGTGGATCAGAGAGAAGCTGTGCGTCACAAAATGATGTTGCCTGTACATCTTTCTTGGCCTTTTTATTTTGCAAATATATTGCAAAGATCAAATTTATACTTTTCCTTTACGCCAGGAGTGTTAGCTGGACACTGAAAATCCCCGTTTAACTGAACATCATGTTTTGTGTAATCGCGTTGTGTTTAACAAAAGGCGATTGGTCACAACGAATCCTTGAAGTAAGGTCCCACCACGTATCTTCGCAAAGTGGCAAAGCTGGCGTAGTTGAACGTCATCGCGTATTATACAAGTCATGCTATCATTGGACTTGGCATACTATAGCAAGAGAACAACCTTGCCATTGGATGCTTGAATCCGTAAACAAATAGTTTATTGCCTGACACATTCCTGTACCATTTAGAAATACTACATGTAATGTCACATCTACTTAAGATTACAGGTAACATGTGGTCTAAATTCTACATGTTCTTGTGCCATTTGCAAACGCGACAGCACATGTACCTACAAATGGGTAAACCTTCGTCTATTCCTTTTATCAATTAACTGAACTAGCTATAGGTATAATAAAGTGCACTCACTTTTAGCGTTCTGAACGTTCCATGTTGGAAATTGGAAATTCGAATGTCTCTATAACAGTATCCAGAAAGAAACACACATGGAAATAAGGTTAACGAATCCCAGACGAAAATCCTGGTAACATAGCATTGCACAGATAACACATATAAATATGACGTGTTTACTTGTACCAACTGGTTGTGGTTGATTCTATTTTCAGGCCTTTAAACTGATTCACCAGCTAGAAATAAAAGCATGATATGGTGAGGGCGAGGGGGTTCATGAATCTCGGGTGCGGATAATTGTGGATCCAGACAGCGAACATGGAATGCAGGATAACGTGGGACTAGTGGAATTTGGGATTCTTTGGGTTCTAATGATTGAATTAAGGTTTTCAATCGGTGAAACTAATGCATCGAATATCAAGAAAAAATCGTGAATTTAGGTGGTCTCTGAGTCTTAGATCCCCGAGAACTGTGAACCCGAAAATCCAATATGAAAGCCATGATATCGTGGGGGTTGATTCTGTTAATCGAATTTGGGTTTTCAGGTCGGGAGGTTCTGGATCCCGGATCGGGAGAACTGTCGATCCAGACAGGCAACAGGATAGGCCGGACAGGGCGTCAGTAGGATCTCGGTGGGTTTTGGAAGCCGTTTTTCAGACCTTGACGCTGCCTGTGTAATCCGCCGGCCGAAATGAGTCGTGAGATACATGTGCCACCATGTGAGATAAAAAGTAATGGCGAACACTCTTAACTAAGAACACTTAAAAATACATTATTAACCAATTACAACACCGTGACGCTTATAGCTGATTTAAGTCAAAACTGACACTTTCAATCGATATCATTGAAGAACCGTAGAAACCTTAGGACACACTTATAGAAAAGCTGATCTCAAGTATAAAAAGGACAGTGATCGCCGAGGGGGGGGGGGGATAAAATAATTTTGTTCCTGTAGATCTTAGATCACTAGCCAAAATAGACCAAGAATGGCTCTGTGTAGTGATGTTGATATACATTGCTCAGGAATACGGAGCCATTAACTTTTTCACAGCTCTTGAAACTGTCTAGACGTCAATCAAGTACCAGCTGGCTTCTCCAAGACCCCAGGTTCCAGGAGGCACACCGACAATTCCTGCTTCCCGATAATCGGTGAGTCCACACATGATCCTTGATCCAGACGGACGAGTTGCAAACGTCAGGTAGTGCTGGTCCAGAACGCACGCTGAGGCACACTGTAGCAAGCTTGGTACTATCACGACACGGGCTACAGGTGGGATGGGATTGGGGGACGTACCTCTATCATATTGCTCCACCGCGGTATGCCTGTAGGATTCTGAAAATCAAATTTAATATAATATTAGTTTAGCGAATAGCGCAGGTATAGGTACGTTACAGAGCATGCAATAATCACCGTAATACTCTGTCAGTATTTGTTCAAGCAAGACTAAATATTGAACTTGTATCTGCATATTAATTCACGCACATTGTTCAAACGTAAATTTCCTTGTAATATTATGAAAACCAAATCACAGGCTTTACTTTGCGAACCGCTGCTATTATAGGGACATTGCAGAAAGAAGACAAGGCACAAGGTTCGTACATTCAGAGAAAATTCTTCCCTCTCTGAGTCAAAATGTAAAACATCGTCAGAGGTTTCGATTGTCTGCTAGGGGTCTTTTTCGCCCCCAGATGATGTCACGGTAGTCGCACCCCTAGGAGACGGTCGAAACGTCCGCCTATGTTTCACATTTTGACTCCCAGAGGTAAGAAGTTTCTAACTCTAAGATGAATCCGGAGTCCAGTAACAACATGCATTCATGCAACGGGATCTTGTCCAACCAAATATTCAACCTATATATCTTTTTCGTATGTGCACTTTCAGTGGGAGATAATATACGGAAATTAGCAACAGGTATTTATACCAATCACAAGCAACCGCTGGTTGCAGATCCAGTTCTTGGTGCGGTCGCTAACCATGACGTAAAAACACAGAAGAAATACATGTACATGTCTTATTTGCTACCTTCACACTTGAGTGCCTCCATTGGAACATCGTCAAATACTGTCTGGTTGAGATGTGCTGGCTGGGAACAGGTCAGAGTGCTCGTGTCGATTCCAATGTTATTTCGGCCACTTTCAGCCATTTCAGACGACAGTCGCAGATCAGTGGATTTTTGTATAAGTCCACGAAGGCGGATATGTTGAGGTTGAGTAGATTAGGAATGGTTTCGATTCTACAATTCCTAATTTCCACATGCCAGTTCGGATTTGATAGAGCGGCTAGAGAACTTCTCTCCAACTTCGTGATTGGATTTCCGCCTATTCGTATGGTCATGGGGACATTATCTTCCCTTCTGGGAAAATGCCAAAAATTCGGAATAGTGTTCATTCCATTTCCTGTTAACCCGTAAAATGTTAGCTTTGGATATGCAGCCAGGAAGTCACTCAATGTAGTTGTGCCAAGGTCCATCCCTCCCAGGGCTAGAACCCGGAGAGTTCTGCCAATATGTGGCAGCAGAGGAGTGTTAGGTAAGAGATTGTCATTCAGCCCTAGTTTCTGCATATGATACGGTCCTGGTCCTGTTACATCTGGGAATGATGAAATGTAATTATAAGAAAGAACAAGTTCTTCTAGTCTTGCCAAGGCGTTTAGTCGAGACTGGGACACGGTCGAGATGAGGTTACGTTGTAGCTTTAGTGATATCAACGTGTCTCCAACAAAGGTCAGATCCGGGAACTCGACCAATGAGTTTCCGTTTGCAAAAAACTTAACCATATTCGGGAAATCGCGGGGAAGGATGATCGATGAAATTTCGTTTCCATTTACCTTAACCTCTTCTACATCATTTGGGATTAGGCTATAATCCAACTCTGTTAATCCCTGGTCAGGTTTGTTGTATTTGACCACAGCTACAGTTTGGTACCAAATTTCAATTATGAATAAGGATGCACTAAACCTCGATGCTTTCCAGAAATTCATCTTTCTTCCAACGAAGTATCTTAATATATGTCCAGAATGTGTTCTCAGAACATATTATCCATTATCAATTCAATTTCCATTTTTGTGAGCCTTACAATAACGTGTGACCTGGACGTAGACCATCTCCCAACTGACCATGCCCACACGGAATGCCTGCATTATTGCCTTGTAAGTTTGTGCAAAACTATGGCGGCAGCTATGGTTCAAAATTATCTATTTTCAATACGCGTATCTTATAACTAAACAGGTGATTAATTATTATTTAGATGCTCGCTTTTCCAAATCTATCGTTCAAACTGGTTGTCACACTCACAGAAAGTTGGTATTTTTATTTTGTTCAAACTCTATTAAAATTCATCTGAATAACACAATTATATTTAATAATGTTTGCGGGACCTTAAATAACAATAATTATTTGAGTTGATTGACCAGAAAATTACTGAATTGTCACAAACCTTTCTATTCTAATTTGTACATCTAAAAATATATGTGACAACCATTATGGAAGACAGTGTATTTTAATAAAGGATTTTGACTCATACTCACCACCATATATAGTAAGGGTTTTCCAGGGCTGTGGTTGAGATTTATGTAACGAAGATTATAATAGATTGGGCCGAAAGTACCTTATTTCTATTACAGAGTAAAGTCTAGCTTTTTTTTTTTTTTGCTAAGTGATGTGGCGGTGGCAGTGTGAGTTATATACGCACTTGCAAGTAAGCAGAAGTGCATAACTAAGCGACAATTACAAGTGTTGTGGTTTTGGCATAATGTAAAATTTCTTCGTTCTTTCAAATTCTCATTTTCAGAATTATAACAGCTAAGCTTTGGGTGAATAACCACATATGGAGCCACTGCAAAAACGATTGCTTGAAAAAGAATCATAAACTGTATAAAGAGTAGCCTTTCAAAGATACAAATGTAAATAAGGCAAAGGCCTTCTGACTAGCATGCCACTGGATATATTTTCTCTTTCCCAAAATCGCCCCTGGTGACTATGAGCTCCTTGGCAGTCGACATTCCTGCACTGCAGCTTCTGTGCCTAGAAACTGAAAGTAGTTTTGCATCTGCAAATACACACAAAAAATGCAACTTGTGGTGGTATATGGCAGTATACAAATCAGAACGCTGCATTTTACAACAGTAAAACTATTATATACACGCAAACTTTCCGACAGTACGATTCCTGTACTGTACCAATATTCCGAAGGCTATAAATGAACACCTGGCATTTTCTGCCCTCTTGTCTACATGTTTGTTATTTATTGTCTCAATAACATCCCAAAAATTTCAATATTATTAACATTTTTAATGTCTTTGTTATTGAACTTTCATATAGGAGCGTAGTGTCACCCAGCAAGCATGGATATGTATCTAATGACTCTTTGGGTAAAATCTCATTGTGTGAACCATAAGACCGGAGAGGTCTGTTTACATGTAAATTCCAAGAAGAGTGCCCTGTTCTCAGAATGTACTCATATTGTTGTGGTACATTGGCCTGTTAACTCAGAAAAGCGACGGTTTACGTACTGTAAATAGATGTAGCAGGACGTTCTGGGTTTAGGTAATCACTTGGCGTTGAAGACTAGGGAGCTAAAGACGTCCAGAGCGAGAGAATGCTATGAAAAATTACCATTGAGATAATAGGCTTTCGATTGGATGACGCTGTATAATACAGTTGAGACTTATGCTATAACTGGAGGTGTTTTTTGTGACAGTGATCGACAAACTAATACCTGTTTCGATTTTGTTGTCGTGATTTGTGAATCAGCAGAATATAACTGTTGAAAAGATAGGCTGAGTTCGAGTAGCTATTCAGGAGAGGCCTGTTAACGAAGAGTTGTGACACTGTCATGTGAAGAACTGGTCGCTTTGTGCAGGAATATAATCGCGATTCCCTACAGCTGATATGCTGTGTATTTAAAGCCAGTTCAGAAGTTGTTTCCTGGCTTGGGGAAACGAGAAACAACCGAGAGAGGTTATAATGCCTTCAAGTCAATATGAATCTCTGCAGTAGAAACTCTGGGTGCGTCTGTCAGAGTGTGGTTGAGTGTGGCCTGTAAAGACAAGAGTCAAGTCTGCCCGATGAAACACTTCGTGTGCACACTATGTGCGAAGGTCTATGAAGTTACAACAACTGTTCTTCAAAGACAATAACCGTCGCGTTTAATAAACAGAAGTGTCAAGAACTAATCTCAGGATACAATAAAATTGAGGATTATTCAGAAGTTTACCTTTTGTAAAGCCGCACTACTTTTGATGTATTAACCTAGACAGCGAGGTAATATATCTGTCTATTTGTGTTTTGGTATTACGTTTGTAAAACTTGACCATACTGATTTGATTGCTGCGTTGTTCCTCATACTTCTGTAAATCTGATAATCTCCACTTCCAAATGACCGTCTGTCATTTGTTCTGGAACTCCCATTAAAAGAACCATTGGTCTTAAATATCCACCGTAGCAACGCCAACCGTGTACGGAAGCCTTGTTCTCGTTCTTCTGTCCTCGGTACATAATGACCATGTACCGAAAGTCCATTCTTGTTTTCTTTTGGAAACTGTCACCGGTGAAATAGGGGTAGTGTTATAAAATATTTAGCTACATGTAGGCCTACATATAGTCGCCAGCATCAAGTAATATGAATCTGCAACTGGTGTAACTATGAAGTGTATTTCCGAATGTTAAACCCCTACATTTTCGCCTGATGTAATCTATCGTAGTAATACGTGTAAATTTACTATGATTAATTTATACTAATATTATCTTTCTTCTTCCTTTCTTTCAAGTGGGCCAACCTTTAAGTCGATATACGAATTGCCTTTTATCAAAGTACAGTGAAACTTGTATATACAGACCAACCATGAGACCAAGAACTTGCAGTCCTTATACACTGGTGGTCTTTATGTGCCGGTTCAATAACATGGAAAATATTCTCTGGGGACCTGTAAATTGTGGCCTTTATAACAGGTGGTCTTTATATACAGGTCGTCCTTAAAACATTTTGACTGTATATGAATTCCAACAACACAGTTTTGCTACTATTGTATTGAGCTCCACATTCAAAAATAGACAGAACACTAAAAACTGCAGGCAACATTTTAACAATATCAGAATGGAACCTACAATACCCAGCATACACCAAGCCTTCAAACGCTCGATATTTAATACCATAGTAAAGCTTCGAACATTTACAATAAACATTAAACTAGTAGAACAATAGTGGGTATTTTAAAACAGAATCGTGTACATTTTGTACACTAGTGCACGTACTATACTTAGGTTCTACCTGTCAACATTCTTCGTACAGTGTTGTACAACCATACTCTTCTGTATACTAGTATACGTGAGAGTTAAAAACAAACATTTAAAAAAGAGAAGTTCCTACAGTGAACACCACACCACAATAGGGATTACTGTGAATCTCTTGGCAGGAAAATGCTCCGAAGATACCCACAAGAAGCAAAGATGAGTGACGCCTCGTGGTTGGTCGAATCTTCATACGACGGAATGAGATTGATTGTGGTTAATCAATACTATTCATATATCCAAGGGTAGTTTGACTTCGGAATGAAAGCAACTATTCATGTTCCTAATTTGTGGCGCCAAATACTTCCTACTCTGATTCTAGATTGGCATATACAATAGCATATGTATTACAAATACACCATAATGATTGTACACCACCCTGGGATAACGTTCTTACCCTTGGTACAGTTTTAATCGTCTGGTCTTGGAACATAAGCTTCCCTGACTATGGCTGTGTATTGATTTACATAACTGCGATAGACCTTCTGTTTTCCCTCATTATCGCCCAGCGGGAAGTTTGGCATGTATTGTATCATCTGTTGATCATTCAGCCTCCCATCGTTTCTCTGGAGGTTGCGGCTGAGTCTATCGATCGCCATCTCTAGGATGTCCATCTGGCTACATTCCTGGTTGTGTTCGGCCTCCCATTCTGGATGATGTGCTTCCTGTTGGTAGTGGTTTCGGAACTCGTCGGCCGTCAAACTCAGCATTTCCGCCGTGTCGACCTCGCAGTCGAACCTGAATGACATGACGAAGCAGAACAGCGGATCCTTGCTGAAATCATGAGGCCTGCGACCCTCTGTGCAGAACTCTGGAATCTGTCGGAGAAGAGTATTGACGTATAGTTTATGGTCTTCTTCCTTCTGGATCATGTAATTAATCATTGTACGTGTTTCCACTGACATGCTCCGCAGCCTCTTTTGAAGTTCTTCTGTTCGAGCTTGTCGATCTCGGACAGCATACAAGGCTGTCACCAGCTTCATGCACTCGGTCTTCACTTCCGGTGTTAAAGCAGCAACAACAGTTCTCTTTCGGATAGGAAATGATGGGGGACGTGTGCTCTGAAATGCCACGCCTGAAAGTATTCAGTGAGAAATACTGACAATCCCAAAATGACACTAATATTTGATTTAACATCACTGTACAAGATCCACAAAACCTGGGCTGAGTTGGAGTTCTCGAGAATACTTAAGTCTAAGTTTTGTCTTAAAGTGAATAATCTGAGAAAAGTGATTGGCTAATAATGCGACTTAAGTCAAAACTTAATTAGACTTAAGTATTTTTTCGAGAACTCCAGGGCTGGGTTATTATACATCCACCTAATACATGTGAAATATACTTATTTCGGTGTACACAAAGGATAATACATCCTATCTTAAACAACATATTTTAAATACTGTACAAGGCCTTTTCCTGAGCATAACCATTTTTTGATACTTACCCATTACAAAAATTTTGAATACTCTTATTGTTGGCCTAATTTGAAACAGCAAACAGTTATTTGAATGATAAAATAGAATGTTATTTCCTGCAGCAAATCGAAACACAGCCGCACGCATTGGTATAATAGCCTGCAGTGTTGTAACATATTTTAACTAGTCGCAAGCACCAGGTGTCATGAATGTGTAACAATCACGTTTCACTGTAATATATGTATAGACTATAATAAATATAGTCAATAGTCAGTCAAAAGCATAGTCTGAAATAAAATTTTAAAAAATAAATAAATCTTTGAATCCTTCCAGTTAAGAAAATCCCCGTCATTATCATTCACTTACCGCCATCCTTCCTGCTTTGCCTTTTCCTCTTCCAGATTAAATAGATGACAACTGTAATGGCTACAACAGCAACTCCACCGATGACCAGTAGGACGATATTTTCAGGCCCAATTCTTTGAGCGATTTGACTTTCCGCAGAGCGAGGCCTGACTGATACGCCATTGGAGGGCGTCTGGACCTCTCTGGGGCCTTCAGTGTTCTCTACACTAGTTGGTGTTAATTTCTGGTTTCTTATGGAGCGATAATATCCTGAAATAATTAAACCAATTTATGAATACATGAATGAATGGGCAAATGAAAGGTTGGATGGATGGATGGACGAATGAGTGGATGGATGGATGGATGAAATTCAATTAATAAGCCAAGAAAAGATAAAAAAAATAAAGACAACGTGAAAGAAGAAAGAAAAGAAATGAAGAAGGAAAGAAACTAACAAGTAGGTGTTGATACCTACATGTATATGTCAATTGATGAAACACGAAGCACCGTTTCCAAATTAATCACTTTATTTACCTGAACAGGTCTGGCGGCAGTCTCTATCAGAGTGTAATGTGCTCAGTCCAGGTGAGAAAGGATTGTGGATGCACTTCTTGCACTTCGGTGTCAGAGGCACAGAGTCGTCGCAGAACTCATCTTCTTCACATTTGGTGAAGCAGCTTCTGTCTCTTAAAAACTGGAACAATTTACGTTTTTGAAATCACTGGAGAGTTCAATTTGACAGAAAAGTATTGCTAAGTTGTAATATTACGTTAGTATTGACAAAATCCATTGTTGTCCAGCAAAATCGATATTCAGCACCTATGACTGACAGCGTCTGCACGCGGCATGAAATGCCACGTTCTTTTAACGCTACATAAAAGGTCTACTTGAATTCTGGCAAAGAATTAAGGGGCTTTTTCAATATGCCATGGTCTCCAATGGTCTAGAAAAATGAGCTTTGTCTCGGGTTAGTTTTGCTATAGGCCCATTTAGCATCGTGTTTCTGGCATTATTATCTCCACAGAGATTGTATATTAATATAGTGTTTTAGCTACATGGCAACTCAGGGTTCTTCTGTGGGATTTAGATGTAATGTACAGTTATACATATCCAAACAGTTTGTATTTGTCTTCTATTACTGTGTGCAAAGTCTCAACGGATATCGGAAACACTTGTCACTTTTTAGAAACAGTTTAGAAGATTTAATGTCTCGTGCTGCCGAATAAATCGACGTAGAGAATGAACTGAAGTAGACATGTACTGTAAATGTCATTTAAACTTTTCACTCCTAAAAAGAAATTCTAAATATATTTGGACATAGGCTTTACAGTCTTGAAATTCCTTTCACTATGGGAGTGGGGAACGTGTGTAAATGTCATGTAAATTCCGCTAAGCACTTCTACAGGGAAGTGGCCAGAAGTTACACACACATAAAAGTTGTAAAGCCAGAATCAACGGCAGTTTCTGTTTCCAAAGTAGAAATATTTTCTGGTGTTTGTTTAGTTATTTTGGGTAAAAACTTAAGGAATATTCAAAAACCCTTCTTCGTCCTCCTGTATCAATGCACCATCAATAAAAAATATCCATCGCCCTCCACTAATCCTCAATACCTTGTAGCTTTAGTATCTAGCTATATTTCACTTGTTTCCTCGTTGCTAAGGATCCACTGGCTTCAATCACCACCTTGAAAAATTCATCAAAGTTAGGTTGCATTAACACTGTTACAGGTGTTAACACAACTTTCACTTGTTCAAATAACATTGCTCATGCCACTCAAGTTTTGTCTTCTTACCAGGTTTTGTGTCACCATCTCTTACATGATAACCTTTCAATTTTATTCACATGACACATTCTCTTGTTTTCCCCACATCCGGTGTGCACATAATGTAGTCTACATCATTGACTTTCTTACCAGTAGTGTAAGTAAATATAACTTAGCTCTTAGTGGCTTAGCAGGTAAAGATAGCAACACTAACACTATGTCATCTTCATTGAAACTTCTCTCCCTGGCTTTCTGGTCATACCAGATTTCCATATTATGTGAGCTAAATCATATGCCTTGTACATTTTATAAATTGTAAATTTGTACTTAAATTCATAACCCAAGTTGTATTGTTTCGTGTTTTTCAGCTACCCTTCCTTAAACCTTTAATGGTACACGCACTTTGTGGTCAAACACCAGCTCAAAAGGACTGAAAACCTAGAGATTCCTATACCTCTCATGTAACAAATAACAGTGCATTCCTTCATACAGTATTCCTGATTGTCACAGCAATACTCTTTGATTGTGGGTTTTCAAGGTCTGATGGGATCTTTCCAAGGTGCCCGAGCATTGTGGGTGTTAGGCTGAAGTGAGACCATGTTTAATGCCCAGTTGATGCATTACTTACTGAAATATACCAGATGTGAAATCATAACCTTGGTCATATTGAAATTCTTTGGGCAAGCCAAATTGAGTGAAAAAATGTATTTGGTCAAAACTTTGATAATGACCTGATATCTTCCTCGAAGGAATGGCTTCTGGAAACCTTGTAGAGGCCCGCATGATTGTAAACAAATAACTCTTAGCATATTTTGTCTCTGGCATCGGGTCAACGCAATAGACCCGTGGTTCATAGAACGCCAGTACAGGTTTCAAAGGGGCTGGTAAAAATGTTTTGCATTCTGATTTACCATACCCAACCCTACCATGCTCCTTCTCAACTTTGGCCAATAGAAACGCTGCAGATTTCTATCCTGTTTTTTCTTTATAGTAAGATGTACACCCATGGGTGTACTAGATTATGCGCCAATTCTAGTATCTGTGACCGGTACTTTGAAGGAACTACAATTTGAGTGTACATATTCCACTCATCTGTAACCGGCATTTCAAGAGGTCTATACTTTCTCGTCTTGAGACACCATTTTGTTTGTACAAAGTAACACAGAGGTACATGTACCTTGTACCGTGCCTCCTTACCTGACAGTGCCTTGTTATACAACTCTATCATCTGTGTCTGATGTCTGAGCTTTAAAAGCTCTTCTCTGCCATTAGGTAACTCCCTTAAGGCCTGGACTAATTTTGACATCATGCGCAGTATAGTAATGGGGATTTCCACAGTGGCTAGTTCTCACCCGTCACTGTGCACTATATCAGATAATGTCATATCACAATCACCGTCAACCTGTGCACCAGTTACATCATTTTGTGACTCCCCCTCCCCTCCCTAGCCTTTTTATCCACAGCTCTAGTCACAACACACTTTGTGTATAAATCTGACTCATCAGCTGACATTGTTAAAGTCTCATCAATCACAGGCTTTTCACAAAGCGCCATTGATTCCCCAACGACAAATATCTCGGAAATCTGGTATTTCTTCAAGATAATATCCTCTTGCTCTGACAACTGTGTCTTTCTTTCCATTTTCGTTAACTTTAACTCACCTTCCACTTTAGCTTTCTGTAGCTCAAACTGTCTCTGTTTTTTCTGCTTCTCTCTCAGCAAACTCAGTTCTCTTTCTTTCTGTAACTCATAGTCTCTGTTTTTTTTATTTCTGTAACTCATACTATCCTCTCTCTCTCTCTCTCTCTCTCTCTCTCTCTCTCTCTCTCTCTCTCTGTGTGTGTGTGTGTGTGTGTTCGTGTTTCTCTCATTCTTGTATTTCCAATTTCCTCATTTCTAGCTGGTATACCATCTCGATCAACTCTCTGGATTCACATTACCCTCAACAAGGTAGGTTCAACAATCTTTCAACATCAGTTGCAGCTTTATCACTTCATTCAAGAAGTCGTCTGCTTTAAATTCGGCCATTTTGGAAGCTGGCACCAAATTTGTTCAGGAACTCAATACTAACTCAATATTTGAGTTTTATCCTATCAAGAACTGGTTAGGGCTTGTTTAGAATATCTCGGACAACCAACCCTCCCCCCCTCCCCCCCTAATAAATATCTGTTCGGTAGATATTACTACAACAAGAGTCTTTTGCCACTTCCAGAACAAATGAGAAAATACCAAAGGTAAATTAAACTATTTATTATGAAAATCACCTCTTGAATGATAAATAATAAAATATTTAAGAATTTACTGAACAATACAACAGTCTCATACATCCGAGTGGACACAACTTCTCTTCACAGTTTCCATTAACCATGACCAGACCCAGATGACCCAGAATCACTACTGATTCTATCACTGGAATGCGACCGTCCCCACGTAGCATAGTGGTTAGAGCGTCCGCTTGGGGTGCGGGAGGCCGGGGTTCGATCCCCGACCGCGTCACACCAAAGACGTAAAAACTGGGAGGTTTGCGCTTCTCAGCTTGGCGCATGGCATTAATGAGTTAGGCATCCGACTGGGCGGCTCGGGGTCAGTATAAATGGTCTGAGTGATTCCTTTCTGCACACCTGTGGCGGAATTGAATCGGTGGCTTGGCACCTAGAAACTGTCGAGCGAAGATCGTTCGGCCCAAACAAGACAGGTCCACATTAAATCACCACGCATACATCTGCATACACCACCGAATCCAGCTTGTAGTCGGTGATATGACCATGAGTGGTTGAAAGCAGACTATAAGCGTGGTTCACCCCCATAAGGACGCGGTGCTTACCAAATAAAACAAGCCGTTATTTTCCAGGATCTTTCCAAACTGGCCCTACACACAGCTCAGTCAGCTGTAGGAATTTCAAGATATGATTACTTCACCACAGGGCCAGTTCTTCATAAGACAGTATTGCAACTCTTCAATGAAGAGGCGCTAAATTGCCAGCTTAGATTAATGCCAGCCTACATTAATACACAGGGATTATTTTGTGGTCTCGTGTGTGAAATGCCCTTTGTAATTAATTGTACGTGTGAATGTTTTCAATGGTATGACCTTTTTCTTTCGTTTCGTTCATCATTACTATGCCTTCTTTCTTATTTATTTTCCATTTCTTTTCCTTTTTTTGGCTAGGTCTCATCGACAGCACGTGAGTTATAGTATTCTATGAAAGTGTAATATATTAGCTGTAACAGCTCATCGCTATGATAAGATACCACAGATTGTACGCATATGTATACTTTCTTTGTGAATATGTGAACTGTGCAATTTGAAAATAAATTATTACTACTTACCTTCCTGTATTTGCTAAACAACAGCCTTTTCTAAACAGTTATCTCCTGTTGGTTTACCACGACAACAGGCTAAAGATTTATTCACTGCCATGATATAGTCCCGGGGATATAGTGCCCCCAGTTTCAGTGAACAGTCCCGTAACTGTAGCGGGTATACGACGTACGACCACGTCCACCAGATTTTCATAGCTTTTTGTACGTGATTTAGACGTGGAGTGCTGTGTGACCGGGGCTTAAGGTATAGAGTCTACCCTGGCAGAGCGATTTTTAGCTCTGCTTGACTTTGTCAGCAGAGCTAC
>JAAUYG010126312.1_pt1 | contig 15650 bp, 8 predicted proteins | sample 7278091 | NCBI WGS metagenome assembly JAAUYG01 (sample SAMN14350201, study PRJNA611818) | marine sediment metagenome | isolation source: surface marine sediment (0.6m) | place: French Polynesia: Moorea | collected 2018-08 | reverse complement strand
TCCACTCTCTCAACCAGATAGCTCGGGAGATCACTCTTTGGTATCTATACAGATGGATCACAATTCGAGCAGTACACCTGTGAGGAGCGGACAATGTCAAAGCCGACAGACTGTCCTGCTGTCAATAGACACACCCAGGACAATCGGGACAGATCAATAGAGTGGTCTCTAGATCAGGGAATTGCCAAACTGCTCTTTCGTGTGTGGGGGAGCCCATAGGTGGACCCTTTTGCAACAGGTAACAATGCAAAAGATCCAATCTTTTACAGCCGGATCGCAAACCCCTCGGCCTGTCTGGACTCTCCTGGCCGACTCATCCAAGTAACTTCTTTACATGTACCCATCAATTCAGTTGCTTCACCTGGGGCTTCATAAGATCAGGTGACAAAAAGCAGACATGATTGCCATCCTTCTGTGGTGGCTGAGGAGAGGTTGGTTCCCGCTGGTCCTGAGTCTGCTGGTTGACCTACTTGTGTTTCTACCAGCATGGCCAAGTCTAGTAGCACGGCCAAGTCTAGTAAGGAATCCACAGGGAATTCCCCTCCCAGGCCTCAGCACACTCTGACTAGCAGCCTGGTGGCTCTCCGGGAAACACACCAGCAGCAAACTCTATTGTGAGAGTTTCCGAGGCAGCTGCACATACCATCTGTGCTGGTAAGAGACAATCTACGAGAGATTTGTGTTACTTCAAGTGGCAGAATTTTTGTCACTGTTGTGGTGAACAGGGCACAACTACCCAACTCAACAGATAGTAGACAATCTGGAGTACCTTGCAGATATCCTGTTATCTCATAATACAATTCTGATGCACACGTATGCGCTCAGTTCTTCCCTTACGGTGTTGAGAGAGTTAGGGTGTGGGTCCATCCGCTAGACTCTGCCTGGGTGCTGGGTCACAAAGTGCTTACCCTCCTGTAAAGTTGAGGGTCCCTCCATGGAATCTCCAAGGCGTGCTGGTCACTTTAGCGGAGAGGCAATATGAGCCTCTACATCAGGCGGATATGCAACACGTGGTGTACAAGACTTTATTCTTGATAGCGTTAGCTTCGGCACGTCGCATATCTGTATTGCATGCACTTTTAGTGGAACCGCCCTTTATAATTGAGAACCCTCTATCATTCAATTTGGCTTGAATCCGTTTTTTCTACCAAACACAAGCACCGAGGAAGCCTTGGGTTCGGGCATTGAGCTCAGGGGCTTTGTTCCTAACCCCTCCACGAAGTATGAGCGGTTTTTACAATGAATATGTCCCGCAAGGAAAATCAAGATTTATCTTTACCACACGGGCCAGGATAAGGCACTGTTTATCTATTATAATCCAGGCCAAGGCTGCCCGTCCAATCTCTAAAGCCACGTTGGGTTATTTTTGATGGTCCCCATTTGAGAATTCTATTTTGTTCTCAATAGGGAAAAAGAAATTATCAGTGCCAGCCCCCACTAAATTATCAGTGCCAGCCCCCACTCAGGGTGTTGCGACGATGTGGGCGGAGTTTGCTAGGGTTCCTTCCAAACAGATCTGTTGGGCCACTACCTGGAAGGCCTCTTGTTCATTTGCCCGCCATTATCCTTTGGATTTGGCCACGAGCAAGAAGTCCACTATAGCTAATTTCACCACTCGGATGTCAACTGTGGTAACAAGGGGCTGTCTATAGTAGCGGGCTGGGTGCTCTCCCTCCCTGTCTTTTTAAAGTTTGTGTTTTGCCAAACAGTTAAATAGGTGTGTGCGTCTCATATCAGGACACCGCCCCCGCATAGCATAGTGGTTAGACCATCCGCTCGAGGTGCGGGAGGCCGGGGTTTAATCCCTGACCGCGTCACAACAAGGACGTAAAAAATGGGAGAATTGCACTTCTCAGCTTGGTGCTTGGCATTAATGAGTTAGGCATCCGACTGGGCGGCTCGAGTTAGTATAAATGGTCTGAGTGATTCCTTTCTGCTCGCCTGTGGCGGAATTGAATCGGTGGCTTGGCACCCAAAATTTGTCAGGCGTAGATCGTTTGGCCCAAACAAGACAGGTCCACATCAAAATTACCAGGCATACACCTGCATACACCACCGAATCCAACTTGCAGTCGGTGATATGACCATGAGTGGTTGAAAGCCGACTATAAGCCTAATTTCACCCCCCCCCTTATATCAGGACACTGTGTGAGTGTTTATTTACATGGTTTGCTTTTTGCGTTAGCGGGGAATATCTTCTCCGTTTTCCTCACACACTGCGCCCTTTAGGTTTTTCACCTTATTTCCTGACTTTGTATGTCCAGGTGTTCTTGTCAGCCAGAAGTTTTGTGTTTGCACATTGGTTTGCAAAATATTTGTCCGCGAAATGTTTTCCTAGCCTGTGACTCTGAGCGGGTTCACTGTGTGACAGCGTTTCCCCCCAGCGTAGTTATAATCAATAGTGAGTGATATGGGTTAGCTGGTTAGGAATGCAACCTCTTCTGGGGAGTGTACGGCTGCTGGTGGGGTTGAGGTGTTGACAATCCAAATTCCACTGTTAGCGCCACAAAGCGAATGCCTTACACTGATCGTTGTGCCCCATATTTTTGGCATTACCAGTCTGTATGATGCCACTCTATGTTTGCATGGGGCCGTATGAGAGGTAGTAGTATAGTCATGTAGAACTCCTAGACCGCCTTTACACTGAGGTAAAGGCACAATGGATGAAAATCTGAATTAGGTGATAAATTTGAATTTGATAAATTACAGAAGTATATATTACAATTTCACAATCTGCTCAGCTGGAAAATGAAAAGTGTACCATTATAATTCTTAACACGGTAGATAGTTTATAGAGAACGAGATGAGACGATGAACTTTGTAACGATATAAGGTGTGGTGAATTAGAGACCAGTACATCAAAAGGAACAAGGTAATCTGAACAGTTGTATGGTATGGTGAATCTTTATTCAATTCCATTGCATTTAAATATAACTTAAACACCCACAGGTAATCAATGTTAACAAAGTGAACAGCCGCGACCAGACAATAAGCTCAGCCACTTACTGACTCGCCAACACCTGCAAAACCAAAGAATTTAATAGGCACAGGACAACATGTTTGCCTGGTAATGACATGTTTAATGTCAACATGGTTTGTATAAAAACGCTTTACAGAGTAAATGGCAGTATTTCAAATGACCATGCTGCTTTTTTTTTCTTTTTGTCTTTTTCTACACCAAGCTGCAGACGTACTGTTTGAAGGAATGACTTGATTTTGTGCGCCCAATCTAATGCACCTGGCAAAACACAATATCTTACAAATTAAATGGCACCATACAGCTCTTACATGACACCCATGTCAAAAGAAAAAGCGCTCATTTAACAGACCAAGTTCACTATGCTGATAACAGTTGACCCAATATATACACAAGATACGCTACCATATTTTCCTTGACAGAGGAGTAGAAATTCTCTTTGCACGTAGAATCATCCACACAGCTCACTTCTCACATCCAAGTATTCCTTTAAGTGAAAATATTTGCGGTAATATTTGCAAAAATTGTTTCACAAAGAGATTCTGCATCAATGCCCAGTAATTGGCATGATCATACCAAATTGACCCTGTTTCATATGGTGCACCCTACCTGAGTGTGTTGGACCAATTCTACACGGTGTAACAAGTTAAGGGCGCACAATCACAAGTCACTATAGGAAGAAGTTCATTACCGGTAAGTGGAGTTGCACTTGGGCTAGGATTTTCAAAAATACTTAGTAACAGATCTATGAAAAGCCCAACAATTGGACTTAAGACAAAGACATTCATATTTTAGAGAATCCCAGCCTCTTTCAGCAACCTATTCCCAGGTAAATTAATGCCTCAGTTTTTGTAGATTTTGTAGCAGATATGTTGTTATGCTAGCCCACATCCACTGCCAAACTATTTAATGTTAACCAACATCACCACAAATGAATCACTTTTCTTTGACAAAATACAGTATGAAGCTCAGAAGAGGTGTGACTTTTAGTCACTGCATATAAAGCATGCTTCCATACAAATCAGCCTACTTTAACTTGTGAGCAGCTGGCTAAGCACTTTCACTTGGGCTGAGGTGCAAGACTTTATTTGTGGCCAAGAAATTGCTTCAGCCCATAATATGACAAAGATTTGAGATGACACTGCCCTACAACATTACCTGCTGCTTTCCCAAAACAAAATTGGAGTCACCTATTCAATCTCTTGTTCTTGGTGGCTCAATGACTGTCCCTTGGGTGGCTTGGGGAGGACGGAAGAGGGGAGGTGACATTAAAATTCCCGATTTTTTATTCTAATATTAAGGGTTTCTTTGCAGTCATTAAGAAACATCACATTCAAATTATTTTCCTACTAATATAAGGATTTCTTTTCTCATCATTTTTTGCTGGCTACAGGTATATAGTTAGTTAGAAAGACGACTCAATGCGACATGTGAAGTTGATGGTTACCGACATACTACCAGACTGAACAACGATTGAGCTATCTAGAAGCTAGAGGCAGTCCCACTAGCAGCTACTCTACCAGAGCTTCCTCATTTACCTAAATATACACAGTAGAAAAATGCTTTGCCTATCCAAAGCACAAAATGGAATATCTGTTCAGCATTTGCTGGGTTGCAAACCCTTCAGTGGGTACATTTAAAGTTCAAACACAAATTCATTCTCCCTTTTATCGAGGGTACCAAGACCAAAGCCTCTAGCACAGGCTAAGTTTGTAACTCATTGAATAATATTACTCAATGGAAGTTTCAGCACAGAGCGAATCAGTGATTATAAGTCATAGGGATTTCAAAAAGATCAGTTTAGCTGGCAAGAAAGTCTAGTGTTTGTTTACCTCATACAATGTACAAGGGTAACTTTGCTGAAAATGTGAAAGATCATACAAGTATCACGTTGCTGATACATTTACTTGCAATATTTAATAACGGCAATGCTATGGCTGCGTTTTGCTTTTCTGACCACCAGGTAACTGACTGTTGATCAGCAAGACTGACACACAAACACGGAAGTATCAACTTTAATTGAAAGTTAAGTTCTAGGCCCCTGGACCTCTTGTTTTATTTTGCCTAATACTTTTTAATTATTATCTTGGTTTGTATATATGTATATAAATTTCTGCATGAACTCTAGATACACCCCCTTATGGCACTAACAGTAAAAGAGTATATACAAAGTATTTTCGACTCATACTCAGGATGGTGTAACAAGCAATGACAATGCAGAAAAATTATCCAAAGTGTCTGTACATTAACAGCTGGCAGTGCACATGTAACATCTGGCTACCACATGGGCTACTTTTACATAGGGCTAATCAGAAAATACTGGTAAAAAAAACTCTTAAACCCAGAGACAATTCAAGATATATACAGTCCTCGCAGTAGTACAACACGGGGGCACTGAGAGGGTGAGAGCTACGCACTCACTTGCCCAAAATCTAAACTGGAACACGGCACTACATATTAAAGGCTAAAGGGTCTCAAAATATACTAGCATAAATATACCCCCCAAAATCACTTTAATGACAACTGTTGTCTGGATTTACAGTTTTCAAATTTCTTCCTATAAACGACCCTTCTGTCATAATGATCCATTTCCACAGTTATTCTTGTAGTTCACCATGCTGCAGCTGGTAAACCTGAATGCATTTACACTTTAATTTTGACAGCTGCACAATGCACCATCTGGGAAATCTTGAGGTGTTCATTAGGTGATCATTAATCTGTATGATGCGTGTTGTAAACCTCTATAAATAAATAAATGTTTAGAAAAAAAAAAAACATCTGGGAAAGCGTAAGGTTTTCACACTGCAACAGGCTACAGCCAGAAATTGTTCCACTTGGATACTATTAATTCATTTTTTGTCCCGGCAGTAGTAGTAAAGAAGGAAGAAATAGGGATAGCTGGGTCTATCCTTCTAAGGCAGGCAATCATATTCATTGATAATGCTGCAGACAGCCTCCCATGTTGCATTCCATGTATTCATATACAGTGAAACCTCTCTTGAAAGACCACTGCCATGAGACACCACCGGTCTTGAGAGACCAGATAATCCTGGCAGAAGGTCCTACATTTCAATGTGATCGAACCTGTCACAAAAGACCACCTGTCTGGAGAATCACATTTTATGCCCCATTGGGGGGGGGGGTGTTCCAAGTCAGGTTCTACTGTACTTTATGGAATTTCCAACACCGCACACCTGCATATCCCCCTGAGCACATAACATCTGGTAGATTCCTCAAATTACAAAACACAACTTATTGCCAATGTGCCTCATTTTAAAATCTGAAGCAAATCGAAATTAAAGGAACAATACTGAACTGTTAAAAGTAGAAATAATTATTGCATTTTTTTAGCCAACAATATTACATATGATTTCTGATCACACATTCTACATATTACATATATTTGGCACCTCTGTCCTGGGAATAGCCCCTATTATGTAATATGTCACAGAAAATTCAAACTTTGAACAAGTCCACGTACCATATCCAATAGCTGTAAAATGAGTTTTACACATTTTAATTGATGTGACTTTATCCCCAGTTGATAATCCTTCCATGAATTTGGCATTCAACAACACAGGTACCATGAAATAGGTTTAATATTTTAAGAATCTCTGGTGGCATTCAACTAAGCATTCTGTCAATGTAATTTCCGATTCTTTAGATTTGTGTGTATTTGACTGGCACATCATGTCACTTCTGATTATAATAACCTGAATGAAGCCAAACTTGGCTAGCAAATGGTAGGAAGTAATGCAGGGAGCCTTTAATGGCAGTCTCCTTGTTTTGTTTTTGGGGGGCTACATGAAATTACTCCTATAGGGAGAGAAGGGCAGGGGACCAACTAGAAAACTCAATCGCCATTCCACTCTACTGGAGATCAAGTGTTGTCGAAAATAATTGTATTTAACAGCAGGAATCCTAATGCAAAACAACATGTTGAAAATCCAAACAAGGAAACCCCAATGAGCACTGTAAAACCTTTTACTTTCATCTCACTGGCAATTTAATAATCACAGGATATCCTGGAATGAACTAAACCAAGAAATCGGGAGATCCTAAGTACACATGTGTAAAAGTAATTCTCCCAAATGTAAAGCCACAGAATAATAGCAGTGACCTAAATGTGGATACTGTCAGGGAAGTTCTTCTATCAAACTTTCCCGACCATTCTTGCCATGGACTGCATCTTTGACATCTTCATGTTAGCCCACTAGGATATATATATGAGCTGATGGTGTTTGCATCAACAACACAAGAGCATTGCAACATCCATCTTCACATCCAAAACTGTTGGCCCATTTAGCATCATAATACAGGGTTCTCAACATCAATATTTTGCGTATGGCATAGCATGAAGTGAAGCAAGCACCATGTACAACATACATTTCACACAAGCTGGGACCATTTAAGTGTGGGGTGGGGGGTTACAAACATCTTTCACTTCAGCACTGATTTTAAGCAAAAATAAAACAATGGTTGCCATGGTACTAGTAAAATTCAAGTTTCTTTCCAGATGATTGGTCCCAGATACTGCCAAATAAATCCCTCCATCCCTTGGCTATAGCCTAGGGGGAAGATTTAATTTTGTACTTTTTTTTTCAGTCTCAATTTGACAACACCGAACCAAGGTCACACTTGATGATCCAAATATCTCCACTGTATGAGCTATGAAATAAGTAAATGGTGAACAACACTGAGCAAGAAATGTATATATGTCAAAATGTGCATTTGTTTCCCTTGCTTTGCGAATAGTGGAACCCCATATCAAGAATCGGTTTATATTATCTTTAACAGAGTTTCGTTTCTCTACAAAATAGCACAAACTATAGAACATGTTCTGATTTCAATATGCAGTTTCCTCCAATATCATGGAAAATAGGGTTAAACAATAAATAACTTTACACATGTTACATACACACCAATCACTTGACTGACACAACAGACTACATAGCAAGGGACAATAAACTCCTCTCTCTCTCTCTCTCTCTCTCTCTCTCTCTCTCTCTCTCTCTCTCTATATACATGTATATATATATATACCTTAAGCAGTCTCTGTCACATTCTGTCTCAGTTGTTATTAGTTTCAGGTAAGCCAGTGTGTCTTGGGTACCATGCACAATAAACAAACCGATGCGGACACATTGCTCTGAACACTAGCATGCTTTCATTCCATCCATCCCCAGCCCAAGCCTAGCTTGGTCCTCTCATAACACCATACGACAGTAACAACTTCTTTACCTCAAAATCAACAATTCTAACAAAGGAAAACTACTGGAGGAGCCGCAATGACAACCGCGCACTGAGGAAAACGTGCCACTACGATTGTTTTATACGTTTTCGAGGAGGGCCGAGAGGCGGGGACTGTTGACTGGCTAATGCCCGGAAAGCATCCGCTATGAGATGGGGATGACTCTGAACCATGTGTCGCCACCCTTGCGTTTCCATAACATCAGTGGCATGGCTGAAACAAAAACAGTAAAGCTTTACAACTCAGCCTTCATCAGGTTACATGACAGTTATGTATACGGGAGGGGGAGGGTGTCCTTTGTAAATACATAATATCCACAGTATATTACTTACACTATGTTAAAGGGTGACGTTATGTTTTATTATTACTGAAACCTCCAAAGATAAGTCTGCCTTTTTCGTATCCATCTTTTTTTTTGAGGTTAAAGTATTTGGGGTTTCTTTGTGTGCTTGAGTTACTACAGACATAACATACCACAGTACAGGAAAATATAATTTGTTCAGTTTACAATACTCATGATACTGACTAAAGCCAATATATGCACCCAAAATGTAATTAAAATTCAACATATAATACAAACCATTCAAATTATAATACAAACCATTCAAATTACAAAATTAATCTGAAGATGTCACCTGGATTTCAAATTTTCTTTCAATAAACATTTCCACACAACATAGGTTATGCTACAAACTTATATTCAACCAAGATTATACATGACCCAGGTCGTATCTATGGAAGTCTGCCTACCTGTTGATGAAGTCGATGGCATGTGTCTTCAGCTGCTCAGCGCTATGCAGATCTGCCAGGACAAGAACTTCGGAGACGTTGTCAACCAGGAGGCTAGAGCAGAGTGCCTCCTCGCACATCACCTTCAAACGCTCCAGGGCGTACTGAAAACAAACAGGATCAAGATGAACTGATAGGTGCGCAATCGGAACCGCTGCTACTGCTGTGTATTACATGTACAGTACAGTAAGCCCTGTCTTGAGAGACCACTGCCATGGCAGACCACCTGTCTTGAGAGACCACATAGTCCTGGCAGATGGTCCTACATTACATATCACTGCAACTGAACCTGTCACCAAAGACCACCTGCCTTGAGACCATATTTTATCGGCCAATGGTCCAGTCTTTCAAGACAGGTTCTACTGTATAGACTAACAAGAATGTTACAAAACAAGAGTTTTTGTGACAGTAATGATACCCGATGGGAGCACTGCATTCCATCTCTGACGTTACACAGAAATTATGGCCACAACATGAGATAAGAGGAGGAGTGTATTGAGGCAAAATTTAATGCAGTCATACTTGTTGCTGCAATTTTGTTAGACACTGCCTGGAGTGTGGGTTTGGTAGAGAGTGGCCATTAAGGCAGTGTTTAACTTGACCTGCAAAACTTGAAAACAGCAGAGCCATTTGATATTTATAAAGTAAGTGTGTTATACAATATACTGTAAATTCATTAATGTTTGTGGGGACTAATGTTTGCTTTTTTGAGACAAAACCATGTTTGCGGGGATTAATATTTGCGGTTAGCTCATGTCTTGTTAGTTATCTAGGTACATGAATTGTTTGCAGGGTATTTATTTTTCTGATTTAAAGACGGTCGCGAAATTCGCCAAATAAATCCCTCGCAAACATTAATGAATTTAAAGTAGTATGGAAATTCTTCTATGCCACAAGATCGACAATAAAACAACCATAAATGTACTAGGGTTAATGGAAACATACACCGTGAAGAAAGATTGATATTCAGTGTGTGTAGAGCATTATAAGCAGCAAGGTCTGCCCAAAGTTTGAAACCTAACGCCGCACCTTATCAGCCGCTGCTAACAGGTCATCGGCCATTTTGTCCAGATTTGGGGCCTTCCCAGTGTAGATAAACCGTAGCATCTCCCTCATAACCTCGTGGTCCACATCTGTGATGTCCACACGATTCTGTTTCCGTTCTTCCATCTCATGCTCAAACATGGCATTGAAAACAGGCGAGCGGGCTGCAAAATAACAAACCCAGTGACGAAAAAAAATATTTTGCCCCTTGATAACTGCTATCAAGTTTTCTAAGAGTTACATAAAATTTTAACATGCATTATCCTGAATAAAATTTACATTTTTTAAATTTTAACATGCATTATCCTGAATGGAAGTTACATTTTTTACATTTTAAGTATTGAAGTAAAGGTCGATTTGTTGAAAATAAATATGAATGCAGCATAGCCCTCTAACATTATTTCATTTCATGATTTTCTATTTATCTGAGTGTCTAGTACTGGTTTTCAAAGTTTTGTGAGGGCTTGCCCCAGATGTTGAAACTAAGATGACATTCTGCTGCTTCAACGGCCAGTTTCTCAAAACATCGCAAGTCTGCAAAGAGACTTAAGTTCACAAATCACCTTGGCAACCAATGTTTTCTCCATATTTAAGACCCTAGTGGACTTAAAATTTTCCAGAAACTGGCCCCAAGTCCTCAAAAGTGAGGTGCCAATGCACATTACCTGCTAAAATTGCTTTGTGGGCCTGGAATTCACGTCCCCCCACACATAAGGTGACATCGCTAAATGCAGATCTGTCAAACAGCATCCCCAGGTCATCGCTAAGTCGACATTCAGGAACTTTGACTGGGGTACAGCTGGATTGGCCAGACATGTTGATGGTTTCTCCAACGACGCTGACCTGGGGACAGAAGAATTAATGTCAACTGTTGGGTGTCAACAATACGTAGTGTGTACATGCCAAAATATAAGTCGCAACCTAAAGTCAATAGTGACTTCAAGCTAGAGTGTCTCAGTAATACGATACTAGTATAGTAGTCTCTCTCTAATAAGGCCGCCCTAATTTGCCAAGAAACTGTGTGGTCACATTAAAGAGGCGGCCTTTGGTGAGAGACAGAAGCAAATGCACCGATAGCAGTAGCGGAATGGTTTAAATAATCATGGCTTATCACAAAGGGTGGCATCTGTTGAGAGTGGGCACTAAGACATGGACTGCTGTTTTTTAAGAGAGTTATTACATGCACCGGATTATAATTACAACATATCAAACAAAATTTGGTAAAATCCTAAGATAATATACTCCTCTGGCTCACACAAAAATCATTCAAATGCTAGTTTATTTTTCTATTACATATTTCCAACATTTTTTTGTGTGTTGAAACCCTTACACTTGAATAATATCTGTTACAGGTTCTATAATCATGATATCATATGTAGCTTGTTGTACCCTTATTTTTCGAAATCTATATGGTCTTGCATAAAGAATATTTTTACACATCAGAACGCTATAGAGTCTGTTGTGAATGAGTTTCTAATACCTTCAACAAAGTGATTGGTAAATGTTAAGGGTAGATATTAGTCAGTTATTAGAAAATTCTGTTTCCTGCCCTTGCTGTATATACAGTCAAATCTCCTCTAAAGACCTGTATATATTATAAAGACCACCTGCTTACAAAGGCCACATTTTACAGGTCCCCAGGGATCTACTTTCCATGTTATTGAACCTGCATATAAAGACCACCTGTGTACAAGGACCAGATTGTGTTGGTCTCTAGGATGGTTTTCTGTACATTAGCATAATCCTGGCAATTTCAAGACAACAACACACTTGCTGCAGATATAGATTTATAAACAGCCATACATAGTGCTTTATTAAAATAGAGTAAAATTTTCTGTCTCCAGGAGTCATTTGGGTGGACTTTACATACGCACCTCACAGAAGATGGTAAGCTTATCATCAGGTAACAGGCCATTGGCTTCTTCCATTAGGAAGTCTCGACGTATAAACTTCTTAAAGCCCCAGTCTTTTCCTTGCACAAATCGATACGCTCTCTGGCTCTCTGCGAAAACACACAAACATGCGAACCAGAGGATGAGATGATTGCTAAAGGCAAAACTTTCAGCCTAGCATTAAACTTAAGAACATGAAACCTTGGCTGCAAACCTTGCTCAAAGTTCTTTATCGGTACCTTTTTGTATCATCTGATCACAACACTAACGGTACCGTATGATTACTGTGGATTTTGGAGTCTTGTTTCTGCCCCTCCCTAATAATTGTGTTCACTTAATTGTAAAAGCAAGAGTTTTTAGTAAAACATCTTATGGCGCAAAAGTGCTGCAGTACGGTCTTGGTAACAGTACAGCAGTCAGGGTACACACACAAATGGATTCCTTCTATTAGAAACACAAATAGGTTCCAGGAGACACCTGAAAGGAACACATTTGGGTTCCAACCCCTTTGAAACACCATTGTGTTTCAAATCACCAGATGTTATACATGTTATATATGCTCATATTGTGGAATTTTGCAACCAGGGCTTTATTTTTTCAGAATATGTTAACAATGTATCATCCAGTAAATGTTATTTTTTGTATCCGCCTGTCCTCACTATAATCCAAGGCCCGTAGTTCTACGCATATGACTGTTGTAAATTGCGGCATACCATGTATACCGGTATACCATGGTGTGTTTTGCATGTCCATGAGTGTTTCGCATCGTCCTGAGATAATGCTTTTCAGGATATCTTTGTATTATTCCATTAAGATAACCTGAACATTTATTCAGTTCAAATATCAAGTTTGTCCTGGCTTCTGAGGAGGCTGAAAATCTTAGATAAAGAACGACAATTTTCTTGATACTGCCATTTGTCAATTCGTTTCTCTCCAGCTCACCATGCATCACTGGAAAACTTTGGAATATATCCCACTGTTCTTCATGCATACTGATAATCATATGTATGCAAAATAGTCTGAAACATATTAGCTGCTTGGTTGCAGGACCCCATAACAGGACCATTTAAAACAACTAGAGGGATTCGAAACACAAAGCTGTTTCAGAGGACTTGGAACCTAGATGTGTCCCTTTCAGGAGTCTCCTGGAACATATATGCATGTTTCAAATAGACAGAACCCATTTGTATATATTCCCCAATTGTACAAAGAAGCGATATTATGCACGTGTTGTGATTTTCAAGATGTGAATATCTTATACCTACTGGCATATCCTGTATATATCCAATGTGTTGTGATATCTATCTGTGTAACACATGCAACAGTTAACTTAAGTACATTGGTATAAATGTTCAGGTCTAGAAAATCTTAAATGCAGTAATCCATTCCATAATGAAAACAACTCGTCCAGAAAATTCTTGTTTCACAGAAATTTGCCAATTTCAAGAAACAAGCCCCACTTTTGTATGGTTGGTTGACAAAATAAACAACAGATCATTCTGACAAAGCAGTATCATTATTACACTGCCACTTACCCATAGCTTTGGTTTCTTCTCGTTTGGCGTTGAGTATTGAGAACTTGAATTTGGCCCGCACTTCGGATTTATTGCATGACACCAGCAGCAGATAGAGGGAGAGATAATCCTTGCTCTCCTCATCCAATCCCTTGGGATTAACCCGCAAACACCTGCACGCCAGGAATATATATATATCAACTTCACGTAATTGTCCATAAAATATACTTCACAATAGGTCTCGTTCAGCGTGCATGGATGATAATTTGTTCTGCATGAGATCTATGACTAGCTGATTTTGACAGTGCATGCAGCATGTGCAGTACATCACGTGTAGAAACAGTTAACTGTCTTGAGAAACCACTGCCATGAGACTACGTGCCTTGAAACACTAAATTTCTGGCAGGACTTTCATTTCAATATATTTATTAAACTGAACCTGTCATCAAAGACTACGCATCTTGAGAGCCATTTTTGTGGTGAATGTGGCAGTCTTTTGTCATGGGGTTTTACTGTATATAACTAACGTCAAACATATGGACAAGTCATCTTGGTACATAACAGCACTGTTGGTGTACAGGTCTACTGTACTGCACCCACTACCTTGCAGGTTGTATATCATACAGCGAAACCTCTCTTGAGAGACCACTGCCACAAGAGACCACCTGTCTTATAAGACCACACAGTTGTAGCAGGAAGTCCTACATTTCTGTGAAATTGAATCTGTCAACAAAGGCCACCTGTCTAGACAGACCACATTTTTATGGCCAACGGGGCGGTCTTTGAAGACAGGTTCTACTGTGGATATGCAATCAGCATCATTACTAAGCTTTCACATTTGCTCTTGGTGCTAGATACATGAAATTAATACCCTACAGAATAGTACTAATAAAGTTTTTCATGGCAAAAATTTAAATTATATATATAAGAGATGTTTCTTCTCAGGCATGTGAGACTGCAGTTAAACTTAGCGTAGACTGTACAGTATGGGCAAATATTTGTGATATGACCATGATGACCATGCTGATACAATAACACGGGCAGCTCAATGCACCTACCATTTTAACTTGTCGTTTGCGCCCGCTGAGAATGTTGAGCTCTTTAACACCTCCCCCATCTCCTCGCGACAGAAACTGAAGTTGTTGATGGTCCACATGTAGGAGAACTTGACAACTTTCACCTGCAAATTCAGCAGAAATGAAGCCGTGAACAGATACATCTCCAATACTTTCAAAGTACCAACTGCAGTATGCCAGATAAAATTAACTTGTTTCGTGATGATAACTTCATGCTATTCACCGGTGAAAAATTCAACTGAAGGTGATAAGATGAATTGGGGGGGGGACAAATATTCGGAGTATGTGGAAATAAGCAAGACGAACTCCCCAATATTTTACAGCAAACAAATATAGCCCCCATTTAACAACCCTACCCCATGTTACTAAATGTTTGAATTCTGTAATCTATCGTTATCACAAGGTCACAGATCAGACCACGAATAAACATGATCAACATGAGAAGTGGCTGTCTCTCTATTCTCCACTGCATGTGTACTGTAGGAGTACTGCAGTGGCAAATCCTCACATGTACACGTCACTTTATTTGACAGGTACAACTTCAAAATATGACACTGGTCTGTGTGATTGAAGACCACTATTAAATTAAAAACTCCCTCCAATTTAGCATGTTTAGACCACCCACCAGTGACACCACTCTTATATTTTCAATGTAAACATCCTTTCAATTTAAGACCGCCTTCAGGATACGACCACATTTTACGGCTGAATGGGTGGCCTCAAAATGGAGGGAGCACTATACAAGCCTGCACACTGGACAGATCGGGGATACTGGCAAAATACAGATATTAATATGGCAGAAAATGTGGCTTTTTTTTCACAGAAAAAAGAATGGAAGAAGAATGGAAAGTACTCTCCAAACAGTTTTTAAGACTCTTCCGCTTCGTGTTGCTCCCAAGTAACGGGGAGGCACGTTCATAAAATTTTGCCCTTCTTTCGGCATGTACTCTGTGACTTATGTGAAATTCAATGAAACCTAATTTTACAATCACCTCAAAAACTAGACAGTCGGTTGCTGTGCAACGCGAGGGGGGCATCCCGGTTGGCAAAAAGATACTACATCCTTATCAGAACCCTTGAATTGTCCCTTCAAGGTCAGCCAAGGTC
>JAAUYG010014744.1_pt1 | contig 15650 bp, 9 predicted proteins | sample 7278091 | NCBI WGS metagenome assembly JAAUYG01 (sample SAMN14350201, study PRJNA611818) | marine sediment metagenome | isolation source: surface marine sediment (0.6m) | place: French Polynesia: Moorea | collected 2018-08 | reverse complement strand
GTTTTTTTTTGTTATTTTTTTTTTTTTGTTTTTTATTTTTTTTTTTTTTTTAAGCCAAACAGCCCGGTCGCCTTATCCCACGTGGGCCTCGGTGTCCCCCCCCCCCCCCCCCCCCACACACACACACACTCAAAAAAATAATAACTATCTAAATAAATAAATTACAATAATAAAAGTAAGTTAAAATTTAAAACGGAGCAAGTATTCGGACAACTGGGAAGTTCAACAATGGTCTTAAACATGAAAGCCCAATCTTAAAGTTAACATTTTTTAATGTCTGCACTCTGATTAACCACCCTGAGCTATCATCCAAAACAAAGATTTTGAACCACAACGACCACGTAACCGATCCATGTGAAAATCGTACATCGACACTAAACGTTAAGCAGCGAAAAGTATGAAGTTCATTATTCACATTATAATGGGTAAGATAGTCATTACATTTACGAGTTTTTCGTGCAGCAGACCCCCGAAATGGCTACAGTCGGTGAACGCGTGTGTCAACAGTTCGCCACTCGCTACTGGAGATCTTGGTCAACACCATGTGGGTCTGCACTCGGGGGAGACATTTATGAACAGTCCGGTGTTGATGGGATCTCTATGGGCTTTTTATCAGGATTTGCCGATGCTGCGTTGTTTGAACGTGCTCACAACGACTTTAGAAGAGCTCTGTGCATTTGTGTGATTCACTGGATACAATATTTTCAAAGCACCGACTATATATTATACATGTTAACCGCCATGCTGGTTGCCACATGAACTTTTAGATAATGTAATTTGGAGTATTAAGGCTTGTCACAATTCAGTAGTTGTATGATCAAACATCTCAAATACGTCTATCTAAGGAGTCGGACACATTGTTTTTAAATGTGCTATACAGGCGATTTTCGTAGAGGGAGCTTTGAATGAAAGACAAAAAAAGGCCAATTATTTATGTGTGTGGTAACCGTTTGGCCAATGGGGTACTTCGTGTTTCTCCGCTTCTAAAAAAAAATGACGCGCTATTATTGTTACAGCAATTCATCGTTGCATATATGCGTATCATCGCAGATGCTGTAGTTCACAACTGCCCTATCGAAAATTATCGTTTAAGGTTCCTGAAAAAAAGAAGAGATACCTTGATAATCCGCAGGCCCTTGCGCGCCGATGGTATAGAAAAGTGAACACTTCAAATGGGTTTAAAGACGCACCAAAATTGATATATGCCTGGCTAAAAAGGCCAGTAACAGTTCAAAAGTACCCAGTTCGTTGCACTTAAACCTGTCGCATTTTATGTATCCAGCTTCTATTATATAAGTACCCACAGACTCGCACTAGACACCGTAATATTATCTTTAGGCTTACTGATATCTACGATTTCCAGTAGCGCTATCTAAGCTGCAAACCATGGTTACAGAACGTCACCGTTCCATGGTTCCTAGGCATTTATTTGTCTGTCTCCCCGTTCCGTGACTTTGCTCCTTGGTGTCTCTAATATTTGCCGAAGAACCCGCTAGAAGCCGTGATTTATGGTGATGAAGTACATCCGCCGATTAGCGCCCAGTCTATAGAGACTGGATCCTGCAATCTCCAATATCACGCCAGGCATACATGCAGTAAAAACTCTACATTGGCAACACCGCATAGAAGATGCGAAAGAGTGTCACGCGGACAGGGAACACTTTACTACAACAAAGAAGTGCCCTGTAATCAGTTTCATATTTCAAAATAACTATTAATGTTATTGATTTAAACTTGGAGAAAATTGTTTGCCAAAATGATTAGTGAACTTAAGTTGCGACTTTTCATTAAGCTTGGCACAGCAGTCTTAATTTTTGATTTATAACATACGCGACTGACTCAGCCCACCTTGGATGTTGTTGACGGTTGCAGGCTTGAAAGGATAATCTGGGGACTTTACCGCACAGCAGATTGCAGAAAGTTACCACCACATGCAATAGCTGGTCCCAGTGTACAAGTTTAGTTTAGCAGCTATAAAATAAAAAAAATCCTTTACCTTTCATGGGTGTTATTTTATCCCGAAATATATACGAATTCAGTGAGTGAGTGAGTGAGTGAGTGAGTGATCAGGGTTTAAAGTCGCACATTGACATTGTTTCGGTCTTATCGGGACTGGTTTACCAAGCTCAATGGCTTGGTCACAGAACATGGTCGTGTTTAAAGGTGTTGGTGTGTACGTACTGGAGCCGTCTTGTACTAGTCCGACCACAACCAGTCTTTATAGTGCTAGCCCACTGAAACACCACGCCACTGGGTAGGCAGCGATGTCCCAACCCAGACCATTCGATAGATTTCAGCTTTAGTGGTAAGGCGTATATGAAACCAGTCTGCGTTGTAAATAAATGCACATACAGAAACAATATTAAGAGTATCGTTGGACAAATACGGAGTTCTTGAAACACTAGACTTCCTAGTACAGACGCCACACACACACAAGGGGTTCTCCGAGAAGATTTGCCGGACAAAATTGGACCAGAAACGAGCCTAACTAGTCGCATCTCTGTGGGACAGAAGTCTCACATATTAGTTTAGCCATGCGTCTTTGTTAAAATGGCATTTTTTAGCTAAGGTTGGCTTACATATTAGCTTAGCTATGCAAGTATGAAACGGGAGATTTACCAGCTAAGGTTGGCTCACATATAGCTTATCTGTGCATGTATGAAACGGGAGATTTACTAGCTACGTTTGCCTCACATATTAGCTTAGCTATGCACGTATGAAACGGGAGATTTACTAGCTAGGGTTGAATCACATATTACCTTAGCTATACACGTATGAAACGGGAGATTTACTAGGTAAGTTTGGATCACATATTCGATAAATAGCTATGCGTCTGTATGAAACGAGATTTACTGGCATATAGAGATTGAATAATGAAGCTTTAAAGTGCTTCAATTCTTCGTATGTCAAGGTTTGGTGCCCTGAGCCACTTAAACAACAAAATACCGCAAAACAAATATGTGCATCCACTTCAAAGTTGCGGGGTAAGAATACCTAGCGCAAAAGTACTGTGAAACCTATCTTTAAGACCACCTGAGAAATAGGGACAACCTATGAATTAAGAACAGTTACTTCAGTCCCTTGGTCTATTTATCACACAGAAAATGGACCTGAGAAATAAGACCACCTCAGAATTCAGGACAGTTTTGGACAGTCCCTTGGGTGTCCCTAATTCCCAGCTTCCACTGTATATCCCTTTTCCAGTAGACTTACTAGCACTTTATGATGTACATGAGAAATGGTGTCACAAATACCTATCCATGTAATCCATGCAAGTTTTAATACATACATGTAGATCTCAGTAGAACAGAATGTCCTATGGCTATGAGCTAGATTTATTGTGATCCACCGAAAAACACTTTGATATACAATTCGGGGAGGGGATAACGTTTCATTTGTCAGCAGAGCTTAAGTTCAGTGTCTATGGCGTATGGGGAGCCCGGCGGAAGTAAGAACTTTTCGCCTTCCCCTGTCTCCAAGTATCTGCAGTACGTCCCAACTACCCGAAGTGGGCAGGTAAAAGACCGTACATCACATCAGTCGAAGTGACACCGGTCATCTTTATCAATTAACCGTAATCTGCCTTATAAACTCCCGACCTCGTAAACGCTCCTCCAGCCCAACCTAGGCCTAATCATAGCGTCAGGAGAACCGCGAGACTTATCCTTCCAATACCCCCCCCCCCCCTCCCACCCTGGCCCCACCCCACCCCCATGCCGCGGGATAGAGGCTCGCGGGAGGATCAGATTATATATCGTGTCCCCCTCGTTAGTTATGGAGGGTTTCCATAGCAACGGACGGCGTCGCGCGACGGTAAATTCCGGAATGTGTCGACGGGAGAATCCGCGCACGTCTCGGACGGAGATTACATTGGTCGTGACGCTTCCTTTTCGGCATAACTCGTATTGGAAGAGGGGATCGTCTTGCCCTCCTCAAGTTCCTGTCAGATTTTTCTTGTGTTTTTTTTAAGTAAAACTACGCGGTAATCAATGTGTCCGCCGCTTCCCCAGAAGCCTCCCATGAGACACCATTTACCAAGCGGGATAATCTAGACTGACGGGGTCTTTAAAGCCGGGGATCAGGCGACGTGGTGGCATTGGGGTCGTATCAAAACGTCAATATTTCTCTATTTAAAAACTTACAACTTACGCCTTGCTTAGAAACACGAGCGGGAGGAGACGTTGGGATATTAACGGATAAAACTGTTCGAAGCTAGAAGGAAACTTGTGCTTCGCCCATCTGTTGTCGATCGACGTTCTATCACAGCTGTCCGATAAAATGGATGTTTTTTAGCTGAGCTAAGTTGGGCAGATGCCTTGGATGTTGAGGGAAGACCGTATAGTGAGGCAACTTCCTTGTGTGACGTGTGTGGGTATTCTGGAATTCTAAGACATGGATAGCATTAGAGTATCGGTTGGTCGGTTTGGGGCAGTTATCCGGACTAACATTTAAAATATATATCCTAAAACATTCAGCGAATGAGTCCTGCCCTGTCCTCTTCTTGTCTATTCTCGTCCCGTTTCGTCTATTCTATTCCAGTCTGTTCCATTCCAGTCCATTCTAGTCCAGCCCAGTCCAGCCCAGTCCAGCCCAGTCCAGTCCAGTCCAGTCCAGCCCAGTCCAGTCCACTCTAGTCCAGTCCAGCCCAGCCCAGTCCAGTCCACTCTAGTCCAGTCCAGTCCAGTCCAGTCCACTCTAGTCCAGTCCAGTCCAGTCCAGTCCAGTCCAGTCCACCCCAGTCCAGTCCAGCCCAGTCCAGTCCACTCTAGTCCAGTCCAGTCCAGTCCAGTCCAGTCCTGTCTAGTCCAATCTAGTCCAGTCTAGTCTAGTCTAGTCTAGTCCAATCAGTCTATTCCAGTCCAGTCCAGCCCAGTCCAATCTAATTCAGTCCAGTCCAGTTTAGTCCTGTCTCACCCGGAAGTAGAGGAACTGCTTCTCCCCTGCCCGTCATGTTTGGGATAGCTTCTTTTGCTTCTCTGTGGATCATATTACGTCAAGAACCCATATATCTTGATTGAACTAGTACATTTACGAAATATCCTGTGACGATTGTTAGATTTATTGTGTCCTGACCGAGTTTCCTTTCTCTGGCTTTGAGCGATGCATTCTGTGGCAATAAAAATTCGAGGTGATGAGATTTGCATCCCACTTTCATCCATATCCAATTGATCGTCAATCTGAGTGGGCGAATAGGAACGATCCGCGGCAGAGCCTATTAATCACTCTCCAACTCGCAGGCTTCTCCTCCTAAGAGTCCATGGGTCATGTGTCTGTTGGAAACAAAACCACGACGAAAATTCTACAGATACAAATGGAATAGGATGCATGGCAAGTTTGAAATATTTCATGAACAAAGTTGGGAATTATCAAATCCATAGCTGCTCTGAACGTTGTATAAAGGCAGATCTCGGATAAGGCATTACACATGGATGTTACAATCAGCCCGATTACTCATTTCATGTACTTTTCATTTTGAGTTATTAGCACACACACAAGCCCCTTAATTATAACTTTAAGGTAATGGATTTGCTATCGGCGAATATGGTTGTGAAAATGTTGAAATTTTAAATGTATAATTTCAGATATACAATTTCGAATAGAGAAGTTTTATTCACAAACTATGCAGCTAAATACGTGAAATACAGTTAATTAAAGACTCGCATGAGCCGATTTAAAATGTTGTGCTGCCCGGAGTAAATTGTGGTCGGTAGGGTAGAGACACCCTTAACATTTAAGTCAGTAGGTAGAGACACCCTTTATATTTAGGTCAGTAGGGTAAAGACACCCTTTACATTTAGGTCAGTAGGTAGAGACACCCTTTAAATTTAGGTCAGTAGGTAGAGACACCCTTACATTTAGGTCAGTAGGGTAGAGACACCCTTTACATTTAGGTCAGTAGGGTAGAGACACCCTTTACATTTAGGTTAGTAGGGTAGAGACACCCTTACATTTAGGTCAGTAGGGTAGAGAAACCCTTTACGGTCAGTAGGTAGGGACACCCTTAATTCCGCAATCCCTAATAGCCAGTCCTTTTTCCATGCTTTTATACAGACAAACGTGTTTGAGACAAAGTCTATTTTTAAGAGAAATGGACTCTGGTGTTCATTTCCTCCCAGAAGGGGAGTATACTGAACATTTCTCCTATGTCATTAATCAGGACCTCTCCCACACTCCAGGGGAAAACTAGTTCAGAAAAAAAGTGGGGACTTGTATCTCTAAGTAGGCGTGGGCAGGGGAAGATCTAGCCGACAGTCCGACCGATTTCATTCATACTCTATCGTCGCCAATGTCAGCGGTCGACTTTTTTGTATGGGTGACGAAATCTGGTCAAGGCTTGGGGTCCGGGGAGCAATTTAGAAAACAGGCGGGAAAACTTGGAACGGTTAGCATACGGTCAGAGAGACATGAAGACCTCCCTTCCCCTCCCCCAAATCGCCGTGCGCTGTGGTTTCTCGAGCGTAGGGTATGGGATATATACATTATATACGCTATATAGCTTTTCTAATTTCAAATCAGTTATTCCCTACAGTCGCTTTCCCCCCGGGGGCAGTTCAAGGACTTTTCCCCTGTAACCGCCAATCAATTGCCAGACCAATATGTCAAACCCTCTGGGCCCCCTCCCCTCCGCTAGGTCTCTTTCTTCGTGTCCCAAGGGTCTTTATTTGGATAGGTAATGAACACCGCCATTTTCTCTGGCTTATTACTTTTTACGGCGACTGAGCTTTTGCTTCCCTGAACCGGCAGAAAAGTGGCACTGAGAGCTTTGCTGGGTTTCCGGTCCGGGCAGTGGCAGTGGAGGGTGTGTGTGTGGGGGGGGGGGGATCGGGAGGATGGGGGGGGGGTACATTCCACCAGGACGAGCAAGAAGCATTACTTCCCTAGGCCAGGCTAGCCAAGTTGACCAGCTGTCCGGAAGGCAAGTCTCCACCGGGTTACAGTGATTGAATCCAGGCTTTCGGAGAACTGGATCACACGCCCAGTGTAATCAATCAATTCCGATTACACCTCTTGCCAGTATAAATACTGTTACTAATTCACCACTCTTACATTACACGGTTTAGCAAAGTAATAGAATAGACGATTCCATGTGGCAAGTAATCTATTAATAAAATTTACATTCAAATACCAACAAGCCACCGCTAATAATTAAACTTGGCTTTCTTTGTCCCGTTATATATTGTTAGCGCAGAAGACAACATACTGTCTGCTATAATTAAAGAATTCTGGTATAAAGTATAATTAAACTATTCTGGTTTAAGTATAAATGTCGTCAGCCCACATTATAGTGCTGTTTAAGAGCATCTCGTGGCTACTATCAGATCATGTGTTTAGGCCCTGCAGAAAAACGGTCCCATGTCGCTCGAATTATTTGAAATAATTCTGGGCAGCAACCACTGTCTTTGGCAGCTATGATGCCAAACTTCTAAACGATGTCTGAATTAAAGATGTCGGCCACATGCTGACACTGCATTAAACTGTTACAACCAAGACATCTGTGTACAATCTGCAGCAATACACTCTCTATGTTTCAATGTTATTGAACATCCACATAAAACATCACCTGTGTATAAATACCACATTTAGTTGGTCCCTAGGATAGTCTTTATACACAAGTTCCACTGTATGGGAATACTTGAGTTCGATAAATGCGTAAAAGTCGATTGACTGTTTAAAATGAAAGAGTATTTTACTATTTGTGACTCGTGTAATCGATTACAATTATGATTGCCAAGCTCTGAGACATTGCCAAGCTCTGAGACTGAGGCATTTGCAACAATGATTACAATTCCTGTCTGGTATGTGTTCAAAAATACTGAAATGTATTTAAATACAAATACAGTTATATGAAATACAAACTTTTCTAGCACCAAGCAGTCAATGCATTACTTAGAGTAAACACATGCTGCATAAGCATGGACCAGGAATGCCACCCTTGACTACAAGAAGTGTATTGTTGAAACCTACTACATGCACTATATAAGACCAAAATTTATCAAACATGTAAATACAAATATTTGCAGAAACCAATATTTCAGATCACAGTACGTATGGTTGTAGTAGTTAAAGAGATATGTCTAAATGAAACTTAAAACTTGGGGAACCAAATATTCTGGTACAGTAGGACTGTTAGTGTATGGAACTGTACACATTGAAACTTTATATATCATCAAAAACAAAAAACCCAGAAGTGTATTTCGATCATTGCCCACATGTCTACCATGGAAGTTTATCAGAATGCCTACAAACACGAACTGATACACAAAAATGAAAATACATATTACGTGTTGTGATATCAACAAGCAAGTTTTTGTGCAAAAACCAGCCTTGATTACTTGGGTATGCACAAAATTTTGCTGGTCTATTTCACACTAAGTCGAGATTCGTTATTTCAGAAAATTAAATGAGTTTGGGGCGAATACCCATAACAACACTGATACTAACGTGAATTACACTGCCTTCATGCAGTATACAATTACCTGTTAATCATCATACCCATGGCTTCCAGGGCATTGCCCTGCACAGTTAGCCTTTGCTTTCAACCGAGAGACAGTAACAAGAATAGGCACAGGGACAATCAAATGTTATGCATCAGCGACCAAGTGCAATGCCGATCACCTACATGTATATTCACCCTGAATTAGGCATATGGCTTCGTTGCACCTTGTGTCTCAGCGCCCTGCACTTAGTGCACTGAACACTGTAAGCATAGAGCAGAAATGCCACCCTCCATTATACAAGGATATTAGTGTCCCCAATATGTCTAGATATAATTGTGCAAGGTTTTTTCAAGTGTGTGCAGAATTTGTATTTTCCGTATATTTAGAATATGAATGTATTTGAAATATAAATACAAAAAGTCTGATTCTAGATGCGAAAAATACAAATATAAATTCCTTTGTGAAGTATTTCAGTGCATTTCAACATACTTTTCTATTTGAACCCTTTATGATCATTACAAAAAAGTGTAATCAGTGAGAACGTATTACGGTTGCAAGTGCAATAATAACAACAACAATACTGGTTGGTTTCAAAAGCACCTATTGCCTTACATTCGGGAGCCGTCGATGCCGAAGTTCAGGGACCATAAAGCTATCAAATGTGAGTCATGAAACGGTAAGATGAGTGTCTCGCAGCAACCAATAGCTTTTCTGTCCTTAAGGTCAGTTTGGAACTTGAGCTTGTAATCGAGAAACTGTCCCCCGGTCTGATGTAAGCAGATGCCTCTTCTCCGGGATCAGGTTCTGTCTGGCGTCTACAGATTAACTGCAGGGCTAACAGAACTTCAAAGGCACAAGCAGGCACCAGGGATGGTGGAGGCGACAGGGTCGCTTCATTCGTCCATGGAGAAAAAAATGTCACTCTCCCGAATCTGTTGGTATATTTGAGATCAAAGATCACCCCGTTGGCAAATCAAGGGAATAGATTATGTTTAAGGATTGAGGAAACGATTTAGTTTTGCTGGGTCGTTCAGGGTTGGCATAGGTTATGAAGTGCAAGTATGTGTTTTTAGTTTCGTATGACATTTGATGTGGTATGGTAACTTTAGATGGTAACATTTTCAACCTCTTCCACATGTACCAAGAAAAAACATACACTAATCCACCTTTTAAAATATTTAATTACATAAAGTTAACACAGTTGACGTAATAGAAGCAAAAGTCGCGATTTAATTATGCATTTACGTGAAATGAATTTGTTGGACAGCACCACTTGTTGTTAACTTCGATGTGACCAAGGACAAACCTAACTAATAATTAAAGCATTGTGAATGCCTACATTATCATAATTAAGTAAAGAACATTGAACAACACTCGTGCTGTTTGACTCTAACAGACCTCACACGTACCACCAATTCTTGAATTCTGCTAGAATGTTCTTTCCGACAAAAACACAAGTTCGTACACGCCACTAATGACTTTTGAAATAAATAATGCTAGTACAGTGAAACTACAATATGCAGGCTCAATAACATGGAAGGTAGACCACTGAAAAATGTAAAATGTGACCTTTATAAGCAGGTGCCCTTTATGTACAGGTCGTCTTTAGAGGAGGATTCACTGTATTTCACATGAACTACAACGCAGTATTTCATTTTCTTAGCAGAATTAACTTTCACCTTTTCATTTCATTACATCGTTAACCATTGTCTTCACTTATTACAAATTATGAATCAATATTACCAGTTCCAGGCCCTCGTTCTCTAGAGACCAACATTCCTCATTCCATGCATTCACTTCAGATGATTGTGTGGTCTTGGTTCCGTAGATATCGCCATTGCATTGCAGCATACCAATCGCTCAGGTCCTTTTGAAAATCAGGCCCTATAAATCACAGGCCAACCTAGCCACATACATTTTGATCTTGTGCAGACATCGGTGCCTTGTCCTTTCAGATTTCGAAGGTCGTGCCACGGTGACTGTTCGCCTGGACGAGGAGGAGGTCCATCTGGAAATCACCGAGGTTCCAGCAGAGCAGGTATGACGGGCCGCGTCTAGGTCAGTAGGGTTCATATGTAACTGAAGTCTCATATATCCATTTTGTTATAGACTTGGTTGTAATGTCTTGGAATTGATAGTAGTAGTAGCAGCAGCAGCAGCAGTAGCAGTAGCAGTAGTAGTAGTAGTAGTAACAGTAGTAGTAGTAGCAGTAGTAGTAGCAGCAGTAGTAGTAACAGCAGCAGCAGTTGTAGTAGTAGTAGTAGTAGTAGTAGTAGTAGTAGTAGTAGTAGCAGCAGCAGCAGCAGCAGCAGCAGCAGCAGCAGTACTAGTAGCAGTAGTAGCAGAAGTAATAGCAGGAGGAGGAGGAGGAGAAGTTAGAGGCGGCGGACAAGCAGTAATGCTAAACAAAGTGACCTAACAAACTTTAGCAGAGCGAAATCAGCAACAGCGTTAGAAACACTGTTCAAGAAATAACTCAAAGTCCTACTGGTCTATGATTTACCTTTTTCCAGGATGTGAAGCTGTTACCCCATGCGGACGCTGTTCTGGTGGTGTACTCCACGGTAGACCGCCAGACGTTCCACCACGCCAACGACGTACTGTACGCCCTGAGGAAAGCCAGCGGCAGGGAGGAGGTGTGCGTACTCATCGCTAACAAGACTGATCTGGTCCGTCTTAGGCAGATAGCGGAAATGGGTAAGATAACGGTAGAGTGGCCCTCATTTTTGATGGCCTGTCATTTGCTTGTCTATTTTCCATGAAGCTTGTGCATTTGTAAGGTTCTGAATACGGTGAACTTCGAAGATGGTTCTGAAGCTTTATTCCTGAAAAATATACAATACTGGTGAAGTCTACATAGCAGCACGCAGTCTAATTTGGTCCAGCTAAAGAACGTTCAGTCTGCATGCAACTGTCACAACTGGTTATTCAATGCAAATATAATTAGGCATCCAAAAATGCAGGTAACAATGTGGTAGTTAAAATGGCTACCTATAGGCATCCAAAAATGCAGGTAACAATGTGGTAGTTACTAAAATGGCTACCTATAGGCATCCAAAAATGCAGATAACAATGTGGTAGTTACTAAAATGGCTACCTATATAATACAAACTGAAAACCAAGTTTGTTCAGTAATGTAATGTACTTTTACAAGTTAATTACACATTAAGTTATTATTATCATTGCCTTAATAATTACTGATGGTTACATCTATAATTCTAATTCGTTATTATTTACAACGTCACCGATTTAATTAGGAAACATTATACACAAACAATAAACATAGCAGTGCTGTAATTGTTCACTATACAGGGCTGCAAACGTCTGGATAAAAATACATGAAACATACAAGGGCTAGATACAACACACTAAAAGTTATTGACAAGCATTCAAGTAACATATTACATGTAACTCAATATGACAAAATATTTATCGATATAAGTTAGCACTGTGATGAATAACGATCAGATTAGATACATAGCATGCGCAAATTGGCGTGAAGACATTTGCTGTAAGCAAATGTGAAGGAAGTAAATATTAATGATTAATCTGATTATGTAATTGGAATACTGAAAGCTACAGTGGATTCCGCATGCAAGATTGCCCTCAATGATAACATTCAAGCAAAACAAAATTTGTAGGTAATACTATGCTAATTTAAACATAGAGAGACGACTTACCTGCACAACATACAACACTGGTGAAATCCACAGAGCACCACGCAATATAAGCTACAACATACAACTACCATGAATGGATATTCTACATACATGCCATGGGGTGATGGGAATATCTGAGCTCTTTCAGTTGGAAACGAGTTGCTTGAGAACAGATGGAGTACAGAATTGGACTCGCTATCTGATCCCAAACAGCTCATACCCCGCTACTGCTCGTGCCTTCGAACAAAATCGAAATACTCTAGATGACTCTCGAATATGTATTCTCGATTTGGGTACTGCAAAATAAAAACCATTAAAATTTGGCACGATAAGAATTCTATATTTGGACAGTTAACGTGTTGAACAATAGAAATTAGAAAAGATGCAGTTTTTTGTTGACAACTGCATGCGCCGGCTCCTAAAAGCGCCAACTGGGTGGCTTCATGCAAATTCCTTGTCCTATGCCTCCTGTGCTCTCTTATAGGAACGGATACGTGAAGTAAATTTATCAAAGAAACATTTGCAACTACACATGCCAACGGATATAACCCCAGTCCAGCGTTCAAATTTTAGGAAATGTACAGAACATGTGTTTAACATGCACGTACATTTGGTATATTAGATGATCGGTGATCAGTTCTGCGCATTGTAAGTTGTTCGTCTGTGCGCGGTTTTTGCCGGCGCTGTACGTACTGCAGGTCACATATAATACACTACACAAAAAAGTTAAGGATATTTTGAAATTTTCTAGATGTTTTGTGCTATTTCATGAAATGGTCTTAATTTTAGTATTTATATCCACATATTGACAAATATCCTTAACTTTTTTAGTGTAGTGTATATGGCTAATGTGAAAGCTTCCAGTATTTTCGCACAAATCTGGCGCAGACATCTCAGTCAATATTACTCCCATAATACTGGCGATTGTGCCGTATCCAAGTATTATCGAATATCAAATGCAAATGCAGCACATATTCCCTTTTCACATTCTTCTGAAGCACATACCAATTTGTCATCCGAAATAACCAACCATGTACATGTATCCTTTTTACGTGAAGTCAATTGACACACGTGGGCTGCGTTCAATATCGAAACAGTTTGCAAACGTTTCGCAACAGTGGTATACTAAAGATAGGAAATTTTGCAAAACGTTCGCAAACGTTTCGATACTGAACGCAGCCGTGGTGACGAACTTTCTTCCGTAAGCAATTATTGCTCAATATCTAGGTTATAGTTTTGGCGCACGCCAGCTGTTTACCTTTGTCCTATAACTCGATAAGCACAGCTACTACTCACCTGGGAAGTAGCGGTGCTTGCAGTGGCGACCAAAGTAGTTTTGGTCTCGTTTTGGTAAATGCTCTCGGCCAATCAATAGCAGTTCAGGACACCCACTCAGAACCAATCATACCACTGTTTCACGCTGTCGTCACTGTGACGGCGACGTGATTATGCATCCAACCAATGGCCATCTAGTCTTAATTACTCGCCTCCTTTCATTGAGCAAAATTCAGGCGATTCTCAGACCATTTTAAAAAGTCCGTTATATAAACGATGCTAGAGGGTGGTTATACGTTTGAGAAGTTACTGCCTTGCCTTACCATATAAGGGAGTTCATGACACATAAACGGGCCTAGTGGCGAATGACGTCAGAACCTTACGTGCTCGCTCAGAAGGTTCTGGCGAGCCAGAATGGCTGTTTACATGTGATTGTCTCTGAAGACTGATCGTAAAAATTAACTCCAGTAACACCGTTATCACATGGGTAACAATGGTAATACTGCTTCTCCGTTAAAGCATGATGATATGCTGCCATGGTATGTATGTGAGATAACACACAATCACCAGAGTCATATTATTCGAGCGCTAGCGAGAGTGATATGTCCCTGGTGACAGGTGTCTGATGATACTTTTAAATGGACTGGAATTGGAAGGCATTTCACAAAAAGCAACTTATGACGTGACTACCCGTTACGTCGAATGTGACATTTTAATGCAAAAAAAGGGGGAATTATTATTACTAAAACATATGTCCGGTTACATACAGATAATGTAGTATGTCACAGAAGGAAATTATAAAACTGTATAATACACAAGACAGATACACAGTGGTCACACAAACTCTCCAAGGATAAGCTAGTGCACATATTTGTTCCCTGTAACATTAGAACAATAACAGGGGAAATATTTTATATTTTTTTACAAAAGAATAGCGTGCACTATGGAATATCTAGATGGACTAATTCAAAACCAACTTCTTTTCAATCTGACGCTTTGTGGTTCGCTATAGATGCACAGCAAGCCTTCTAACATCGTAATTTTAGATTAAAAGGATTACTTCTTGGGGATATCTAACTAATTGCAATGTTACTACGAATGCCATTACTTTGTACATACCAGAGCTTAGACAAGTTATTTGTGTCCATTTTCATTCCATCTCACTGCTATTATGTCCACCTAATCCTCACTGCCATTTTATGCACCTGAGTGTATTCCTTTTCTCTTCTGTCCCATCTCAGAGGGCAAGGCCAGTGCGGAGACCTATAGCTGCAAGTATTTCGAGGTGTCTGGCTTGATGAACCTGTGTGTGGACGAGTTACTGGCGGGGGTCGTCAAGCAGATCCGTCTGAGGGAGCAGGATCCCGGGACGCCCCGCTGCGACCACTCCCTCTGCAGCCCAATCCCGGACGGGAGGCGTTCTCCCATGAGGCTCATCAACAGGATTCTCAAACGCCAGGCGTCTGTGTCCAAGTCATGTGACAATCTCCTGGTGCTGTGACGTCATGGTGAACTGATCCAGGCGCCAAATCACGTGACAATCCGCTTTGGCTGTGACGTCAGAGCCGACAGGAGCAGCCCCATGCAGTTCTCGTGAAACAAAGAAACAAATCTACTTTTTGTTGTGACCTCATCATGACGTCACTTGGAGCAGACGATCTCTTCCACTTGTTGTCTTTCTTTATATATTTTGCAAATCGTTTCTACAGCATGAATATTTATTTGAACGGGAGTGCTACATTTGATCACAGTTGTTGACCTTTTATATAGAATGTTTGTATTTTCGTATATGTATTATATTCCGGATATTTCGTTCAGCAAGAGGGGCCATAATCTGGTAGCACACACCAAGCGTGCGTGTTGAACATATGGACTACGGTTCTTGGAACTACGTATACAACCTGGTCTGACCAAACCTGGTTCCACTGTGGTTTAAACTAACACTAGGTATGAGAAATGCAAACTTACCCAGTTTAGTTTAAGCCAGATTCAAAGTAAAACCAGGTCTAAATCAAGCATGATAAATTGGCCGCTTGGGTCTACGTTTTGACTCCAGTCGTATTCTTGGCAAAAACGACATTGCTCAGAATAATGACTTAAGTCAGAACTTAGACTTACGTATCTTCAAGAACTTAAGCCCTGTTCCAGGCTGGAAAGCAATGGCCCTTAACAGCATGAACAGCGGGGGGGGGGGGGGGGGGGGGGGGGGGGGGGGGGGGGGGGGGGGGGGGGGGGGGGGGGGGGGGGGGGGGGGGGGGGGGGGGGGGGGGGGGGGGGG
>JAAUYG010205917.1_pt1 | contig 15652 bp, 17 predicted proteins | sample 7278091 | NCBI WGS metagenome assembly JAAUYG01 (sample SAMN14350201, study PRJNA611818) | marine sediment metagenome | isolation source: surface marine sediment (0.6m) | place: French Polynesia: Moorea | collected 2018-08 | reverse complement strand
GTAGTAGTAGTAGTAGTAGTAGTAGTAGTAGTAGTAGTTGTAGTAGTAGTAGTAGTAGTAGTAGTAGTAGTAGTAGTAGTAGTAGTAGTAGTAGTAGTAGTAGTAAGTAATGCTTAATTACTAATACCACTACTGCTGTGAAAGTAATGATTTAAGTTTTAGCACCAATAGCTCACTTTTAATACATGAAATTCAAATGCTCAGTTTTCTTTTCTTGAAGACAAACAGCTTTAAGAAAGATGCAACTTATTTTGAACGGTCTGAATTGTATCCCAAATTCATGTAGACCCTGCTATGGTAAGAGCTTAATTTCTAGAGAATACAGGGACATTTAAAACCTTCCCAGGCAGTAATACAGGACCTCCATCCAGTGGTAACAGACCTAATCCCATACTTCCAAGTTTTGTCACACCAAGAGCAAAGGAAACAACTGGAGGGTTTCTATCCTGAAGAAGGAAATATTTACCCTAATTACCAGTGTGAATGGCTATTAACCAGTTCATTACCAGTAGTCCTGGGTATACCATTGTTCAGTCTGGGTATCTGACTCAGACTGAGATTGCCTGTATTATATACAAGTATTGCTGGGAGGGACTCGGATATTCCACATTACAGCCAGGCAGGCTAGTATAGGGCAAACTCTGGTAGTGATAGACAAATTTACATTCTTAGAAATTTAATTATAACAAAATGTAAAATTACATTATTTTACTTAATCCATAATACATGGGACACTACTGCTACTATCTTACTTCCAGTAACTGCTACAATAACTGCTACTACGGTTCTATATACTTTAAGTTAAAACTTACTAGTTGTAACTGTTACTTAATACTGCAACTGCTGCTACTACTACTACTACTACTACTACTACTACTACTACTACTACTACTACTACTACTACTACTACTCGTCATTAACTGTCATTTAGTCTTGGAGAATCTAGATAAATGCAATCACACTTTGACATGTTTTACCCTGGATATATGCTATTGGGGACTAAACTAATTAACCATCTGTCCACTCCTACTTGCAAACTAATGATCACATTATTATAGTGGGGTAAATATTATTTTTGACTGTGAATTTACCCTGCAGATGGCCGCAGTTCAGTAGAGGTGGACTGTGATGGTGCCTGTGTTTCTGTGCCAGAATCAGCAGCAGCCTTTGATGATGCTAGAGACAAAAGACAGTTCATCATAACAAGTGGAGTGGAAGTAGCATTTGTAAAGGGACAGGTGCTCATAGAACTACAGCATACACTGTACATGGTTACTACTACTACATTTGAAGTAAGTCAATTTGTAGAGCTCTTCAAGCTTGCAGCTTCCTTTTTCACCTCTTCTAATGAACATATGTGAAACAAACAATATACTCCAGACCGGATGATCAAATATGGTTACACCTTATAGGCATCAAAGTGTTCAGGCAGGCAATGCCGAGACCAGCATTGACCCCTGGGAAGGTATAGACAATGAGAAGCTGCAACAAGTGCAGACCTGTGGTAAACTGACCACAGTGGGGGGTGGAGGGTGGCACAAGACCAGTGGTAGCAGTTAAGATGTGGCATTTAGGAGTAAATTGTCTGGGAACTTGTCTTTGTATGTGTGCATGACCATTGAAGGCGGTGGTAATTTTCTGACTAATTTTGGAGAATTTTCACAGGTTTATTATGACACCTGGTTTATCCCTGACTTGAATCAGTTTCTTGGGGTAAATTGTTATGTAATCATTGATAAATGGTTACATACAATGTATGCAATATTTGGAAGCAATCGGTTACGACCCTGATATCTAGGCTATAATCTTCCAATGAGAAAAATGATAGCATTTCATTTGTAATCTTGTAATATTTAATTTTAAGGCATGCAGCTTGATAACCAATTGTGATGTCTGGATGACTGACACTTTCAATTTAAATAATCTAGATGTATAAATCTCCGTATTTACGTACACCATAAATCTATTAATAATGTCTGGGACTATATACCAACACTAGGACCCAAGGGAGTGATGCAAATTTGGGCCCGCACCCTTTTTGATAGCCATGAGTTTAATTTTTGAGTATTTTTTTCATGGTTACTGACTCATTAAAATATTGCCAACTCTTTTTTGAAACTAAATACACATATATTTCTCCATCATAAAATGTTCGCACGGATCTGCAATTGTTGCAGTGAGAATAATGCAAGTATCTTTTGGTTGTGCTTTTCATACCATTGATAGAGTGCTACGTGAAAAAAAAATAAATCAGAACTAGTAGTTAATTTCCAAACTGCATAAAGTAATATACACAATGGATTGCGGTTTTATACACTTCAGCTTGTACACAGTTTGAGGCAATTGCCAGAGGCAGTGGCTGAGCCTGTTGCTGTGAAATGTGGGACCTTCTGCCAGGAATACAGGCATCTGCTCTTTCAAGACGTATGGTCTCCCGGTATGGTCTATCATAGCAGTCAGAGAGTGGTGTCTCAAGACAGGTCCGGCTGTACCTTTAATTGCCCCAGCAGAAGGCATTTTGACAGCAAAAGTTGAGTACTCTGAGTGAGTGTTAAAGGAGATGAACAGACCTGCGCATCCTTTCAAGTAGATGTTTCAGTCTGTGTATTCCTGTGCCACATGGATGGTGCATAACACTGGGGGGAGACTTTAATGCTGTTACATAATCCTGCAGAATTCCAGCTCCTTACTAAGCTAATGATTTGTGAGCATACTAACTGCAGGAAGCTGCAGGGGGAAGTGTGCCGCAGATTAAGGAAGCCACACAGATCATATTGTATGTGTATGCAAAAGATTTTAGGCTCTCCCCAGGCACTTCAAAGTCAGGTCCCTGTAACTCTTAGCAAATCCTGAGTAACTTGTCAACCCACCTAAACCCTTAATTTGAACTTAACTGCAGCTTCTTGGGCCCCAAGAGGCGTCAGAGAAGGAAATGCTGGCCCATCTGTCTTTAAGGAAGGGTTTTTCAGGAAGGGGGACATGCATGGCATGCATGCTGCAAACACATTGGCAGCCTGCTGTGCCATGGCATTGTAGGGTGGCTAATTTGTGACCTTACAGTGGGTGCATTGTATTGGTACTATTCATTCAGTCTGGACAAGGCCACGTGCCCAGGCAGTCAAACCAGAAGTTTTCAAGTCCCTAGGGTAGCAAGCAGTTCTTTCCTTATGTCATCTTAGCTATATTGCATCAAAGGCCTTGTTGTAAGTCACATAACCAAAAGAGGCCTCTACAGAAACAATAGCTTGGCAGTGTTTTCAGCTGGCAGGCAGGCAGTCAGCACTCACTTCAGGCTCCCTTGGGGAATCAAAACTGACTTTGATACCCTGTCCTTGTAAAAGGAAAGCCTTGCAACCTCAAATCAATCCCCATATTTAATAGGCTTTTAAAGTAGGATCCTGGGGTTCTTGTGCAACTCAGAAGCTTGAAATTTTGGTATTGGTTGCTGGATTTACAGTGAAACAATATTAGCAGGGAATTAACCTTAGTCATTCTGTAGATCAATGTTCAGTGGACACTGGGAGACAAAGAACAGGGCAACAACAAAGTCCAGCTCTTTTGTTTATATATTTTTGGCCTGTTTAACCTGATTGACAGGAGCATGGGGAGTTAGGGGTAAGAGCCAACCTTGCCCTGCCCGGGTTGAGTTTTTATCTGACCATCCACGTAATGTAGTAGTGGACATTATGACAGTGAGGTCAACACTGATTGACACAAGCACAGTTACTCCTGACCCTATGGTCAAGATGAAAGTGGAGGTGTAGATTTTATGGACAGGTCAGAGATCCATGCATCAGCCCTGGTCAGTCCAAATTAGGCTGACCTGTGACCCGGGGTCATGACCTCCGACCAGCAGGGTCCACCCTTACCATACTGTAGAATAGTTCCCTGCTCACCGGATCATATAATTATGGCAAACACTACATTAACTCTGTACGCAGGGGTGGGCATTTGTAAAGAGCTGGTTATAAATGGTTCTGCTGAGGCTTTTAAGTTTTGTTTGGAATATTCTGCAGTTGTTTTGGGATTCTGTCATTGTTTGGAAGTCTACTGTTGTTTAGAATATTCTGCAGTTATTACCATGGTTACAGGCTCAAATTTAAGGTCTTCTGCCAATTGATTTTAAAACGCTTTAATTTTATATTTTTGCAGAAATAATATACAACATTGATTTGATTTGTGTAATACATGTACTAGTATTGGACATTTGGTGCTTGGAAGGAATCCAAAAATTCCGTCTTTCAGCCCCTAAAGCTAATGGCGCTTCTTGCTTGATCTTCAAGTTCACACAGTGAGAGGACCAAGCAGATGGAGGTGGTAGCCATGAAAGCTCATTCTGGTTATATAGGTGTTATAATTCTAGCTGCAGGTCCAGGAATCAGCCAGCAATTACCTGGCTGGAACTAACCAATCAATTTGTGCTCAGTGGCAGCTGGTGATATTGGGTTGATGTGATCTATAATGGCTCCTGATTAGGACTGCTCCTTTTTGGTCCTACCTGACTTTAATCACATTGTCCCAGGACTGGGGGAGGTGAGGTAGACATACTGGGTGGAGTCTTCTACCCCATCTCTCCTCCTTCTTACCTGCCGGCTACAATTATTCCACCCCCAGCATCAAAGGCAATGGGCCACAACATGCTGAGTACATTGGTGGGAGGGGGTCAGAGTGGGGATTCCATGGGGTACCTGGCCAAGTGGGAACTTGAAGGACAACTGTGGAGATACAGGGTCTCACCTATCAGGTGGACATCCACAGGTCAGCTACATGATGCTACACATTACTACTGGATTATATCTCTTACTACTACTACTGCTGCTGCTGCTGCTGCTGCTGCTACTACTACTACTACTACTACTACTACTGTTGCTGCTGCTACTACTACTACTGCTACTGCTACTACTACTGCTGCTGCTACTACTACTACTACTACTACTGCTGCTGCTGCTGCTGCTGCTGCTGCTGCTACTACTACTGCTACTGCTGCTGCTACTACTGCTACTGCTACTACTACTACTACTACTACTACTACTACTGCTACTACTACTACTACTGCTACTGCTACTACTACTACTATTACTGCTACTGCTACTACTACTACTACTACTACTACTACTACTACTACTACTGCTTCTTCTTCTTTTCATTTGTCTTTTTCTTCTCTCTCTCTCTTGTTGTCTTCTCCTTTCCTTTTCTTTTTCTTGTCATCTTTTACTTCTTCTTCTGTGATCGTCTGTAACTATCATTTCTTCTACTTACCATCATTACTATCAGTATCAACTCCCATGACCCAACCACCACAGATGGTGTGGCTGGGTTATGCCAGTTTCTTGGCTTGGGGTTCCTTGCTAATATGTGCCTGAAGGATTTACTGAAAAGCATACACGCATGGACATTTATAATTAATATTTGCTGTATGTTGAAATTATCTACCCAATTAATTACTATTCAACATACACTTCAAACGTCTCTAGTATTCATCAAAGAGAAATGAAGAGATAGACTCCAGTAGTAGAGAATTGTGTGTTAATTGGCCAAGCAGTAGAATGTTTGGCTTCAAATCAATCGGTCATGAGTTCGACTCCAGTCTGGTACACAGTTCCTTTGACTTACTGCACATACTGCTTGACCCGGTTTAGCCAGCCATCATTTGCCAAGAAAAATGGTCTAAAAGAGAGAATTTCATTTCCTTTACTACAGTCCATGGCCTCACTTTCCCTGCCACATACGATATGTCATGCTATATGTGACCTATCTCTGCTGGTTTTCCTTACATATATGGCAGGAGCAGCCATGTCACGTCATTGACCAATTTGTCCATCACCTGCCACAAAGGTAGGGGTGGGTATTCCCTGCTTGAGAGGTGCTTGGATTCTTGTAGGTATGCTGAACCCAAGATCCTCTGGGGATATGAGCCCAGCCTGGGTTGTAGCCTCCTAACTGTGAACTCCCAGCAGGTGACACAGAACCTGATAATATCTCTACTCCCCTCTAAACAAATTCCTCACACCCAGGTACCAGCTATCTGGTTGCTTCCTGTTGTATTAGTGGAAAAATGATCTGCATGTCAGCACCTCATAAAAATTTGCCAGGAATATTGGAAATTTTCTTGAAAAGCTTTTAACGAATTCTAGTGAAAAAGTGTTGTTCACCTTGTGTGATAGATTAATTTTGCAGTCGCTTTTGGCTGAATATGATAGCTTGTAATTTTGTTAGTACTAGGTGAATATATATACCGGTGTATATTTATTTTTTAAAATTTTCAGTTATAGTCTGTATAATGTCATACTCTAGGGGTTAGACCTGCCATGGCTGGAGGTCTGAAGCTTTCTTTAACTGAGCACTGTGAGTTGAGCACTTATGTAAAATCTTAGACTCAAATATTTCCAAGAACTCCAGCCTTCGATCTGACAGTCAATATTAGACTGTAATTTCTGATGGTACATTCTGTACACAGAGTCAGATTGGTGGAAAAGTTTCCGAATTTTTGGCAGAATCTCTCGGCCTTCGTCAGGGGATGGCAACTAGACTGTCATTTTGAATGTGACAGACCATTTGTATTTGTAACCTGCAATTTCAGCATTGGCAATGATGACCAGTTATAATAATTTTAAAAAGTTACCTGAAAATTTACCATATTTGAATTAATAACACATTTTTTGTGTATAGGTAGTCAAAATATTGATAAATATGTATACCGGTATATGAATGTACATAATTGTAAGTTTTAATCTTGTACAAAAAAACTCGAACTTCAATTAATTTGAGAGGAACTCAACTCTGAAATTGTATTGAAGGCGGAGAGCCAGGTCGTTAACTGATGGTATGCCCAATCCATAAAATCCCATTGATTTTAGCAACAATCCTGACCGAACCAAACCCTGATGACAAGTATTTAAGATAGATAATGTCCACAAATTGTATATACTGGGTTTAAAATAAGACTTGACCAGAGGCAGTAATTGTGACACGTGCTCCAGTGATACCTGGTCTTGTATATAAAACAACTGAAGTGGAAGACAATGGCACAGAGGCTACCGGTAATTACCTATACACAATGACTGAAAGGGTTTTAATAGAGAGCTAAGTGGGCTTCTCCAAACACCAGGCATCTGGTGGCCACGGCTGAACTGGGGGGTAAGAAGGAGAGGCAGGTGGTTGAGTACATCCTGGCCATTGTTTTCTGGTATATATAATAATAGTCATATTGGATGTGCTGTGTTCAGTCAACTGTGTGACAGTTTTAAAGATTTATGTATACTACTAGTATAGTGGTCCCTCTATTTTAAGACCACCCATTGGGACCTTGAAAATGTGGTCTTACATTGCAGGTGGTCTTAAAATAAAGGTTCAAAAAGGCAGAAAACTGCTGATAATCTATAAATGCTGTGTGCTAACTCTCAGTGTATTATTTTTATATAAAAAGTGTAATACTGAGAATAATAATTTCAATATAAGGGAGCTAAAAATTTGTAAAATACTTGGGCAACTAGGATAGTAAGATGGGACCAGCTTTATATGTTCCTTATATACACTGCCTAAGGCTACCTCAGAATTAAGACCACACCAGAATTAAGACCGCCTCAGAATTAAGACCGCCTCTGAATTAAGACCACCTCAGAATTAAGACCACTATAGCCTGGACCATGGGTGGTCTTAATGAAGGGGTTACACTGTACACCCAGCAACATCATCACATCTAAACACAGCTGTTGAGACCCAGTTTGCCCTCCAGCTAAAACCCTCAGTTAGAGTATAGGTACCAGCTAGCAGATATAGATATAGATCATGCATTAATTAGTCATTTACTTATGACTAGCAGCTTATGCCAGGCTGAAAATTATTCTCTAAATTTGATATTGACAACTGGCTGTACAGGGGCGGTGTGTCCAGGACTGGTAGTGGGTTCTATACCCAGCATGTGCTCCTCCCGGGAGACTTCAATTGCTCTCCAGAGAGGGGCAGTCACTGGATAGGACATAGCTGCAGAATATTACTCTGTGTCAAATTATAGTCTATAGTATTAATATGAAACATTGATGAATGACTGTACCCCGCCTTCCTCCACCCCCACCCCAGCCCCCACGCCAAGGTGCCAGGGTCCAGTTTGCAGTGGACATGACAGCAGACTGACAGCTTCTGATTTATAGCACATTTGATACATACCTAGCCATCTGCAACCTTTTAATACACTCACCAGCACACCTCCACCAGGTGCGGATAGGAGTAAGGAAAATCTTGTGTTGGGAAATGGCCTATACTTGACTGGACATATAATTTATGTTCAGATATTTTTTTGCAACAGATAAATGTAATTCTTGCTGCTTATATTTTTACCATTTCCTGCAGTGCCCAGTGCTGCATGGCATGTGTTTGTTGGCATATATATGCATTTGATATATGGCTTCATTTACAACATCATGATTTTGTATAAATTAAAAAAAGAAAACAAATATGAAGAATATGTGATTATATGCCCCTTTTACACCTAAAAGTTAATCAGCATAAGTCTCAAAGGAGCTTTAGAGAAATTCAGGTGTGAAAGCTCTTATCCAGGAAAAGTTATCCTGTCAACCAAATTGCTAATACATGTACAGATGAAAATGGTACAGTGGTCTCTCTCTTAGTGGCCACTCTCAACAGAGGCCACCCTTTCTAATAAGCCATAAATCTTTGCCACCACTACTATCAATGCATGTACTTTTCCACTTCACCAAAGGCCACCTCTCTAAGGTGGCCATAATTTCTGGGCAAATAGTGTGGCCTTATTAGAGAGGGACTACTGTATAGGATGTTTAAACTGTATTAGAATGTGCTGCTGTCTGCAGTCTGCTCTGAAGTGACGGATTATCAGTCGTCACCATATCTGCCTATATAGGGGAATACCTGCCATTGCACACACAGAGGAGGACATGGGGGGACTTATGAGAAGGTTGATTTTTGTTTGCCTTTCCATCCACTAACAGATGGCTGGTGCAATTTTTACAATGGAAAGTCTAAGAACGCCATTGTATGAACACAAAGGAACATCATTAGTTAACCACTGGTGGACTGAGACAGGCACTTTGGGGTTGTGAGTACTTCATTTTGAGGTAAGCTCAAGGTTGGCGGTAAGGTCCCAGTGGACCCCAGTATTATGTGGAGCCTTGGTATAAAACGAAATCCACTTCTGACTTCTGAAAACAGGGGAGGAGCACCCACCCAGTCACCCACCCATCAAAGCAGCTCAGGATGGGTGGCTCAGGTTGCTATTAATCAAGGGTGAGAATGATGATACTGCAGTTCTACAGAATGTGAAGTGGCAAGTCAAATAATAATAAATAGGTTTGTGCAAATAGGCACTTATTAATGTTGAATTTATGCCTAGCAGTGGACCACCCACTGGTCATTTGCAAATCAGCGCATTATACTGGAGTGGCAATTAAAATTGCTCTCACTGACCAGAGTTGAACAACCTGGCAGTGGGGAATTCCCTTATGTACGATGTCATCATATAACTCATATACAGTGGTCCCACTCTTAAAGGACACTCTTGCCAATTAAGGACACCTCTCTAATAAGGACAGAATTTATTTGGCAGCAAGTATTATGAATGCCTTGAATCCTCCCTCTCAGCTAAGGACACCTCTGTAATGAGGACGGATTTGGCAGAAGGAGTGTCCCTATTAGAGGGCGATTACTGTAGATTCAAAATGGTTTATTTGTCCATATATCATCATGATACATTGGTGTATACATGTATAAAGCGGATAGGACAAGTAAGCTACAACTACTGCATTATTATTTATAGAATGAAAAACAATTTGCGTTTTGTGCTTCATGTATGAATGGCAGTTACATGTATACCTCTGGGATCCCTGAATACACCTTTGAGGTAAACTTCTGGACTGACAAAATGATGTAGCGTTGAATTGGCTAATATCCTAGGGTATGAAGCAGGGTTTGTATCAAATTGTGAACTACTGTGCCAGTGTAAATAATGTAAATAATATATGAAAGTTCAATTATAGGGCTCCACATGGGTAAAAAACGAAGTGCGACATGGCCACTTTAAAAGTTGTAGAAATCCGATGCGGCCTTTTATAAAAACTGTAGAACGTGACCTCAAGGTCTTATAAAAAGTGACATGGGGACATAAGAAAAAATACGGGACATATCACTTGTCTTTCAGGAAAGGGAATACACTGTGCTTTGTACAAAGAGAGCTAAAGAGCTACCTTTTAATATACAACCATGCAGACTGATACAGTCTCTACTAAATGATAGTAAATGTAACTTCTTCTTGTATTATTAGCAGTAGGAGGACCTGATAGACTCAGCCTGACTGGTGTGCAACAAACAGTAATGGAAACCATGCTAATTAGGGGACAGACAGCGGTCTCCTTGAAAAGCATAGGGTGTCACACTGGACCAGTTACCAACCCTTCATTACCAAGCAGCTATAAGTGCTGGTTTGGCTGAGGTTGCAGTTACAGACACTGTGTCCAGTAACAGGTGGACAGTAGGGCAGAGTACCTGTAATGTGGGCGGGGCTGACTGATTGTAGAACAATAGTGACACTTGTCTCCCAATTTGCTAGTGGGATTGACAACTATGATTACTCAAGGACTATTATTACTCCAGGACTGTTATTACTCAAGACATGTTAGCCTGTGTTTATGGCAGTCTTCATTTAGACAGGAGGGGGGGGGGGGGTAATTGTGTGTAGCTGAAAAAGTAATTCTTACGTGTAGTTTTTTTTACCGGTTAATAAAAAAATATGTCCATAGCAGTGTTTCTTTAGATTAATTCATTTATGCTTTCCTTCTTGCTTATCATCAGAACCCACCTCAGTTCACAGTAACTAATAACTTTCCATTTGCATTGCTATCTGAAATGCTGTAGCAATCCCTCCTAATGTTAAATGAGTCCATTCAGAAACCTTCAATGAAATCATAAATGATATCCGTTTATTTTGCCGAAAACCATTATGATTGAATGGCCTATAGGAATTTGACAACTAGAAGAATTAGAATTGTCAAAACACATTTTATTGACAACGTCATGGTATATGTACAGTTTATAATGCTATTCACAATGCCCGATACAGGTACGAATATCACAGATATTGGTACACATGTGCTGCGCTAGTAATGAACGGAACGCCACACGAGTTTATTTTGGTCAGAATGATCACAGATCAGCTTGTCATAGCGTTAAAGCTCCTGAGTCAGCAAATATAGAACCACATCCTAAATTATCTACAGCTAGCTACCGTATAAGAAAAAATTAGAGAACACTAGGTCATCTATGAAACTACAACAAAAACTCCATTGCCCCCCATCATTCTAAAACAAAATGCCTTTGGTCTACCAGTATTGGCAGCTACATTTTGGTAGCTGCTTTACTTGGTACAACCACAAAATAACTCATTATCCTTTCTTTAAATCAGTTATGTCAAACCAACAACTTCAGTTTATGTTATATTTTCAATATCATCGATGTCCAACAGTCTACAACTCTTCTACAGCCATAGTGAAACCACAAGGAAGTCGTGTATTGTCAGTCAGTTTCCAGGCAAATTCAAGTGAAGTGAACGTGACCTTACTGATCACCATGGTAACCAGTCTTTTGTCTGCAGAATTTTCTGTCAACTGTCCCCCGGATCTATGTGACAAGTAACTATCATAAAACAACTAGACCTATTCTACAATGAACAAGATAAATCCCTTTACATCTTAGGTCCTATATTTCATTTGGCAAACCACTAGCTACCGGTATTAAATGTAATGCCATAAATACATACTACAGACAGTAAATAACCTGCTTCTACCATAAAGCTGCAACAATTCTCTTGGCAGTGCCCAGAGAATAACCAGGACACATACATTGTAGTTTTAATATCCATTCTTTCCGTTATTTCGAACAAGTCCTTGCCCAGGAAGTGTACACTGTACCAGACAGCGACCTTCAATGATAGCACCTTCATGGTCAGAGCACTGTGACAGTCTGCTATACAGTGATTGTCATGGATCAGTGTAGGAACTGGTAGAACTAGATCGATCTGTGTTGGTATACTGTAACCAACTACAAAGGCTACCACAAGACTTCTAGTAGAGCTACTAGTCGATCTGTACACGTATGGAGGTAGTTCAGGATCTAGGGATTGCCAGCGCCAGTTCTGCAGAAAAAAGATCAGATAAGACATATTATAGATATGATGAAACAAATATAAATATAAGTCTTATTACGATGATTGTGTGTAACAGTACATGTGACAACTGCACAGGCTAAATAAAAATTTAGTATTTTGCATAATATTATCTTAGGGGCATAAGCAGTGCGGTGATAGAGGGGCATCGCGCTGACAGATAGAATGTATAAAGTACACCCAGGGCATAAAATTAATTTCGACATTAGATCATTCTGATACCATTCCGTAATAATAATTTACTGTCTACAGTATAATGTCCCGAAAATCAAAAGTTCTGGCCCTGAATGCCATCATTGAACAGAAAATGTTTTTGTTTTTTTTTTGTGGCCTTGCTTTGAATGATTCCCTTTATGTCAGTCCCCAGTCCTTCTGAGTTAATTTCTGCCATCACCATGATGAGCGGTTATTATTTATTTCTAAGGAATGTGTCCCGTGTTTTACAAAGTCAGGTTCTACTTTATAAAGTACCTACCAGCTATAACCTGGGAGAGGTGTCCTCTCTCCTCACTCTCCACACTAGTACACAGTAGCACATCCTGCAGGGCGGCCAGTAGCTGCCAGAGGTGCTGAAGGGGGCGGACCAAGAACTGACCAATGGTAAATTGGCCCTGAGATCCACTGCCTGCTTCTGACTGCTGTAAAAAGAAACAGAACCAAATAATATGGTATTAGAAAATAGTCACTACCCATTGGCTGTGTACACACAGTACTTGAACCTTTGACACAGTCTGTACTTGTTTTTAAAAATTCTAGTTTATGAGGAACAAAAGTAGATGTGACCTACCATTCTACAATCCTATGATTTAGTAGTAATAGTGGTGGCAGTAATAGCAGCAGCAGCAGCAGTAGTATTACAGAGAGTGGTTCGACACTTACCGATAGGAAGTCCTGGAACTGTACGTTGTCCTGGAGCGATTCCAGAAGATCAGCGGCAGTCTGGAGTCCAACACAGTAGGTCTGGTAGGCCTCCCGCAACATAGCCAACTAGACAGTGGGGAAAACACAATAATATAATACTAACACAACATAAAAAAGTACTGTCAACAAAAGATTGTCAGGCACTGTGCATTGAGCGCAAATACATTAGGAAAGAAATCATGCATAATTCACTGAACACTGGGGGTTAGGGTAAAATTGTTTAATTATTTGCTATCTCTCCAACATGGCAGGCAGGAACAAGGTGTATGTGGCCTGTGTATTTGACTGTATTTGTCTCTCATTATAATACACCAAAAATACATCTCTCTAGGATTTCATTATGCGTGAACATACGCCAGCCATAGTGTTGGAATTTATTTTTGTTGCTTCAAGATAGGAAATATCCTTAGCAAGTTTTAGTAGGTATTCCGTAGCTACCTTTGACGTATAGATGTCACCAATACTCTCTGTCACCAGGTCAGGGGGCGAGGACAGCAAAGAGTTGTCACCTGGTAACTCCTGCTGGATCATGTGACCAATGTGGTACTCCGACAGAAGTGCCAACTAAAATGAAGGAGAATTAAAAGATTTAAAAACTAGTCACTTAAAATGCAAACTGCATTCAGATCTAAATATGCAACATCAAAATATGAATTCTCTGTTTGTAGGAATTGTTTTAAACAAGGATAGAGACTTCGAAAATGTTTTTTCCGTTTTTCCGTTGGTTAATATGCTAATTAATATGTTTATTTGCCAATAATTAATGTGTTTCATAAGGATACATAACTAATGAGCTAGTGATGTAGTAGATATTGAAACATGGTAGATATGCATATCAAACATATTCCTGGTATTAGGATCAGGAAACGTACCTTTTCAACATTCTGGAACAAGATCCGGTGCTGTCGTGGGGTCAGGATGTGATGTCGCAATGGCCAGGAAAATCTCTGGATCCCATCTTGCATCTGTTTGACAAAGGATTCTTCACAATCCAGAAGCTTCAGGATTGCCACTGTGTCAGGATCAGATGCTGTGGAAATGTCACATTGGTTTCCTTCTGGATCTTCGGTGGTGCTGTCTGCTTCAGCTGCTACGAGTTCATGCTCTGGTGATGTCTGGATCGGGGGACATTGTTGAGCGGGGTGTTCCAAGGTTGTATCCAGATCTGTGCTGATGTCAGATTCTCTGGAATGGTATGGAGTCCGTGGTGTGGCCAGGTGACCTGAGGATTTGACAGATCCAGAACTGTCACTGGTAACTGGTGATGTGACCTCGTCTGACCTCAGACTGTCCATAGCAAAGTTCGGAAAACCTCCGCTAACACTGCTGATGTCATCATCTTCTGGTAGCGAGGCTAGACTGGGATGATACCCCATGTCTTTCACCATACAAGCGTCAACGTTGCTCCGGGGTGACCTGTAATAACTGTTGCCTAGCAACCGAGCTGTGAGATCCAGAGTCTTCTCTTCCTGGATGATGCTCAGTTCGGGGATCCATGGCAACACGCTGGAGATATCGGCGATGATGCTCTGCTGGATATCTTCGGCTTTGTGGTCGTCGCTGACCGGGGACTGGACGGGTTGTGGCAGGATGCCTACCAGTGGCACATTCTCCTTGTTCTCTCCCACACTGTCATGGAAACTGTCAGGAGACCGTGGCTTGGTTGGTTTACTGGTGATCCTTGCTGTTGTCTCCTCGAGTCCGCTAACCCGGCTGTGGAGACCAGGTGATGAGACCAACAGACTATCACAGCTGGCATGGTATATACTGGATAGACGGCGTGGCTGGGGACGTGTTGGAGAGGCGACTCGTGCTATGTGTAGAACCACCTCACTGGATCCCCTTGAAAAAAAGTAACAAAGAATGTATGATGGCGTGTGTTTCTGAAATTACTATAAACATTCAGGTATATTGTGATAACGAATATAAGTATGTGTACCAGAATACAATACCGTTGACTTATAGTACCGGTAGTGATTTTAATAGAGTGTACTGACTTAACCATATACAGGTCTTGAATATTTCTACATCTCAATGGATTGGGGCAAAAAGCATGTTTTCCTCTGCAGGTTTCTTACTTTAATATCACTTCTGGAAAAAAATACACAAAACCCACATTGTTAAATATCACTAAAATACATTTAATCAACTATATTTTCCTATGAGTAGTTTAACACCTGATATTTTACAAATGTCGAATATAGCAAACCGACCAAATTTCAGCACCTCTAGTATACATAAATGAAGTAGCAACTTACCTGACAATCTTGGCGACTTCCTGGGGGGAGGCTTTAGATATCAGTTGTCCATTGATGCGGAGGATGCAGTCTCCAGTACACAGACCGGCTTTCTGGGACACGCTGCCCGGCTTGACCCGGCCGACCCGCACCGGCTTCTTCCCTTTCACTGTGAACCCGTAACCCTTAGGACTGTGTGGGATGACGACCTGGGGGGGGGGGGGGTGGCGGAAGGTATTGTGTTTGGGAGTTAGGGGGGGTGGGTATGTCTTATTAAAATAAAGAAAGACGTATTGAGAAAATG
>JAAUYG010076774.1_pt1 | contig 15652 bp, 13 predicted proteins | sample 7278091 | NCBI WGS metagenome assembly JAAUYG01 (sample SAMN14350201, study PRJNA611818) | marine sediment metagenome | isolation source: surface marine sediment (0.6m) | place: French Polynesia: Moorea | collected 2018-08 | reverse complement strand
CGATCTCCGCCATCGGCATGCTCGCCACCACCGGGGTGGTCGTGTCCGTCGACGCCTACGGTCCCATTGCCGACAACGCCGGCGGCATCGCCGAGATGGCCGAGCTCGAAGAGGACGTGCGCAAGACCACCGACGCCCTGGACGCCGTCGGCAACACCACCAAGGCGGTGACCAAGGGCTATGCCATCGGCTCCGCCGGCCTGGGGGCGCTGGTGCTCTTCGCGGCCTACACGCTCGATCTGGAGTACTTCTCCGCCAACGCCGCCGAGTTCCCCTTCTTCGAGGGGGTCCAGGTGAACTTCTCCCTGGCCAATCCCTACGTCGTGGTCGGCCTCTTCATCGGCGGGCTGCTGCCCTTCCTCTTCGGGGCCATGGGCATGATGGCCGTGGGCCGCGCCGGCGGCGGCGTGGTCGAGGAGGTCCGCCGCCAGTTCCGCGAGATCCCGGGCATCATGGAAGGCACCGGCAAGCCGGAGTACGGCCGCTGCGTCGACATGCTGACCAAGGCCGCGATCAAGGAGATGATCATCCCCTCGATGCTGCCGGTCCTGTCCCCGGTGGTGCTGTTCTTCGTGATGTGGGGGATCGGCGGCAAGGACGCCGCCCTGTCCTCGGTCGGCGCCATGCTCCTGGGCGTCATCGTCACCGGCCTCTACGTCGCGATCTCCATGACCGCCGGCGGCGGCGCCTGGGACAACGCCAAGAAGTACATCGAGGACGGCAACCTCGGCGGCAAGGGCTCCGAGGCCCACAAGGCGGCGGTGACCGGCGATACGGTCGGCGATCCCTACAAGGACACCGCCGGCCCGGCCGTCAACCCGATGATCAAGATCACCAACATCGTCGCCCTTCTCCTGCTGGCGGTGCTGGCGCACCTCTGACCACCGGCCGGAGGCTGAAATCGACAAAGCCCCGGTGGCTGCTCGGCCGCCGGGGCTCTTGTTTCGTGAGCGGGCTCTTTAGATCAGATTATCAGCGTTCAAGTGAACGCAGGCCGCTTTAGCGGGAGCCGGGCCGTCCGGCTACTGGTCGGTGCCGGTCCCGGTGAAGCGGCCGACGTTGCCGAAGAGCTGCTGGATCACCGACAGCTTCTTGCCCTCGGTCGGCGTCACCCGGTCGACCGGATCGACGCTGCGGCTGTCGTTCAGGGTGTAGAACTTCTTCTCGTCGACCCGGCCGTCCTCGGAGAAGGACACGACCAGGACGTTGCGCTCCAGCACCTCGGGCTCGAAAAAGGCCACAGTTTCGGACCGCGATCCGATATAATACCAGCGGTTGTCCTCGAAGGTGGAGACGGCCGAAGGCGAGCCCAGCATGCCGAGCACGTCCTGCTGGTTATGGACGCCGGGCTGGATGCCATCGACGACTTCCTTGTCCGGCAGGTTGCCATGGGTGTTGAGACCGGAAGAACAGGCCCCCAGGCCGAGGAGGCCGAGGCCCATCGCCAAGCCTCCGATCGCCCGTCTTGCCTTGCTTTGCTTGCCCATACCTTGCGCTTCCCCTGAGCGGCTGCGAGCTGCTTCTGTACTTGATTAAACCCAGACGGGGCGGCAATGCAAGGGGGCTGACCGGGCGTCACAGGGAAGGTGCAGGAAAATGGTCCTAGAATCGCTTTTCGGCCGGGATCCGGGCGCGGAGGCTGCGGCGGCGCTCTACGAAGCGGTCGTCGCTCAGGCCCGCCAACCGGCCTTCTACCTGCATTGCGGGCTGCCGGACAGCATCGACGGCCGCTTCGAGATGATCGCCTTGCACAGCTTCGTCGTTCTGAGGCGCCTGCGGGCCCTGGGGTCCGAGGCCGAGGCGGTCGCCCAAAGCTTCATCGACACCCTGGTTCTCGATCTGGACCGGAGCCTGCGCGAGATGGGCGTGGGCGACCTCGGTGTCGGCAAGCGGGTGCGGCGCATGGCGGCGGGCTTCCGCGGCCGGATCACGGCCTACGACGAGGGCCTGGCCGCCGGCACGGAGGCGCTGGAGGCGGCCCTGCGGCGCAACGTCTTCGGCACGACGAGCCCGGAGCCCGGGCAGGTCTCGGCCATGGCCGCCTATCTGCGGCGGGAGGTGGAGGCGACCCCCGACCCCGGTCTCCTCGCCGGCAAGGTCGGCTTCGGAGCGCCGCCCGAGCCGGGCACATGACCCGGACAGGTTCCTGGGACGAGGCCGGCAAATGACGGTAAAGCAATTGACCTCTCGGGGGCGCTTCCCTAAGGTGCGGCGCTTCCCAGAAGGCGCATCCGGACGGTAACGCATGGCTGGCCACGGCAGGTCTGACAGCGAGTTCTTTCGGCCTCTCGCCGTCGACTCCTTGGGCGAGGACGAGCTCGTCCGGGAGATCGAGGCGGGTCCGGCCGAGTGCCAGGCCGTGGCCCGGCGGCTCGGTCTGGAGGGGCTCTCCGGCCTGCGGGCGCGGTTTCGCATCGCCCGCGCCTCGGGCGGCCCGCTGATCCGGGTCTCGGGGTCCTTCGAGGCCGACGTGGTACAGCGTTGCGTGGTGTCTCTGGAGCCGGTGGGGCAGCATCTTGCGGAGGACTTCGGCCTGACCTACAGCCTGGAGCCGGTGTCGACGCAGGATGACTTGGAACTGACTCTGGCCGACGAGGACCTGCCGGAGGAGATCACGGACGGGGTCATCGACCTGGGCGAGGCGGCGGTCCAGCAACTTGCGGTTGCCTTGGACCCCTATCCGCGGCGGCCCGATGCCGAGGTGCCGGCCGCCCTGCGCCCCGCGGAAAGCGGCCCGGACGGCCCTTTCGCGGTGCTCGGGAAACTTAAGGGCGACAAGCAGGCTTAATCAAAAATTAACCCTGTGCGTCGTGGTGTGTAACCAATCGGTAACGGGCTTGCGAAGAGCTTATCTTTCTGCGTATAAGCGCGACTTCGCGGGCCCGTTCGAACTGTGAGATTTGAGACATGGCCGTTCCAAAGAAGAAAGTCTCCCGGTCCCGGCGCGACATGCGCCGCTCCCATGACGGGCTGCCGTCGGCCGGACCCAACGAGTGCCCGAACTGCGGCGAGATGAAGCTGCCGCATCACGTCTGCGCGGCTTGTGGCTTCTACGACGGCCGCGAGGTCGTCGACGTCGAGGCCGTCTGACGGCGTTCGCCCGCCGGCAGGAAGCCTCGGGCGGGGTTTCGAGAGACTCGAAAACCAGGGATTGATCGCCCTTGCAAGCCGGCATCACCATCGCTCTCGACGCCATGGGTGGGGACCACGCGCCGCGCATGGTTCTGAGCGGTGCGAACATCGCCAGGAAACGCTTTCCCGACGTCCGCTTCATCTTCTTCGGGCGCGAGGCCGAGCTGCGTCCGCAGCTCGACCGGCTGAAGCCCCTGGCGGCGGTCAGCACGATCGTCCACAGCGACCAGGTGGTCAGCGCCGAAGACCGGCCCAAGACGGTGGTGCGCCAGGGGCGGGAATCGAGCATGGGGCTGGCCATCCAGGCGGTCAAGGAGGGCAAGGCGGTGGGTGCGGTCTCGGCCGGTAACACCGGTGCGCTGATGGGCCTGGCCTACTTCGTCCTGCGCACCCTGCCGGGCATCGACCGGCCCGCGATCGCCTCCTTCATGCCGACCCAGCGCGCCGAATCGGTCATGCTTGACCTGGGGGCCAACGTGCACTGCGACGCCACCAACCTGGTCGACTTCGCGGTCATGGGCAACGTCTTCGCCCGCACGGTCCTGGGCCTGCAGGCCCCCAGCATCGGGCTGCTGAACGTCGGCTCCGAGGAGACCAAGGGCCACGAGGCGCTCTGGGAGGCGGCGGAGATCCTGCGCCAGGCCGAGCTGCCCGGACGCTTCCACGGCTTCATCGAAGGCGACGACATCGCCAAGGGGACCGTGGACGTGATCGTGACCGACGGCTTCACCGGGAACATCGCGCTCAAGACCGCCGAAGGCACGGCGAAGCTGCTCAGCGAGTACATCCGCCAGACCTTCAAGAGCTCCTTCCTGGCCCGGATCGGCTACCTCTTCGCCCGTGGGGCCCTGAGCAAGCTGCGCCAGCGGACCGACCCGCGCCGCTACAACGGCGCCATGTTCCTCGGGCTCAACGGCATCGTGGTGAAGAGCCACGGTGGCACCGACGCCCTGGGCTTCGCCAACGCCATCGGCGTTGCCGTCGACATGGCGCGGCACGGCATCCTGGAGAAGATCACCGCCGACTTCGACAGCCTGTCCCGAACCGCGCCCGCCGGAACTTCGCCCGAAGGGCAGGCGGCGGCGCTGTGAGCCGTCTACGCGCGCAGGTCGTGGGCTGCGGCGCCTACCTGCCCGAGCGGGTGGTGCACAACCAGGAGCTCAGCGAGCGCCTCGACACCTCGGACGACTGGATCCGCCAGCGCACCGGGATCCGCGAGCGGCGCATCGCGGCCGACGACGAATACACCTCCCACCTCGGCCTGCAGGCGGCCAAGGCGGCGCTCGAGTCGGCGGGCTGCGATGTCGGCGACATCGACCTGATCGTCGTCGCGACCTCGACCCCCGACCAGACCTTCCCGGCGACCGCGACCCGGATCCAGGCGGCGCTCGGCATGACCCACGGCGCCGCCTTCGACGTCCAGGCGGTGTGCAGCGGCTTCGTCTACGCCCTGGCCGTCGCCAACAACTTCATCCTGGCCGGCCAGGCCCGCAACGTGCTGGTGATCGGGGCCGAGACCTTCTCCCGGATCCTCGACTGGGAGGACCGCTCGACCTGCGTGCTCTTCGGCGACGGCGCCGGGGCCCTGGTCCTGGCCGCCTCGGAGGGCAACGGCAAGGCCGAGGAGCGCGGCGTCCTCTCGACCCATATCTACTCCGACGGCCGCCACAACGAGGCCCTCTACGTCGACGGCGGTCCCGGCTCGACCAAGAGCGTGGGCCACCTGCGCATGCAGGGGCGGGAGGTCTTCCGCCACGCCGTGGTGCGCATGAGCCAGGCGATCGACGCCGCGCTGGACGCCGGCGGCGTGACCCCGGGCGACATCGACTGGCTGGTGCCGCACCAGGCCAACATCCGCATCATCGAGGCCATGGCCAAGCGGCTGAACCTGCCGATGGACCGGGTCGTCGTCACCGTCGACCGCCATGCCAACACCTCCGCGGCCTCGATCCCGCTCGCGCTCTGCGAGGCCAGCAGCGACGGCCGGATCCAGGCCGGCGACCTGATCATGATCGAGGCCATGGGCGGCGGCTTCACCTGGGGCTCGGCCCTGGTCCGCTGGTAGCGCCCTCCGGCCGCCGCCAGGCCGGCGGCGAGGCTTTGGACGGCGAATTCAAATCGCGGTCCATCTCCTTACAAATATTAAGAGGTTTGACCCCCTGATGGGCTTGCGATAACCTTCTGAGATTGTTTGGTCTTAGGGGGACTCATGGCCGGTGAAACTATAACCCGCGCCCATTTGAGTGAGGCCGTGTATCAGGAAGTGGGTTTGTCGCGGAACGAATCGGCCGAATTGGTCGAATCCGTCCTGAACGAGATCTCGGACGCGCTCGTACGCGGCGAGGTGGTCAAGCTGTCGTCTTTCGGCAGCTTCTCGGTCCGGCAGAAGGGCCAGCGGATCGGCCGCAATCCGAAGACGGGGGAGGAGGTGCCCATCTTGCCGCGCAAGGTGCTGGTGTTCCGGGCCTCTCACGTTCTGAAGAACCGTATCAACGGGTCTTCGACAGCGTCCGGCTGAGCCGAAGGTCTGCGTGAACGAGCCAAGCTGAGGAGTCTTCATCGTCGATGCCTGCGATCAACCCAGGCGCCAAGTCAGCGGCGGCCTTCAGGACGATCAGCGAAGTGTCCGGCGAGCTGGACGTGCCACAGCACGTCCTGCGCTTCTGGGAGACCAAGTTCAGCCAGGTCCGCCCGCTGAAGCGCGGCGGCGGCCGCCGCTACTACCGGCCCGAGGACATCGTCCTGCTGCGCCGGATCCGCGACCTGCTCTACCGCGACGGCTACACCATCAAGGGCGTGCAGCGGCTGCTGCGAGACGGTCTGAGCAAGCCGGCGGAGGCGAAGGACGGTGGTGATGGCGGGGATGCCGAAAGGCGCACCGCGATGGCCGCCGCGGCCGCCGGCGAGGCCCGTGCCAACGGCCATTCCGCCGGCACGGCGCTCAGCGGCGAGGCCCGGGAGGAGCTGAGCAACATCCTGGACGAGCTGCTCGAAGCCCGGGCCAGCCTCAAGAAGGCGCGCGGCGACTGACCTGAAATCGGTGCGCCTCGGCCGCATTGCCAGCCGCGCCCGACGCCTGTATATAGACCCGCCGCCGGGGCCATCGCCCCCGGCGCGCTCAGCGACGGAGCGTGGCGCAGCCTGGTAGCGCACTTGACTGGGGGTCAAGAGGTCGCAGGTTCAAATCCTGCCGCTCCGACCAATAAAATCAAAGACTTAAGGCCACCCACGGGTGGCCTTTTTGTTCGAGTAGGTAACGCCTGAGGGAACCCGGGACCTGCTGCGACACCATTTGAACTTAGCCCCTGCAACCATGAAGAAGGTCACCCTCCTGGCGGCCCTCTTCATCATGACGATCGGTCTGGCGATCCCATCGTTCTCGACCTTGCGCCAGCGTCGCTTCCTTTCTCGGTATCTAAGACGACGCCCTCCTGGCTGCGTCAAACCTGACGGGCCCATCCCGGTGTTTCGTATCGGCCGGAAGCAATTGGTGCCTTCTGCCTGGGTCCTGGCCGACGAGGCACGGCAGTTGGGCGAGCACGCGCCGTCCGCCAGCACGTCGGTTGAGGCCGTGGGGTAGTTGCCGCGCGAGCGGACCTCCATCGTCGCTGGAGAGAGTCAGCGCCGCCGGCGCTATTTGTCGAGTCGGGCGCGGCGGGTCTGTCGTGGGGCGAATCCGACTCGACAGCGCCACTTTTCGCGCCATACGCTTAGCGCTTAAGCATAACACGAATGCTCCGGGGAGGAGATGATGGGCGCGGCGCTCGACGAAGAGCTATTCGCCACTCCCGAGCACGATCGGGCGATCATGGCGTCATGGGAGCGGTTCATGGCCGGCGAGGCCGAAACGCCGCCGCTCGTGCGCAACGTGATCGACCAGTCCTGGCGGCGCTGCCAGCGACGGGAGGTGGACCACCGGCTGAGCCGCGCCGCGCTGCCGATGGACGAGGAGCGCCTCGCCCTGCTGCGCGAGGCGCGGCGCGATCTCGTCAGCGCCGGCGCGCCGGTGATGGCGATGGCCCGAGACTTCCTGCTCGAGACCGGCACGGTGATGGTGCTGACCGACGCGGATGGGGTGATCCTGAGCCAGCAGGGCGACCGGCGCCTCGCGTTGCGCAGCGCGATCGAGGACGTGCGCTTCCTGCCCGGCTCGACCTGGAGCGAGCGGGCCTGTGGCACCAACGCCATCGGCACCGCGCTCCAGACGGGATCGCCCGTGCAGGTGCATGGCGACGAGCATTTCTGTTCCGGCATCAAGCGCTGGACCTGCTCGGCGAGCGTGATCCGCGACCCCTTCGACGAGTCGATCCTCGGCGTGGTCGACGTCTCCGGCCTGAGGAAAGCCTACAGCCGGCACAGCATGGCGCTGGTCGCCGCGGCGGTATCGCGGATCGAGAACCAGCTCGCCCAGATCGAGGCCGAGCATCGCTATCGCCTGCTCGACCGCTGTCTATCGGAGCTGCAGGGCGGGCTCGACGACCATGTCGTCATCCTCGACCGGCGTGGCCGGGTCGTGCGCGCCAACGGCCGGATCGAGGCGGTGCTGCGCGATCTCGGTGGCGTGGACGCGGCCTGCGTGACGCGGCTCGACGGCGCCGAGTGGCTGCGCGAGGAGTGGCTGACACCGGTCGTCGACGGCGGCGAGCGTCTCGGCTCGATCCTGATCGCGCCAAAGCCCGGCCGCCGCGCGCGGTGCAGGCCCGCCGTGACCTCGCCCGCGCCCTCGGGCGCCTTCGCCGAGATCGTGGGCGACGCGCCTGCGCTCCTGAGCGCGGTCGAGACCGCCCGACGGGTCGCCGCGACCGCCGCGCCGGTGCTGCTCCTGGGGGAGACCGGCGTCGGCAAGGAGCTGTTCGCGCGGAGCCTCCATCAGGCATCAGACCGCGTGCACGGCCCCTTCATCGCGCTCAATTGCGGCGGGCTGAGCCGCGATCTTCTCGCCAGCGAGCTGTTCGGCTACGCCGAGGGCGCCTTCACCGGCGCGCGCCGGGGCGGCATGACCGGCAAGATCGAGGCCGCCGCGGGCGGCACGCTCTTTCTCGACGAGATCGGCGAGATGCCCGCCGATCTCCAGCCCATGCTGCTGCGCGTGCTCGAGGAGCGGGCGGTCTGCCCTCTCGGCGAGGCCACGCCGCGGCCCGTGGACTTCCGCCTCGTCGCCGCGACTCATCGCGACCTCAAGGCCGAGGTCTCGCGCGAGCGCTTCCGCGCCGATCTCTACTACCGCCTCGCCGTCGTTTCGATCGCGATCCCGCCGCTGCGCGCGCGGATGACCGAGTTGCCGCGGCTCGTCGACCATTTCTGCGCGCAGGTCTTGCAGCGCTACGGGTTGCCGCCGCGGCGTTTTTCGGCCGCCGCGATGGCGCGGCTGGCCGCGCATGACTGGCCGGGCAATGTCCGCGAGCTGCGCAACGTCGTCGAGAACGCGCTGCTGACGGCGATCGACGACGAGATCGACGCGGACGATCTACCTCCCGACTTCGCGGCGCCGTCCGCGACTGCCGCGGCCGCCGACGCAGCGTCGGGCGGGCTGACGGCGCTCGAGGCGGTCGAGCGGGCGGAGATCCGTCGCGCGCTCGAGAGCTGCGGGGGCAACGTGACGGCGACGGCGCGCGCGCTCGGCCTTGCCAAGAGCACGGTCTACGCCAAGATGCGCCGCTACGCGCTCGCGCCGGCGCGATGACCCGCCCGGCTGCGCGACCGTTCGAAATTCGAACGCCACCGGCCGATTATCGGCCGTTCGCTGTATCGGGCCTTCGCCGGGTCTGCTGAAAAAGTATCGATAGTTCAATCTCCTGGCGACCGCCCGCGGAGAGGCACGCGGTTGGTACGGCGTTTGCTGGGCAGGAGCTGCGTCGCCGCCGAAGGGCGATGCCCGCGGCCCGACACGCCGCACGCAAGACGACCGATCAGGAGAGGAAGATGGCCGCAGGAACCCAGACCACCCCGACGAACGCGAACGGCGCCGCGACTCGCAGGCTCGACGCATTGGTCATCGGCGCCGGCGTCGCCGGGCTCTACCAACTCCACATGCTGCGCGACCAGGGGCTCAACGTGCGCGCCTATGACTCCGCCTCTGGCGTCGGCGGGACCTGGTACTGGAACCGCTATCCGGGCGCGAAGTTCGACTCCGAGGCCTACATCTACCAGTACCTGTTCGACGAGGATCTCTACAAGGGCTGGAGCTGGAGCGAGAAGTTCCCTGAACAGCCGGAGATCGAACGCTGGCTCGACTACGTCGCCGACAGGCTCGAACTGAAGAAGGACATCCAGTTCGACACGACGATCGTCAGCGCGCAGTTCGACGAGGACCGGAGCCGCTGGACGGTGAAGACGGACACCGGCGAGACGATTGACACGCAGTTCCTCGTCACTTGCTGCGGCATGCTCTCTGCGCCGCTGACCGAGGTCTTCCCGGGGCAGGACAGCTTCAAGGGAACGCTCGTGCACACCGGCCGCTACCCGAAGGAGGGGGTCACGCTCGAAGGCAAACGCGTGGGCGTCGTCGGGATCGGGGCCACCGGCATCCAGGTGATCCAGACCATCGCCGACAAGGTCGGCCACCTTACCGTCTTCGTCCGCACGCCCCAATACGTGCTGCCGATGAAGAACCCGAAGTACGGGCCCGAGGAGGTGGCGGCCTACAAGGCGCGCTTCGAGGAGCTGCGCGACACGCTCCCGCACACATTCACCGGCTTCGAGTACGACTTCACCGACAAATGGGCCGACCTCACGCCCGAGCAGCGCCGCGCCAAGCTCGAGGAGATCTGGAACGACGGCTCGCTCAAGCTCTGGCTCGCGTCATTCGCCGAGATGTTCTTCGACGAGGAGGTCAGCGAGGAGATCTCGGAGTTCGTCCGCGAGAAGATGCGCGTGCGGCTGAAGGACCCGAAGCTCTGCGAGCTGATGATCCCGACCGACTACGGCTTCGGGACCCATCGCGTGCCGCTCGAAAGCGGCTATCTCGAGGTCTACCACCGGCCGAACGTCGACGCCGTCAATTGCCGCGAGAACCCGATCGAGCGGGTGACACCCGACGGGATCCAGCGCGCCGACGGAACGGTCCACGAGCTCGACGTGATCATCCTCGCCACCGGCTTCGACGCCGGCACCGGGGCGCTGACGCGAATCGACATCCGCGGCCGCGGCGGGCGATCGCTGAAGGAAGATTGGGGTAAGGACATCCGCACCGCGATGGGGCTGCAAGTACACGGCTATCCCAACCTCTTCACCACCGCGACGCCGCTCGCTCCTTCCGCCGCGCTCTGCAACATGACGACCTGCCTGCAACAGCAGACGGAGTGGATCGCCGACTGCATCCGGCACATGCGCGAACACGGCAAGACCGTGATCGAGGCCACCAGGGAGTTCGAGGACGCCTGGGTGGCGCATCACGACGAGACCGCCAATGCGACGCTGATCTCGAAGACCGACTCCTGGTATCTGGGCTCGAACGTGAAGGGCAAGCCGCGGCGCGTGCTGTCCTACACCGGCGGCGTCGGCACCTATCGCAAGAAATGCGACGAGGTGGCCGCCGGCGGCTATCGGGGCTTCGCGATGCAGTGAGCCCGACGCGCGCGGCGCGGCGGGACGAACACAGAACCACCGCCTCACAAGGGAGGACAGAGCATGAGCACCGACTTCAGCAACGCGGCCGACGACATCCTCATGCGCGCCGTCAATTCCGAGCCGCGCGTTCCCGGCGTCGTCGCCATGGTGACCGACCGCGACCGCAACATCTACGAGGGGGCCGCGGGCGCGCGCAGCCTCGGCGGCGACGCGGCGATGACGACCGACACCGTCTTCGCCATCTTCTCGACCACCAAGGCGATCACCGGCACGGCCGTGCTGCAACTCGTCGAGGAGGGCCAGCTCGATCTCGACGCGCCGGCCAAGCAATACGCCCCGGCGATCGGCGAACTCATGGTGATCGAGGGCTTTGACGGCAGTGGTGAGCCGAGGCTGCGCGCGCCGAAGCGCGACGTCACCACGCGGATGCTGCTCCTGCACACCGCGGGCTTCGGCTACGACTTCTTCAACGAGACCTACAATCGGCTGGCGCAGGAGAAGGACCAGCCGAGCGTCATCACCGCCTCGATGGCCGCGCTCAAGACGCCGCTCCTCTTCGATCCGGGCGACAAGTGGGAGTACGGCAGCAACATCGACTGGTGCGGCCAGGTGGTGGAGGGGATCGCCGGCTTGCGGCTCGGCGAGGTGTTCCAGAAGCGCATCTTCGAGCCGCTCGGCATGACCGACACCACCTTCAAGATCACCGAGGCGTTGCGCGCTCGCCGCGCCGGCATGCACGCCCGCGCCGCCGACGGAGCGCTCACGCCGATGGAGTTCGAGCTGACCGCGACCCCGGAGGTCCACATGGGCGGCCATGGGCTCTACGGCACGGTCGGCGACTACATGAAGTTCATCCGTATGTGGCTGAACGACGGAAACGGACCGCACGGACGCGTGCTGAAGCCCGAGACGGTGGCGATGGCCGAGAGAAACCATCTCGGCGATCGCAAGATCACCATGCTGCCGGGCGTGATCCCGTCGCTGTCGAACGACGCCGAGTTCTTTCCGGGCCTCTCCAAGTCCTGGTCCTTCACCTTCATGGTGAACGACGAGGAGGCGCCGACCGGCCGTCCCGCCGGCGCGCTCGGCTGGGCGGGCCTGGCCAACCTCTTCTACTGGATCGACCGGAAGAACGGGGTGGGCGGCTTCTGGGCGACGCAGATCCTGCCTTTCGGCGACCCGGTCTCCTTTGCTGGCTACCTAGACTTCGAGACGGCCTTCTACGACAGCTTGAAGGCGCGCAAGGCGGCTTGAGCCGGGAACGGCCGGCGTCGGACCTTTCGGGCGTCTCCGATCAGCGCGGCCGGGGGGCAAGAGGTCGCGGCTTCAAATCCTGCCGCTCCGACCAATCTTTCGGGCGGGCCGGTACCGGCCCGCCTTTTCTTTGTCCGGGCTTCGCGGTTCTCGCCTGGCCGACAGTCTTCGAGAGAAGCCGGAGCGGTGCATCTTTGGTCGCGGGCCTGCCCGCTGGCACGAGGGCGCTCCGGCCTTCCCGATCCGCGAAGAGGCCACAGGCGTGCCGAGGGCGGCGGCCGGTCTCCGGCCCGAGGGGCAGGGATTCTGCGGCCAGCGGCCGTTGTCGCGATGATTCCGTCGGGACGGAAGCTCCTGAAGTCTGCGAAAGGCGACAAACCAATTGCCGTAGGGCCCCTTTATGGCTCATACTGCAGAAGGTTGTAGGGCCGATTGGGTTATCTCCGCGGAGTTGCTTGCGGGCGGTTCCGCGGAAGGGGGATAGGGCCTTATGCAATGCCAAAGAAAGCTGATCGACTCGATGAGGCGCTGAGCCTGCGCGCGACCCTGGCGGCTGGCTGCGTGGCCATGGCGAGGTATGCCCTGGCTGCCGGAAAGGCGATCCCGCCTCAGGTGGCCCAAGCCGCCGAGGCGGCCGGGGCCGACTATGGCCAGGCGCGAGGAGGCCTGACCGCCCAGGAGGCGACGGCCGAGGGCGAGCGCAAGGACGAGCGATCCGAACCCGACGGCGAGCCGAACGGCTCTTCCTCCAAGCTCGAGATGGCCGACATCAAGGCGCTGGCCGCAGTGCACGACACCCTGGCGCGCATCGTCGCGCCGGCCACGCCGCAGGCCATCATGTTGATCGCCGCTCACAAGGGCGAGCGCGGCTTATTGAGCTTTCTCGGGCCGGTCCCCTTGGTCCGCCGTATGATGTTCGCCGCGATCGCCTGCCTTGCGCTCTTCATCTGGATGGCCAGCTTCGAAGACGTAACCGGCGACATTGCCGTCGTCACCGGTCATGGCATGCCGTTGCTCCGGAACATCGCGTTCCTCCTCGCCGCGGCCGGCCTTGGCGCCTGCTTTGCCGCGATGTTCCAGGCGAACCGCTTCGTGGTCGAGGCCAACTACGACCCCAAGTTCGAACCGTCCTACTGGATCCGATTCACGCTGGGCCTGATGGCGGGCATAATACTGGCGGAGCTGGTCGGCGACGCGCTGGTCGCGGGGCAGGGAGTCGATCCGGAGAAGCTGACACGGCCGGTCCTCGCGCTCCTGGGCGGGTTCTCAGCCGCCCTGGTCTACCGCGTCCTCAACCGCTTGGTGGCCGCGGTCGACTCGATCTTCCGCGGCGAGACCCGGGAGATCGTCGCGGCCCAGGAACAGACGGCCAAGGCTCGGCTGGCGGAGCAAGGCGCGCAGGACCGTATGGAGACCATCGCGCGGCTGGTCGCGCTGCAGCAGCAGCTCACCGCCGGCGCGAGTTCCGATGAGCTGAAGCGGCACCTCTCAGGGATCCTGAGCGACTATCTCGGGACCGACCTTTCTGCTGCAGCCTCGGCCGAAGCGAAACGCGAGGAGCCGGCTCCGGCGGAGGTCACCAGCATCGCCGAGCGGGGCTAGGGCTTCAATCCCAGCGGGAAGCACCTGAAGCTGAGCTGGAGCGGCGAGCAAGACGCCTGCGAGGCGCCGATCACCCAGTAACGCGCTTGCGCCGCGAGGTCTGGGTGGGAAAAGGCGCCGGACAGAGTGCGGTGCAGGCCTAGTACCGTCCTTGACTGGGGCGCAAGAGGTTCGGGACAGAGTTCCAGGAGGCGGGGCGGCCTCGCGCGGAGCCTCACCGCCCGTCGGGCAGGCTGACCTTCAGGTTGAGGAAGACCTGGTAGTCGCGGGTTCGGTCTTCGGCGACGCCGAGGTCCCAGCGGTCCTCGACGCTGCCGGCCAGGGACAGGGCCATGGCCGGCTTGTCGTCCTTCGCCTCCAGGAAGCGCCAGAGCAGCTCGCCGCCCAGGGCCTGGGTGACCGCCGTGCTCGCCGGATCCCAGTCGTAGCCGTAGGCGTAGTTGACGCTGCTGGACAGGGTGTCGGGCAGCAGGATGACCTCGGCCTCGAGGCCGAGCTCCCAGGTCTCCTCGACCGCCTCGCTCTCCATCGCCTGCTCCTGGCTCCAGCGGGCGCTGGGCGCGAGCTGCAGGCGGTCGCTCACGGCCACGCGGGCGCCCAGACCGGTGCCGTAGGTGACCGAGTCGCCGCCGATCTCATCGCTTGCCGTGCCGAGCGACTGCGAAAGGTCCCAGCCCCAGCCGCCGTAGTCGCTGCCGAGGCTGAGCGTCGAATCCCGGCGCCGGCTGGCGGCGGGCCGGTCGTCGTCCTCCGGCAGGGACTCCCGTCGGCTGTTCTCGACCCCGAAGGAAAGGCCGACCGTGGGCCGGCCCAGCCAGGCGGGCAGGGGGGCCTCGCCCGGCCCGGTCTTCGGGGCGTAGCGGCCGCTCAGCTCCAGGTCCCGGGTCCGCTCGACCGGTAGGGCCGCGAGCTGCTCGACGTTGTCGATCCGCTGCCCGGCCTTGGCCTCCAGGGCGTAGTCGTCCCAGGTCAGGCGGCTGGTCAGGGCCGTGGTCTGGCGGTTGGCCTTGGCCTCGGGGTTGGCGAGGCTGGCGAAGCCGCTCTCGAGCCGCTCGGCCTCCAGGCCGAGGTCCCAGTTCAGCGGCGCGTCGGCGAGGCTCCGGTCCTTGATGACGGTCACCCCGACCTGCCCGGCGTAGGCGTCGGCGGCGACCGGCGGCTTGGCGCCCGCGCTGCCGTCCGGGTCGTGCCGGCTGCGCGCCACCTCGCCGCTCAGGCGCAGGCGCTCGTCCAGCCAGCGGGTCTCGCTGCCCAGCGACCAGGCGTCGCCGGATTCCTTGACCGCGGCCGAGCCGTCCTCCCGGACCTGCCCCCGGGCGTAGGTGCCGGTGATCGCCAGGTTGTCCTTCAGGGCCTCGACCGGCCGGAGGGCGAGATGGCTGCCCTGGACCTGTCGGTCCGGGCCCTCGGTCTGCTTGGCCGGGTCGTCGCGGAGCTGCGCCTCTTCGGTCAGGGCGAAGCCGGTGACCCGGGCCCGGGAGTCGGCGGTCTCGAGGGAGAGCGAGGCGCCCGGCTGCGCGGCGCCCTCGACGACCAGGCCCCGGGTGCCGAGGTCGTGGCGGCCGACCTTGGCCTCCGAGGCGATCTCGCCGTCCCGGAAGCGCAGCTGCATCTGGTACGCCTCGGAGGTCTCCTCGACGCCGGCTTCCCAGCGCTCGTCCTTGAGGGTCGCGCGGCCCTCGCCGGTGATCACCTCGACCGCTTGCTCCTGCTGAGCTTCGTCCAGCAGTCCGGCCATCCGCGAGGCGGCCCCGCGCGGGTCCCGGCCGGCCGGCGCCGCGGCGTCGCGGACCTCGATGCGCCAGCGGCCGCGCTCCGCGCGCCCGCCGCCTTCGAGGACCTCGACCAGGCGCAGGTCGTGGCTGCCCGGCTTCGGCGGGGTCCGCAGGCGCAGCGCGGTGGTCTCGCCCTGGCGCTCAAGGCTGGCGGCGGCGGGGGCTCCGTTCAGCTCCAGCGTCAGGCGATCCAGCGTCCCCGCCGGCAGCTCCGGCGGCAGCCGCAGGACCACCGGCTCCCCGGCCAGCCAGAAGTAGGCCTCGGCCGGCGGCTGCAGGCGCGAGATCCACTCCCTGGCGGCGGCCGGGCCGGGGGCGTT
>JAAUYG010001720.1_pt1 | contig 15657 bp, 12 predicted proteins | sample 7278091 | NCBI WGS metagenome assembly JAAUYG01 (sample SAMN14350201, study PRJNA611818) | marine sediment metagenome | isolation source: surface marine sediment (0.6m) | place: French Polynesia: Moorea | collected 2018-08 | reverse complement strand
CAGAACAAGTTTAAAAGTTTATTCCAATACGGTAGTTTTCCACTCTGTTATGGCCATGTTTTGAGTAAAAATAGCTCAAAAATGCTTTCTCAGGGTCCAAACACAATGAAGGAAACCTTGCATTGTCCTGGTATTTTAGGATAAGCTTCTTTAGGTAGTCTTCAGCACAAGTGTAAATTGTTTCAGATGTGGTAATTTTCTACTGAGTTGTGGCTGACGTATTTTGAGTAAAATAGCTCAAAAATGCATTCCCGGAGGGTTATAATGGGTATTTTTTGACCAACCGGGATGCCCCATCGCGTTGCACAGCAACCGACTGTCTAGTTTGCTTTTACAATGTACTAGTATCAAGCTGCCTCTGTCCGCTGATTAAATAGTAAAACATACCGTCTATAATCTTGGCAATACACACAGTTTGAGCCATCCTGTGACTGCATCTCTGCAGGCCTCCAGTCAACGTTCACTCCAGGCTTCGGTGAATGATTTCAGAAAGGCCTAGGTCTGACCCCCTGGCGTGTGGATCACAAAGCTACTCCGTGGAATAACGGGGGACAAGACACCCTAATTTTTCATCTTATAGATTTTTGTGAGCAAGACTTCAATGTGCATGCCTGGCGAGTACGCTGCTCGACTTGACGTCGGCACCGAAAGATTTGCCGCAGTTCACCTCTTTTCTTATCGGGATTTGGCGAGTCGTGGACAGAACCTCCCGCTGGTGCGTCGTTGGGAAGTCCCAGCACAGGGCGAGTCCGTCATAAAGATAAGGCACACCCAGCATGCAACACTCCTTATGGGGATAAAGCTCCAGGACTATGATAGGGAGAACATGGGAGCAGATTCCACTATCACCCTTAGCAGGAAATGACCTGTCAGAGGCCTTACAATAGAGCTATCTCCTCCGCAATGGATGGCTGACGTGCTGCGAATCTCCGGGGAAGACCAAGCAAGACCTAACGCCCGACTCTCAGGATGTTTAATGTTAGTATATCCGACCACCGATTTACATTGACAGGAATCATCCGGAGATGAGGGGGAAGTCTGCCTGAATAGACATCGTAGCGTCTCCGACCGTCTAGGAGAGAAAAGACTAAAACCAGGACCTATTGTTCAGGTCACAATTGCAGCTTTTCTGCGTGATTAACCCACTGATTGGATGGCGGAAGCTGTAATGGTAGATTTGATTGGACGGGGAGCTGTTGTGTTGTCAGAACAACTAAGTGGGTTTCCTTTTGTGGAAAGCACACGTTTGCACAATAAACCCCCTGATTGGAAAAGGTTCTGGCCCGGTGTGTGATGCAGTCTAGCTGGAGCAAATAATTGTTTTGCTTTAGCCGTGTAAGGCAGAAGATTTTTTGTTAGCACTTGTCTAACATGACATGACATGACAAGTAATCATACCAGTAATACCAGGTACAAACTTCTGGATACGGTATTAATAGGACACCATGGTAATATAGATGTGTACTGTTATACATGTGATCATGCACATGCAGTACATGTTGTATACTGTAAATTCGTTAATGTTTGTGAGGGATTTATTTGGCAAAATGTGCGACCATCTTTAAATCACAAAAACAAATACCCGCAAACATAATTCATGTACCTAGACAATTAACAAGACCTGAGCTAAGCGCAAATATTAATCCCCACAAACATGGTTTTGTCTCAAAAATGCAAACATTAATCCACTCGAACATTAATGAATTTACACACAGTACATGTACTGTACATGTACATTGTATTGTTACTAAGCTCCATCATTATGGCTCCAATGGATCAAACATCATCAACCTGCTGCAAAGCAATTGGTTTAATCGTGTTTATTAATTCGCTCATTTTACCCAGACACAGCTTCTTTTCTTTTGTCTTTCAGGGAAATAGACACAATATAAAGTAATTTTTAAAAGTTTATGAACAAATTTTATTTATAGTCAGATTTTCCTAGAAAGAAGTTGCACACGGCATGCGATAAAATTACAGTCCGTTGTAATGGTACAATTGTCCCTGTCTGAACTACACGTACATGTGCCGTATGTACGTGTTAACATCAAATTAACATTCTGTGAAAGTGAAGTATTGCAATAAAACAATAATAATGTGCATGGATATATTTACAAGTGACACTGGACAGAATTTACCATTGCTGTTTTTTTTCTTGTTTTTTTTTAAAGGAAAACAAAACCTGGCCACAGTATATTTGATTCTGCAATCATGAAAAACCATGATGTGCTTTTAAGTTAGATCTTACACTCCATGTCTTACAAACAGAAAATTCAAACAAAAGTGTATAGTATCATATGTACACATAAGTACAAGTACATCCTATTGGTACGATCCAGTTGAGTGTCAGAGGAGGAAGTAATACATGTAAATTGTAAGTCCGTATAAGGTATACTTCAACTTGGTATTAGAATTTTATCCCCCCCCCCCCTTACAGTGTTATAGTTGAGATGGCCACTCTCAGCAAAGGCCACCCTCTCTAATATGGCCATAAATCTTTGCTGCTACTACCGGTAGTATCCATGCATTTGAATGTACCCCCTCCTTGTACCAAAGGCCACCTCTCTAATGTGACTACAATTTCTTGGCAAATAGCATGGCCTTGTTGGAGAGAGGGACTATACTGTATCTGAATTCGAGATCCTTAATATAAATTTCCCCACGGTTTGTACTGTACTGCAGATGTTGCATTTGCCTGTAAGATGTGTCAAATGCAGACTGTATCACTGTAACTTGCGTCTCACCAAGGGTTTCTTCAAAAATTCTTATTCTGTCCAGGACTTTGTGTCATTGTTGCTTTTTGTCATATCAGCTCATATATCAAGGCTGTAATCAGACGTCCATTGAGGGTTGGGGGCAGACTGCCGCCTGATTGGCTCATCCATTAGCAAAATAGAGGCGGGCCTAGCAACCCGCTGCCTTACCATCAGCTGCGGAGAATTTGCAGAATTGCTGTCCGCTGAGCACCCCGGCATGCCTAGCTAACAATGACAGATTTTCTCGCGTACATCAAAAGAATAGGATAATTGCTTTGCCTCTGCGTGTCGATGGCACACCATTTGATTTACATATTTCTCTGGCACAGCAAGCTCTTGGGATAAGGTCCTTCAGTGTTTGAGAGTCGGCACTCGTGAGCCATGTACGATTCGCTTCTGGTTCAGGCTCCCTGGCAATAGTTCTACAAGGGAATGCATCCATTTTTGGGTCCTTGTTTTTTTTTTTAGTTCGTTCAATTTTTCTCCTGTGTCATTGGTGCATACGCAATGCAGTGACAATGAGATCATTGTTGGCCATGTGCCACTACCCACGCCTCTCCCACCACACGCTCCCTCGCTCTGTCACTACCCTGGCACTCCTTCCTTTCTTTTTTCCCCCCACTAGTGCAGCAGAATTTCTCCTCTTGTAATCTGGTTAATGTTCGTATTGCTTGCCCAGTAGCGGGTGCTACAAAATTGCAACAAATTGGGTCTAATTCAATACTGGCAGAGCTGACATAGAGCACTAGGCTTGGCGTGGGAACTGGATTTAGCCCCGCTCCTCATGATTGGATATGAGAAGTACGTCTGCTTTGGGTCTCCCACCAGTAATCCCGTTCCCGAATCACATGACCCCCGGGATATGGCCGAATGGGGGAAAAGAAATGAAATTTGCCATAACATGGCAACTAAATCTTGTGAGATCAGTGGCAAATTGAACAGGGGTTTAGGAGATGCAAGCAAATAATGCCTTGGCTTTCCAGCAAGTTTAGATGACTGCGGGCAGAGCTGTGGACATTGTGGGGATGTGACGGCTCTAGCCAGATATGGTGACGGGTTTTCTCTTGGGGTGTGAATTTAATGCCTGTTCCAAACCCAAGCCGATATTCATTAACCGGCCCAGGACTGCAGTGCTCATTTGTCAAGACTCGGCAGCTTCCCAATGTTCCCACACAGTCAGGTTTTATAGGCGGCAAGAATAAGGAAGAAATATGTCACGCAGAATATGAGCCTCTGTCTGTAATAATTGTCACCTGCCTGTGTCCTCTGAAGTTATAGTTGCCATTAACCAATGGTAATACTGATACAGTTTTCAAAGTATACCCAAAAATTATACAATATTGTATCCCAACGACTTTGACATTGAAATACTGCAGAAGAGATTGAGTAGTAGTTGGCATGTAGCTTAAATTGTTTTCTCCACACAAGATTACAATTTTAGTTGCCCGCTTGGTACTTTTAAACATCATGTTAAAGTTGGTCCATCTTTTATTTTGACTGGTTCAGGTGGCATTAATACATGTGACACTCTATACACCTTTTGTCCTGCAGACAATAATTAAGGCATCAAATTGGCTGGCCCCTACCAACATGCCCCCTAAGTCTTCCCCTAGGTGTCTGTCCTCTAACTATAAAACAGCATCAGATGCAGCAGCAGCTTTGGAGAGAATCCACGTTAACGACTACATGGTCTTCAGTTCATGGTTGGCCAGCTGAGCACTGGCTCTCTGTAACCATTGCCTGCATGGGTCTGTGTGGGCTGCGTCTGGTCTGGTCGGGAGAGGTACAAATTGATGCCTGCGACCGCGCTGTCACCACACGAACACCCACAGAGGGTCCGCAACGGCACGGAGATAATCTGCCTAATTTAGAGGAGCTTGTCACCGAGGCGAGACTTGAAATTTAATTTCCACGGCATGCCATCAGGATTGGCTGTGGCGGTGGTACATAGGAAATGTTTTCACTTGTGGGCCTGGGACATTCTGTTCTGTTAGGCTTATTGGTATGGAGGCTCAGTGCTGAGTGGGGAGTCTGCGGTGCAGGCACGCAAACCCTCCATGGAGATTGGCAGAGCACCACGGTGTTCATGGTAGTTGGTGAGGGACCTATAGGGGTGAGAGGGTAAGGCAGAGTCGTTCTGTCATCTACTCGCTATATACATGTATGGTGCAAACCCTAAATACATACAATGGAACTTGTCTTACTAGACTGATTACCAGACAGTTATTTAAGGAAATAGTCCATCTAGACTTGGAAATTTCTATGCATTTCAAAGTTAGATAAATTGTTCAACGTATACGTGTACATGTGCATGTGCATTGCAGCATTCATTAAATCTTACCATTACTGTATGTGTACACCCTTTTGAAGGCTTTTCATCTGATTTCAACCAAACTTCAGGATAAATATAGTTTTTGTGGAGGAATTACAGGCCGGAAAACATTTTTTTGTTTGAGATATTTCTGAACACAGAAGACCATATGATGATAACAGGGGAGAACATTTGCAAAATGCTGCTCGATCCCACAGCATGTACAGTTTTCTTTTGATTTCAGCCAAAAGGCATGACATTGGTAACCATGGGAGAATTCTGGCTATTACTCCAAGTTTTAAACAAAATGTATGGCACTTTGAAATTTTAGCATGGGAATTTCATTGGAAACTTCTAAAATTTGGGAATATTTTGGAAAACTGCTAATCGTGGAATGAATCGAATGAAAACTTGGGTCCCGGGGTACCTGCCACCAAACACATTGTACATGTATCTACTGGTGTAAATGCCATTCAGCACCTTTAAAATTGGAAAAATCTTCCATCTATTTAATATTATAAAGATGAATCACGTCAGATAGTAGAACCTCACTTTGCCATCTCAGTAATGTGACCTGTAACCTAATAGCGACTAGCCCCTGAATTACATTGTATTGCCGGTACCAGGCAGTTCTTTGTGTCCTAAATTAAGTCCCCAAAATAACACAAGAACTATAGTCCAGTTCTCAGATTTCCAGGTAGATCAAATTATGGAACAGTGACCAAAGTAGTAAGTCCCACGCATACCACAGTAGTCCGGTCCCATAGCCTAGTGGGTATTGAGCGTGCAATCCGGGTGTAGGAGGAGTTACGAACAGTCCCGACTGTGTCACACCTAACACATAGCAAGTGGCAGCTTTAAATTAGCGGGAGTACATACATTTTCCATGCATTGTTATGGGGCCCTGTAGAAATTGCGTGATGGCCATTGGTGACTGATAATATCTAGCACATGAAACATTCTTGACATGGCTGAGTGTGCAGCATGAAAATGGCTGTCCACACTCTCGTAATACATTAATATTTTGGTGATAAGACGTATTCTTTTTTTTTTTGGTGATTGTGGTGATTTGGGTGAGAGAAATCTGGTGATCTGGCCCTGTTGGCCAGGGGGGTATATACTCGCCCTTAAATTGCGCTTTTCAGTCTGGCACCTGGCACTTATGAGCTTAGGACAACTGACTGGTCAGCTCGGAGTCAGTATAGTGGTGTTTGAGTGTTTCATCATGTTCATCTGTTCATTTCTGCTCAGAATTGAATCCGTGGGCTGGCACCCAAAAAGCGGCATACATGCAGCTTGTTCAGCCCAATACAAGACAGGTCCAAATTAACTCATCACACCTACATGTACACCTACATACACTGCACAGAGACAATTTCAACTCCATATATGATCTTGAGAGGTCAAAAGCAAACTTTAAACCTGATTCACCCACCCTATAGCAGCAGCTAATCCCATGCTCGTTTGTCTTTGCCAGGGGCTATATTATTCCTACTACAAGACCATCATAACGTCACCATCCATGGGCCAGGGCCTGCAAGCCATCATGTATGACAATGTCACAGAGTATCCTCAGGTCATCAACACCCTGAAGAGATTCAACCTCTACCCTGAGGTAGGTGACAGTGGGAGCTAAAGTAGTGTGCATTACCATGCCATCTCATGACAGAATACATGTATAGACACCCAGAAATATTTCACATGTTGAGAATGGTTCCACAATTAATAAAATAAATATTTGTACTGTGTATGGTGCAGAGTAATAACTTTTGTGGATTTCATATCAGTCTACCTGCCATCATGACCATTGATATCTTTTTTTTTTCATATGAAAATATGAATATATAATAGTTTACTACATGTAATGATATTGATTTTCAAAAAGTGATTATTTATTGGACCAACTTTGCTAATATATATGGTACATGTAATGTATATCTTATGTTTTTTCAACAACTAATGCTTGTAGTGTTGTAACTTTAGACCTAAGTTTCCAGGTCTGAGTTACTGGCACTTTGACCCAAACGGTCTCAGGCTTGCGTTTCACTTCAGGTCATCCTGGGTTTTTGGTACAGGACATTTGAGCATGTTATGCAGTATCTGGACAAACCTACCAAATTATGCTGGAAAGTGAACCGCGGGGAGGGGCTATCACCAGTCCTTAGCTGTGAAGGTAACGTGAAAATTGTTCCCGCTCCTGAACTGTGAAAAGTGTCGTACTAGTACCAGATCGTACTAGTACCAGAATGCCAATCTCAGTAGATTTGAGTTCTGATATCATAGCCATTAGTGTGTTCAATGTATCGCAATCTTCAATTCAGAGCACAGTAAAATCGATTGTATGCGATGAACCTGCTAGAGATCAATGATAGATGGTAAGGGTTCAATAACATATGATAAAATGTTCTCACAGGGATTTAAAAGTGCCCTAAATGTACTGTAAGAAGATTATCTTCATATGCAGATTAACCGTTGATCACTTGAGGCACTCTGTAATTTGAGAGAGATGGATATACATATCATTATTGGCTTTGTTATATTTGCGATTGTTACTTGCAGGTCTTGGTGAACCGTCCTATTTCTATGTGGAGTCAGTATTCTTGTTGAACGGCATCATGATGATGACTTTCTTTCTCTTTGGGACTTACCTCAGGTATGTATTATTATGTATATACTCAGGTAACTTGAATACTCTGTTAATTCATTAAATGTTTGAGAAGGATATATTTGGCGAGATCCATTACCATATTTAAATCAGAAAAATAAATATGTGTACCTGCAAACCTAATTCATGTACCTAGATGATTAACAAGACCTGAGCAAACCACAAATATTAATCCCCACAAACATGGTTTTGTCTCAAAAATGCACACATTAATCACCGTGAACATTAATGAATTTACAGTGATAGGAATTCCCTGGAATGATCAGTACCAGTAATGTGCAGATTGTGCCTACATGTAAATGGAGATTTAAATTTTAACTATCCAGAATCCTTGCTTAAGTAATTTTGTGAAACTCACTGTCATGGTCGTGACTGTTCAAATCTGGCCGAAAGTTCATACTGCTCTCTGTATACCTCTGTCTCACCATGACTTTTTTCTGTCTCACCATGACTTCTGCAACAATAGGTATGCAGTGAAACTTGTATATAAAGACCAGGGAGCAATAAAATGTGGTCCTTATGGACATGTGGTCTTTGTATACAGGTTCAAGAGCAAAGAAAGCATAACCCTGGAGACCTGTGAAATGTGGTCTTTATAAGCAGGTGGTCTTCATGTACAGGTGGTCTTTAGAGCAGGTTTCACTGTACACAATGTAGCTATCTGCTATTGGCAACACATGTATACATTCTTGGGAATCCCCATGTGTAATCCAAACATTATTGCCACAAGGGAGGACAAAAAAAAAAGAAAAAAAACGCAATAAATACAGTGGTCCCTGCATTTTAAGACCACCCATTCAGCCAGAAAATTATGGTCTAACTTGAAAGTGATGGCTGGTCTTAAAAAGGAGAATTCTGAAATTGAGGAGTATGAAATCATAGGGGGCCACTGTACATGTACAAGGAAAGGAGGCACAGTAAAACCATACAAGGTCACAACGTGACTTGAAGACGGACTGATAAGCGGGCCCTGTAATTACAGGAATATGTGTATAGAAAATGTTAATTCCCTGTGTCTAGTACTAATTTGGGGCTGGTTCTCTGTTTCCAGTGGAAGCCTGGTGGGAGGAGTGATCACTGTGCTTTTCTTCTTCTATAACCACGGAGAGGTCAGTTTATTGGGACAGGACAACTCAATGTAAAATACATGTATTGCCAGTAAACAAAACAGGCATCTTTAGCTACAGGAGTTATATGTACATGTAATATATAAGTAGAATTTGTTGGATGTGAATTCGGGTAACCCTGTGTTAAAACTAACCTGTACATACATACATGTACTATAAACATAGAACAAGCCTGATACCATACACTACCAATTTGATGCATGTGTTATTAAACTTGAAACTACATGTACATTTGTATAATCTGCCTGATAGGGAAGTTTTTAGCCGGGGTCATCAGAGTGAACTGCATGTAAGTGCTGTGTGATGTATGCTATGTGGATGCATCTTATGTATAAAAGCATAGTAATTCAGATTCACACTTACCTTTCCACCCCCTCCCTTCCTCATATGTTGAGTTAGACTCCCCACCCGGTATAGCTGCCTTTTATTTCCCTTACCAGTGTACGCGTGTCCAATGGACGCCACCTCTGCGGGAAAGCTTTGCATATCCATTCTTTGTCATCCAGATGTTCATTGTCACCCATGTTTTACGGTAAGCTGTCGGAGAAAAATTTGTATCAGTGTTATACCATTTGCACACAGAACACTCTTTAGCTACATGTAATATGGCAATTAGCATGATTAGTGGTGGTACTGAACAATCTGTATGGATCTGTATGTGTTTTTATAGGCTGTACAAACAGTAAGTCTGTGAGTTGGTACATGTATAAGCACAGAGGCTGTGCAGTCTCTGCACTGCATTCTGTAGAGGACATTTACACGTACATTCCTAAGAATGGCAGAAGGTATTGGTGGCAGTATGAATAGAAGATATTGCATGTAATTCTGATATGTCATATAAGGTAGTGACTTATCAATGGTTTCAAGACTCACAAAGTGAAAATGCAAAAAAAAAACAACCCTTCCAACAAATGTTTTCCAGTGTGTTTATTCTCCCATTTGCACCATGTTTATGAAATTCTCAGACATTGGGCAGTGTTGTGTGATATTATACCATATTTTACGTAGCCTTGTCTTGTCTGTTACCTAGGTCACGTCACCCGAGTTACAGGGACAGCCTCTTCATTGCCTTAGCAACCGTGTGCTTTATGTTACCTTGGCAGGTTTGTTATACCCAGCAATAACCATGCTACAGATAGGTGTACACCGGTATTCTTGATTTGGGTAAAAAAAATCTCGAGTATTTTTGTGGAATGCTTTAGATGTACATCGTTAAATGTATAACTCATGCAGCAGGGTCCCACTGCTACAAAATTGTTAATGTATTGTAAAGTTATCTGTGGTTTGTACAGTATGGTTGCTTGCCCGTATGTCCATAATCTGAGATTGAATAGTGAATTAGAATCATGAGAATTACCCATGAGAATCTTACAGTTTGTTTGGTGCATGAAACTACCTTTACATAATATGGTAATATACACATGTAATATTGTCATATACATGCACAGTGTGGAGGTGTTCATACCTGATATCACCTAACCACTGTATCTCTTCTCAATATGTTCATCATGTGACGAGTGACTTCTCTTTCCCCGCCAGTTTGCCCAGTTTGCCTTGCTGACTCAGGCCATGGCTGTGTTCGCAACCTACGTCTTACTGTTTATCGGGTCACACAAAATGAAGATTATTCTCTGTGGACACGTGGTCAGTGGAAACAGAACTTTGGAAGCAGAACTTGAGTGACGGATAGCCCCCCTCCCCCCCCCCCCCTATAATTATACTTTACGAGTGCATTGATTGATATATCGGATGACTCCATGAACTTTACATTACATTCTATGTTATATTTAACTATATTACTTTTTAATGGCATATCTGTGTATCAAATTGTGGTTTGTGTTTTTGACTTACATGTATTCAAATAACCAGAGACGTGGTACTTAATATATAAAAAGGGGTGATTAAATACCTTGTAATGTATCAATACAATGCCGACCAAATACAATGGTACTACTACCATTACATTGTTTGATAACTAATGAATGGGCCATAGTGGTATAATAAGGGTTATTAACCCTTATTAAAAGGGTTATTAACTACAGTATAAGTACCTATATGTACTTAAAGTACATATTACTGTAAGCGCGGTAATACATGAATTTACTCAGTACAAGTACACTTACACAAGTACGTAATCCTTTCTTTGTCCAGCTTGGCTTGCTCACCAGTTACGTGTTCCTGTTTGGGAATGAAATGCTGCTGACGTCATACTATGCATCCTGTCTGCTCACCATCCTGGTTAGTATCAGCCAGAAAACAACGCATCCAGGATTTAATAAGTGTTTAGACAGCAGGACCGTATCCGATAGCTTCTGGATTTATTCATGAAACTGCATTCTCAGCACTCATGAGGGTTTTACGTAAAATGTGACTTGTCTTTGGCATACATGTATACTAAGTAATAATAGGCGACACAGTAATTTCTTCACTATAACCTTTCAGTATGCATGTAATATGCAGGTTTTCAACGAGCAGTTAAAGTGCTCACAAAATTTTGTTGGAGATGCTTTGAAATAACTTATTTGATGTTCACTAGTTTTACAGCAAACATTTAATGCAACAAAAAGATCGGACTTACCCCAGCATGCAATTTGTTGATATTGCCCTTTGCATGATATTTACTCATTTTGATTTTATCACATTCCATTTCAGTTCATTGTACTGCTGGAACCACTGCTAGAGAAAACACCCTTCAGGCTGGCCATATGGGTGGGTGAACCGAGGATGCTGGATTTAAAATTTCATGTGTCATTTCCTACAGTCGTGCCTTTGTCAATCTCTCTTGTTAGAAAAATAAAAACTGAAAATCTGTAATATGGTATTGTTTAAAGAAAGGCGGCAAAACTTCATTGTTTTAATGCTATAGACTATTCAAACAATGTTATTTACTTATCACCTCGATTACCACATAGTCTATAGTAAGTGTTAACCAGTATGATGGCATTGTACCCATACAATGATAATCTATGGTAGCCATGTTGCATGAATTGTATTTACAATATGCCACAGTCAGTTGAAAGTATGCAGAGCCCCAGACAATGTATAGTATTATTACACTGAAGTACACTTCATGCATACGTTACATTATATATCTACCATTATATGAAAGTAACTGCTATACAGTATATAAATCACCTGTTGCACTCTACCTGTATGTTTACCTACTGTTTTATTTATTTCAGGTAGAGCAGGGTTTGTTACTTATTCTAGGAACACTCAGCTGCAAAATGTTCTTGAACCGACTCTTCACAGTAGCAGATGATGTAAGTAGGTGTAATAAAACTGCCAAAGTTCAGAAATACATTTATCTTAGTGGTATTATTTGACTAGTATTTTTAAGGCTGCAGCAAACTACCATCATGGTTAGGGTCTCCTAGAGCTATCCTATAGGGTTATCCTAGATCGGGTATTATACCTGCCAAAAATGTGTCCATAAATTAATAGTAAAATAATAATTACACATATAGGACTTGCAGATATGCAATAATCTTTTTTGACAGAGAACGAATGGCAGATATTACTTCTCACTAATTTTTGTGCTACAGTTTTCTCCATTTCTTAAACTTAATCTACCCTGTGTGTATTCCAGAGTTAATATAAAAGATTGGTGATAAAATCTCTGGCCCTAATACCTAGATGTCATTAATCTCTTTCCAGGCACACATTGGGGATATTCTGCGGAGCAAGTTCACAAACTTCAAAAATTTTCACACCATGTTGTACACGTGTGCTGCCGAGTTTGATTTTATGGAAGCAGCGGTTGGTTTTCTCTAGAGTTCAGATGTCTATTTCCTTACTGAAACACGTACAATTGCTCAGATTGGTGTATTACAGCCCAATCTTGTACATCTACCTGCTTGAACTATAGCACCATTTCACATCATGGCTTCTTGTCAGTAGTCCAGTTTACAGTGCCTGGAAGTGCCTCAGCAACTTTGGCACACAGCCCATTTACTTTTATATGAGTTATGTTAGTACAGCTCACTACTTAGCCAGTCACATGAATTTCTGGCTCACTGACACAGAAATATTAATGAGGTAGTTTGTCCCCAGTCGGCAGCTCTGGGGAAAGCAATCAGTCAATCAATCAATCATTAGATTTGTATTGCCCCATTCCACAACCGCTCATTGTGCGGAATATGGTTAACTACTCTGAAAATAGGTGTGATTTTAAGGATTTGGCAATACATGTATTGAATGAAAGTGTGCCCTGATTTTGAAGGGCAGCAAGCTCAGGTGCTGTGAAGTGCCCCCATAGTACATGGGAAAGGTAACATTCCATATTTTGCTGTAAAAGGAATATAAGGGTAATAGTTAATAAACCGGTATATACTAACAAGTTCAAAGGTAAAACCCTAATTCAGTAACTGAATTTATCAGCCTATTCTAACACTATCATTGTTTGACCAAGCTGTGAGTGATTGACATTCCAGCTAGAGTGTGTAAGGCCACAGGCCTGGTGAACACAGTGTAACTACATCTTTATGCATATTCTCTCTTCATACCCCAGACTCCGTTCCGAGTATTGTACACCCTCCTTGCTCCATGCACTCTGGTGGCCTTAGGGGCTGTATCATACAGGGTGAGTATTTACAGCCATACACCAACCATCTTTGAGAATGAGATTTTGTGCGGTACAACGATTACAGTGAAATTATTACTTTTCATGCACATCTGAACTGAAACCACCCTAGAATAAGGACCACTTTCCAACAGTACTGGAAATGAATTTTCAGTGTTTACTAGTCTCTAAAATAAGACCACCTCCCAAGGAAGACCACTTTTTAACTTCAGTCCTGTGCATGGTCTTTTATTCAGAGGTTTCACTGTATATCTGGAAGTTTTACCAGTGTTAGGGAAGCCGAAGAATACCAGAAGTGACATTATGGCATAAAATCTTGGGCACAAAAGATAGCAGGTGATAATGGAGCTTCTCGTGAATGGCCCATACACAGGAACGTGACCACATGTATACCTTGATGTTATAAACTCTTTCATTGAATGCATCTGTACATGTAATTGTGGTTACTCATATTTTATCACATGTTCACAGTTGGCTTGCTGTACTTTCAGATACTCCACCGTGAATACCTGGCCTACAGTCTGTCCAGTAAAAAAGAACCCGTCCAGAATGGTTCAAGTTCAGAGGCTGAGCATCAAAGACACAGCTATTCTAGGTAAATGCTTAAAGGGAGAGACTTCGGAAGGGTTATACTTTAGTAGTGCATTCTGAAAAATTATAAACATCAAATAATCAGTAGAACCAGTCCTTTATATACCTGGCCAGTGAGCAAGTGTTTTGGTTTGTGAATGAACGACTATAAATGTTACAGCTGATTCTATTGGTGCATGTTCAAAATGTGGACATGTTTGTTCAAGTTTAGCCAACTGTAGGCCATTGAGTAAGATTTATAAGTGACATTCACACAAGGATGGCTATAGGGTTGAAATACCTCCAGTGTAAAGTTTAATACAACTGTGTACATCTTAATATTTTAGTGTGATTGGTATGTCTAACATTCGTAACATAACTTAAAAGACAGGTAAAATGTGTGTTCTCTGCTTTCAGAAAATACAGATCTAAAGAAGATGCTGAGGTATGTATTGTACTGCCAAACATCATATCCAGGGCTGAAATACTACCAGACTGTATATTTTAATGCAATTCTATATTTGTACATAGTCCCGCTCTTAAAGGATACTCTCTAGAGAGGACACCCTTCTAGAAAGGCCAAAAATTTTTGGCAGCAACTACTGTGACTTTATGTGATACTTCCTCTAACCAAAGGACACCTCTATAATAAGGAGAGAATTGTTTGGCAGAAGGTGTGTCCCTATTAGAGGGGGACTACCGTAGCTTGCTGATGTCATGCTTTAGCTGCCATGGCATTCCTAAAACCTGCAGTTAATTTGTATTCATGCAAACCCAAATATATCGTACAGATTGTAAATACATGTAATGTATATGTACATTTATGTGCAAGTATACGCTCAGTAACATAAGATAATGTCAGCTGTACAGTTCAACATTTGCTAGTACATGTAGTTGAAAGGCATGATGGTGTATTAAATATTGATAGGCATGTTATTCTATTTTAATACTGGTCTTTGACTGGTCTGGGACAGTTGCTTGTCAGATACATGTACATCCATTCTTGCCGTACCCTGTTCCAGGTGGTGTACCACGTGTTCCAGCTTCTTGCCTTCACTGTCATGGCCATCATTATCATGCGCCTGAAGCTGTTCTGGACACCTCACCTCTGCCTTTTCTCCTCCTTTCTGGCATCCAGAAAGGTTGGTTATAGGGGCCAAGGCTTCAGAATAGGGCTCCGTTGTGTCACTAGCAAATGATATTAGGTTTGCCAGATTTGCTGGTAGACAGTAGGTAACAAATAATTGCTACCATGAAAATAACAGATTAAAGGAATGTGAAAAAAAAGAATGTTGATTCTACAGCAACAGAAATGCTCGCTCTCTCTCTCAGTATTATAGATTCGTTGCATACGAATTATTACACTATTATTAGGGTTGTTATGATGGCATACTGGTTGATGATGTGGCTGTGGCATTCTATCAGTAGTACAGTAGGCCCTCTCATTCCCTCCACTCTCCCACTCAGTGGCCAATCTCAACAGAGGCCACCCTCTCTAATAAGGCAATAAATCCTTTCTGCTACTGCTATCAATTGGATTATACTGTGACAGATCAGTTTTTTTTTTTTTAGCTCTGCTTTGTGCTACTGCACAGCAGAGCTACTGTCGTCACGCGGGCGTCCGTCGTCCGTCGTCCGTCCGTCGT
>JAAUYG010123798.1_pt1 | contig 15659 bp, 11 predicted proteins | sample 7278091 | NCBI WGS metagenome assembly JAAUYG01 (sample SAMN14350201, study PRJNA611818) | marine sediment metagenome | isolation source: surface marine sediment (0.6m) | place: French Polynesia: Moorea | collected 2018-08 | reverse complement strand
TCTCTCTCTCTCTCTCTCTCTCTCTCTCTCTCTCTCTCTCTCTCTCTCTCTCTCTCTCTCTCTCTTCTCTTTCTATTTTTTTTCTTTAATTTCTGATTACTTCTAACTACTACTTCTCATTCGTCATTTTATTTCCTCTTCCTTTAAAGGTGGGTTACCATCTGTACATGCCATATTTATTGTAACTAAAATCATTGCCTTTGGGTACAGATTACAGCCACTGTGGCTTGACTGTGGCTTGGTAAACCTCAAACGATTAAGTGAATATATGTAAGTACTACATTATTTTGATGTATGTGATTTAAGTTTGAAAAATAAACTACTACTACTGCTGCTGCTGCTGCTGCTGCTACTAACCTAACGCGTCCCACACAGTGCATGGCGGTAAAGAAATGGTACTCAATACGGTGGTATAACACCCCTCACCAGCACTAAGCTAAATTTTATTTAGTCTGAATGTACATTTTCTAGTATTCTTCTCAAGCGAGAGGCTTAAATTGGGGCTACTTTTAACGTTGAAAATGCAGCGAAGACGATCTCTAAAGACAATACTTGCTGTTACAAACGAACTACATCTATGCTGGCGATACTATAGTTGAATGTGTCAAAATGTCTGCCTGCTATAGCTGCGAAATAAATTTTTGAAAATCAGACATAAGTTAGAGTTACCAATAACTTAAGATGGATATACACATCCGCCATATTTAATCCTTTACTAACCAGGAAATCAAGAACTATTTTCCGGAGGAGTCCGCATCGTACTGCAATGTGTCATCCAGTCGGCGTATTAGCACAGCATAAAATTGCGAGTTATGCGCGACACAAGCTAGTGTGGGCGACAGCTAGTAGTACTACCTGGTGGGACACAATAGCACTGCCACTGAATGGTACGTGCCAATTCGGCTTGTCGTCATTGAAAGGTTCGTCGAAAAGGTCAAGAAGTTGAACAAAATTTCTGTATGCCAATTCTGGGCTAGGTTGTCCTTAGTCATTGTTCTATCCCAAGGTTTGTGTCATGCATACATGTATGTATATGAGCTGTTGTGGTAAACCTTACTCTCAAGTCTAGGTTGCAGTTTTTTCGAACATGCCACATCCGAAGCGATGAAGTTTATTCAATTTCAATTCAATTCAATTCACTTTTTTCTATTTCAGGCCTCAGCCCATATCACAGTCATCATGCATTGCATAAAAAACAGTCCATTATAAAAACAGAATATAGTAAAACATATATGTAGGCACGTTCTCCAGTGACACCACTGCATATTATTAAACACATTAGATGCAGACATAAAAACTATTCGAAGGCGATGCAGGGTATACGTAATCTTGTACGTAATGTAATCAGGTATTTCCCAGATGAATTAGCATAAAACCCTGAATATTTCGTCGGTTTCAATTTCATGCGGCTGCTACCATTATCGGGACACCTTTCGGGGCCAGTATTTGTCCTGGTGTTTATGTAATTACTTTATTTGTTTAGCATGTTCAGTCAGTTAGCCACACTAACAGAGATTGTTCCCAAGCATAGCATTCCCAATCTCAATACTTGTGTTGTCTAGGCTGTATGATGCATGGCCTAAAGATTATTAATTTGCGAGTCTTGAGACTCTTCGTAAAATGAATTGTAAAATGAATTACAGGGGATTCCCCAGGCTTTCTATTCTGTAGTGACTGTAATAATGAAAGAACGCATCAAATCGTCCTTGAAAACTTTATTATTCTTCCAGCGTCTCAACCATGTGTAGAAAATGTGCAGACGAAGCTTCAGAGTTGCTAAATCTGACTAAACAGTCTGGCTTTATTAGCATATAGATTTACAAACAGCTCTTCAAATGTCTGAAAAGTTTGATGTACCAGAAACTAATTCCGTAAGTCACAAAGGGGCCATAGTTATCGGGGTGCCTTCAGTCAGCGCGTAAAAGACAGAATTACGTAATAGGGTAAAATAGATACCGTGATCGTCTTGAAAAAGTTCTACAATAGGAAACCATATATGAGGAGTCCAACTGGACCATCAGATTTAACCTCGGGTGACATTAAAATGTCGTAGTCGAGGTCACTTAGTCTAGTAGATTTGGGTGGTAGGAGATATGTACATTTTACATATATTTACATATATTTGGTGGTTACTCCGGAGATATCTCTGTCTGCTTTTGCTTCTATCGGAAGTTAATGGGTGCACGATTATAACCCTCTCACTGCCGACTGCCCAAAGTAACTACTGTAACAATGTATCCGTGTTTGATAGTTTGTGTGGAATGGGTAAATTGGTTGTTGAGATTTGTTTTAATACTTTATATTATTATCTCTCTCTCTCTCTCTCTCTCTCTCTCTCTCTCTCTCTCTCTCTCTCTCTCATCGATCAATCGATCGATCACTTCTACTAGGCGACTTTCGAAAACAATTTACATGTTAGTTCAATACTTCCCCTAACTCAGCATCAGTGTAACTAGACTATATATATATCGAAACCATTTGACATAGCACAAAACATAACGCGACCTCTAAAGCCTTTGTCATTTGCTAGCAGAATATTTGGAGTACCAGCTGAGTGTGCTAAGCGTGCTAAGTAAGAGTCGAGTATAGTAAGGGTGTAGTAAGAATGCGTCATTAACTTGAGCTGGCAGGCGAGAGGTGAAGCAAACTTCAGTCTATGATCTGCAATGGCATTACTATAATTTTCCTTTCTTCCAATGGCACAAATAACTACTATTAGACATGTTAGAGACGAAAAACGCAGCTGCGTTGCAACATAAGAATGAGAAAAAGGAGGCTACATGCTGTTACTTACCGGTACCACCTCCTGGTCGTTGGTATATTATTCTGCTTTTCGGAAATACGCGGGCGTTGTTCGCCTGTACTTATTTTCGAATGCTCGCGGTGGAAATAACCGGAAGTGACGTATTTGTGACACGTTTAAGAGCCGCGTGGACTCTTACAATAATATCGGCGGTGGTGTCGTCCGAGAGTAAATGCCGAGCAACTGCTTTCATCTAGTCGGTTTCTGGTTGCAGCAAACATTGCGTATTGTCGAAACCCCTCCCGATGCGATTGGGCGACCCGCGCAGGGGCGGATTATTGTTACTAATGACCCTGTGTCTGTAACAAATAATAGCACACAAATTGTGGCCGCGGCACCAGAAAGGACCCTTGCTACAATGGCGGGGGAGCTAATTTCTTGCTCAGTTCCAAGGAAGCCTGATTATACCATGCTATCATACCACAATAAGAATAAGTCCTATTAAATACCGTCATTTCCTTTGGCGTCAGTGGGTGTGCCTTTGGAGGGACAACTTTGATTATTACCCTTAATTACTAAGGCGTTATAATTTGGCAGAATGTCAACTTGCTATATAAGACTGTCCCCGAGAGAGCGAATCCAGAATCTCTATCGGGAGAAGGTGTGTTTGTGCGTTGAAATTACCACTAAGTACGGTTAGACTTTTTGAGACAAGTCTGCGTTTCCGACGAGCTGCAAACATGAGATATCTGGAGCGATTTCTGGTGCTTGCTGTGATCTGCTGTGCCATCAGCACTTGGGCTTTCTCCTCAACAGGTACGCATGTATGTGATGGAATAACCTACTAAAACAATATTAATGTCATCCGAACAGCTTGTTTGTGGACCTTTGCCACGATAAACCTACCCAAAGAACGAAACTAAGGAAGTAGTTGCCGCCGCAAAGAAGTTACTAAAACATTTTATCTGTTAAGCTTTCACTATTAAGCTTTCTTGTGGGCTGTGATGAGCGTTTGTGTGTAGACTGATGCTATGTTATACCGACATTACTTTAATTGGACCTTCCAAGGTTACCTCAAGATCAAATCTAATCCGTTGGTGCCGTTGAACTCCTCATATGTGGTTTCGTTTTAGTGTCTACGTAGTAGTAACCCCACGATTATCTGTTAGCTGTTACAGGCACTTGAAAAATTTCCATTATCCCTTTTCATTAGGCCCAAATTTCGGACCGCTCACACCCATCCATACCCCGGGGTGATTATTCTCAAAAATTATAAAATACAGTACTTAGCACTTCTTCCCTGTGTCAGAGGGAAGGTTCCCATCCAAAAACGAAGAAACGAAGTTGATTGGTTCAACACGTTTTAAGATATTTTGATGACATACGCAGAGACGAACGCACAAATTGAAAGTAACAAGGAAGCCCACCGGGACAGTGGAAAACCCCGCCCGCCCACAAATTCCCTTGTATGGCGTATCCATATTAATCTACTACCGACTATGTACAGATATCTTACCACTCAAACTCTGAGTGACATTGGAAGTCACTCAAGGTCAGATGTCATGGTGGCATTGGACTCTTAAAATTTATGGTCTCGTATTAATGTTTAATGGTAACATATAGACTAACTGGGACCCTTTTACGAGATGTAAGGCTTCGAAATCTAAGTGACCTTGACTTTGACTTTCAAGAGGTCACTCAAGGTCAAATTTGATAGTGCCAGTTGTCTCCGAAAATAGATTTCCTAGTTTTGTTTAATAGTAACATAGTGCCTAATGAGGCTCCTTTACGGGATATAAGGCTTTAAAATCTGAGTGACCTTTCAAGGTAACTCAAGGTCAACTGTGCCGGTGCCATTGGACGCCCATGTGTGGTTTCCTATTAATGTCCAATAGTAACATCTGACATAACTAAGCCCATTTACGGCTTCGAAATACGAATAGCCTTGAGTTTGACCTTTCAAGCTCACTCAAGATCAAATGTAATGGTGCAATTTGACTCTTCGAATAATACTTCCTATTAGTGTCTAGTAGTAACTACATGGCTACCTCGCACCGGTTAACTACTATATAAAGACACTCGGAAATCTCCGGGGCGATTTTCTCAAAATCTAATCATTGCGTCCTTGGGTCAGGGACCAACAATGAAGGTGATCGGATTAATATTTGTGGCATCCTTTGTGAAGAGACACACACACAAACCCACAGACAAACGCAAGTAACCCCGCCCAGCAAAGTTGGAACGGGATTGTAAAGCAGATCTGCATGCCAGAAGATGTGTAGGCAGACCTAATTAAGTGGGATTGGTGTAGGTTACGGTTGGAATGACCGCACGGTTTTTAAATATCTTCGTGTTTTGTTCGAGTTGTTATGAAATTTTTGATAATAAGTTATGCATTTCTGCCACAAATAGGGATCTTTGAAATGACATTTACTGCTGGGAAAGTGCCAATATAAAATATACCCCGGTACCATTTATCTAAATGCTTGTCGTTACCCGAATTTGCTGATCGGATTAAACAATCTCACTGTTTCACTTTTAGCTCTTAATATCTCTCACAAAAAGTGTTTAGAGCAAAAGATTTAGCAAGCGTTATCAGTGAGCCACATACTACACAGATAAGTGCCATGTACCATAAATAAAAGTGACGATATTTTGTTTTGATCAGGTAAAGGTTTGCCAACGGAATGGGAATTGGTCGGATGATGTGACTAGCTGTAAATTCGCTGACTATTGTGATGTACACGTAAATCTAAACTCCTATGCGAGAATGTCAATTCATCTTACTATTACATTAATTCTGTAAAACCAATGTATGTATTGCGTGTTTATGTTGTCAAATACGTTGTTTTCACTTCAGGTGATGTCTTTCTTTGTTTCTTATTGTAACTTACATCTCAAATCAAAAACATCCATCGAAAATGAGAAATAGCTCCATCAGTGTGTAGGGCGACTTTTATCATCGCGTGGCACTGATACTTCTGCCGGTAATATCTGTGAATTTATTTAACTGATATAGTCGCATATCTGACACTACTATAATGCCATGGTTGCTGTGAATTACTGTTTCTTTTCCATTGCAGATACTTGTGATATGACTGAGAAGATATTGTAGTAGTAGTAGTAGTAGTAGTAGTAGTAGTAGTAGTAGTAGTAGTAGTAGTAGTAGTAGTAGTAGTAGTAGTAGTAGTCATCATCATCATCATCATCATCATCATCATCATCGCTATAGACAATACCACTGTAACACTGATTTGATTATATTTCTTGGTGTGCAGCAGTCGCCATGAGCCTATCCCAGAACCCGTTCCTCGCCAGTAGGGCACGAGACGCCTTGGTAGATATGACGGAATCTGGCACACCCAAGGACAAATTTCTGCGGAGTTTCTGTCGCTACTGCCACTCTCAGCCGTTCTTCTGTGGGGAGCTACTGGAGCTGTGTTACGCTCGCTTCCGGATATAATCCAGACATTGACCAGACAGCCAGCGAGCGTCTGGAGGACGACCAGTATCTAGGTACACAAGGTTCTCTTTTTAACACTATTCTTTTCCTCATCCTGCTTCTCGTCTCAGTACTCTGACTATTCCTGCTCCTTCTCCTCCTACTGCTATTCCTGCTTCTCCTCACACTCCTACTGCTGCTACTACTACTACTACTACTACTACTACTACTACTACTACTACTACTACTACTACTGCTGCTACTACTACTACTACTACTAGGTTACGTAGACAGTTGTTTATCCACTGATTTTCTTAGCTAGTACTATAAAAGAGTTTAGGTTCAGTTGTAAACTTCGGTTAGGCTTTTAACACAAATTCAACGTGGTACCAAAGCATCAGTTTATTTATTTGTTTTGCCTTTCAGTTCTCCCTCTCGCCGTCTATCTTCTGCTGCTGGTGTTACTTCTGCCGCTGCTGGTACTGTTGTTTATCATTAGGGACTTCACATGTAAACTTCCGTTAATCGCTTAAAATATATAAAAGTTGATACTAAAGTAGCAGTGTTTTTTCCATTTCAGTTGCAATCCCCGTTGGGTTGAACCTGATATCTGCTGTGACCCAGCCCCGAGCTAACACCCTGACTGTGACCTGGTCCCCACTGCCTTCTGTCCCCACTGGACTGGAGGAACATTACTTCTACATCTTAGAAATCAGGAAATTGGGTAACCCGTGGTCTGATGGGGTCTTCAGGCAGACATTCCAACATCGGGGTCGAGGCACTGGGTACAGTGAAGATGTCAGTATGAGACTGGATCTGGATACCACCTACAGTGTCCGCCTTGCTGGGAAGCGAGTACACAAAGACCAGGAGGAGCGAGTGATGGTCTCAAGAGAATACGAGATACATATCACATGTACAGGTTTGCAACTTGGCGTTGTGTTTCGAATCACCGACTTTTACATGCTATATAGATAAACATCCAAAACAATAAAAAAATAACTCTAAAAGCGTAGCCACAGAATTAAAATTCAGTTTGGTCAAGTACTTTAAACTGATCTATAGGATTGTTGTATGAAAATGCTTGAATAGCTTGATTACGGCTTTGATGTTTTTCTTTCCACACTGGTGGTTGTTTTGCAGAGCCCGAAGCCATTGCGGAATTAATAATTCATCAAAATCGTAGTCACCCAAAACTGTACCTTTCCTGGGATACATTGGTAAGCAATGCATTTCTTCCTCCAGTATTTTATTTACCCTTATCATATCAGTTCCTGACTGTGATGCGTGTCTGTTATTTCCTTCACTCTATGTGTATATAGGAGTCGTACATATCAACGTCTATTTAAATCAGACACCATTCAGCATATTCAGAATAAATTGTATTTACAGCCATAAATATCTTGACGTGCTGCATTTCTTTCTCTGGTTTCTTTTGTCTGTACCACAATTCAGTTCTAACTGCATTCTTTTAAAGCCAAGGGTAAATGAAGTGTCGATGCTTAACTCTCCATGTATCCTCCATTCAGACTCAAGACCAGAGTGGCTGCAACTGGGTTGCTAATTACACTATCGCCTACAGAGGTGATTGTGTTATATTTGAGCCAGTGGCCAGTGTGAGTAACCAGACCAGAGATTATGTGATCACGCTTCCAGCATTTGGAAAATACACGTTGAGGCTGAGTGTGACAAATAACAAAGGATTGTCCACTCATACATTAAGAGAAGTTGAAGTTACACCAGCTGAAGGTGAGTGGAACATGCATATTTATGTGATTTCGTACTGAAAACGTAATTGTTTCTTCTTTGTTGATGCTTTTCTTGATAAGCTACGATTAACTTACTGGACATCACCCAACCTACAATCACTTCTAGATCGCATTTCTTTGCCTGTCACCACACGATTATCACTACCACACCACTCCATCCCATCAACTACATGTACCCTCATCAACGCCATGGCCACATGTTGCAACATACTGCTGCTACATTCCAAATTCTGATTTGGGGAGTATACAAATATATAACCATGGATGATTAATGTCATTTATTCACGCTCACCAGTGTTACATTAATAATTTATAATAACCTGACTCATCTCCAGTAGAATAGATAGTCACAAGCATGGTGTTCCGCAGGTACCGCTACTTAGTCCACTTAGAATGACCTTCTTTTAACGGAATTAAGATATATATGTATTTTTAAAGTTTGTCACACGAATTGCATATACTTTGGTAAGGAGGACACAATGTGCTGGTGGAGTAGGATACAGTGTCTCCTTGGTGACGTTTTAAACCCGGTTTCTGCCCAAGTACTGATTAGCTAAAGTGGGCTTGGAAAGGCTCACTTGATCCCAGTACAATGACTACATGGAAACCACTGCCCATCTACGGCGGGGTGGTGGGTGGGTGGGTGGGTGGGGGAGCTAGGGGGACAATAAATAAAAGTATGTACTGGTGCACATCGTCCCTTCCCATTACCAACGTCGTATCTGAGTAAAATACCCTGGGCACACAGGCGAGCTCCGTCAGATGAGTAGCCGAAGACCTGACATCTGGCGGCCATTAATGGGTCCAAAAATTTGAGTAAGAATTTCTCTTCCATAGAAGGTCAGTACGGCAAGAGTGTAGTTTAGCGTAAACGCTGTACTGCATTGACTGTGGGCTGGATTGTAGTCTAAATTAATTAATAGTACTCTAGTTGACCCAGAGACATTTTCTGTTGCAGGTGCTGCATGTAGTTGCACTGTACCATGGATCCTATTCGGTATTGCGATGGCCTGTGTTGTAGTGCTGGTTGTTATCATCATACTACAGTACCAACGTCTGAAGCCAAATGTTCCTGGACGAGAACCTGCATACCTTAACTCAGAGGCTGCTATCCACGCTAACGCTGCCACAGAATCTGACGTGCAACCCGAAACCGACAAGCCGTATGAAACTCTTGGCAATAAGGTCTGCTGTTGTCGAATCTAATCACCAATAACATTAAATATGTTGTCGAAAAATACTTTTACCCTCTGGGTTTTAAATAGCAACTGATACTGAAATTTCACGAAAGTTACATGTACCTCTGTTTTACTAAACTGAAAGCTCAGTAGCTGGTCGCAACTGAATTTATTACCTTAATTACACACAACAAGAATGATAATGTTAAGGGATAGTGTGATTTCAAGTTTGTACATACGGGTTACGATAGCAACAAGTACACTGTACATGGAATAGGAAACAATGCCCGTGGTTATAACAGAATATCTGTTTCTTTCAGCCAACTGTGTATGAAAATCCTGGCACCCTCTACCAGACCATGCAAGTGCAGCGGACGTAAGACTGTGACAATGCCGAGTTAACATGTCACAGGACTGGCACTTGTAATTAGAATGCCTTTCAAAACTGGATTATGTGCACGGAGTGGTACTTCTAATGTCTTTCTATGTGTACGACTCATAATTGGAAAGCCTTAACGTTTCAATAATTGGACCGTGTGCACCAACCGGTACTTGTAATTGGAATGTCTTTCAAAATTACTGGGCCATGTGTTCTGTCCATCATTTGGATTGGCAAAGTCTGGCTTTATCAAATAAACATTTAAGTCAGCCACTTCAGACAAAAAAGCTGTACATTAGAACTAACTTAATCCCCAAACGCTTTCTGGGAGCACTGAATATCTACTAATTAATGAAATCGCGCTTGGGTACGTTACAAGTGAACGATATTCATTTTTGCTTGAAATTATTTTAATCAAGTAACATTTAGAGGTGCTAGAAGTAAATGACGTCGGGGTGATGCTGATTTTGGTAATGTCATTTGGAGTCTTATTGTAGTGGCCATTTATAGCTACATGTGGTAGATTTCACCGTTTTGGACCAGACCCATTGGGTTTATTCTGACTTCACAGTGCTAGGAAAATAAAGTGTGAACATCCAAGAAATGCAAGGCGTGTCAACAATAAATATATGAAAGAAATCTTGTAAACAATTGTAAGAGAATGGATGTTATGGTGGCGTAGTAGTGCCACATGTGAAAAAAAAGAAAAAATAAGTCCTACGTAGGACTTAGTAGGTCCTACGTAGGACTTATTATCTCCTACGTAGGACTTAATAAGTCCTATGTATGACTTATTATCTCGTACGTAGGACTTAGTAAGTCATACGTAGGACTTATTTTTCTTTTTTTTTTACATGCGGCACTAATAGGCCACCGTAGGATTTTAGAAGGGATGTACTAGTAATACATTTCTTCTCGTTCCATGTGTTCATTGGCAGTTCTGAAAACCTCTTTGGTTGGGGAAAATAAGAATAGACGTATCACTTCGGCTGTATGTCTAATAAATATACACACCGTGCAGATGTTACTGTATCTATCCGTGACTCTGCTACGTGCAAGAGCATCGAGCGAGTCTATCAGAGCAGCAACATCGTACATTGGGATGGTCAGTTTAGATTAGTACTGGTGAAAGTTGAAGTTAGTTTCGTGTTTTATCTTACTGTTTACCCTTCCAAGTGAGCTCATCATTCACCAGTACTGAGAATTCAGATAATTAATAATTAATCCTCCCTTTCTTATTGGACTTATTAATATAAAATCCCAACTACATGTACGTTCAGGTCCTTTCTATGATATAGAAATGTAGGATTATGTCGTATATAAATTCGACTATCCCCGACATATCAGATAAAGTGATTTCCTGTACAATCAAGATCACGAATCGGTAATAAGCACCACCCAGAACAACAGGGACAGGGAATTTATGTTGGGTCTTTGCTGGAAGTTAATCATTTGTAAAATATTAGAGGTTCTCTCTTTTAACCATTGTACTGAAGCAATCTGGTAGTACTCTCAAAGTTATGCCATTTCAGAACTTACTGTTGATCGCGTTCGGTTCAATATCATAATTTCAATATGATAAACATGTTAGTCCTAGCTTTGTGGTTAATATTATCTTCTAAACACGGTATGTATGAATTTATTTCTCCATGGGAGAACATTTCGACCTTTTCTGGAAGAGTCTGTGGAAAGGTGATGCACGGTCACACCAAGGAACTATAAGACAGTCATATCAGTGTTATTTTCCTAAAATGCCCCACGTGGAGACAAATAAAAATACAGTTGATCATAAACACGTTGTTATTTACAGAAATAGATTTCTATAAATAACATTAATCAAGTGTTCTATTCGATTTACTGTATTCTCGGAATATTATGATTGTAGAAAGTTTATTATTACTGTCTCAGTTAAGCATGTTGAATCCGTCAGTTTTAAGTCGCTAGCATATATTATATAAGCAAGCGAAAATAACAGTACTTTCTTAAATTTGCACTTACATCTATGTTCGAGGCTCTCACATGATTTTGTATAAAGAAAATAGCATGGTGTAGTAACAGACATGTACCAAATTTTCTGCGGCTCCATAAGCTCTCTCGTCTGGTTCATAATGAAGAGTGAAGTGGAAATTCTACTGAATGACATTCCTAAAATTAGATTAACAGATACTATTATTAAACCATTGTTAACATACTGAAAACAATGTACAATTGTGATTGCCATATCATCACCTTCATCACAATAAAAAATTAGGTAGATCTCAGAGTTAATAGCGAGAAATGGGAGACGAGCTAGGTGTCTACATTTTTGCCGTTAGGGATTCTTTCCCAGAAATTCTAAATCTGTGACCTAAAACAACGCTATTAAACAGTTTCTTTCATTTCATATGTGTTCATAGTGACCTCATCTTGCGACCTATTAGTGAAAAGAATACTCGAGACCTACCGTAGCTTCTATTATATCTGCGAATCTACCCGGTAATATTAAATCCGCGTAGAAAACTATTTTATTTTAAATAACTATTTTATAAAATAGTTTTTCTACGCGGTTAAAAATATTACATCCGGGGATTTAATATTAAAATCGTGAAATGTTTTTTTTTTAATTATTTAAATTTAAAAAAATAATCGATGGCACATAGAACACACCGTGCGAGACACAGTTTATCACATGGTGAAGTACATATACAAAATGTTCTAACATTGCAAAATATTGACTAATAATAACTTCCATGCTATTGTACCTGATGTCTCGGGCCTTTAATAAACTATGTCATATGGCACGATCATATTTATATTGATTAGAAACTACAAGTTTAGGTCATTTCTGAGTATGATTCCTCTGCGTTGTCAGGCATTTTAACATAGGACTACATATATTAGTTTCTACTGTCTCTTTTGTTTGACAGAGCTGCAAGGTAGACAAATAGTTAAACATCCACCCCAACCCCCATACAAACGCCATCACTATAACTACCATTACTGAATATTTTTATATCACCCCAATACTGTCACAATCCAAAACCAAACTGTGTGGAAGCTGCACCGGGCAGATATTGCAAGGTGCAGAAAAAATGCACAAGTACATTCAATATCATTGGCTAAAACTGAGTCGAACTTCATTTCTGCCAAGGAAGTTTGATATGGGATTTTACCAGCACCCGTTTGTCTGGTGAGTGGTTACAAAGACTCCGTGCGAAATGGCACACTTCGAATGTCAATATGTATACAAGAGAGAACACTGTTTATACATATTGACACCCAGGATACACACTGGTGGTCATGCCCAACCATCCCATGTGGCGCTGCAGGTGTCTGGTTAATAGACCGTGTATCCACAGGTAGTCAAATATAATCGCATTTTAACAGAGATGCGTATAAAACATATTTAAATTACAACGATATCTGAATAGTATTCCTCTATTCAGTCACAAAAGCCAAGTTATTTTTTGTCGTGGTTTCACACTCAATTTTAAAATGTCACGCTAGGCAAACCCGCTTCTAGACTATGTGTCCCAGATCACTGTAACCCAGCTGTAATCATCAGCGAACGCAGCCCTGTCTTACCTTCGTCGCATGATTACAAGATCATTAGACTTCCATCAACTGTTGAAATGCAAGGGATGCTACAAAACCTGTCTTGCTGCGTTCTCACATAAGGAAAATCATATTACTGAAGTAGGAGACTAACTGCTATGAAATTATTTTCGAAAGGTGTGTTTATTAGGTGTAACATGTATTCAGCACCCTGCATTCAGGTTCATTTCCGTTCGACGCGCCTTGGGCAAACTTTCTTTTTAACCACTGTAGCTTTTGTAATCAACCGTTATGGTCTGTTGATCACAGGCCTGATGTGCGCTGCGGTTGACAAGGAAGAAAACATTAAAAAGCCTGGTCACATCGGCATACACAGGGGTCTGTACACATGGTCAATTCCCACGAATCGAACTGAATGCAGAAACTGACTATGTGACTACCACGATGCCACTGAAACAAAATGAGTTACTGGAGGATAACCGTGTACCTTCTTGTTTTGTTCAATATAGCAGGTAAGTAAACAAGATCAGCATTCCAAACGGCCTGCAAAATAACTGCCTGGGGTATAACAATTTCCAGAAGTGATGTGACGCACGGCTAAACCTGTAGGCACCGTAATACATCATGCAAAATAATGTGAGCCGTACTTGTTCTACTGTTACTGGCGGTAATAATAATTCCGCTCTGCGATTACACAACATTTAGAAGAACTGATCCAGTTGCTTCGAATTTCACGAAGTATATAGAGAGCGTGGTAATGATTCAAAATTTGTACTTCGCTATACAGGTATATTTCTGTTCGCTGTTCATTTTCATTTTCCTCATGTTATCGTGTGCAGCAGAATTTCTTATTACCACACAAAAGTTGCAACAGCATCGTATTGGAACACTGTATGAGGTGGCTTTTATGTATAGGTAACAGCCTAAATGACTGCTGTTAGCTGGCGTGTAGAGTTTTTTTTTCTAGTTGCCAAATTAAATTAAACCCATCAAACCCCATTAAACCCATCTGTGTAAAAATAATACAATACCGTCGCAGTAAGCTAAGGTTGAACATTCAAACCGGCCGTATAACAACCAGACAAAAATGTCATTGCCAATGTTTTAAAACATGTAGGTTTGAGCTTGCATGACTCGGGGCCTCGCGTCTCGCAGTCTAAGAATATTCCACACTTACTCATATTGTATATCTTGTTAGAACTGAACCTTTTTGTGATGGCGCTTTTAAAGGAAGTTCCATTTAACATTAATTTCAGTTAGCAAGGCTAAATATTTCCAGCTGTCTCATGACGTGTAAACCTATATGGGTTTCCCTGGGTAGTTTGATTTGATGTAACAGTTATTTCTTGCGAGTTATACAATTGGATCACCAGGTCCCATGTATCATAATGTTCCTCTGTTCTTGATACACTTCCAGCGTGCTGTAATTTCGGCCTGCACAATGGCTGTCGGTTTCCCTGTCACTGTGCTGGCGGTGGAGACTGTGACAGTCTGACAGGGGAATGTGGAGGATCAGGGGAGTGTGAGAGATCTCAGCCACAGTCACACAGGATAGAGACAGGCTGGAGAGGGCCGGGGTGTCAGACAGGTAGACAGACTATTGTGGATCTAACAAATATTATGGCCCAACGTCTGAATGTGTAGACCTCCATCTGGTGTGAATCTATTTTGTAGTCTGTACTACCGAATCAACGAAGATCTTATATCCAGTGTATTCAGTCCTGTGAAGTTTGTGTGACATTGTCCTCTGACGATTACATTTTTATGTTATGCCCCAATTAGTGATCACAACTTTTCATCGAATTCACGATTTTAGAATCACTGTGTCAAATAAGATGCCTTGTGACAAATATTTGATTTGATTTAGTCGACTATAACCTTTCCAGATCATAAATTAAAGAGTAAAATCGACACATTTAACCCAGGGAATGGAATATTCTGCTGCTATAAACAACCCCAATGGGCCAATTTTTTATGTCTGGTCTAGACCTGAGTTTAAGTGGGTAAAACCATGGTTTAAACCTGGTCTGATCAAACATGGTTTTATTGTGGTTTAAACCGTGGTTTAATTCGGATTTTTCATGTGAGATAAAACCAGGTTTGGCGAGACCAGGTTTAAACTATGGTTCAAACCCAGGTCCCAGTGTATTCTTGCCGGAAGGAATATACATGCATGGCGCTCGATATTATCATGTGATTTTGAAATTTTTGGTTCAGGAATGTTTATATTTGGGGTTTTGAAAAATATTTATCAGGTGCAAGCAGCATCCGGTGTGCAGAATATACAGTAATGTTGTCGGGAACAGCAACCGAGGTTTGATTTGTTTGAAATGGCACTCCATATATGAGATGTACAGACACCAGAAATTACTCGGTTCGTGCGACATAGTCTTTTTGACACATGCGTTTCGTCTATGGTGTCAGTACGTCGCGTCGTTTCGCGTCTGGTCGTTCGGGTTGATGTTGTCACTGTCTGAAGCAATAATACACGCTTAGCTGTAAATGGAGGGGGTGAATCAGGCTTATAGTCGGCTTTCAACCACTCATGGTCATATCACCGACTGCAAGTTGGATTCGGTGGTGTATGCAGGTGTATGCGTGGTGATTTAATGTG
>JAAUYG010189710.1_pt1 | contig 15662 bp, 18 predicted proteins | sample 7278091 | NCBI WGS metagenome assembly JAAUYG01 (sample SAMN14350201, study PRJNA611818) | marine sediment metagenome | isolation source: surface marine sediment (0.6m) | place: French Polynesia: Moorea | collected 2018-08 | reverse complement strand
CAACAACTGGCCAACAGGAGTAAATTGAAAAAGTGAGGTGTCTTTTTCTGAGGTCATTCCTTTCCTCGTGGTCGGAATCAATTCGTAATGACTGAAGGCAGGAAGTCTGATCAGTGTTTGCCAGACGAATTACAGTCCATTTTCAGCGATAGCCTTTGCCTTCGAATCCAGCGTGATGTCGATTAATCTGGACCTAAACTCATTTGCTGCCTTTGAAGCACAGGAGAACATTCTCTTCAACACGGGAAACTGGAATCCTTTCCAGGCGTCCAAGAGCAACCTTATGGCCTCAAATTTCCGCTAAGTGGCCAATTGCAGTCCCGGTGAGTACCAAAAATAGAGTGGTGAGCTTGTTGTTTCCTGGGTCGCACTGTAGCTTTGTGTTAACAGCAAAAGTGTTGTTTTTGGGCCACGCGGCTGAATGCTGAAAGGCCTGTGTGAGTTACTTTGCCGTTGTCATCATCATATACAGTCCTAAAGCGTCAGATGTCCGCGCTGTCTCGACGCTGACAAGCGCCCTTGTTTCCGGTGGGATAAATTGCTCAAAACCAGTTTCAGATTTCCTGCCCTAAAGAAAACACGCTGGTCGTGTCTGGTGGCAGATTAGGCTTCGCTTTAATTGATGATTCACCAAGGTTCCGCAATCCTGGGGAAAGCAGCTTACTCTGATGGGACCTAACACTGGCAAAGTTTTCATCGCTTTTACTTGGAAAAAAGGAATTGTCTTGAGGACAAAGGCAAAGATAAAAAGTCGAAAATGTGCAGAAGTTATTTCAGCAAGTGTGCCACAAGTGTCTTGGTGCTCTGGCGGAAAGAAGGGAATCAGAAATTTGTTCAATTGTCTCTCCACGAGCAGCAGTGCCCGAAGTAATTCACTATGAGGCGTCAAGTAGAGCCGACAGGAAAGGAATTCCCGTGGCATTGAACTTCGCATCGACATGGCACTCATCATTCCTTTCATGGCCTCGTCTCAGTATTGAAATCTGCATCCTGTGTGGCGTAAGTTGCCTTCGGGCGCAATGGCCTGATTTCCGGAGATCTTTTCAACTTCTTGAAGTTCTCTCGAGAGATTCGTCAGGTTATCGTGGTGTGCAAGCAGTTCTCTTGTTGAGGACGAGGAAAGCTCTGTGGGGAGAAGGGACCGTTTCCAGCATGCTGAATGCACCAGTGTTTCATTGTCTCCAGAACGGTTGAGGACTGTGAAAATCTGGTTTTGAGGGAGCTGAAAAAAAAGATGTGACCTGGAATTTTCTCGAGATCACAAACAAAGATGTCTCCAAGAGCTCTGATAGGTTCGTTATGGTGTTACCTCCCTCAGGATTCATTAATTTCCGGCTCTGAAGACGCTTGTTGTGAGCAGCTACACACGGCCCGATGTTTGCGGGGACGAAGCTGCGCGAATGTAATTGACGCGATTCAATGCAGCGAAAACACGCAACGCGAATTACAAGGGCAGATGCTCCGATGGAAATGCTGCCAAAAAAGCCTTGACTGGCAGAACAAGGAGACGCAAGTAGGACTTGAAGATTTATGGCATCGTATTCAGCACTGAATCTAGAAGTGATAAGGAGTGTTTTTGCTCTGTTTACATTTGTTCCACAAAAACCAGTTGTTCATGCCGAGTTCAAGATAACTTTTACACGAAGTGGTGTGTTCAGAGGATAAGGGAACACTTCAACTTGAACTCTTGGCTTTTTTTTTGCATTGTAAAGCTTCAGCGATATGTTTGCTTTGCAATACGGACGGAGATTCTATACTGAGATAGGGATCACTTATTTGATTGGGGCGCACACAGCAGCAAACAAACACACATGTAGGTGAGTAGCTGTGTGAGCACGAAATTAATGCTACTTGTGCCTCGGGAGCTCATTGTTGACCTGGCTACGTATGAGACGTAAAACAATTCATTGTCTTGCCGTGTTCGCGCAGTACATGCAAGGAGTGCTACTGGGCGCCAGATATGGAAATGTACTTCACATGGCCAACTGTAATCGGGCATGTGCGTTTCATTCATGCTCCCCGCAAATGACTCAGCGACAGTGAAACGAAGCTGTGCCGATGAATCTGCAGCATGAACATTCGTGAAGGTAAGGAAAAAAGAACTGCAATTCAGTTCCTAAGCTTTTTCTTTTGTTTTGTTTTGTCTCATGGTAGTGTTGGTGTCACAGTGACAAAACATGGAATATTCTGCGCAGTTTTGAATTCCTAGCAATGTGACACTTCTTTCGCCTGACTGTTCGCAGTTCGTAGGTCAGTGTTTATGCATTGCCCGTTGATGTCACAGAGATGTTGATAACTTCTGGTGGAGAAGGTTTGATCCAACAGAATTTTGTGCAGTATCCAAGATGAAAACTCGCGTTTCTCTGCTGAGGATACCTTCCAGCAATGATCTACTCCCAGCAGTGGTTGGGTTTCTGTTTGGTTGTTTGGCAGGAAGTTGGTGAAAGCGAGAGACATGGAGAGAAAACACACCGAAGTCACTTTTTGTTCTGAAAACGCCTCCTTGCCAGTTTGTTGCCCGGGGAAGCGCGCTCTCTTAGAAACGAAATGGACTTCATCGGGACATGGCTGCAAAAAGTGACATGCAGTAATCTAATTTCATTGATCAATTCTTGAAAGCACTTCCCTCGCCTAATGAACTGTGTGCATCGGCAAAGTCAGGTTGTCAGTTCCCATCTGAAACTCGATCCTTATGTTGTTATCGCAGAAGCGGTCCTCAGAATAACTACATTGTTCGAAACAAATCTACTACTTCGTACAAGGAAGGAGTTCTGCCACCTGCAGGCAAATTATATTTTACCGTCTTTTGACGCAGAAATTCATCACAAGGAAAAGGATGAGGAGCGCTTTGCATCGCTGGGGTAAATTTATTGCCAACACTTTCTGGTGCAAGCAAGGGGAACCTATCTCTTGATAGCATTGGAGCAATGTGTTACCGTTGGGCTTTTCCTTTGATGTTTCCATTTATGCACCCACATTCTTCGCGCAGAAGCCGTTGGTTTCTTGCCGTCTCCTGGGTAAAATTGTGTCTTTCCAAAGGAATGATATGGAAAAGGCGAAGAAGATAAGTCTGGCGCGAGCTTCGAATGCGATTCGTGCCGTGTGCAAAAGTTCCGGTTGGTACTGGCAGATAATGCAAAGAAATATTCACGGATTCTGGTGTTGCATCTTGGGATGAACATGACTTTCAAACAAAGGGAAATAATTTCCCAAATGTTTCTGTGTCGCAATTGATTTATTGCTGATGTGTTTACCAACAGTAGCGTGGAGGTTAGCAAGTGCATGCTGACACACTGGCTCACTTTTGGTGATTTATGCCTCTTGTGTTGCGTACTGATGCTGGTGTATCAAGGGTCGTGAAGTGCATCGGTATTGCATTGACAAAGAACTGGCATTTGCCTCTTGTTTGCACGCAAACAAGAGGAATTTAAGGGACGGGATTCCAGATTCTCCAAACAGATTGCGAGGAACAGGAGCAGCTCTGCGTCCTGCGCTGTGTGTGCAGAAACTGGAAGGCAAGGTAACATGGATTAATCCACCAACAGACATCCATACCACTGGCTTGTTACGACATTAGGCAAACAGTTTATGTGGTTCACTTCAGGTAATGATCCTCTTCTATCTGGTTTATTTCACTGTAGTTCTGTGCGGGAAAACATGATTCCCGCTGTGCAGCTTGTTGCATCTAGACGACGACGCCAGAATCCGCGAATGTTTGTTGAAATTTTATCTGGATCAAACAGGATGTTGTTGTTGGTTTTTGAGCGAGATAAAACGGGATTTACACCCAGGTTTCATCAGCTGAAATGAAAAGAGCAAAACACTGGGTGTGAGAAAAATGTTCGTTGACACGCAAGAAGCGAATTTCGCTCTCAGGGGTCAGAACGACAGGCGTCTGAAGACGACGAATCTTGCACGCAGACGTTGATGTTTCAGGTGTTGCAAAAAAGAGACGTGTGTGTTTGCGCCAAGAAAATGTTTCTTCAGTTTATTTTGGAAAGAAAAATAAGACATGTATTGCTGTATGGGCCGCAGACATGATAGAAACCACAACACAAAAGTGTTGATATCATTGCCCCCAGTTTTGATTTGCGTTCTCTTGGTGTGTTTGCAGGATCTGAGTTCGTTTGCGATGCCCCATCTGGATGCGGACGACAACATGGCGACAGAAATGGATGGTGATTTCCGAGGTCGTTCTGGATCCAACTCCTCGACCGGTTCCCCCGGTGTGTTCCGAGGCATCTTCCGCAAGAAATCCAGATCCGGGGATCAGGAGACCCCTATGGCGGACAGTGGCTCCCGCGGCAATTCCCCATCCCGGGGCACCCCTGGAACTAGCAGCAGCAGCAGCAAAGTGAAGAACTTCCTGGAATCTTTTCGTCCCAGGTCGAAATCAGACGCTCAGAGCAACAAGCACGGCGCGAAACAGTCAGGGCCGCAGAAGAAAATCTCAGTGCCTTATCCAGGACCGTACGGTGGGGCTGGTGGCGGGGGTGATGGACGGCAGAGGCACGTCAGTACGCCCATGAGTCGGCTCCTGAGCGTCGAATCCTCACCCACGTCTCCCAGTGTGCTCAACAAGAACGCACTTTTTCCCGAGGACTATCGCAACAGAGCCTTCTCCGACCCCAGGAGTTCCCTGCAGGCCGCCAGGAGGGCTGCGGCTTCCAAGGTAACAAAACAGTTTTACGCAGTCCATTAGACAATGCACTCAGTATATTTCCGACTTGATTGCCCCATTAACGTGTAGCTTGCTTGTACTTTTGATTGCCACAAAGTGAGATTAACCCGACCAATGACGTGGGTGACAATTGCCTTTGTTCAACGTCGTCTCTGAGTTTCCCGTCATTTTGCATCAGTCTTTGTGCCATCACAAACCTTTTCAAAGCTGACTGGGAAAATTGTTGTTCCCAGATTTCCATCTGTGTTTCATTTCGGTTTCTTTGTTTGAATACTCTCCATCAACTTCAAAATTATTTATTGTCATGTTTTCTCGTTTCAGAAGCTTTCCATGAGTAAATCCGGCACCTTGCAGTATGGTAAGTACAGCACTTGACCCTTTCGTATCGGTGAAGCATTGTCTGATAAGCCTTCGTCCTATGGGCAAGGTGTTTCATTGCACAATAGTCCAGCACTTGAACTTGAAGCATGGTTGATGGGAGTCATCAAAAAGGAAGAAGTGGATGTGCAGGAACACCCAGTGTTCGAATCATGAGATTGCAAATGTTGCTGGTGGTAGCCTCAACAATGACGCAAAAGGACCGAAGAAAATTGTCAATCTTTGGCTGGAAATTTCATTTCACATAGCTTCAAATGAAGTACGAATGATTTTGGATTTCATTCTGGGGGTTCATGTGCGATTCTGGAGCGAAAATGAGAAGCGTTGAATTGCGCACGTAACTAAGTCCGTGCTTCGCACATCCCAATTGTTGACCTGGCCAGAAAGACGGGATGCTTGCTCATTTGTCATCTCTTGCCAACGTGTTCAGCGTCGGGGTCAAAGGCCACACCGACCTTTGGCAGACGCTCTCTAGCCAGGCAGAAATAGACCACAGTTCAATCAGTTCAGATGTGGTAAATCATTCAAGATCTTTTGTTCGATTTCCTGAAAGTTGGAAATGCATCTTTTTTCACGCAGTGGTTTCCTGGGAATCCTTCAAGGCTGCTATCATGTGCAAAATGCGATAACATTCTTGTCTGATATCATGATGCATCGACAGCAAATCCTTTCAGTTTAAGGTGACGTTGCCCTCAGCCCAAAGACCAAAAGAAGGCCAAGCAGCTTCAGAAATTTGGAGCACGTGGTAATGTTGATGTGACCTAGTTTTGCAATCGGAAACGAGGCGCAATCAACACAACGTGACCTTGACCCAGTAAAAACTGTGTTCGTCTCGTCGAATCTCGTCAGGGTGGAAAACACAAGCAAAGCCACTGGATCTGCTGAATTTCATCAAAGATTCTGGGCTGTTAGGGAATGGAAAATATCTTTGATTCCTGTGTGAATAAAGTGGTCATCAAGCGCATGAAAGGTAAGGGGCTTCACAGCTGATTGTGCCGCTCGGCAGGTGCGCTCAGCATGTCTAACATGACATGTTTGGGGCTCCAGATGCATTTGAATGGGAAAGAATAGACCCAAGCCAAAAGGCTTCAAAAGAGCAAGACAGACGTCTAGATGTGTGTTTTCACAGATGTGGACGTGTCTGAGTATTGATCTAAGTTTGTGCTCGTGTATTTTCACATTCAGAGCCAAAAAGTTAAGGTGTGTGTGAACAAAACTTGGCTTGAACAAAAGACGAAGCCTGACTGACATTTGCCCTGTTTCAATTGATTGTGGTCAGAGGTGTGTGATTTGTGGCAGCACACAATGTGCACTGAACTTCCATCTTTCGCAGTGACAAGTGTGATGCTACATTCCCGTGGGTTAGGCCAAGGAAGTTGCATTGAAAGAAAGGCGTGTTCTCGCAGATCTAATTGCAGAAACACATTCAGATCCTGCTGCAGGTGAGAATGATTGACAGTAAAGGAGAGGCAGATCAGCTGATAACCTTGAAACGTAACAGAATTGCAGCCCCTCCTCCTGAGATTATAGGCTCCTGTTGAAAACTCGCATTCTCATTGAAAACTCACCTTTGTCTTCTTTCACAAGCAGCACAGGCTGAGGTATGAGTGTTGCAGTTTGTGCACATTTCTAGCTGTGCTGTTGCCCAAAATAATCATCTGGGTCTAACAGAAAATATCAACACTCCGGGGAAAACTGTGTTGCTGATTGAAGGAAAAAAAAAGACTTGAAAAGATGTTTTGTTTTGTGTAACCATTTTGAACTTTGAGTTGGGATTCAGCAAATGCGAATCAAATCACACATGGAAACTTTGAACAGTTATCAGGTTTGACATTAGCATCGAATTCTTGATCATGTGATGCAATCCGTTCTGGTTTGTGGTCTCGTTTTAAGATTCTGAGTTTATTTACGTCACCTACAAGATTGACGTAAAGCAAACCAATGCCGCATTGTGACGTGGACTTTGGTTTGTTGTGGCCAATGATGCAAAAATTCTGAAAGGACGTAATAAACTACCGTAGCAGTAATTTTCCATTCCACGTTTCAACAAAATTGTAACAACTGTAACAGTAATCACAGCCTTGCTCCCAATGCATTCAACAGTAAACCTTCAGAGCGAGAATGACGTAAGGCCCACAGTTGCTGTTCTGAACAACAAACAGCAGGAACGGTAGACACGGCAAATCCTGTGACGCAAGTGTTGATAACACTGGACTTGTTACTGAGGTGTGGACACAAGTGTGTTCCGGTTTCCGAGCTTTCCACCTTTGCGGCAAAGGTCAGTGTAGGACCTCACCTGTTAACATGAGGTAGGAGTAGGAGTAGCATTGAAAGATGGAAGAGTGAAAGGGATAAATTTGTCCATCATTGCAGCATCGCCACTCCAGCCATTCCACCAAATTGCTTCACCTTGCAATGCAGTTCACGAAAGGGCAACTTGTGATGCTTCCAGACAACTGCGTGGCATCAGTTTCATTCCCTCAACAGCGAGGGATTTCTTGGCAGCCAAATGTCAGAATGGCAAAGAACATTTCACTGCCAGGAGTTGGCGGTGGGCGGAATCGGTGCAGCAAGGTGCAAAACGACCTTTTGTTTCCTGAGATCTTTCGTAGTCTTTCATCTTTCGCTGGAAGCCAAAGCTGTGTTTGTGGCTTGCTGCAGTTCTCTGTGTCCCCGCTACCTGTACCTGTCAGTGGGTGCAGTAATGGACATAGTCAAAGTAGTTACATCTGTCAAAGAGTCTGAGTGGCTCATTACACGAACCTGCAGAAACCCTTCGAGACATCCTTGCTTCGTCACGTAATAATTACGTTGGAGACTTAATTCGGTCGCATCTGAACATTTAGCGACTGGTTTGCCACGACTCTAAACAAGAAACTAATCCTCTCAGGAATGTACGGCAAAAACCAAACTAATCCGTAGATTTTTCCGTGGGTGTTCGTAATCACGCAATTTACGCAGACGGTCGCCAGGAAGCACTGCATATTTATCTCACGGTACCCAAAAAAGTACACCAATCGATTGGATGCAATGCAATGAGGACATCTCATGCTGTGCGATGTTGTAAGATGGATCACCCGTCAAGTGATCAGGACAAATTTCCCGAGGTAAATGTACAAAGATTATCAGTGTGATGCGCTGCTGTTTTTTTGTGAAGAAACAAAAGAATAAGCAGTGATAAGTGATGACGAGACGTTTCAGTCTGGAGAATTTTAGTTTCACTTCGTTTTGTGAATTCAAAGTTGTTATTGTTTTTTTCCTGGCCAATGTTTGAAGGAGTAAATAATTTTGTCACCAGGCGTTATCATCCAAGTCAACAGTCTGTTCATACTTACTGCAAACAAACATGCTACCGCTGCACAGGAATTCGCTTTTGTGGTTCCCTTTTCCGTACCACCAAATTAGGGAAGGATAACACGGTTTTTTGTCACGCAGAACTGGTGTAATGTCGTGCTGAATTGTACATCTCCTGAGCAGCAGTTTATAGTACAGTTCGACTGAGCTATTGTGGAACTAAACTACACACAAGGACAACTATGATGACACCCATAAAGATTGCTGTAAACCAACTGGTCGCGTGGCAATTGGTTTTCCAGTAAACAGTCGCGTGTCGGTGCAATTTGTATTTGGCCAAAGCAGATAAGTAGTAAAATCCATGTTGTCACCGTTTTCCCAGTGAATTTGGTGTCAGAGATGGATGGAATCAATTTTACGGCGGTCAGACTGTGACGTCTTTGGCTATACCCCAGGCGAGACATTACGGATGATGAAATGCAGGGCAGGAGTCGTCATGACGTCATGCAGGTCTTGCAGTCGACTGCTAGAAGCTCCCTCATTTTCCGCTTGCGTGTATTTTGGACACGTCTGGAGATTGGCGGCCAACGTCATTTGGCCTGCAATTTTATGACAGTTTTTCATGTGAAAAACAAATCAATTTTCATATCAGTTTCATGCCTATCAGATGTTTTTGCACAGGTGATGAAAGGGACAGAGATTTGAATGTGCATTGTTTCCGAGGCGATCAGTGTGAACAAAAACAGCGTTTGCTTGCTTCATGATAAATTATTCACTGTTTGCACTGGAAACATACATCCCAAGTCCCTACGTCATGATGACAAGATGGTGAATGACCAGTTAGTTGTTTCCAGCCCAACACTGACGTGGGATGTCATGTCTGTGTGTTGTGTGCGCCCTGTGATCTCTTTTGTCAGAACAAGGAGAATTGAATTCAGTGCGTTGTGCCTGGTGTGCGGGAATGTGGTTGTCCTGTGTTTAGATCTTTGATCTAAAACAAAACACTTTCTGATCTTTCGGTGGGACAGAAATTTTGTCAAGTTCTGTACGAAAAGATATGTGATGAAGGAACACGTGATTGCATTAAAATCGTTAGGGAGAAGCAGGGAAAGGAATAGAAAGCGTAGGCTGCATGTTGCGTGATTTCTGAGCAATTTCCTTTTGAATCTGTCCTTGTTTTGGGCTTTGCCAATCAACTAAAAGCATCACTTGCTTTTCTTGCAGATGGGAAAGATTACTCGATCTCAGGATTACCCGACGGTCTGCAGTCCAACCACCTCATCATCTGGAGAGGGGCCAACCGGCCGAAACTCTTCTCGGTAAGATTGATTTTCTAACTCAAATGCACAACACCCAAAACCCAACTGCTGCTTGATCGAAGCGACAGGATTGTCCCAGCGCTGGGAAACAAAAAAAATCTGAATTTTAGATTTTCCAGGCACGAGAACCTCTTGAGAATTTCTGTTCAGATTGGAATGTGTGTGTAGCAATGTGGACATTGTACTTCATGGAATCGTCAATTCCGGATGGGCGCACTGTACAAAGTTGTGTGTAGATGTTGGAAACATTTTGGGCCAAAACAGTGACAGAACCTTTCTCACCTTCCGCCGGTGTTCTGCGATGCTGTAGCCTGGATGGGTTCCGTGTGTGTGTGTGTGTGCACTTGGATGTGACACTTCCCATGGGGGTGGGGTGGGTGGGGATTGGTGTTGGTCGGGAGGACATCGCACCAAGGCATTGCTTGTTGTCCCTTCTTGAGTGTGATTTCTGTGCGACAGAAGGTGACTAGAAATGGCATGGGAAACAGCCATGAAACTCCCATGTGTTTTGCTCAAAGTGGGAGGAGTAGATTTACGTGAAACTTCACCTGTCAGTATGAACATGGACTAAAACTGCAGGTTCATAGATATCGAGCGGAGGAAAACGAGCTGCTTTTATCTGCCTCTTGACATTTTATGGAATGACTTTCTAGTTTTGTGAAACAGTAAATTGAGGCATTTTCTCTCTTGACGATCCTTGCTGAAGTGTCCTGAACCACGCAAGTTGGCCTTGATCAGTCAGTAAAATTGAACAACTTGTGTGTTGCTCGCTAATTTCAGTTTACATGTCGAAATGGCCGACTTCTCAAGAAATGAAACTAAATTTGGCTGTCTCACGGTCTGTATCAAGTCATTTGCTGCCTGCAGTTTTGTCTATCTGGGGTCTTCTAACCGCACGAAGTTGCAAATGAAGAAGACAAGTCCTTTCAGTCATGATCATCAGACAAAATGTAGTGAAAAAAATGATTTTGGATTTGGAAGAAAATGAGGAAACTGCCTTGTGGTGTGCCAAGGATTTCTGTGCTCAAGAAAAGAACATGAAAGGATTTGAGACTTTCTCAGTGCATGTGTGTTTGGCACTCAGGAACGAAACGTAATGCAGGAAACTGTTTATTAGGGAGGTCGAGTCTCCTCCAAAAAATCAATGCTGTAGGCTAATCGTTGCAAGCCCTTTCATGTACATTACAAAGTCGCAGTACAATAAGATTCTTCGGCTTTTGAAGCTTCGGGTAGGCAGATACGTTGTCACCTGCGAGACTGCCAGCAGGGATCAGTTTTCTTCTTGGGTTTTATTGGAAGGCCAAGCCACATCTTGTGTTCGTATTGTGTAAGGTCCCCCTCCAGAGAAAAAAAGAATCTTGCACAAATGCACTGAAGGTAGAGTCCATGAATTCGTCCTTTTTTCTCTCTCATGCTCTCGACGTTGCAAACATCATCAAGGGAATGTGCAGGACGTAAACGGTACAAAGAAGTGTTGAAGGAAAGAGAGATTCTGAGTGCCACACAAACGTCCAGGAAAGGAAAAGTGTCACGTGCACTGGAAGTCCAGCTTTGAATATGGAGCTGCCAGCTGCGAATGTTGATTTGAGCCATGAATGCTTGTGGCCCTCCCGCACCAGCTGCAGTCAGGAGCTGAATGTTGTTCCCCGTGAAGACATAAATTGTCAAACGTCTTTGTTCACTCTGCCCTGCAACGGGCGGCCAAGTGGGGTGGGGGATAGGAAGAGGTGTAAAATAGCAGATTCATGAGATTCCTGGCTTCAAGGCTCCCTGCTAGTTGGGTGTGTCTGTTCCTGACCAATCTCTGGGTTGCGCAGTTGACGACAACGTAGTCAAGTCAACGGAGAAGTGGAAACCACAGATGACAGCACGTGAGTCTCCCTATCATTCTACAGGGAACCCAAAGAACTGGGATGCCTGGTGGATATTTTATGAAAATCAAGTGATATGAAAACAATGTTGATTTCGGTAACAGATGGTTGGGACAGATGCTAATCATGTGACATGATAAGAGGAGTTGAAGCAGGTGAACGCACAGCTTTCGGTGCGAATGATGAAGTGTCCAATAGCGAGACAGGACAGAACTTTTTTTTTGGTCCCCTGGCACTTTGGCACTGGTCTCGACAAGTATGTGCATTTCCGACCATAACTTTGCTCACTGAGCCACAGAAAAGCACTGCTAAATTGTGAATGAGTGCTCAAAATAACTGCTGTCATTTAACTCATGGCCTAAAATATTAGCTGCTTTTACTTAAAGAAGAATGCTTTACAAGTATGGATTGCTCTGAAGATGAAATGGCATTTGAGTGATGTAAAGCTGCCAAAATAGGGGAAGGTGTTTTGCAGTGGGAGCTGTGCAGTGCTTTGTTGCAAAGAATGGGTAAAAGCTGTTACTTCTGAATTGTTGTCAAAAGTGAAAATTGCTCTGACTGCAGGTGATGATGATCACCACTGCTGCCGCCTCAGAAGGAACGTGTTTTTCTGTAAACAAGGCGGTGGTCGTGCGAAAGCTGCTCGAGCTGTTATTGTTGCTGGCTGGCTTTGTGTGAATCAATAAGTAATTCTCCCACATGTATATCAGCTGAGTGGGGAGGAGAGCTGCTTTTGCCTTGGTGCGTCTGAAGCTGGGCTCCTCCTGTGTTTGTTGGACGATCAGCTGCTTTAGTCGGAAGAACCGGTTGGACATTGGCACGGCGTCACGGCGTCTTTTTCCTGGGAAACAGCGACGAATCTCAAGCAGGCTGACACAGCCATTCGGAACGGAGTCATCAAGTGAAAGTTGAGACGAAGTCAGGAAATTACCATAACTGTACAGGATATTACAGGGTCAAGGATTGTGGGCCAGTTGGATCCAGGATCAGGATATTGGCTTCAAAGGAACATTGCAGGACTTTTGTTTACAACATTGCACACTGTTGTGCAAAAACCAACGGGTAACATAACAGCTCTCACAAAGCACTGTTCTTTTCCACTTTCCATTAATTATTGCGCATATTTTTCACATAGAAGCTTGGCAAAGTTTTTGACAGTGGCCAATAAGTGCAGCCAGTTTGGTCTGGATTTGCTGTGGTGATGACCTTGGCAGGATCATGTTCAGAGGCATTGTTAGCTCAGCATGCAAGCGTTCTGTGCCAGTTTATAACCTCTTGTCAGACCTGAGACTTACTGCTATTGATGACAGGGATATTTTTAGCAAGGCTGCATGCTGAGAAAACGGTGTCAGTTTTGCGGTTAACCGCACTCGCTGCATGGAGTAAAAACGTGCAACAGGATTCAGTTGTTTTTGCTCCTCACATGGTGGATTTAAGTACCTTTGTAAGCCGTGGATATTGTCATGTGCCCGATGGTATTGATCAATTTGGAAGCAGCGGGTGGGTGCTGGTGGTGTCCATCGTCGTTATGTTGATGAACTGTTTTCTAAGTTGCTTTCGCACACGTTTCCCGCGATTCGGCACTGTGTTTTGAAACAAAAAAGTTGCAGATCTATTTGGTCGTGATGATGCAAGTACAGCAGAGTATTCAGCTTGCTTTCCAAGGTTTCAAGGACAAATCAACTGTAAATCATCTGACCGTGATGACACAATCACAATGGACGAAGACAAAAGAATTTTTTCCAGCTCATTTTGTCAGAGCTGGCACCACGCCATGCTCTTAGAAACTGTGCCAAGTCGCTCCCAGGCAAAGATATCCGTCATAAATCGATGTCCCCATTCATCATCAGCTGCTGTGTTTTCGTACAAATAGCTCCTGGCTGCAGCTTCATCATCAAGAAAATTTAAAGTCTTCTCGTTTGTCTTCACAGTTGCGATAAGTTTTTTCAGGTGACATCAGTGAGATGACGTTTCTTCTTGCTTGGTTAGGTATCAAAACGGCTCCACTGGTGTGTGCGTAAAGTTGTTCAAAAGAGATGTGAGAACAGCTACGTCTTTGATGTAGCGAGATCTTTGACGAGGCGCTTGTTGGGAAATAATGATGTGAAAATAAGGAGTTAATGTGACGTCTGCAAGACTTGTTGCAAAATGACTGAGAAAGTCTCTGCCGCACAAATCAGTCCACGAGACCTTTGACACACGTTTCGTTTGAGACTGCAGTCATTCACCTGTACTCTGGTCCCAAATGGCTGCTTAGTGACTTCTAATGATCTGTGGTAGCTTTACGTGTCTGGTGCTCATTCTGAGCTCAGAACACAGGCCTTGGCTTGATGCACATTGTGGACCACCTTTGGGCACGGGCAAGACAAAGAGTCAAAGAGACGGTGAACACCTTTTGAATACCAAGTGCAGTCGGAAGATTGCAACGTTCTGTTTCGGTCCACTTTTTGACTCTCAAAGGTACCGTACAAGTCTGTCTGATGCCATCTTTGTGCGCAACTTGCACAAAGACACGGTTACCATGACAGTTTGTCAGGTCGTTAGAAGACAATCCTCCGAATACAGCTGCACGTGTGTTCATTCTAGACAGTTTGCGTTGTGAATTTCAGGCTTGCCGGGTATTCTCAATACAGCTGCTTGACTTGCGTTGACAACACACAGACGACACTTCTCTTCAAATGAGCTGCCTGTTAGTTACTCCAAAGAAAGCTGCAGTGCAATCCAAGTCAGTCATGGCAACAAGTTTTGCTCAGCAACTAAAATCCAGGCGACATGTATTAATGAAGGGAGGAGATTTCCTTCCAGCTGATACATGGTCTAGCTTTCCTTCCTTGCAAGTAATCCCAGGGCATTTGTATCAATCAATTTCCTGCGCCGTGAAGTTTCTGTTCGTGCTGCCGAAGTGATTTACCGAAAGAGGATTTGAGTCTGAAAATCCTTCCAAGGAGGAAATAACTATGCACACAGCTTAAACGTTTGCGGAACAGCAGGAACTTTTACGGCGTGGGCTCAAAATTTATTGTCACCTGCAAAAACTTTTGTTCCTGGTCCATTCTTGACCTCATGTTCGTTAGAATTGGAGAACTGGTTTGACCTGGTTTGACAAGGCATGTTTTTATCTTCTGATTCTGGCTGACAAGAAGTCAACATCTCTTCAGTGGTGCCAGCGATGGAGAAGGAGATAGATGTGCTTTCAAGAAACGCCACACTCGGGTGTGGATGCATTTGAAAGTAATCACAAGGCGTTCCTTCGTGACGCCCTGCCAACCGCAGAGGAAAGACACAGGCAAAGAAACGCCATCAGGGAAATAATGCAGCTTCTGAGTGAAGAGTTTTCAAACGAATTGCAGCAAGAAAGAAGTAGCTGCCATTGCTTTTGCTGTTCTTTCCTTTATCTTTAGTTACTTTGCTGTAACTGCCTGGGACTTGGATGCTACTAATTGAAAAGCCAGGTTTAAACCCGAGGTCCCGATAGGTCGGGTGTTGATCACTTGAGTTTCGTTTCATTTACGAATTATGATGTATATAACTGGTACAAGGAACTAAATTATCAAAAAAGAAATCTTCTCAAGGCTTTGCTGAGAGAAGAATTCTTTTTTGCTACTTCAGAGTTCCTTGTACCAGTTATGTATTTTAGCCTACAGTTCTTAAAAATAATTGACAGGGTTATTTTGACACTTGTGTTGTTCTAAACACTCCCAAAAAATCCAAGACCCACTGCATGAATATGCAATTAATTCGGGAGGTTAATTAGTGCATTTCTGCCAACAGCTCGCTGTTTGCTTGCTGTTGTTTTTCTTTAGTCCAAGTAAGATCATGGACAAGGAAAAACGAAACAGATTGTATGGAGATCCTGACAAAGTGATCCAGTATATGGATTACAGTGACAATCCACCTAAGGATAACTCCTATGTTCTGGATTTAGTGCCTGGTGTTTTGCAGCCTTTGGAAGTTGATGAGATCATGGAAGAAGATCCAATTGCTGACAAACTTCTTTCCAATCTGGATATTGAATTGATAGTGAAAAATGCTGAACAACAATATGAAAAACAAATGAAAAGATTTCTGGAACCAAGCAAAAGCGAGTCTTTGACTGAAATCACCAAGAAACAATATGCT
>JAAUYG010118550.1_pt1 | contig 15662 bp, 16 predicted proteins | sample 7278091 | NCBI WGS metagenome assembly JAAUYG01 (sample SAMN14350201, study PRJNA611818) | marine sediment metagenome | isolation source: surface marine sediment (0.6m) | place: French Polynesia: Moorea | collected 2018-08 | reverse complement strand
GTAAACCGACGGAAAGTGTCTGCTCGGGTGTGAAAAAAGCCAGTGCTAAATTGGCAACCTGAGAAAACTGCCACAAACTTGGATTTACTCTGTGTCAAGTGATAAAAGTGGGAATTTGCTGAAGATTTCATGTTGTGACGTCCGACGCTTGGGCGTTTTCGTTGAACCAATGACTTTCGGGTGCAAACATGGAACGGCAAAAAAAAAAACAAAAAAAACAAAAAAAACGAACAAACTTGGAACTCAGGATTTTCACAGTTTAGTCAGTTTTTCTTCAGTTTTGTTCCAAGCACCAGAAAACAGAACAGCGACGAAAAGAGATTCAGAAGGTTTTTTGCAGAAACCGCAAGAAAACATGGCTGACATGCTATTTTTGCTGGTAGATAAGTGTTCATGTAGTGTTCCTCGAATTTCCTGGAGCCTGGCCATAAATATCTTTTTCCACGCGCATGTTGCTGTGCACAGATACTCACCGGCTATCCCAGCATTCTCTGCGGCTGCCTCTGAGTCTGATCACGTGACCGGACCCATCTATTTTGGATCCTAATTGTAGGGGTGCCGTGTTACACTCTAGTGATTTGTAAAAAGTACGTGCCACGATATTTATTTCTTTTCAGTCATGTTCTGATTCCCCTGTGTCAGGTGTTGACAGGGTGCTGCCCAGTCCACGCTATTTCACTCTGTATCCGGTGAGGTGTCTGTGGTTCAATCTTTGGGGTGAAGTTGGTCGCCCCTCTGTGATGTGATCACACTCAGTGTCCATATTTGGCAACCTGCTGATCTTCACCGCTTTTCTTGTTTGTTGGTTTTTGTTCTTTAAGATACGCTTTGATCACACAGAATCACGGAAAGAAGAAACCTTACAAAATGTCAGGTCCTTATTGATAAATTTATTAATTCAACTCGTTGTGTTTGGAGGAAACATCTGGCGGCTCGATCTTGATCACCACTTCAGTGCGTGTTTCTTGTGTCTGCTGAAACGAATCAGTTACGCTGAACATGCCAGCCCAAAGAACAGAACGAAAATTGGGGGGAAACAAGAAATAAACATGACAAAAGCGCTAACCCAAAATTTTATTTCAATAATTCATTGTCAAAAACATTCCACCATGAAAAAGGACCACTGAGAGATACAGATGGTCAGAAGAGTCAGAATGGTAGTTTTTCCCCTTGAGATTACGAGTGAGAATACTTACTGCCAAGAAATTACACGTGTGGGTACGAAACTCGCAAGTGGATATGTGTTTAGACAGAAAGTGAAACCTTGGTGGAAAAGATAACACCTTCCTGTAGGCAGACAGTTGCACGTGGGGATCAGAAATTCGCCAGCACGCAACTCAGGAGAAAAAGAAAAACCCAAGCAACACTCATGCGATTCTTTTGATTCGACAAAGAGAAAAAAAAGGTCACAGACAGAAAAATGTGAAAAAGAAAGAAATCAGAAATTTCATGTGGAGATCGAAACCTGTTGACGCTTGCAATGCTTAGCGGTTTTTGCACTGGCAGGATCGGTCTGCATTGGCGGACTTCTCCACCATATTGTGTGGGAGGAAATTCGGGCGATGCTTGTGCTTCCTTCTTGAATGAGGTACCGGTAGATTCCTTGTGCCCTTTTCTTGGCAAGGATTAAAAAGAGTGAAGGGGAGTGACACAAATGTCAAATATGATTTCGTATCCCAAAGCAAAGAAAAGAAGTGTGTGTAAACGTTGGGGGAGGGGGTTGTCGGAAGGATGATTCGAGTTAGAATGGGTTTCTTATTTTTGAAACAGATTAATGTGGAAAAAAATGTTCAAGGGAGCAGATTGCTGTAAAGTTGAAGTTCGTCAGATTACATCGGCTCACACAGGTTAGAAGCACCAGGTATCATCACGTCAGCCTGAAATAGCTCCTCTTGGCTTTGCCCATGGATTTCTGACATTCAAGTTTTTTGCTATCAGACGATGGGAAGATATATTTGCGCCCTTTCAACTTTTTGCAATTGAGCTGCAGGCTCATTCATAGAGAAGAAAATAGACCACAAAAAATATCACGGATGAAATTCATTTGGTGAATGAAGAGAAAACTTCAGGAGTAACTGCATGGTGGGATAAAGGACATCTCACGTGTGCTGACATTCATGTCAGCACCATGTAATGCAGGACGTACGTATCCATTAGGCAATGTGATACACACTGGACAAAAAATAATTGGCAAATATTCAATGGTAAATGTGGGTTATTGTGCTAATTGTTCACGTTTGCCATTATGTATTTTTAATCTGTGAGCACCTAGCTGAAGGCTGGAAAAGTATTGACCTGGACTGTTGATAATTACCCCTGTAGTGTTCTAAAATACAAGCCAACCAGCTGTTTGTCTGATCGTCTGGATCAGTCCAGCTTCACGGCTGCCTGATCTACTCTGCACACCTTCAGTCTCGCCACAGTAATAGGGTTGCAAAAATAAGTTAGGCAAGTATCTCTCTCTTCTTTACCTGTTGGTTGAACCTGCTCTTTAGGTTACATCAGATACATGCATGTCAGAATGAAATGCCTTTGCGAGTCTCTGTTCCAAGACCCACCCAAACCTGTCTGCCCAACCGCACACCAAACTTTGTCCTCAACCACTTTTGCTGACTTGAGTGCACGAACATTGTTCTGTCATGAGCAACTGAAAACGTGGAGAGTCAATGATAGAAATCCACTGCAAAAACAATCTTCTTATCGTCTGATGGCAAAGCCATTGATTGGACAGATAGGGGTGTTTGCTGTTCGCGATTGAACAGCTTTGGTCAAAGGATGGAAGTGTTTTTTCCGTTTTGTTTTACATTGCTATTTTGGTTTTGTTCTTCTGTTTCCAGAAGGTGTCAGGGTGGGAGATGGGGTGTGTGCCAAAAACATGCGAATGCTCAGAATAAGAAGGAATCATGAGGTCACTCCCAATGCAGCTACCATTCGCGGTGCATTGCACAAAACATTGCGTCATCGTGTTCTTGTCTAACAGTTTGTCTTGTTCTTTTCCAGATCCACCATGGGAGAGGTGAGTAAAAATTTAAGCATTTTAATCACTAATTACAGCAACATAAGTCAAAACGTACAATTGCTGGAGCAATACTTTGGCCCAAAGTAGTTTAAGGCATGACTTACGCTTTGTCGAATTGCGCAGAATATCAACTGCAAAGAATGTTAACGACACAGAATCAATTTAATCATGAAATTGGACGTTGTAAATTTCAATTTTGTAAATATTGCCTGGCAAAATGTTCTGCATAGATGTTCAGTAGAAGCTTACATTGTGTGTTTAACTGACGCGATAGTTCTTTGCTTCTTCTAATGCATAACTATCAAGGCCCGTATGACTTGCATTTGTGTCTGAAAACTGTTCAGGTCACCAAAGAGAACTTTGGTTCAAAACTATGATTTAAAAGAATTTTAAATTCACCAGTGAATGGCAAACAAAACTTGTGTCTTGAGCAATTTTTGGAGCATCCTGGGGAAAGTTAATCAGATCTTTTTCTCTTGCAGAATCATTTGAAGTGGCTTTATTGTTATTTTTGCATGAAAATTTTATATGATGTAAGACACAGCGCTGCACATTTATCCTCATTTATGGAACAAAACAGACCTTTTGATGGGTCAATGAGCGGGAACACTTCTAGGCATCACATGGCCATATATCTTCTGCAGTGAAAGTAGGTCATCTGTCGACATCCATCCTTGGTTGTTGTTTTCCGCAGAAGGATCGTTGTTGTGAGGCATCTCAGGCCCATTTGGTGGTTCTGTGTCGCAACGTGTCACGAAGGTTGTTTGACAGGTTCGGAAAATTGGTTTTCCGACGTTTTTGAAGGAGGAGAAAAACGTTTGTGGACACCTGTTTGAATCCCGTTTCATGGTGTGTTGAGACAGAAGTCAGTTTCATTTCTTGTTAACTCGGATCTCAATCTTGAAATCTTCTTGCAAAAGGTAGGCCTAATTTACGTCAGACATGCAACGAAACAGGACAGAATGTGGGGAGCAGGCTTTCTTTTGGCAAATATTTGTCACGGTTGTAAACCAATTGCTCGTGGAACTTTGCAAGGCAAGGTTTCGTCGTCACTTAAGGGACAGGTCTGAAAAAACCCTGCGCATTTCACGGAAAACAGAGAACAAAGACATCCTCAAAGTAGAACGGACAGGACTTCTTTTCCTTTTGAACACTGAAGTTGGGAATCATGGTGAGTTCTTAATTCATGGCTTTAGAATGTTTAGGTCTGTGATATTGGCCGGAACAGGTCAAAGCTTGATGTTTTCAACAACATCCTGGTTGTGATCGGTCGACTTTCCTCTGTTTATCTCAGGAAGGTAGCAGGATTGTGTCATGGAAATGAAAACATTCGTTCACGTCGCGTAGTATTCGTTGTAAGCAAGCCTGTGTGCCACCATACTTCTGAAGACATTTAGCAGAGTACCCCAACAGTGCTCAAACTCGCTTTGCATCCAAGCACAGGGCTTGGCAAGAACCCACACGCTATCTTAGCCAAATAGTTGTGATATTTTGGGCCAAAGGAAGGCAATGTTTGTACAGTACCGGAAAGATACATGTAGCCATGGTAAAGAGGAAGACGATGATTCCATCCACCAAATCCAAGCGTTTTGAGTCAGTCCTGGGCAACCTCGCAGTTGACCTGTTTTGTTGTCGTAAATTACGGAATTTTGGCTCAGATATCAAATGAGGGATTTTGGCCGTCTCTTCTGAGGAGTGCAGTTGTAACGAGCCAATTCTAACTTGATGTGTCAGGTCAGGTTGCATGCTTGGTGTGTTGGGTTTCAGTCGAGTGCGCGGGTGCGTAGTCGCGCGGACCGGGACGCAGCGAGAAATACGGCCACCGCCCCTTCCGCCAGAGACGCGCCGCGTAAAATCAAGAAGCCGGAAAAGCGCTCCGCCAGCAATGTGTTCAATATGTTCTCCCAGTCACAAATACAAGAATTCAAAGAGGTATGCATGCCTACCACGCAGTTCTAATCTCGCTTCTCTGTTCTCTTGCAGATTTCTGCTCTCGGATGTTTTGGCTCTTCCCTCTCTCTCTCTCTCTGCCTTTTCCTTTTTCCCTTGCGCTGTCTCTCTTTTTCTGCTAAGTGCCCCAAAACAGTGATCGTAGAGATGAGCGCTCTGTCTCTATTTTCCTGGGAGATGCCCTCAAGTGCATGTGCGTCATGGAAAGGCATCTGTTGAAGCGCATGTCCATTCAGGACTCTGGCGGCAGCGAAGGTGCGTGCGTCGGGACGATTCCTGTGAGAAGTTTGCATGTGTGTGTAGTCCAGCGCATCACATCATACGTGCACATGCGCGCGGTTAGGCAGCGCAGACGACCCAGGCGGAATGCCTGTCGGTGATAAAAAAACACTTCTTGCATGATGCGTAATGATTGACAGAAAAAAGAAAAGAAGGAGAAAAAGAAGAAGAAGGAAGCCGAGACCAGCGAGGCTGAAGAGGCAGGAGGAGATGCTGGTGGTGAAGAATCAAGCGGAGGTGGTGGTGGTGCCAAGAAGCCTGTAGGAAATGTGTTCGCTCTCTTCAAGCAGGCTCAGATCCAAGAGTTCAAAGAGGTCTGATCACTTAGCCAAGCCTGCCTGCCTTGCCTGCGCCTAACATTGTTCGTCTCTTTATTATGTACACTCCTACTTCTGCATTTACCACTATGGTGTTTGGATCTTCCCGCCTCCTGGGCTTGGGGACCTTAGTACTGAACAGATTGGTCTGTTTGTTCTTGCACTGAGAAAAAGTGTTATTCTCTAGAAGTGCAGACATTACCGTAACCTGGGTCAGATTACCGTGATGTCTGATGTTCATCTCGACTCAGAAAATGGCACTATCTTCCACTGGTACCGCCATTAGCGAAGACAGTTCCGTTGCACCAGTGTTCTGAATCATTGGTTCGTCCGCCATGTTTTTTTTTCTTTGGCTACTCAGACCTTGTCATCATTTCATTCATCTGTTCACAGTACCACTTCATAAAATTAACAACCTTGTCCTCTCCTTTCCTGATGGATACATCAGCCCTGGTTTTGATGACCCAGTGGAGCGCAGAGACTCCTGGCCTGTGTAACCGTGTGGTTGGTTGGTTGGTTCAAGAATTTCCAAGCTTCACAGTGTGGTGATGAACCTTACTACTCAGTAGGCTCGCTGTCTTGCTCTGCCAGCTAGAGCTGCTGCTACCGGCTGTGGCAACCTGTTTTTTCTTTCTACTGATTTATTTATTGACCTCAATTAATACAAGATGCTTTACTGACCTTTGTTTTTCAATAGGTGGCTTCTGTCTCTGTGGTCTTCTGTACAACCACCCTCTTCCTTTCACCTGTGCTGCCTTCCTCTCATTAATGTGTCTCTTGCTAAAAATGTTACATGGAATTTGACTAATGCTAGGAAAAGAAGGAAAAGAAGAGCAAGAAAAAGAAGGACAAGACAGAAGAATCCGAAAAATCCGCTGCTGAAAACGGGGGTGTGAGTGAAAAGGAGAGTGGCAAAGCTGCTGCTGCGGCCGAGAGCAGCGGGGGTGGCGAAGAGCCCAAGCGGGCCAAGAGAGCCACCTCCAACGTATTTGCTCTGTTCAACCAAAGCCAAATCCAGGAATTCAAAGAGGTCTGAATGTGTTTTCCAGTCTGCTACATGTCGGCCATTTGCTTGCTCGATATGGAGACATGGCAAGACGTTCGTTTTCAGCATGTAGCGTTCTTGCGAAATAGTTCCATTGTGCAGATTTCAGCCTGAATTTACCAGACTTGAGACTTTTAGAATAGTGTGATGCAAAAATGTACGGATGGCTCGAAGTCTGGAAAACAACACGAAAAGGGAACACTGGTATGAAAAGCTCGTGAAAATCCGGGTCCACAACACTTTTCGAAGTTCTTCACAGAAAGGGAGACGCAGAAACATTGTTCTTATTTGTTTCATTCATTCCCGAAACCATTTTGCCCACACCCAGGTGGTTCAACCCCAACACCTCCCACCAAAATAATCATTTGTTCTACCTGTCAGACCCAGTGTGAAAATATGCGTACCACAACCAGAATAACTGTCACATCAGTTGACATTTTTTCTGAGCAAAGAAACACAGAAGTTCTCTTTACCTTGCCCGTGCTAAAGTTTCCATCCATTGCAGCCATCGCCGTAAGTGTTCGAACCGTTCTTATGGGTGATTCAAGTCACGCTTGTTTCCGTAGAGTGCTCCTGTGCATGGATTTGGTTTGTTGTTTTTGCCTGCCAAAGGTGCCTTGGGTTGCAGAAGCATTCAAAAATCGGGTTTATTCTGCTCCTTTTCACAAGGCACCTTTGCAGTTGGCGTTGCCTGCTGACTGCTGGTTCCATGACTTTGCAATGTGTTCGTCTTAACTAACCTGCATGTGCATGCTGCTTGCAGTGTTTCACATTGATGGATCAAAATCGAGATGGCATCATCGATAAAGAGGATCTGAAAGATATGTTTGCACAGATTGGTAAGATGCATTTTTTTCTCACTCAAAATGCAAAAACAAAAAGCCAGTGGAAAACGAACACACACGTGTGAAAGAGCATGCCGTTTCAGAGCAGCGCACTGAACTCCAAATATGTGACGCATAGAAAAAACTAACAGTTTTTTTGTGTCCAGTGAAGATTTTTTTTTTGTTCTGTTTTTTTTTCTTTTATTGTTACAAACTTTGCTGCTTTGTTCAGCAACAATTTGCAGCTTTTAGTTTCTTCTGGTCTTTTGCACATCTGTACACTTCCCTCTCGTTGTCCTTTGTCACTTTTTGTGTTTTGCTTTGTGATTTAGAATTGTCCAAATGTCAACTTATTTGAAAATATCTGTTGTTTTATTGTTTATCACAGTGAACCGATTGTCGTAAATTGATAAAGCGATTTACTGACGCTGCTGGTCTCTCAAGTTTTCATTTGCTTTGAGTAAAAACAGAATCTAACTTCATTTGAGCAATTTTTGCGTGCAGAATTTACAACGCTTGTCTCAAAGCTGTCCGTCTATGGGTGCTGAGTGCACAGACTTGTTTAACAAACTCTTTCTCAAACAGGCTTTCACAATGATCGACCAGGATCGTGATGGTCTCATTGGCGAGAACGACTTGGCGGCCATCTACCAACAAATTGGTGAGTCCTGCTCCCAAGGTCAAATCTGTGTTTGACCTTGACTTATGTGTGATCCCCACCCAAGATCCACCATGTTTCTTCACCCTGTTAATCGAAGCTTTGATTTCAGGAACTCGCTGAAGGATAATTGTCCAAAAAATTGCAACCACATGTTGAATCTCCCTAACTGCTCACCAGCTCGATTAACACAAAGCTTAATTTTATTTGAAACAGTTCTTAGGTTTCATTTCGAAGTTTTTTCTCGTTTAGATGGTCCTTGGAAAGGAAACAGCGAAACTTTGCCAGAGTCCAACAGTACTCGGTGTCGCTGGCAAAAAAATTTCAGAAAATTTTCTGCTTTTCAAGGATCATCTATTTGTTTGCTTTATTATCGAATTGCTGAGGTAGTTTTCTTTGTCATTTGTACAAGTAAACAACAGGAAAAGTTGTCAAGGTCGCTTTTCTTTGTGCTTATTTTTTTCAAAATTTTTCAACATCTTACCAATCGTAGAATTAAGCAGGTAACAGTTCTGCGTTTGCAACAAGACAAATCAAGTGTTGTCAAAAACACTTTGTGTCTTCACGGTCTATGTTTACCCATGAAAGGAATTTTCAGGGTGGATCAAGAAATAACACGGCAAGTTTTGTTAGGTTTGAATCCGGACCCCAAGCAGCTGAAAGAAATGCTGAAAGAAGCTCCCGGACAGCTTAACTTCACTCACTTCCTTACACTCTTTGGAGAAAAGATGCACGGTAAGGAGCTGGAGTGTCACATCACGGACATCGCCTCTGTATCCTGTGTTTGACCTACTTTTGTAGACATAGTTGCCTGCTGCAGTGCAAGATACAGCCAACCCTGCAGATGTGTTTTGGAATGTATTAACCTCTCTTTTCCTTTCTAGTTTGACCTCTTTCAGCTTTCCCCAGTTCATTCAGGTGACAGCCTGTGGTGAGTGCAGCTTCAGTCGCCATGTTTTAATTTTCTTCAAGGTCGGGACATTTCTCTGCGTGCAGTTGTATGATAGATACACCCTGTGTGCGTGTTACCCTGTGTTCTAACCCTTTAAGTTCCACCTTAACAGGCAGGGAAGCCGACTCTAAACAGCTCCAAGAAATGATCAAGGAGTCTCCTGGTCAACTCAATTTCACACACTTTCTTACCCTGTTTGGTGAAAAGATGCATGGTAAGAACCCCGTTGCTTGGACCCTGTTTTTTACCATTGTAGAGTGCCAATTAGTTTGATGAATCTTGTTCTGTACGTGATTCATTTGAAGCTGATGGAGTGGACACAGGATGTTCTGGCAAAGCACCTGATTTCGTATCCAGCACAACCTTGGCATGTTGCACTTTACTGAACATCAAGCAGCTTCAGGTTGATGTTCATCCCTGCTTGTGTGCATTTTCCCTCTGTTTGCATGTGTTTGAGTTTTGTGTGCTTACAGGACCTGACCCCGACCCAAATATGCTTGATGACATGTTAAATGAAGCCCCTGGACCTCTCAACTTCACCACTTTTCTCGGTTTATTTGGTGAGAAAACGAGAGGTCAGTTGAGCAGCAGATATACACACTCATTGCACCATGTTGGCAATGCTGACACTTCTTCTCAATGTTTTCCGTTCGTTTTGAATCCATGTTAACACATGCACGGCAGGAGAAGTAAAACAGAAAAAGAACAAATTCAATTGGTACAATTTTAATAAACTGCAATGCTGATTTGACGAATGGTCGCATTGAAGCTGATGTTGTTGCAATTTAAGCCTGTCTGCGCTTTCAGGGACTGACCCAGAGGCGACATTAAGAGACTCGTTCAAAATGTTCGACCCTGAGGGAACTGGCAAACTTGCCGAGGAATAGTAAGTTGATCTGAATGAATTACAACGTCGCGCTTTTTGTGTCGAGCCATTCTGGGTTTTTTTTCCTGGGAGGATTTTGCAGATAACCATGTCCTTCTTTGAGTTTTCGGGATCAGTAGAAAAGCAAATGATTTCACGATTCCTGTTCCCGTATCCAGAATAAAATCTGGACACGTCCTGATTCCTTTCCTGTGTGTTCCTGTGCGCCATTCAGTCGTTCATCTGGAGGAATCATTTGTTGCAAAAACAATTGTTGTTCTCGTTGCCATGAAAATTGCTGTTGCCCCCCACATTGTGATCCCTTGAGAAGACATCATTTGCCGTTTTGCCTGCACAAGACTTATGATTTCTTTTTGTTATTTTTTTTCCAACAGTGTAAAAGACCTATTAATGAATGTCGGTGACCAGTTCTCAAAAGACGAGGTATGTTCTTTTAATGCCTTTTTCTGTTCAACCTCAGCTCTGTTTCACGATTGGTGCACAATGTAGGTGGTTCGTGAACGTAGCTCTTTTTGAACGTCGCTCAATTGTTGTTGCAACAAGTGTCAAGCGTCAAGCAACTGTTCTGTTGTTTCAGATCAAGCAAACTTGGAAGGAGGCTCCAATCGAGGGTGGCCAGCTAGATTACATGAAGTTTGTACAAATCATCAAACGTGGTAAAGAAGAAGAGTAGTGCTGATGTCAGAATAACGAAATGACGTCATGAGTAGCAGAACACCATGCCCACCATGCTTTCTCGTCATGAACATTAACTCACACCATTATTAACCCCTTTTGTCATTATCTACTGTACTACACACTTTATGCGCCGACTCCACAAGAACTTCACTACACTTACTGCGTCATCAAGCTCGTGTTAGAACCATCTTCATGCAGAATGAAAAGAACCACCATCGGACAAGTGACTACCGTGTAGGCGCAGACGCACAAACTGACGTCATATGACGCAGTGCGCGGTGAGCAACGTCCACGCAGATCAAGATAGCTTTAATTGAAAGAACAAACAATTCCACCTCAGTTTTCTTGCAACACACATGACGAATAAGCAGAGCAGGGATTTTGAACTGTGAACTATTGTGATGATGAACGCCTTCGGCAGGGAAATTCTTAGTGAACCCTGTTCTAGGAAAGTAAAAGGGGATACAGATCCAAAGGTGCAAGTCAGCCACCCCTCTCGCAATACTCCACAGAATCTGTAAAGTTCGCAGGTGAAATATGTCAAGACGGGAGCTGGAGTTTTCCAGATGAGGGGTAAAATGACACGGGGTGGCAGATTTACAACGGTCTAAATAAGAGTAACAAGGCAATTTAGTTGCCCATCATTTCATTGTTTTTTTTTTATTTCTCTCTTCATGCCTTTTTCATGTCTTTCATTGTGTGAACGTTACCCGTCACGAAAACATGCTTCATGCTACCTTAGTCAAGGAGTCTAGAGCATTCCATGACCACTCAGATTGTTCTCCACGTTACTGGGCCATTTTGTTTCGACCACGTGGACGGCATAACTTGGAAACGAGGCCCGCGCAGCTGCTCATTTCTTACCATCTCTATACACACATGTACCATCCAATGTCTGATAAAATGTCTGGTCGAGAGTAAATAGTTATGCTGAGTGAGTGGCCCCTCTTCAATCTGTTGGCAGGGTAGCACGTAGCATCCTCAGTCGTTTCCCATAGCAGCACCTTATATAGATAGTCTGTCTGCTCGAGTGTAGACTCAGCAGTTCGAGCAGCAGTACAGGCCGGATAGACCCCGTGCATCTTGTACATGTACCAACGATGATCCGAGATCGAACTGGATTAGCCACCCGGTTTCCTTTCCTCCTATTTCAGACGGGCGCAGGTAGATAAATAGGAGCTGCAGCTGCACGATAAAACCAAGGCAGCTTTTTCCGACTCTTCTTAATTCTCACACGGAGCCCAGTTTGTGTGTACTTGTCAGAAATCTATCAATACATCTGGGATAGCAAACAACAATGATAAGGGCAAGTGTGCCAGTTAATAACGGAGTGGCTATTTCTTCAGAATGTGTATTCGGAGAACAGAGCTACCAGGTGGTGTAGCTTTGCATGTTGTAACGCAGATCACACGGTAGTTTAATTGTTATTGAACAAAAGGACCATGCAGGAAAACCTTGCACACCGGGGAAGGCTGAATTCACCACTTGTGTTCTTTGCCGAAAAGACCTGACACGGACATCGTCGCATTCATCACTCATATTTCACAACTGAACCTCTCCTGTGTGTACACACACCAAGTAGCACACCCTTCTTGATTGTAACAACTGACCACTTCTGTCGGAAAAAGGAAACTGAAACGTTTTAGTTTGCAAGAACATTTGTTTTGAAAGGAAGTGAGCTGTAAAGCATCGTAAAAAAGACCAAGTACATATATTTTTTTTTGTTTACATGAGTTGTCCTCATTGTGTTGTCTTTGTGCCGTTTTTGTAGTTCTGTCCGGTCTTGTGAACACACGATGAGATAATCATTTAATTACTGTGAGAAATATGTGTTGTGACTGAATGATAAAACGCTCCATTGATTCTTGATTGATTGCGTTCATGTTTTCTTGTGTATTTCGTGTTGTGATTGATTGGATTACTTTGTGACGTTGATACAGTGTGCGCGTGGCACTGTGACGTCGAGCTATGACGTCACAGTCTCACCGGTAGAACAAGTACTTGCGCTACTAGGGGTTGCTCCCTCAACTGACATCTGGGGGTGCTTCCCGGTCTCCTTGCTGGGGAGGTGAAATTCCGGGATGTTTTCTTTCTTTTTATACAGAAATAAAATCCTGTCTGTGCACAGAACAATTCTTGGCGTTTGTGTTGATACGCCTTTTTGTCAAAGAGAATGAAGGCAACGGGATAGGAAGTTCGACTTGCAATGCCAACTTCACTTCCGCCAACATCAGGCGCACCCAGTGACCTACCAAAACAATCGTTCAATTCTCTCTCCTCTCTCGAAACTCAAAGAGTTGTTCAGAAATTCGTTGCCACCAAAACGACAAAAAACTTCAATTGATGTTTTCACTTTATTTCAAAAAATTCCCATCCCCCCACAAAGAAAAAGAAAGCAATCCAAAATATCTTGTGTTGGCTAAATTTGCTCTCAATCCAGACAACACTCATTTGCCTTTGCCTTTGCCGTGAATCTTTTTGTACTTTTCCCGAAGGCGCCATGGTGTCGTTTCATGCGTCGTTGTACTGTATCCCTTTGGTCTTGGAGCACCTCTCCATTGGTCAAGTTCTGCAAAAAAGACGAGGTTATTCCTTTGCTCCACCAAGATGAATGCAAGACACTGCCGCCAACGCTATTTTTGGGGATGCATTCAAATAACGTTGGTCATTCAGAATCTGCAGGTTAAGTCAGCAGCTCACATGTGAGGGGGCGAGTATACATGCATAGGAAGTGTGATGACAGGCAGTGAAGTATTGAAGTATCATGACAGACAACACCGTAATTACCCTTTGTAGCGCGCTCTTTTTTAACCGAACTTTCAGCAGAAGTGCGTGTTTTGCGTTGGGGTGTTAACTCTCTCACCGCGAGCTACAAACATGCGTGCTGCTGCCCGTGATCCAAAGCCTGGTGACAGATCAGTGGGGGACATGTCAGTGAAGAAGGGACTTACAAGGGGGGGGGGGGTTGACGCTTAGCCTGTGAAAGCAGGGGTGAAGAAATAGATCGTTGTACAGTCCATGCTTCCAATTTTTCGAGTTCATGATTGCAGAGGCAAAAGTTGTCTCGTGTGCCTTAGACGTCAATTTTCGCTCACCTTTGCAGTTCTCATCCCAGTATTTCGACACCTGGTTGAAAAGGTATTGGGCAGAATGCCAGGCATCGACGAAATCCTCAACTGGGCACGAGTCCCTTTTGAAGTCGTTACTCACAAGAAGGCAGCGGGAAACAGTCCTGAAAGTTCTAAAAAAGAGTGAGCCGCGGTAAGTCAGTTGCATCCAGAGTGGTCAATCAATCGGCGTCGAACCAGCAGAAAAATGTTCAAAGCAGAGGTTGAAGGTGGGGATTCGATTCAGAATCAACCACTTTAATTGCCACAAAAGCGCAGCTTACGAGGCCCAGTACTCGTGCAGCTGCGCTTACGGCTGAAACATGATTCGGACATATAAGGCAGCAAGATAAGCGCAAGATAAGGTACCGACCACACCGGAAGCGGAAAATCAGGCGGCCTTCTCGCCCACTGACACCGGATTCAGTTTCTGACACATGTAACTGACAGTGCCAAAGATCTCTTTTCTTTTCTGTTTCTTGCAAATTTTAAACAAACTCCTGCATATTTCTGGTTCCATTTACCTGGTGCATACCTGCTTTTTACCCCCTGTTTCTGATCTCTGGTATTTTCTGCACACTGACGGAGGGAGGGGCCTTTATCCACAGGTTCAGCGCATTTTAACTTTCCCTGTTCAGGTTTCGTTTGTTTGTGTCCCAACCATCCCTTCCACTGTGCATAAGTGGGGTAAAGGTCAAATCGCAACACTGAGATCAATTCAGGTCAAGAAGCCGCTGGGAGCACAAGAACTCTGCAAGATGTACATACATGCACGCTATTGGCGAATTTTTCGGCAATTTTTTCATTACATCCATGGACCATTGGCATCTTGTGGATTTCTTCATGTGATCAATGATAGCCTTCGGACTGCAATGGCCCGATTGACCTGAAAAGAAAGTGTGTGACGGAAAGGACAAAATCTGCACTTCCGCAGAAGTTTAGCATACATATATGTGTCGCGGTGACATTCCCGGCAAGGCACCCAACTGGCACGCGGAGTTAGTGCGCGCATACGGAGGGGCACACTGAGCATCACTGCTGACCTGAGGGTGTGGACTACCAGGGGGGCACTGTAGGGGAAGCAACTCATGAAGTCAAAAAGGTTACTTCCTTGAACATTGAAGCCCCGTTCCAATTTGCAAGACAAAGGACACGGCAGACCAATAACTTGGATGACTTGGCCAGCACGGCTTGGATGCTGAACCAGACTTGGTAACCGGAGGACCTCGATACATGATGACGGCGCGGCCACACAGACGACGTGATGCAGCGCGTCACACAGCAACAGTGGTTTCCAAGACATTGCATTACGTGACGCGCTGTGCTGCGTGCTGCTTACGCAACCTGTGTGGGCGGGGCGTGAGAGTCCGGGTGGAATCAGCCGAGGGGGAGGAAATCCCAAAGCACCTGTGGACACCCGGCATCATTGACGAGGCGTTCCAGGGAGCACGGCTGCCCCCCAACGGGAGAAATTGTGGTCTTGTCCCCAGTGGATTTCTTGTGCTCCCAAAATGACTACTGTGAAGGGCAAGTGTGCCAGTTAATAACGGAGTGGCTAATCCCTCCCTCAGTGTGCTGGTGTCGGGCGGTTTCTCTGGTGCCTCCATTGCCATCTTCTTTACCTCCAGGCCTCTTTCCGAGCCCTGTGCCTCCTAACTGAGGGGCCGATGCAGATGTCTGAGGAACTGCATCATGAGCCACCCTGTTGGCCACGTTCAATAGTGTGGGTGTCTCATTGACACACACCCTGAGTTCCAGCTTCAACCAGTATTGTACTCTAACCAGGCACAGAAAACTTTTGATTGCACAACTATGCAACTCCTAAGTCATCTGCCGTGAAACCGGCTATTCCTTTGGTTTCTCTAAATTCTTCCTGATAACTCATAGGAAATTCACTGTATGCCCTGTCCTGTAACTTCAGTATCATTTGCCAGTATCAATCAAGTC
>JAAUYG010154871.1_pt1 | contig 15663 bp, 14 predicted proteins | sample 7278091 | NCBI WGS metagenome assembly JAAUYG01 (sample SAMN14350201, study PRJNA611818) | marine sediment metagenome | isolation source: surface marine sediment (0.6m) | place: French Polynesia: Moorea | collected 2018-08 | reverse complement strand
CTGAATATGGAGCTCGGCACGCAGTTTGTGCAAACGAAGGTCAAGACGCTGAGACAGCAGCTGGCATATGACAGGTAAGACCCATAGAGTTTTGCTGATTGTTTGCTTGGCCAAATTTATATCTAAAATTTGCAGTCTAAGTGACGAAGGAATTCCTTGTAAAATATCTTTTGTACTTCTGGGTGGTATGGCATAGTTGCTTGGTTTAACTGGGATTCTTTGCTCACTTCATATCCTATTTTTGACACTTTGCAGCATGGCAGTAGTAGTGGTGGTAGTAGTAGTAGTAGTAGTAGTAGTACCGGTAGTAGTAGTAGTAGCAGCAGCAGTAGCAGGAGGCCTTCACCAAAGATGTGGTTAAACAGGATAGACTACCTTAATATATTAAGAAAAACTTAAAATATTTTATATCTAAAATAATTTGATGATGAATTTAATGGGTTGATGATACAGAAAAGTTTTGAAAATAATCCAGAGGTTCTACTACGGAAACAGTAAAGAAAACGTTAGAAAACTTGGTACTTGTATGACTCCCCTACTTCACTTGTGCATCAAATATTTAAATTTCTAACCCTCTTCACCCCCCATCCCCCCACCCCAGGTGGACATCTGAGAACCGTGACATTGTGAGATTCTATGGCAAGCAAGGTCATAGTCGGGAGACATGGGTCTCTGAGATCATAAAACGTTACAAGGCGCCGAGCTGCGCTGAGGACGTGATTACGCAACACAGTGTGGGGGTGACCCTCAACAGGCACAACTACCAACACAAGATGCATAAACTGTTGGAGATCGAAGAGTTCACTAGGGCACAGATCATATCCGGGTTAGATTGAATTTTAAATTAAAAAGTAAAACATCCATGTGACATCACGAGAAGCTCTCACTGGTACTGTAATGTCTTGCTGTGTAACGTTCTCAGTACCTGAATAAGCAAGGCGGGTAATGTTTCTGTCAAAAGTGAAGAGTGTTGGATGGAGATTTAAGTTTGAAATTGCTCACAAACACTTTTTGTGCATTTCGGATAATCATGGAAGAATAACTTTAACGACGAGTATTGATTTTAATAGAGGGTTTCTCTTTATGCGTTAACTTATTTTTTATGTAGAAAAAAAATATACACAGAAACTGCATATGCGAAAGTACATTTACAGGAATTAATGTCTTGAGTTTTTGAAGAATACACATGTTCACAGGAATTTATTCTTGTTGCCAAATAATAATGCTGGTGATGGAAAATTGTATTTTGTTCACCTAAGTTGGCAGGAATTGAAAGTTTTTCATGATTTTGTTTAACCCACAAAATCCGCTGCATCAATGTCACGTCAGCATCTCAACATTTTCAGTGTCTCTCTTCCCATGTAGGTACAATCTGAAGACCGAGATCGAGCTGATGAAAAGCATAGACAGCAACGGCATGCTGTTCCCCAGGGAAGGGGAACTGTTCGCTAAGGTGCCCCTCAACGAGCTGCTGTCTGAAGATACTGATGCAGGTAATAAAACCAGAGTCCTTCTTAAAATATTGTAAACCACAAATGAATCAGTGGGGTTTTTTTTGTTTTTTTTTTCAGTATAAGAAAGGTAAATCATATGAGTGAATACCAAGGTTAGGTTGGTAGATAGTACCACACTGGAACTGATTAGTTAGTAGATACTATCATAATGTAAACTTGTCCAATATTTTTGTTATGAAAAATACACACTTTAAGGAATACTGATGCTAAGATTGAACATAAAATACCATGTTGTGTATAAAAACTATAATTAGTGCCCTTGAATAAGATGTCTGAGGGAAAAGTTATGCACATAGAGATGGAACGACGATTAACTGAAAAACAAAGGGAAAAAAAGTAACAAGACAAGTGCAGTTACTGGAAATAAGCAAGTCTCTCGTAGATTAAAACAATATCATTCCAGTCTGTTGCTGTTGTACTATTTGCCTGCTTCTCAAGATTCTGAGCATCGTTTCTTTGTATATGTAACCTTCCCTCGGGACCACCTCAGAATGACAACCACTTGGATAGTTGGTGGCCTTACTCCTAAGGTTCTACTTAATGTCTTTCTCATTGTCACCCAGGCAAACTGATCCTGACCAGTGTAAACTCCGTCCTGCTGGCCCCTGAGGACCCTTGTACCGGGCGGGTGTTTGAAGCCGTGGTTGTCAACAAGGAGAACTTTGACTATGATGGGAAAGGCAGGGACTACATCTATCTGTGTCTGTCCCCGAGGTTGGTGCAGGCAGCTCTTAAAATAGTCGCTCTATTTTACAACCCTAAATTTAGTTTAAGACCAACTTGATTATCCCAGCCCTTAATTTGGACCTAAAGGAGCATTTTGTGCACTGTTGGACCTTGACTTACTTAAGTCCACTTGCCATGTAAGAGAACATGTCGAGGTCCCGTGGGTTGTCTTATAATAGAGTGACCACTTTGAAACCCCAGTAGATATACATGTACTTTGAGTGGGATTTGTGTAGTTATCTGTAAGCCTATTGTTCAGTACATGTACTCTCACATGTATAATGTACCATTGTGGTATTCAGTGAGGTTCAGAATAATATCAAAACTGTGGTCCCTCTCTTAAATGGTCGCTGTCTACAGAAGCTAACTTCTCGATTCAGATCCCATAATTTTGACAGGACTACTATGAATGATTTAGTTTTTGTCGACAAAGGCGACCTCTCCCATGTTGGCACCATTTCTTGGCAAAATAGGGTTGTTTTATTAAAGTGTTTTCTATTAAAGATGCATGTACCAATAAATGAATAGATGGATATGCATTAAATATGGATGTACAAATAGACCGATAGATTGAATGGATCGAGATGGTAAAAAGAAAAGTGTCCCTTATCCAGATAGCTCTATAATAACTAATGGGACAGGGGCCTTGGAAAAAAAAATAATTGAATTCAGGTCAGAACTTTGAGATATTTCAAGAGGGCCTTGTCACGGCCGTGGTTTTTCAAGAAATGTTTCCCTGTACTGATGTAACTGTGTGAGTTGTGTTCCTGTCAGGACCGTAATTGAGCTGGAGCTGGAGCATGGAGCCAGCCTGGCCATGGAGATCCAGTTCCAGATGAACCGTGTCCCATTCTGCAAGATGCACCAGGCCGTGGACATGCTGGAGAACAACGATCTCGTCTTCCCAGATGCCAGCAAAATCAATCCCATCTGGAATGAGAAACATGTGCTGAACCTCAGGTAAGGGACGGTAGTGCTAGTAGATTTATTGTGGAGAAAGGAAAAATGCACATAATATTTATTGACAGCATTCAACATAATAGTACATTGTAAAGACTGGCTTTGTTCCAGGACAAAGCCAGAGCATAAGCTGTAACCATTAAATAACAACAACGATACAGATACTCTGGGTAACAGTGAACGGACGGGATCGCACCGTAAACCCTCAAGGGGGAGCTGGGGTAACAGGAGGTGGGGTGATGGACCCACTTTAGCCAACTAATGCATATGTCCCTAAACACCCCCAAATCATTTCTCGATTTTCTGCTAGAGAGTTAGATATGTGTAATCTCTTGGGTAAACTCTTCATTGAATTTCATGTGATGTATATATATATTAGATGTATGTGTGTATAATTTCAGAAAATTGAAAGCCTCAAGGTCTAGCACCACCAATCTGCAAAACTGAAATATATTTTCATTTCTGATTATGGCCCAGAGAAATAAACCGTGTTAAACCATCAACATTCAGTTGAGAGACGGGTTTACACACAACTTAGTTTGTGCATCTTTATAGCTAAACTTCACTTTCGATTTGCTTCTTTTCAGGTCTGAGGTTTTGAACGAAGACCAGATGAAGATCGTGAAACACGTGGTGGCCCAGAGGATGGGTTACTCCCCACCTATCATTGTCTATGGGCCGTTTGGAACAGGGAAGACCGAGACGCTGGCCCAGGCCACGATGTTACTGATCTCACACATGCCAGACGCCAGGGTGCTGATCTGTACACAGTCCAATAGGTAGGCAGACTGGAGTGTGGGTACATTGGAACTCCAGGATTTAAGACGACTTATGGTCTGGACCAAAGTGGTCTTAATTCTGAAGCAATATAACACTGTGCTCTGTTTCCTAAAATGTAAACACATCTTTATAAGTTCATGGTAGGGCACTGTAAAAAATGCCTTATGTTTTTTGTTTTGATCTTATAAAGAATTGTATTAATTCTGTGGTGGTCTTGTTGCTAGGGTGGTCTTATTACAAGGTTCCACTGTACATTAATTTATCAAGACACTGAAAAGAACTTATTGCCAACTTAGAAATTGGGTACATAACAGTAAACTCATTCACATACTTCCAGCCCAGTTTCCAAAGTCACTTCCGTCCAGTGATGTAAAGGAAGTTTGAAAATTTGGGCTGTATGCATGAGAGCCATTATGTAATAACACTTCCCCAGGCAGGTGAACCAGTTCAGAATGACCCAAAGTTGTGATTTGATAGTACGTGTATTAGCTTGGTCTTTATCTACAAATTCTACATCTGAAAATAGACTTGTATAGGTCCACCAGTGTTGAACATATGCATCGGCTGAGCCATAATACCTGTCTTGAAAGGCTCCCCTGTTGGCCATTATTTGGTCCTGCTAGACAGGTAGACTTAGTGGCAGGTTCAATTTCATAGAAATGTAGCACAATCTGCCAAGAATAGGTGATTCCTCTCAAGACAAGAAATCAAAATTCAGGTGTTGCCACTGCATGTACTGCTGCTTGATGATGGGATGCCACCTTACATTGCAGTCGGCCGTCTAGTTGAGAATTGAGGCTACAAAGTGGGGCAAACATTTGACATATGTCTTCTGTGATGACACTGTCTGTCCAGTTCTGCTACTAAACAATATAATGTTGATAACTCGGACACTGAGAAGACCTATCTTGTTCGTTCTACATGTATATAGAAGCACAGTGCCTGAATGCAAGGGCTTGGGTGTGTGTCTTAGATAAGTATGCAGCTATTTCCAGTTAGGAATGACCATTGGCATCACTACTGAAAGGTAGCAAATGCTACGGTTAACACATCATCACCAAATATTACATATATACAGTCTGTAAAGTTCATATCCATCTATGTCTAATAATCTCAATAATAAAATTCTACCAAAAGAAAGTTAAAAAAGTTCTGCCAAAAGAAAGTTAAAAATCTGTGGCTGTGCCCATTCATGTCAGGTCAAAGCTAGAACTCCCTGATGTGGTTTGCTAAAGGACACATGGTGGCCAAGTGTAGTTTGGCTGCCACATAAAACCAACTACATGTATTCATGTAGCAATTTTGTAGTGCAAAATAATTCCTGTTGACAATGTACAGTGGTCTCTGCCTTTTAAGACCACCCATTTATCCAGAAAAATGTGGTCTTAAATTGAAGGTGATCTTGAAATGGAAGTATATTTATGTTGAAAATAACAGGTGTCACCGATGGCCTGTCTTAAAATGGAGGGGATTCTTAAATGGAAGGGTTTTAAATTGCAGGGACTGCTGTACTTGTATTGGGTCAGTTATTCTGTACTTTTGCAAGACCAGCTAATCATAAAGCCAAACTATTCAGATTTGTATCTGCACCAGGATGATGATAATGCCTTGAGCATTGGGCTATGAAACATATTGATTAGAACTTGACACCTCTTGGCTGACTGGTGCAGTACTTATCAAGGTATTAGTATCCATACAGAAGTCCTGTACTCAACAGCGGGATGTCACCTCATGTTGCAAGGAACTGACTTTATTGAAGGAACAAGTTGTGACTTTTTGGGTTTGGAAGTGTAACATAAATTTGTGGAATATATTGAGAATTTCATAGAGTAAAATCGACTCAAAGGAAATTAAAACAATGTTTTATTCCCCAAATTTATGTGACAATGTAGAATAAATTGGAAGTTTGTAGTAACTTTGTTTTGAATAGATATTACATTTGTACTTTGTCAGTATTCATCATAGCGTTAGATAGATGAGAAGTTACATGTGTGCTGATTCCCTGCATACTTTCTTTCCTCAGTGCGGCAGACCTGTACATCAGTAAACACTTCGATGCCTTTATCAGGAAAGGAGGTCGCTGCAGTGTATTAAGGGTGTATCAGCCAGATCGACGAATCAACACTGTCCCAGCAGTGGTGAAAAACTACTGCTTGCTGAGCGCAGACGGAACCTACTTCGAGGCCCCACGGCGAGAGCACATCCTGTGTTACCAGGTCGTCATCACAACACTCAATATGGCACTTCAGCTGGCGCGAATCCCTGGTTTGCAGGGCTATTTCAGCCATATCTTCCTAGACGAGGCTGCCCAGGCATTAGAATGTGAGGCTATCATGCCCATGTCATTGGCGACGGAAAACACTTGCATTGTGTTAGCTGGTGACTACATGCAAATCAACCCCAAAGTCTACAGTGCCGAGGCAGTGAAGCAGAACCTACAGCGCTCCCTGCTGGAGCGGCTGTACAACCACTACGAGGCCTACCAGCGCCACCTGGACAGCAGCAGTCCTCTGACAATCCTCCTGCGGATCAACTACCGCTCCAAGATGGAGATACTTCGTTTCATCTCCGCCATCTTCTACGGTGGTCCGGACAAACTGGTATCCAGAAGCAACTTGCAATCTTCCCTAGGGATAATGCCACTGACTTTTTACATGGCCCAGGGACGCGAGATGCAGGATCCAGACAGCACCTCTTACTACAACCCGGCGGAGATCGAAGAAACTGTGGACCGGGTGGAAGAACTGTATGACAACTGGCCGGAGGAGTGGGGGGAGAGACGGGCTGACGCCATTGGTGTTGTCACTCCTTATGCTGAGCAGGTAGAAAAATATGACACCCCCCATAAAAAACAAAATCAATTCTATGTGGCGATACTTTATTAATTGTGAAGATGCTTGTTCACAGACGTGTTCCAAAGACATTTCTTCTAATGCTAAAACAACATTCTCATGGTCAAATTTGTATCTGAACCGAGATATTACTTGAAAACACTAGTAGATACTAGATACTGGAAAAAGTGCATAATAATCACCATCCCAGCTACTGTGGCTGAACCGACCTACAGGAATAAGTTAGATCTCTGGATAAATGTAACTCTAGGTATTGACTCAAAGCGGGGAACTTACGGGAAGAAAGGTTTAACACTTCAATTTTACTATGCAGTCTTGATTGGAAACAATTTTGTATTTTTGCTCAGCATGCAATATCTTAATTTTTCACATATTTGGTGGAACTATTGAAACAACCACTCAGGAATTGACTTCCTGGCCCTAATGAAGTATTTATGGTCAATACTGTGGCTGTCACGGTGTGTTGCCTGTTGATTCCAGGTCCAGAGAATCCGCCTGGCTCTGAGGAAACGGAAGAAAGGCCTGGGACAGGTGATGGTGGAGAGAGTCATCAATATGCAAGGTGATTCCCATTGATATCAGACACATAGTAGGTAGTTAAAGGTGCTACTACTTTACTGAAGGTGAATATTTTAATATCATACGATTTGCTCAAGTTTCACTCATTCAGTGCAGTCGGATGTAGACTTCCTAAACCCAGAGTACATGTATGCTAAGATTGAAAGAGAACTAGCACATTGATCGATGTTATTGAAATGCATGGTATTGTGACAATCATGAATTTTCACACAAGATAACAAAGCACAATAGAGCTAAACCTTTATGTGTTTATGTTGATCCTTGAACACACGCAGAAAAATAAACCATGTGGACAGGGCGAGTATTGCTTCTACTTTGTCATAAATTATTGATTGTAATACCTTGCACTACAAAATTCTTGATACGACGGAAGCAGGATCCCGGAGCATAGATAATCTCTATATTATAAAGTCCAGGACAGAACACCACCCCATCCTCCCCCTTCCTTTTCAGTTGGTTTGAAATTCTATCTGGTGATATTCATGATTTCAAGATCTCCAGTATTACTTACTGATATAATGTTTTATATAGTGTGCAGAAGAAATGCAATTTCATGTTTTTATATACAGACATGGCAATGTTTGTTGTGGCTTTCAGGCAAGGAGTTCAATGCGGTGTTCATAAGTACTGTGAGAACGCGTCACCTCGCGGACTTGTCCCCGGTCCTGGCTGCCCTACAGCAGAATACGGATGTGGACGGTGATGTCGGAAACTTCGGCTTCCTGTCTGACCAGAAGCTGCTGAACACTGCCTTTACCCGTGCCCAGTACTTGGTGGCTGTGGTAGGCGACCCCGTCGCTCTCTGTGCCATTGGGGAATGCATGAACGTGTGGAGAGCTTTCCTCAAACATTGCCAGAACCTTACCAGTATCTACCCCAAGTCTGTCACGCTCGAAACCGTCAGAAACCAAGTCCAGACGCTGATGAATTCTGCTCAAGGACAAAACGTGCAGCAGTTGAACGCGCTGACACAAGAGGGCGCTCCACTGTCACAGCTGGCCAGTGCCGAACCAGGTCATCACCCTGAGCAACTGGAAATGAGGCGTCAGGCCACTCCGGAACCGGGTCCGTTTGAGGTGGTTACCACGGAGGGGGTGTTCCAGGACTGGAGTCTGGATTACAGAATGGATGCCGACAGCATCCTGTACACGCTGGCGGCTGAGGCTCAACAGATAGATAGGGAGGAAAAACACAAACTGGGGTTGCCTGTTCCAGACTCCACTGAGATCCGGATGGACTGGATGAAGATGGCTCGGTGTCAGGATCAGGTTGTGATCCAGTATTGCCCGGGGGGGATCACTCTGCCGCAGCAGAGAGAACAGCACAAAGCCGAGGACATTGAGCTGGACTATAGTGATGAGGAAGATGATTTGATCAGTGAGGCACCCGTGGTGATGAACTTCGGGGAGCAACAGCTACAGGAGATATTGGTCACCCAGCCCACGCGATACAAACGCTGTACGCTGCATGTGGAGGACACTCATATCTACGCTAAAATTGCCGACGCCACCCTGCCGCCATATCGCATCGAGATCGGCAGCAGACAGCGATGCAAGCAAGCTCTCCACAATGACGAGGTGGTGGTGGAAATACTGACGTTAGACCCTGACGAAGTTCAGCTGCTCGGCAATCCAGGCCAGGTTGTCTGTGGTCAGGTTGTGGGAATTCTGAGCCGCTACAAAGACCCAAGGAAGCGGATGTTTGTGTGCAGCTTAGAGCAAGGCAGCTCAGCTGTCATGGTGCCCCTCAACAGGGAGATCCCCAAGATCTATAACTTAGTGACCAAAACCAGACTGAGCAAAACCAAGAAAGGACACGTGTGTGTCTACACCTTCTCTAAAGACAAGGAGTTGCTGTTCCATCACTATGAACGTGTTGATCCTGTCGACAACAGGCACAAACTCTTCCTTGTCAGGTATCTCGAGTGGCATCTGAAGCTTGATGCCCCGGTTGGGGTCGTGGTCGGTGTGCTGAACACTGGAAGTAGTATTGACCAGGGGTTACAGGTTCTAAACCTGGAATACTATGTTGCCAAGACGTACACGAGCGCTTGCCTCGATGAAGTGGAAGAACAGTATCCGCAAAGTTACAAAGTATCGGACACAGATCTCAGCCGGAGGTTGGATTTCAGAAAAAATCTCACCTTCACCGTTGGTTCGGCAAACACCAAAGAGCTTGGAACTGCCTTCAGTATTGAGGATGTCCCGGGCAACTGCTACAAGATTGGGGTCCATATCGCTGATGTCAGTCACTATGTGAAACGAGGGAGCGCTCTGGATAGGGAGGCTGAAGCCAGGGCAACCACTATGGAAGCATTCGGACGTGAACCGACGCGCATGCTGCCAGAGTTACTGAGCACCAAACACTGCAGCCTTTTGCCAGGAGAGGATCGCCTCACCATCAGCATCTTCCTCACGATTGACGCTCAGGCACAAATCCTCAACACCCAGCTCAAACGCTGCATGATCCGCAGCAGTTACCAGTTGGACCATGAGCAGGCTGAGGCTATCATCAAGGGAGATCAGTCAACCCAGGCTAAAGGCCTCTACATGGCTCTGCTCATACTGTCAAAGATCAGCAGTCGGTGGCGCGAGACTCGTCTAGGGAATGGTGCGGTGTATCACAGCCTGGATCCGGTGTGCGCCCACACACCGACCTCCCACGCTATGCTAGAGGACGTCCTCATCATGGCCAACCACCATATAGCTATGCAGCTGGTCAAACTCTATCCTGGGACCACTCCCTTGATGATCCAGCGCCGACCCAACCAAGTGGAGGTGCAGGAGTGGAAACAGCGATTCCAGCACATTGCCGCCAACACAGTCGGGTTGACTCGTACCTTCTTGCCCAAAGGTCGTGTCTGCCACTGCAGTAAAACTTGCTCGTGCATCACCATAGCCGACAGCTCCGATTTTGTGGCCGATTACCTAGATATCCAAGCCAGTGTCTGGTCTAGGATTCGAGATGCTGTTGTTGATGGGCGTATGGATGAATTAAAGTCGTTGGTGGTCAGCCCCGAGCTTCATCCCCAGTTAGCTGTTGCCAGGCTGCAGTTGGACAGGATCCAGCCCCGTCCGTTTTATGCCAGTTCCGCTTCAGTGGCTGATGCCGACCGCTATCACTACACCCTCAACCAGTACAACTACACCACGGCAACCTCCCCACTGACATCCTACATGGATCTCGCTGTCCAGAGATTGGTGTCCGCCATGATTGACGGCCAGTCATGTCCATACAGTGAATCAGAGGTCATGCAGCTATGCAGAGCGGCCACTGTGGCCAGACATCGGGCCGAGCAGTACCACGAGGCAAGTCAGCTGCTGCAGTTAGCCAGCAGTCTCCACAGCACCCCTACTGTGTTCTACCCAGTACTGGAGAGCATAGACCATGGCGGCATACAGCTGAGGTTACCCACCCTCCCGTGTATCCCACCCAGCCTAGGTTACCTGAACCACGCCGCCCTCAGTCCTGCACACACGCCACACCTGGAGGGCCAACAGATCACCCTCACCTGGTACCAGAGAATCTACAACCTGCAGCCAGACCCAGAGGTCATGACTGGAGGGATGGATTCCCTCGCTGTGCTGAACACTGACCGCTTTGTCGTCCAGCTGCCGACGGTCGACTGGCAGAACTTGATGCTTACTGTTCTTAAAACCAGCAGCATGACAGCCATGCTGGAAGCCACGGTCACCGCCAGCGAAAATGTCATCGAGCCCAATCTGGAGGAGCAGTTCAGTGAGGACGTGAGCTCAGAGGTATCCGACGGAACCGCTCTCAAGTCTGTCTGCAGTTACTCCATGACCATGGAGCCAGCCTCCATGATGAAGATCCAGATGGCTGCAGACAACCAGCAGGGGATCCTGACACCCCGGATGCAGCTGGTGGAGCTGACGCCCACCTTGGGAGTTTGTCTGGAGCATACCTCAGACGCCGTACAGTGCTTTGCAAAGATTGCCACCCAGTCAGCATCAAAGGTGAACTACCGTGATGTGGATAGCTACCACAGCTCCTGGCTATCTGTTCTAGCAATGGAGTCAGCTATGCAAGCCACTGCTATCCAGGAGGCAACCATCATCCATAACGTGCAAATCCACTGGCGGGAAGTGGCATCCTCACCGAACAAATACACTGCCAAGTTCTCCCTACCTTTAGAGTTCTGTATTGACCGCGGTCTCAACTTCACTGGTGCTGGAGGTCCCATATTGGATAAGACCCTCAGTGGCACAGATCCTACCATAACTACCTTGCCTGCCCTGGACTACTTCTGTATACGGTACACCCAGCTGCCGCCACAGCTGGTGCCGTACAGTGTGGAGATGGCGCATTACGACATCGACACCCAGCAGCCAGTCACGTGGGTCGGGCACTGTGTGTCAACGGAGGCGACAGTGAGCCAGGAGAGGGGGGTTGCGGAGGTCGAGCTGAGTTTACAGCACAGCAGTGTTGCTGTGCCCAGCCAGTTACTGAAACAACCAGCAGACCAGCTCCGACCGGCCACGGTCGAGTGGATCCCTAGCACAGCCAGAGATAGGTAAGTGCTATGTACCCTTTACTGATGCATTTACACTTAAATAAAGTACACTGATCCCTGTGATTTAAGACCCCTCAACTTTAATACTTTCCTGTATTTCAAGACCACCTGTCAGTGACACCACACCTAGCTTATTAACACCGGATATATATCCCTCTAGTTTGTAATACATGTAATCATGATAATAAGTAGCACATTGATATTGTTCGCTTCCACTAATACATTGAAGGAAACCTTGCATTGGCCTAGTACTTCAGGAAAACCTTATAGTCTTCAGGACAAGATTAAATTTGTTTGTGATGTGGTCATTTTCTCCCAAGCTATGGCTGTTTTTTGAGTAAAAATAGTTCAAAAATCCATTTCTGGAGGCCTAACACAATGAAGGAAACCTTGCATTGGGCTGGTATTTTAGGAAAACCTTACAGGTAGTCCTCAGAACAAGTTTAAATTTTTTAGATGCGGTTATTTTCTACTGAGGTATGGTTATATTTTGAGTAAAAATAGCTCAAAAATGCATTTCCGGAGTGTTATAATGGATATTTTTTGACCATTTGGGATGTCCCGTCGCATTGCACAGCAACCGACTGTCTAGTTTCAGAGGGAGAATAAATATTGAAAATACTACCGGCACACATTGGCAACTGATATCCTTCCCCCAAAATATCACCGGTAGCACTGAGGTCATATCCTTATAAGTAATCTAAAGCTCTTTTGACTTGAATTGTATATTTTAGTGAGTGCCATCCCTATTGATAACGCCTTTCTCTCGTAACTCAAGGTCCATCCAGCATGCCATTTGCCAACTGGACGTGGCCAGTACTCTAGCGAAGGATGTGGCACTAGGGCGCACCCCCACTCCTCTCCCAGATAGGCACCAGGCCATGGCAGGGGAGGTGAAGCTGCTCCCTGTTCCGGGGCTGGAAGACCTCAATCCTGGCCAGAGCCTAGCTGTCCAGCAGGCCCTCGCTTCCCCACTGACGCTCATACAGGGAAACGCTGCCACGGGAAAATCCAAGCTGGCGGCCCGGCTAGCTTTCCTCTTCACCCAGCTCAACCAGAGGCTGGCGTCTCGCCAGACGGCTTCTTCCCAGGACAGCCAGCCCAAAGTCTTGGTGTGTGGACCGACGGAGGAGTCACTGGATGTCATCACAGGTACAGGGCAACATTTCCCCGGCGATACATTTGTCGTTTTCACTTCTAAAGAAAGCAGCATCTTCATTTGTGAAGTGATGGTCGTCTGTGTGTTCCTGTTTATGGTTTGAATAATGGCCACGTATGTGCATACACACATAGAAGCAACTTAAATATCGGGCAAGTAAGAATTTTCCTTTACCTCCTATAAAAAGCATGGTGAGAAATGCTAAATATAGTATAATGAAGTGCAGAATTTATCAAGACAAGACAAAAGGGTATCATTAAACTTGTTCAAAGCAGTGGTAGCTGTCTGGAGTGTATGATCTCATGTTTTGGAGACTGTAACTAGGTAATAAGATATCTATAATATGAAATAACATTAAATAAGGTCTCTCTAATACAAGTGAAGTTTAAAAAAACAAGTGAAGTTTTAAATTGGCTTTAGACATGTTAGATTCACACACGGTGAGATTTTGTCCATTCTGGTCTCTCATGACTTCCACTCTGGTCTTCCGAAAATTTTTTACTAAAGTCACCATTTTGAGCAGTGTGATTGGCTAAGAATTTAAGTCAGATGTTAAGACTTAGCTGCGAATGAAACCTAACAGTAACAGAGCAGCATGCACGAAACATCACTGCTAACTCAGTTTAGAACTTGCTTGTGGTAGTGAAAAGTTTAATATAGACACCTGTAAATCTGGTCAGAATATTAATGAGATGCCTAATCGACTCCACACTGTGCAGCCGATTGAGTCTCCGATTCTGATAGGTAACCACAGCTTACTTTCGCTTATCAGGATTTCTACGGCAACTGAAGTCGTCCTGTCCAATGATAGTCCGCGTATACAGCCACGAGATCCAGTGTATGGATTTTCCACAGCCAGACCAGCCACATGTACTGCAGGCCGTGTCACCAGTGTCTGAAGACATGCAGGACCTCGCGCTGCATCACATGATCCGTGGTCCAGTGAACCCTAGTGCCGCTGCTATCCGGGAGATGGACGAGCAGATGCTGGCCGATCCAGGGTCTGTCGGAGTGGAAGATCTCCAGATATATCACGACCTGGTGACCCGGGCAGAAATGGATGCCTTACAGAGGGCCGAGATCATACTGTGCACTTGTGTGGTCAGTGGAGATGGACGGATCCAGAAGGGCATGAATATCCGGGAGGTATGTTGTCCGTATCAGGATGGGAGATATACTTCCTTATAACTCAAGTTGGTCCTTGAACCATTGTAGATAAAATTAAAAAACTTAAGTTAAAAAATCCTGCTTAAAGTAAATTCACCAACACGAGGGAAATCCTGATACTGAAATATAATTTGGTACATGTTACTTGTGTTGAAGGGATTGTCAAGAATAGTGTAAAATTGGTTAACTTTTTAGCTCTGCTTTACTCTGTCAGCAGAGCTACTGTTGTGGCGCAGACGTCAGTCGTCAGTCCGTCCGTTAACTCCGATTTCTCAGAGACTGCTGCATGGATCCCGGCCAAATTTTTGGGAAAGCTACCTATCTGCCATATCTCTAAACTTTTTCTTTTTTCAAAATTTTTTTAATTTCAAATTTTTACGATTTTTGTTTCGTTTGGTGGTTAACATGGGACCCTATGGGAGCCAAAATTTCAAAACGCTACTTCTCCCACAGTTTTTGGTCTTATTTCAACCAAACTTTATGATAACTATGTTAGTCATTGGAGAATATAGGCTATTACTTTTTTGGGGCTATCTGCCAAAAATCAAAATTTTTTTATGGCACTTTGAAATCTTTGCTATCCCAGGACCATATGGGGCTGGAAATTTCAAAACGCTGCTCCTCCTACACTTTTCATTCAATGTCTACGATTTTCGAAGCACTACTCCTTCAACAGTTTCCATCAAATTTGAACCAAACTTCATACAAAGTATCATAATCAGGGGCTAAAAAACTTAAGTTTTTTGGCTATTACTTTTTTTGGCGATCTGCCAAAAAGTAAAACAGGACGATAATGAGCTGGAAATTTCAAAACGCTACTTCTACAATAGTTTCCATTGGATCCCATCCAAACTTTATGAGGACATTCTATTCTAAGCAACACATCCAGTAATTCTCCCTATCCCTCCATGTGGGTTTTTCTGCCTGGGTCCTGTGTCCCTGCTCCACTATTTCTACTTCTTTAGGAGTAAAGTTTGGCAGCAGTGTATCTGTTGCGTAGCATCTGAGAAGTGTTGGCAGGGACGACAGTATTATTGCTTACCATGGGCGAATACAGGCTGTTACTCTTCTTAGCAATCGGCCAGGTTTTACAAAATTTATGGCACTTTGAAATGTTAACATTGGAGTCAGTGGAAAAATCTAAAATGTGTAACATCTTGAAAACGGCTGATGGTAGAGCGAAATGGACGAAAATTTAGGGACTCAGGCAGTGTTCATTGTAGGAATATTTATAAGTGGGCCCTGGGCCCACTGCTGTCAATATTGTGGGCCCGAGGCCCATATTTGAGGAGGGTCCGGGGGGGTTTTCCTCGGGAAATTTTTGATTCTGTCATGTTAAATGGTGGCTTCTGAGGCCTATCTCCTGTGATGCTAAGGCTTTTTTTTTCACTT
>JAAUYG010005722.1_pt1 | contig 15667 bp, 9 predicted proteins | sample 7278091 | NCBI WGS metagenome assembly JAAUYG01 (sample SAMN14350201, study PRJNA611818) | marine sediment metagenome | isolation source: surface marine sediment (0.6m) | place: French Polynesia: Moorea | collected 2018-08 | reverse complement strand
CATCTTACATCTTGCATTACATTTTTCCCGTTTTAAGAAAACAAATGGGGTAAAAACCATTCCCGCCCCAACGTCCCCCCCCCCCCCGATCCCCCCCCCCTCCAGTGGGACAAACTACAATCAGTGGCAATAAAGGCAGTCACTGTTCCAGCCATCTAATGGCGGAGCAACACTTTTCAGCAAGATATGTTGGAAGTTTTGAAGAACTCAAAACTTAAAATACTCACTTATTGTACTGTTGGAAATTGGCTTTTATAATTTTACAATCAATTATCAGATTTGGTGTTGTCAAGTTCACTATATCAGTTTAATATTGATTAACAATTGGACAAAATGCTTTAAATAAAACTTTGGAAAAAAAAACAAATATCTAAAGAGAACAGTACGACTATGGTCCGTGGACTATGGTCCACTTGGCCAATGTTTTGCTCTAGTATATTAATGAAAAGCCAAATATATCACATTATCCTCAATTTTAAAACATTTGTAATCTAAGTAGTAACAAGTACCCACTTTACTATCTGATACCAGCACTAAATACTTGTAGATAATAAGATTATGGTTTTTGTTCAAAAAGCTTCTATTCGATAGTAAGACTTCACTATTGATTATCAGATCAGGGTAGTCTAATCAACTGGCTTAGTCGATGACTGGCCCATCACTATCTTCTCAGTGGTGCAATAATGGATTTATTTCCATCTATCTCAATAAACTTACTGCATTGCTGCTAACAATGGTCACTGGATATTCCGGACTTTCCGTGGATTCTCGAAACTCGAGGACCTTACGGCCCATGTGAAGTTTGCCTCCGCGGTCTGTGAAGTTCTTTGCATAGGACCGAGTGACTTCTGCAAAGTCCACAATGCCTGTGTGAGGGGAGTGCAGTGCTTTCAACCCCTGCAGAGAAAGACAAATTTCAGATACAGGATATACACGGTATATACAGTATATATAAATTATAACACAGCCTCTGGTGATAGAAATTTTGTCTAAGAGGAAACAGCAAAGTGTTTTATATAAATTACAACAATCAAGATATACTTTTCTAATACAAATTCAGGAGGAATTTTCACAAACTAAAAGAATACTTGAAGCCTCTATATTTTAAGTCTTAGCCTGGCATGTACTAAGGCTTATATACTGTAATTATCTTTGTGCCCCGTACTACACTAATGCTGAATTAAGGTCAAGGTCATTGTCAATTGAAACATGAAACTGTCACTTGTAATTTTTAGTTGACATGTACAGTACAGTGGAAACTAGTACCGGTATGAAAAATAATAGTACAGTAGTCCCTCTATTTTAAGACCACCCATGGGACCAAGAAAATGTGGTTTTATAGTGCAGGTGGTCTTAAAATAAAGGTCATTTAAAACACAGAGTGGCACTTTGGGACCAAATTGGGTGGTCTTATAATCAAGGCTGGTCTTAAAATAAAGGGTTGTAAAATAGAGGGACTATTGTAGTATATTTCAATCCACCCAATAATGCAGGCGCTTTAGCTTTGTAATTTTATTTCCAAACTACATATGAAGTATACACATGACATTTCTTAATATATACCTGTTCAAGAAAACGATGCAATTTGCAGCAAATATCATAGCAGTACTACTATTACTGGGTCTACTCAGTAGTACTCGCATATATAGATTATTAAATGTACATTGTGTATGATGACACAGCTCATAGAAGCTGTTTTAACTTTTGTGATTAATGCAATTATTGCATGCCAGTGCAACTACTTGTGTTCACCGGTAAGAAAGCTAAAGAGGTAACACCAACCACACAGTTCGGTTCAATTTCCCGAATTTCATCAGGTCCCACAACCTTGAGGTCCGGCACTTCATTTTTTATTCCACGCTCATGCAAGACATTCAATCGAGACACCTCGTCTTCTGACGTGGCCACTATAAGCTGTAACACACAGAGGGGAAATGTCAAATAAGTTTCATTAATCTATAAGTGATGAGTCACTAGGGTTAACATGCTTTGACAAATTTTCAGCCCCTGCAGTGATGAAAACAAGGTTTTATCAGGCTGAATGGCTTGATCCAAGAACAGGGTCATGTATGTAAGTGTTGGCGTGTGTGTGCTGGACCCGTCTTGTGCTAGTTCGAGCTGCGACCCATCTTTTAGAGTGCTACGCCACAGAAACATCATGTGTCCTGTGATGCTCTAATCCAAACCATTATCCTGGCTCCAAGCTGGGCCAGTTGGGTCTTTAACTGAGTGCTAAACATGGCAGCAGAAGATGACACAACTGGCCTATGTAACACTGCCTACCAGTTCTATATGTACATGTGTTCTCTCTCACCTCAGATCCGTACTAATCAATGTGGACACTGCTCTCCATAGCAGACGTTTTAGTTTAAGGTCATTCATGGACCACAAAAACGTGGTTTTCATTCAGTCACACAGCACACAAAGTCCCAATTTCAAGCCATACCAGTCTTTTTACACAAAACAGAAACACCGGATATTTGGAGTCAAAAGTATCCAAAAGGTAACTTAAGAGATTCAAAGCACTTGTGAACTTATTCTCACAATTGGAGACATGTAGTGTTTATGTTTCAATCCACATGCAAGCTGTCCTTAATATCTGTTTAAAGAATTAAGTAACCTGCAAACTTTTAACAGGAAAGTCCATACATTGATAAACACACTGCAGATGTACCTTTCCACACTTGTTGTAAGGCACGTTGTTTTCATCACAATACTGATAGGTCATTTTGAGTCCTTCGACACACAGCTTTGCCTTCAGTGACCCGGGTTGGTAGTATATCCCAGCGTGTATCACGCCACTGTTGTGCCCGCTCTGGTGAGCAGCTATGAAAAAAAAAAAATATTCAAGATCCCATTAACAAGGTAGTCAACATGCAAAATTTTAGTTTGTGACCATTAGAAGCTACTGGAACGGCAGTGAGATACCGGTGCTGACTCTACTCTCTTTTATGGTAGAACGCATATCCTACAACTGCATAACTAAACCAGAGTATTCTTGAACATATTTCTCCTTAATATTTACTAAAACAATTGATACAAAATAATCACAAAAATATTAGGGGTTGCAATGCAATTATATGTACCAGTATACTAGTTTCCATTCTATTTAGGGGCCTGGACAGACAGTAGAACACTCTGTTAACAACAGAACAGCACTGGTAACATATACATGTACTGCTGTATGGAGTGACTTACCTATGGTCTTTTCTTTGTCCAATACAGCCATTTTCAAGGTAGGATATCGCAGGATGAGCTGTCTAGCTGTGGCCAGACCCACTATGCCTGCCCCTACCACCACAATGTCATACTCTGGTACAGGGGGCCTGGAATGATATAACAGATTTGGGGTAAAATAGTGGAAATATTACTTGAAAGTATCAATACAAATACTTTTGCATACAACCAAGTACATGTAACCATGCGATGATGCATAACAGTACTCATGAAAAGCGTCAAGCACAAACTTGAAAAAGAAATGTTGGCCAATGCTGGCAATTTTCTGAGATCCGCTCAAGTTCAATGGATTTTAAATTTGATGATTTCAATGTTCAATACCTAAGCCTGAAAGCTCCTCGTCCCATTCAATTTGCCCAATAAAGACACAAAAACATTGCTACAATAATGCAAGTAAAATACATTTTATATCAATATCAATTTATGTAAAACCCATTAATAAATATTGGTATCAGTAATGTACATGGCAATATCTTTCAAATACATTAGTTATGTGTACAGTATAATAGTACATGTAGATATTTATTCCCCACTGAACAAATGTTTCCTTGTATACCTCCATGGGTAAAAGTTTTTTTTTCATACTCTTTTGACAATAATGCTACAACATGTATAACATGCTATAACTTTGCTATAACTTGTTATAATAATGATTCTCTAATCACTAGTTTGAATAGTCAACAAGGACTCTCGATTTTTGCATTAAATCAAATTGGAGGAAAAATTGTTGCACAAACTGTGTGGAAACAAATTAAACCCCGTCATGTTATGATCATATTTCAGATTTGATGCATTCTTGAGCATGAATATTTAGCCAAATAATCATAATGGCTGTTGTGGTATATGTGCTTTCCCTGTTGAAAAATGCCATAGACCAGTGGAAGATCCAGAGGAAGGGGGGGTGCAGCAAGCCCTGCCTCCACCCTTACTTAGCCCTGGCGGACCCCCGACTGGGCCAAACTTCATGTCTCTTAGTCTAACATGCTATCCTGGTTCTTTTTTGTTGGGCTTCCAAAAACTCGAGTCCCACGTACAGGAACTGGTCTAGATGCGCTGACACACTCTGGATTCCTTGGTATCTGTTGGTGACATATCTTTCTGCTGTACATTTTCTAATGTCGTGATGTCTTTTACCAGGTGTGGGTCCCAAACGATACTGGCATATTCTAATTTAGATCACACAAGCGTGAAATAGGTGAGATGTTTAAGTTCCTGCGTGCAGTGTTTGAGGTTGGGCCTGAGGAATCTAAGTACTTGGTTGGCTCTGCATGCAGTGGTGTTTACATCTGCTGCCCATTGCAGATCTTCAGTTGTGATTATCCCCATGTATTTGGTCTTGGTGACATGAATGAGCACATGTTCACAGACAGAATAGAGGTATGGAATCTTCTTCTGCCTAGTATATGGTCATGATGTGGCAGTCCCAGTTTAACATGTTTAGTGGATTAAATTTCATGCCCCATTTGCTCCAGTCAGTCAGGTGTTTCAGATTTTCTTTCACCCAGATCTGGTCATGCAGCAATTTTATTGGTCTATATATGAGGCGGTCATGGGCAAATAACCTAATTTTAGATGTTATGCATTCCAGAAGGTCGTTACTATACAGCAGAAAGACCAAAGGTCCAAGAACAAAACATCGTGGGAACGTCCGAATCAACAATCACACTGCTGGATTCCGCCCCATCCACTAGAACCTGCCATTTTCGTTCCGTGGGGAACAAGCGGACCTACCTACTAGCTGCAGCACATTACCTCAGATTCCATAGTGGGATAGTTCCCCAGTAGTCGCTCATGCAGTGCACTACATCGAAACCTTGGATTAATTGAGGATGGCAACATCTATTTGGGTGCACTGATTGTGGTGTTTTCCCCAAGTCATCCAACATGATATGTACCTGCATCTCACAGGAGTGAAGCTTGTGGAAACCATGCTGGAATGGGGACAGGGTCCAAGTGGCCTTGAATATGGCTGGATGGTAGGTATTCAAGTATTTTACCTCACACACCAGTGAGGGAAATGGGCCTATAATTGGCTGGGTCATGTTTATATATCAGATCTATGTTGGGATTTTGCCAGTCCTCTGGAATGTTTCCTGTGGTCAGCGATTGATTGCAGCTGTCAAAGGTATAGCTAGCTTTGTTGATAGTTCTAACATGTATCTAAAAAAAACATTGACAAATGCGATGAGCGAACATTAGTTTACCTCAGTAGCTATCTTCTATACTGGTTTCACTACATAGGGCAGCATCAATCAAAATTGTCACCTGCGGCTTGTTGGCTATACTACCAGTTATAATAGGCCAGGCCCTTCATCATGTTTATAATGCTGATTTGGGATCCGAATGGCCAGACTGTTTGGGGCCATGTCACCACTGTAAGTCAGACTCGAATGCTTCTTCCTACTTTCAGATTTCTTTATCGATTGCAACGATTTTCACACGTCTCCATGTCACACATTCTCAGATTCAGCATAAGCAATTACAACTTAGCAGCTTCTGCTCTCTGCTTGTGCTAACTGCTGGGGTTTCCTGCTTCTACCTCGCTCTAACTTCATGTTTCTGGCCTCCTCCAGTCCTGATAATGCGCTCACTATATACACAGTTGGCCACCCTTGTCACTGTCACAAGCTGTCATGTGAGGCTCGTGATTCCCAATTGAACCAATAAAGACAACTGACAATACTTAAAATTGGCAGAGGGTTTACTCTGTTGAAAGTGGCATATCTTATTGTTCTACTCTCTGGCCAGTTGCTCAGCCGATAACAGCATCATGGAGACCAGAGAAAGAGACAATAGACACCAGACGCTTGGAACCTTTTACAGTCAGTATTATATTACATATATAGAAGATATTACCGTTATTGCATTATTATTAAGATAAATATCAATCTATTTACAAAAACGCGGCACGATGTTATTGCATTTTACACAGCCTACGTATGTTACGTACTCGACTGACACCCGAACTCTTATTTTCGCCCAACTACCCAGAAGAAAATGCAATCTTTTGTCAGGAAATAAAGTCTACATGCGCTAAATACTCACTGAAATGAAGTAGCATGTCTTTGTGGTGTCTGTTGCCCTGTTTTTGTTTGATGACAATCGCGGGTAAATCTAAAAAGAGAAGATATAACAAATCTGTTCCTTGACAAGAAGATCATTTTCATATACAAGTACGACTGCAGAAAGAACCTTGCTTACTAAAAAAGCAAGGGGTATATAAGCGGACACCCGGCACTGGAGTATGGGTTGGTTGTATGGGCGCCCTACCCACAGCGCATAAGAGTACTGAAGCAACAGAATTTGTGCAAAGGATCGAGATCCACTCGCCTGATCCCCAGCATAGGTTACCCTTCTATATCAGAGCTGCGTTCACACCAGCAAACGTTTTATTTTCTGTTTGCAAAAGAAAAAAAAAAAAAAAAAAGGTCCCCTCGTTGAATGATTACCATTCACTAAACAATCACTTTCAGCAATATCTTCCAATATTCCCCTTATCACCCATGTGTCAATATATGATACCTTTGTGTTATGAAAAAGACCCTATGGTCGCCGCTATTTTTGTTCGCTATAGCAAACGCGCGGATTTTTCATTTGCTTCCATTCAGCAAAAGTTCGCTGTGAACAGTCGTTCAATATAGCACACAGAGTAAACGTTCAATCAAACGTTTGCTGTGTTTGCTGGTCTGAACGCAGCCCAGGAATGCCATCCTTGACATCCAGTTCTAGCATCTGCATGGCCATATACAGAACAAATATTGATGTTCTGCCTCACCACTGGAGTGCAGGAAGTCGAAACTTTTTAAGGCTACAGAAATCACTCTGTAGGTTAAGACTACATGAAGCATTTTTCTTCAGTCAGAGGGAAGTTGAGCTTTAGAACCCCTTGCTGAACTTGAAAACATGTATTTTTGTCCTGTTCTGAACCCTATTAAAATAGCAGTAGAATCCAACTTTGATGTTTTGAGCAGTTACAAAGCTATCTGGCAAGCAGTTCTACACATCAACCACCCTATGGGTAAAGGAATTTTCCCACATGTTAAGTCTTGCCCTAGGCTTTATTAGTTTTAAACTGTGGCTCCTGGTCTTTTGGATGGTGCTTTATGTAAAGGGAGAGTTCTGGCAGGATATTTTCATATTTCCCAGTCAATATTTTCCAAGTTAGTATCATGTCACCACCACAGACTACCTGCCTACTATGTTTTTTCAAGTGTGGGAACCATACAAAGTTTGCATGTTCAAGATTAGGTCGAACAAGAGTAGAATGCAGTAAGCAGTAAGGCGGTAGTCCATACCATGCAAATGTTGCTGTTTCATGATAATTTTTCTAAGCCATGGTCTGAAGAGTACAACCTTCTTTGTCTTTTAACTGACTCATTTTAGCTGTGGTATGTCTATGTGGTGTGCCATGTGTTTTTGTGAGTTTCCCCTTTTGAATGGGGGTGTAACAAAATAAATAAATAAACAAACAAACAAATAAATAAATAAATAAATAAATAAATAAATAAAATGAAGGTAGTATAGATGTGGTAATGATGAGATGAAATTAAATATCACTAGCAATATTCAATGATGTATGGAGTATGGTCTAAGAGGTACACATGGGTTAAAATGGAACTGATTGAATCTCACGAACCGGCCATTTTGGCAAAACAATGTAGTGAACCAACCAAATTCTTATTTTGCGACTTACAAATCTGCATTCATCACTAAAGAGCGATTAGCGATTTGGTGCCCCTGTTAACTGCCAATTTGTGAGCCAGCCCACCTACAAAACTTCAATCTGATGAGCCAGTCCCTCCTTAAAAAAACGATTCGCCGCTTGCTGTTAAATTCCGATCTGCGGATCCATGGCTGTTAAAGAATGATCTGTGACTAAACCATGGCTGTTAAAGTGACAAGACCATTTCTGTTAAAGAGTGATCTGCGACTTGCCATGGCTATTAAATATTGATGTACGATTCAGATGGAGGTCTTAAATAATGATCTGTGATTCTTAGTTCTCTGTTATAAAATAAAACTCGAATCAAGCCATATTTTATAGACCCATGTGTACCCCTAGTCTATATAATGATAAATGAACACCCTTATTGGTACCAAGCAAACTTCCTGCGTGCATATAGAATTATAGTAAGAGAAGGACTCATAAGCGCACAGCATTTATCCAATATCAAGATAATATCAACGAATCGTCCCGCAGACAGGGAGAGGCCGTTCCGAAGTTTCTACTTGTGAGCAAATTGTCATTCTGCAGACAAAATATTTACCGGTAGTTAGCCAAAAAACTAATTACTTGTGGGAAATTGGGAATTGTTTGATAAGGACCCATATCACGCCGTGTCAGGTGGTGAATAATGGAGAATGTGTTTATGTAAAGCCCTATGAGAAAATTGTTTATAGTACTGAACCTTTGATAGTAGCAGCAAAGTGCGATATTACAGGGCGATATTACAGGTTGTACTAAGTCCTACAGTTCTGTAGCCAGGTACTGTCCTCTCTACTGGCATAAGCAAATATCCCCAGGGCCTACTCAGAAGGGCCTTCCTCGGCCGTAGGCGACCCGGCGGTATCGTGTAATAGCCCCCTTAGGGGTTATTTCCCCAGAGCTTCCTACTCCTAGTCAGTCTTTGTAAAAGATCTTTGGTAAAAATCGACCAGTTTGGTATTGGCTTAAAGGTTAAATACCAAGATTTCACATGTTTACGAAATCTACTTGGGAGTGTTTCATGGCCTTTTTACAAATATTTTCCAACACCACAAGTGATTTTATCTAGAGGCTATTTCCCTGACACTGGTAACTCATGCAATATATAATACTGGCTGGAAAACCTGGCTCCTCAAGCCGTTTAACTACTTTTTTACACCTTCTGACTTGAACTGACATGATGACATGGTTTTGGGAGGCTCTGCAAGCCATGCAATCATATCAGGTCAAGTCCAAAGGTGTAAAAAACTAGTAAATCGGCTTGCGGAGTCGGGCTTTTCGGCTGTATATAATACATAACCACCAAGATTACTCGATGCGTCCTAAGGTTGCAGTTAAAGAATGGCAAGCTTTGAATTATTAAAATAAGGTAAAGAAAACTTACCTCCGATACATGGATTTCGGAGGTAATCCTCCCTTAGATTTCCTGCGAAAAAATTCTGTTGCCCTTCAACAAATTAAGCGACTGCAGAGAACGTCATGTACACTCAATGGGTGTCTATAGTTGGGTGCTTAGTGGTGCTGAAAGGTGCTCTCCTACAGAAAAGGTTTCTGAAAATATATAAGATGAACAAAAATATACAACGACGTAGCATTAATAACACAACAACAACAAGCATATGTACCTTACATGTACACCTAGTCCGTTAAGGCACATACTTTGCAAAATTGATATGGCTGGATTTAGTATGCTACTTTGGACATAAAAGAGGATATTATGTAATAAATACTTCTGTCTTTACTTATTTAAAATCAGAATTGGATGACCAAACATAGGCACTTTTGGAGTAGGCATTCACGTGAGCTTTCTTACTGATGCTGGACTCTGGGTCTTTTTCTGTAGGTATTGATTTGTAACCGACAGGGAAGAAGTTTTTCCCCTTTGTGCGAGAAAGTTCGGCTGCCTCTTTTGGGCGAGATTTGGGAGGTTCACTTTTTGTTTTGTTTTTTGTCAGCTCCAAGCCAGAGGGAGGATTTTGCATGGGTTCTGTGCATTTTGTGGATGTGTCAGCGGTGCTACTCCTTGGCGTCGGCGACCTAGCAGCACTTACCGGAGCATCAGTGTGACGTGTCCTTTTTGATTTAAGGCTCAGTTTGGATGGAGTTAAGGGAGCATCAGGATGTGTTAACGTGGTTGCAGAGCTTACACTGGGCATGGAGGCAGTGGTGGTTTTTTTTTTTTTGGCTTCAACTTTGATGTGGCCTTGCCCTTTCCTACTGACTTTCGCAGCCGTGTTTGAGTGCCGGAGGCACTTTGCCTTTGACGGGCTGACTCCCCCACATTTTCCAGTTCATTGTTTGGAGATGCTGGCATTGCATTTGAGCCAGAATCGGCACTGGTTTCTACAGCCTCCTGGGATGCTTGGGGCTCTGATTCTGCAACTTCTGAACGTAGGATTTTTTATCCTAACGGGTCCTCACGCACTCCACCGAACCAGTATGGGAACAATGGGAGGTCAATGCTGAATTGGGCGGTCCATCCAAAGTGTAATATTTCTTGAACAATTTGATGAAGCTGTCATATATGTTGCCATGGTTATGTTTTTGCCACAAAATTTCAGATAAATGACCCTCGAACGTGGTACTCTTCTGGTTATTTTGGTTCCATTGATGCGCTTGAAATGGTCTTTAGCATGCATGCTTCCATGCCCCTTCAATTTGGTTGCTGTGGACCGGAATGGCTGCTTTGGTTTCTAAATCTTGATATTTCTGAAGAAATGTTTCTTTGTGCATCACAGTAAAGTGTCGAAAGCTAAGGTTGTTTAGGTTTCTGTAACCACGCCAGCCTCTGGTGTAAATAGTAGTTACGGGAGCCACATGCGTTTGAATGATGGAGGTTGATGTGCCCTCATCTCAGTGGTCATCAGGAAAGAGCAACAAATGATTGGATTTTCACTCAATTAGACCCACCACCCAGACCTTCACCCCCACGTTTGGACTTCCACGATGGAATTTCACTGGCCTGCCAAACAAGCTTTCATCAGTTTCCACCTTGTCAGTGAATTGCAAGTTTTTATAACGTTGTCCACAATGTCCAGCACCCACTCTTGAAACAGGTCCCTTAATATAAAGCTCGCCCAATCAATGGAAGTTCCCTTATAATCTAGTCCAGAGAATTGGGCACATCTGTAGAGGGTTTGGCGATCCCAAATTTTTTTTAGGAAAACTAAAATGTCCGGAAACTTAGTTAAAATAAGATAAATCAAAGAAAGAATTTTGATGAATGGAGAACTCGTGGTTCCCGTTTTTCTTGCATCTCCACGTCTCACCGTCCACACTTTTTTCTGGTTTCCCTAAAGCACAATCAGCCTGGTATTGTGAAACTGCTGACAGTTAATCCATTTTCCCATACATGTATAAGCAATTTAAGTGCTGTTCATGAGACAAGACAATTCGAAACCTGGCAGCAAATTAGAAAGAAAGAAACCAATTAAAGAAACATATAAAACAGAAACATAAAACTCTGAGTAAACAGACAATACCACAAAACAAAGGACAAACTTTGATCTAAAATAAACTATCAACTGAGTAAATGTTCCCCATTTGAAAAATGACCCATGCAATAAAGAGCAAACATTTTAAATGTGTCATTCAGCTACGTCAAAGCAATAAAAGGTGCAATATACAACTTTAATTGAACAATCTAATGTTTCGCTATTAGTACCTATTACAGTCACAGGTTAAAACAAACACGAGACTTACTATACATGTACCGGTAAAGTTGCTAGAACAGACAGAATCAAAAGATAATAGTTTTCATTTTTTCAGAGGATAAATAAAGGTATGGTGTCCATATAATATAATTTGTACCCAGCACAAAGCAGCAGCTATTCCCAGTAGCAAAAACAAGCTATATAAATTCCAAGGATTGCTGAAATCAGCAAAAGAACAATTTGTCGATGCCTTTAAACATTTGGTGTAATTACCAGCCATATCTTTGTCAAAATAATGGATGCACCTACCTTATATATGTATGCATACAGACAGAGCCACACCCATGTCTACTCTCCTTCTACCGCCGGGTAATGTCGTTCACTGGCTTGAGTGTAGTAATGTATGGTTCCATAGAGATATTCATATCAAAATTAGTTGACATTGTACGCATAATATCTGTCTAGGTATCGTCCTTGTAAGAAGGAATTGTAAAGACTGCTCATGTGGTGCTGAGCACTGTCGTCTCAGCATAGACCCATCAGATCCACCCAATCCATCATATCAATAATCCCAAGTCCATTTATGTAACAGAAACATACCACCAAAAAACCTGTGAAATGGTTTATGTTTTTGGTCCAAAAATAACGGGGCACATTTCGTGGCCACAGCTGAGGTGGCCCAGTAAGATCTACTATCCGAGTCCACTGGAAATATATTTCTCGATTTCTTGTCAACCTGCCAGACATTCTGCACCACAAATAATTTATTGTTAAAGACAGTCGACACAGAGTGTAGGTTTGGGTGTATATTTATTGGCACCGCATACAAAACATTGCATAGACAATACAAATCTAAAAATACACATCCAATGGCACGTCAGTGTTTAAAGAATGAATTAAAAACCACACACAAAAAACATGAGAAAAAAAAAGACAAATCTGCTGCACACTGCTCGCTGGCTGCCGTCAAACTGACCGCTAGCCTCGTTGGCAGACCAAGCATGGCAGAGGTGCAGTGATGCGGAACGAGGGGCGCGCCATCCGTGTCTGTCTTTAAACACCTTCTGCTGGGCGCAGAAGTGCAGATAAATTCTACCCACCTTTTATACTTGACTCATTCCATCGTATTCCCCTTCTCATAGCGACGCCAGACATGAGGCTGCTTGTATTCTGCAAGACACTTCTCATAATTTATTAATGAAAAATACTATTAACTTGCCCGATGAAACTATGTCCTGAAACATGCGAATATACATAACTGTTTTATTCAATACTCCATGGTGCAAACTTTCCTTCGTTCCCCAACCAAAGCGCTCATCAGATAAGTTTGAAGAGCAGGGATGATTATAAACCTCCCTCCCAACTCCACACATTGCTTACCATGAAGGCCATGCATCACCCAAATATAAAAAGGCTATATAGGCATATAGTCTGTCATGTGTTGATGTTTCTTTTCTGTTAAAGGCAACATATTACTTGTTAACACGCCCTTCTGACATCTTTGGGGGATCGAGGGGAAATTAGACAAACCTGATATTCCAGTGTCTAACTTCCCACCCCAGGGTCACCTAGGCTTATCTATTTTCCCTCCCCCGGGCACCCACTGACTGTCTGACATCACGCAGTAGTGTATGACATGTCGAATTCCCCACCCCCTTGGTGCTCATCTCTTGTCTAATTCCTGCCCGTCGGGTGATAATGGTCCATCTAATCACCTAATCCCCCCCACACCATGGGGACTGGTGCATAAATCTTACCATTTCTGTTGATACTGTTGAATGTAACAGTAAATATTACTAACATGTTTCATTGATCAGTCAGGGAGCTTACTGTATTTAGTGTTCTTACTGGCGGGCAGTAACATAGGTCATGGGGCATGACATGGGCTACCATCAATCAGCAACGACATTACCAGTACCAGTAATTCTAGGCACTGCTTACCCATGGGGTGGTGTTTCAGTGGGCTAGCACTATAAAGACTGGCCGCAGGTTGGACTAGTACAAGATGGGTCCAGTACAGACACACCTACAGTACACACATACAGTACATAACTTGCAGTCAGTACTATGACCATGAGTGGTTGAAAGCCAACTATAAGCCTGATTCATCCATCCATCCAGTAACTCTAGGGTGTAGAACATTTTTCAATTATATCGCACATTTGTTAACTAAATAGATATAGGGGCCTTTGCATTCACCTCAAGTTTAAACTACCTTAATGCTGGCCAAACTTGTATCAAATGCATGTAGGCCATCTCCTAAGAATGTTTGCTGATATATTATTTGATGCATTTGTCTATATCTGACTTTGAAGAGTTGGTAGTTGAAGATTATGTATGGATCTCTTGTTGGCTCCAGGTTCTAACGAATTGATTAGGCAAGACAGGACTGCTACCATAATCAAATATCTGTAAGGATCTGCTAAGGCTGATCAAGATGGCTTCAATGGATCCAGACCTAAAAACGATATCCACCCCATCTGGTAGATCCATCATGAAGTATGCTGCCAGTGAGAGAAACAAGGAACCAATTCTGCGTCATCTCAAGTTGTTATTGCCTAAGGAGAAGGCAGAAGAATCCTGTTTTGCATTGGAGATTGCATCAGGTACATATGTACAATTGTAACATCAATGTCACTTACGACTGTTTACAAATGCCTAGATGTTCTTGCCTGGTGTGTATTTTGTTGTGAGAACAGTCTCTGTATTAAAGCTGCCTACCAGTATATACAAGAAGTTCACATTTCCTAACTCGAATGTATTATGTAAGATACATTCAGCTTCAGTTTAGCTGTTGTTTAACCACCATAGTGCTCGATATTTCAGGGACAGGTCAACATGTTTCATACTTTGCTCAGCACTTCCCTGATGTGACCTGGCAACCATCAGAATGTGATGCCAATTTAAGGCAAAAGTGAGTTCCCATCAGTGGCTGTGTGACGGTCTCTCTATGTTATAATTTCTTTGCATGCTGCTGCTGCTGCTGCAGAAATTCATATCACTGTGCTCATGATTCCTTAAAGGTATTAAAGGATGCTGATAGCAAATATTTACAAATAAAGCAGACAACAAGATCATCCTGTTAGTTTATTTTCCTTCGATCGTGCCAGTTGAGTGTGTCATAAAGCAGGCTAACCTTTTAGCTGACTAAACTGTGCTAGTAGGCTAACTAAAATCGGCTGTGTTTTAGCAGGCTATTGAAGGCTGTTTCATAAAGATTTTGCATAGACGATTTCAGATAGTCGATGACCAAATATTTGAGATTTGTTTGCATTACCAATGAGGTATCAACCATTGCAGCATCACAGTGCAACTCTAGCAGCCCTGGGTAGTAATTCATCCTTTTGTAAAATTTAATACTAAACCATCCAAGATTTGTCCGTCAGGTATCCTATTAAACAATAAAGTCAACTGAAAATCTACCATTTCGGCAACAACTTGCTTTGATGTAGATGGGACAGCAAAATATCATCAACTTAAATCTAACTCTAAATCTAACCATATTTGTATAATAATGTATATTGATAGCCAAAGACCATTTATGGAGGTTTTGCAGAAATTAGTAATTGAATATAGCAGCTGAGATGACGAATGTATATTGCTTGATGTTGGAACCATCCAATATACATACTGTAAATATATTACCGGTTTTTCCTGAGCATAAGACCACCCGCTTATAAGACCATGGTCTTATGCATGGGAAGAAATCCCGTATATAAGACCATGATCTTATATTGTACGATTTTTCTGGAACTTGGAATTTGTGTGCTCAACATACAGTTTTAATTGACAAAATAGCTGTATGTACCCACAACTTCATTGATATAAAGCATAATTTCCGTCAACACCACCTGTTTGGACAAGTACACGTATAACAAAAAAAAGTTTCAATATTGCTGAAAACTTTAATTGTACTACAAGGTATAAATTCGATTAAAACATATCAGGACAACTTATGCACCTTCGTAAATCATCATTTCAGTTTGTTCTATATGCTTGCGTAGTCCAGTTAAAGACCATATGGTCTTATATTCGGGATATACTGATTCCGATTATAAGACCATGGTCTTCT
>JAAUYG010112130.1_pt1 | contig 15668 bp, 12 predicted proteins | sample 7278091 | NCBI WGS metagenome assembly JAAUYG01 (sample SAMN14350201, study PRJNA611818) | marine sediment metagenome | isolation source: surface marine sediment (0.6m) | place: French Polynesia: Moorea | collected 2018-08 | reverse complement strand
GCGAGGACACCACGATGTAGTTCGCCGTGGTCGGCAGGCCCATGCCCAGGATCAGGCTGATGACCGCGGTCATCAGCAGCATCAGCATGAGGTTGCCGCCGGAGACCAGTTCCACGAACTCGGTCATGACCAGGCCGATGCCGGTCAGGGTCACGGTGCCGACGATGATGCCCGCGGTCGCGGTGGCCACGCCGATCCCGACCATGTTGCGGGCGCCGGCGACCAGGCCTTGGAGAAGCTCGGCAAGACCCCGGCGCAGCCCGCCGGCGATGCCGGCCTCGCGGCGCAGGATCGACTTGAGCGCGTGCTGGGTAACCACGATCACGCACATGAAGGTCGCCGCCCAGAAGGCCGAGAGGCCCGGCGAGAAGCGCTCCACCGTCAGGCACCAGATCAGGACCACCAGGGGCAGCAGGTAGTAGAGGCCGGCCTTGATCGTCGGCCCCGGCTCGGGCAACTCGTCGATGCGCTCGATGACCTCGAGCTCCGGATAGCGGGTGGCATACTGCAGGAGCGCCAGGTAGGCCAGGCAGAGGAGCGCGACGGCGACGTAGGGCGTTGCCGCGCCGGCGACGACCTTGATCCAGCCGAGGCCGTAGTAGACGGCGCCGGAGAGGATCGCCAGCCCGATGAAGGTCGCCAGGAAGCCGATCAGACCGCGCAGAAAGGGAGTCTCCCTGCGCCGGGGCAGGCCCTTCATGCCCGCCTTCACGGCCTCGAGGTGTACGATGTAGACCAGGGCTATGTAGGAGATGACCGCCGGCAGGAAGGCGTGCTTGATCACCTCGACGTAGCTGACGCCGACGAACTCGACCATCAGGAAGGCGGCGGCGCCCATGATCGGCGGCATGAGCTGGCCGTTGGTCGAGGAGGCAACCTCGACCGCGCCGGCCTTCTCGGCGGGGAAGCCGACCCGCTTCATCAGGGGAATGGTGAAGGTTCCGGTGGTCACGACGTTGGCGATCGACGAGCCGGAGATGATCCCGGTCATGCCCGAGGACACCACCGCCGCCTTGGCCGGGCCGCCTCGCAGGTGCCCGAGCAGCGCGAAGGCGACGCGGATGAAGTAGTTGCCGGCCCCGGCCTTTTCCAGCAGCGCGCCGAAGAGGACGAAGAGAAAGACCATGCTGCTGGAGACGCCGACGGCGATGCCGAAGACGCCTTCGGTGCTCAGCCATTGGTGCGACATCGCCTTGGCGAAGGAGGCGCCCTTCCACTGGATCGCTTCGGGGACGAAGCTGCGGTCGCCGAAGAAGACGTAGAACAGGAAGACCAGCGCAACGATCGTCAGCGGCGGCCCCAGGGCACGTCGCGTGGCCTCCAGAAGGAGCAGCAGCCCGACGCCGGCCACGACGAGATCGGTCGTCGTGGGCAGGCCCTGCCGGTCGGCGAGGGCCTCGTAGAAGAGGTAGAGGTAGGCCGCGCAAAAGGCGCCGATCAGGGCGAAGATCCAGTCCTGGGTCGGCACGCGGTCCTGCGGCGATCGCTTGAGGGCCGGCCGGCCGGTGTAGGCCAGGAAGACCGCGAAGGCGAGGTGGATGGAGCGGGTCTTGGTATCGTTCAGGACCGGCAGGACGTCGGCGAAGATGAAGGGCAGCGGCGACGCGATCCAGAGCTGGAACAGCGACCAGAGCAAGGCCACGCCGACCAGCAGCAGACCCACCGAGCCCGGCGGGTCGCGCAGGCCGGTCTCGGCCGCGGCCAGGACCTTGGCTGCCTCCGCCTCGGAGGAAGCCTCTTGCCCACCGGGGAACTCTTCGCGCATCGACACCGCTTTCCGCCCGACCTAGATCAAACTGCGCTCAATCGGACTCAATTGAGCGCAGTTTGATCTGTTTCCTACAGGTAGAGCAGCTTATCTGCGTTCAAATGAGCGCAGGCTGATCTAGCACGTCGACCGACGTTAGGGTCACGGCCCGGAGCCGCATTGATCTATGCCAGTTTCCGGCAGATCGAGACCGCTGTCCATGGCACAGCCGTCGAGCGCCGCCGGGAGCGCCTTCCGGCGAGCAGCGCGTGGCGCGGCGGGCGGACTCGGAGGCCCCTCCCCTCAGGCGCCGCCTGAACGCCCTCCGAGGTGTCCGAGGGCGCTCGGCCAGGGTTCCTGCTGCGTGTTGGCCTGCAGCCCCAAGGCCAGGGCCTCCAGCGCCGGCCGGTTGAGCACGACGATACGGCTCGGCCGGGGCATCGAGACGATGCCCTCGCGCTTCAGGCGCGAGAACTCACGGGACACGGACTCCGTCGTCAGCCCGAGGTACTCCGCGATCTCGGGGCGGCGCATGGGCAGATGGATCTCGCGGCTGAGGGTCGTGGGCGCCCCGGAGGGACGGCAGAACTCCAGGACGAAGGAGGCAAGCTTCTCCTCGACCGTCTTGCGGCCGAGCGTGAGGAGCCGGTCCTGGAGATTGGTGATCTCGTCGCTCGCCAGATCGAAGAGCGCCCGGTCGATCGCCGGATAGCGGCCGGCAAGCCGGTTCAGGGCTGCCCAATCGAGCCGGAAGAGGCGGCAGTCCGAGACCGCCTGAGCGGTGACCGGCCAGGGCGTGTTGCGGCGATGCAGGGAGACCAGGTCACCGGCGCTGCGGAAGGCGACGATCTGGCGCCGCCCGTCGGGCAGGACCTTCCACAGCTTGACGATGCCATCCGCGAGCACGAGAAAGTCGCGGCCGACCTCGCCCTGCTCGGCGACGACCTGGCCGCGCGTGGCCGCGACGAGCGCGACCAGGCGCTGGAGCTGCCGCCGTCCGGTCCTGTCCAGGATCGAGTCGAAGAGCGGAAAGGCAAGCGGCGAGGGTTGCCCGCCGTCGATCAAGCGCAGCATCACAGGCCGTCGGCTTTGACGATGGTCACCGGCAGCTCTGCATCGCGTGCGATCCGAGCGGTCGCCGAGCCGTGCACGAGCCGCCCGAGGCCGTTGCGGCGGCGCCCGCCCAGCACCAGGAGGCGAGCCCCACGGGCCCGTGCGACTTCGAGGATCTTCGGCGCCGGCAGCCCCTCGACACAGAGCGGCTTCGCGGCTCCGAGACCTGAGAGCTGCGGGTCCTGGCGCCCGACCCGATCCATGAACGCGACAAGCCTGCGTGTGGCGACGTCCGCTATCGGCTCCAGCGGATCGCCGTCGTCCGGCTTGTAGGTGCCCGGGGAATCGGCCGGATCGTGGATCACATGCAGGACTTCCAGGGGCGCCCCGACCGCCTTGGCATAGCCGCAGGCCCAGCGCAGGGCGGCTTCGGAGCCATTGGAGAACTCGACCGCCACCAAGACCGGCGCGGCGCCGCTCCGCCGCGCCCGGGTTTCATCGTCCGAGCTGTCCTGCCTGGCCAAGGTATCGACGATTTGGTTCATGGTCAGCTGCCGGAAAGCCTTGGTTTGAATGTCTTTTAACCGTTCATTATTAGCCCCCGGACTTGAAGCTTTCGTGATGGATATATTGCAGAAAAATGACATATCGCCCGGACGCGGCGCCCCCCTGGACCGGCGCGCGGCGGCGCCTTTGCGGAGACCGAGGGCGAGGCGTATAAAGTGGGTCCGTGGCCCGGGAGTCCGCCTGCCCGACAAGCCTGCCCGACAAGGACGGAGCCCGGTCCGGTCAGCTTGCTGTCGCTGAGCCGGCGCTTCCCCGCCGACCTACCCCATGCACTCGACAACGATATCGCCCGAGAAGGCTCGCAGAAATCCCATGATGGCCGCCGATCCGGACTCAAAGACGCCCAAGGGCGCAGCGACGCTCGATCTGGTGCCGATCACGGAGCTTCAAGTCATCAAGGGGGTGTCCTTCCCCAAGAGCGTAAAGTACCGGCAATTGATCCTGACCGGGCCGCCGGGCTCGGGGAAATCGCGGCTGGTCCGGAAAATCGGCGGCTGGCCGGAGGAAGGCTACATAGATTTGACCCTGGACAATTGGTGGCGGGCCCAGTCCTTGAGCCTCCGCCCCCGGGAGGTTCACCTCGGATTTCCCTTCCAGGGCTTTGAAGATGCCCTGACGGTCTTCGATCAGGAATGGCTGGATGCCTCTCCGCCGCCCAAGCTCGACCACGCCAGGATCCTGCTGCCGCCGGAAAAAACTCATTTCCTTTCAACGAACTGGCGGGGACGTTTTGTCTTCGAGTTTCTCATCCCGCCGGCCGCCAAGATCCTCGAAGGCCGCTTGAACCGCAAGCAGCATGAGGTTCACCCGATCGACCGGGACGTGACGCTGGAACAAGTGGAGAAGCAGATAGACGTGTATCGAGAGGCTGCACTACACTTCAAGCGCGCCGGAATCTTGATCTATGTCAGAGACGATTTCGACGGCAAGCCCAAGGATATAGCCAATCCTGCCGCGGAGGACTCAACGCTCTAGGCGCAGGACGGGGAGAGCAAAGGGCGGGACAGTGCTAGACCGGGTTCGGGATCTGTTCTTTCAGGCTGACCCTGAGGAATCGGTATCGTTGACGGGCGAGCCGCGACTCCTGGTCGGCAAGCTTCGCTTCATGGAAGACTCCGTCCCGATTCAACTGGATCTGGGGGGCCGGTCGCTTTGGCTTTTCCCGGATCATCCGCTTCACGGCGACCGGCGTGCGACCAAGGACTGGATCCTCGTCGATCGCGACGCCTATGCGCGCGGCATCTTCGGATTCCTGCGAATTGCGAGCGGAGACAAGATCCGCCTCGGGCGCGGCGAGGAGGCTTGCCAGCGGCTATTCAAGTTCCCGAGAAGCGTGATGAAACGGCAGGTCGAGATCGCCAACGACGGCGGCCGGATCACGGCCAGCCGGCTCGATCCCGGCGGCGAGACCTACGTGTCGCGTGTCGAGGACAGCCAGGCGGTCGCGGGCCCGGCCATCCGGCGCCTTGCCTGCCTCAAGGCGATACGGGGCATCTTCGGCGGCCCGATCGAACTGCTGCCGCCGGAGCAAGCCCTCATGACGCTGCGGAAGGTCAACGGGATCCTGCGAGAGGAGGCCTACCGGCCGAGGGACGCCCTGGGCCTGCCGGGCGGCCTTCTATGCCTTCCCGACGCAGTCGCGCCGGTGATCGTCGGCGACCTTCACGCGAACCTCGACAACCTTCTCAAGATCCTGAGCGAGAACGCCCTGTTCGAGTCCCTCTGCAATGGCGAGGCCAATCTCGTGCTCCTGGGCGATGCCGTACATCCCCAAGGAGACACGGACCTGGGGCAGATGGACAGCTCGCTCCTCATGCTGGACCTGATCCTGAAGCTGAAGATCCGCTTCCCGAAGAACGTCTTCTATCTTCGCGGCAACCACGAGAGCTTCGACGAGTCGGTCGGCAAGGCCGGCGTGCCGCAGGGCATTCTGTTGAAGAGCCGCGCGCGGACACTGCGCGGCCAGGCCTACGCGGACGCCTTGGCGGAGTTCTTCGAGCTGCTGCCCTACGTGGCCAGGGCCAAGCATTGCATCGCCTGCCACGGCGGCCCACCGCGCGGCGAGACGACCGCGTCCGATCTGGTGAACATCCGGAGCCGCCACCGCCTGGGACAGGAACTCGTCTGGAACCGGGTCCGCCGGCCGAACCATCCCGGCGGCTACGGCAGGCGGCACGTCAGCGCCTTCAGAACCAAGCTCGGCGTCGACGAGCAGACCGCCTTCGTCGTCGGGCACACGCCCTTGTCGCCGGACGGAACCCTGTGGCTGAACGTCGGGAACATCCCCAATCACCACATCGTCTACAGCGCCAATCCGCACAACCTCGCGATCTTCGTCGGATTGGGCCAGGACCTGGTCCCCCTGGTCTATCCGGCCGAGGCCCTGCTCGATTTCACCAACGCGCTGGAAGCCTCCGAGCCGGAGTCGGCGGCCCTCGTCGGCTAGGGCGTTATCCGAAGAGCAGCCTATCCGCGTCCAGGTGACCGCGGGCTGCTCTACTGAACGCAGCTTGATCTCGAGACAGCTTCAGTCCGAGGCGCCAGGGAGCGGCTTGATCCCTCTGGAAAGCACGGCCATGCCGCAGGAAAGGGGCTGGACCGGACCGCCCCCTTCGGCTCGAACGGCCCCCGCTGTCAGTCGGACGGAGTGGCAAGGCACGGCGCCCGCGGCGCCCCTTGCGCAGGCGCCGCGGATCGCCGCGGTCAGGTGAACATCCCCTTCAAGGTGAAGTAGAAGAGGGCCGCAAGCACGCCGCCGATCGGCAGCGTGACGATCCAGGACACGACGATCCCACCGATGACCCGCAGGTCGATCGCCCCGATCCCTCGGGCCAGCCCGACGCCCATCACCGCGCCCACCGCGATGTGCGTGGTGGAAACCGGCATGCCGGTCCGCGAGGCCAGGACGACCGTCGCGGCGGCGGCCATGGTCGCGCTGAAGCCGCGCGTGGGCGTCAGCTCGGTGATCTTGGTGCCGATCGTGCGCATCACCTTGTAGCCGTAGGTCGCGAGCCCGACGACGATCCCGAAGCCTCCGAGCAGGAGGATCCAGATCGGCAGCTCCGACTTCTGCGCGACCTCGCCGCCGGACTGAACCAGGCCGTAGACCGCGGCCAGGGGCCCGACGCCGTTGGCGACGTCGTTCGAGCCGTGGGCAAAGGCCATCCCGCAGGCCGTGAACAGCATCATCGGGACGAAGACCTTCTCGACGCTGGCGAAGTGATACTCCTGATCCGCCGTCTCATCGACCGTGATGCGCCTGATCAGGAGCCAGCCGATGAACGCGACGGCCAGCCCGATCACGGCCGCGGCCAGGAAGCTCATCGGGATGCTCAACTCGAGCTTGAGGTGCTTCAGGCCCTTGAACAGCGTCACCAGGGCGATGACGAAACCGACCAGGAAAACGTAGATGGGCCCCCAAAGCTTGGCGCTTTGGAAGGGGTTGTCCGTGTTCAGGATCAGGCGGCGGATGCTCATCATGAGGATGAAGGCGATCGTGCCGCCCAGGACCGGCGACACCACCCAGCTGGCCACGATCTGACCGATCTTGTCCCATTTGACGGCGTCCAGTCCGATGCCGGCGATCGCGAAGCCGACCACCGCGCCGACGATCGAATGCGTGGTCGACACCGGCCAGCCGCGCGACGAGGCGATCATCAGCCACACCGCGGCGGCCAGGAGCGCCGCCAGCATGCCGAAGATAAGCACCTCGGGCGTGCCGACGATGGGCGTGGGGTCGATGATGCCCTTGCGGATCGTCGCGGTCACGTGCCCGCCGGCCAGCGCGGCCCCGCCGAACTCGAAGATTCCAGCGATGATGATGGCCGTGGTGACGGTGATCGCGCCGGACCCCACGGAGGTGCCCATGACGTTCGCCACGTCGTTGGCACCGATGCCCCAGGTCATGTACAGCCCGAAGACCACGCCGATGATGATCAAGACCGTGCCGTATTGAGCGATGACGTCCATGGCCGCTCCTCCCCCTCTCTTTCAGTCGAACCGTTCTCAGCTGGCGAGCAAGAGACGCAGCCGATTGCCGACCTTTTCCGCATAATCCGCCAAATCGCCGATCCACTGGATCAGCTGGTACCAGAACATCACCGAGACCGGCTTCATCTCGTCTTCCTGCGCGAACAGGCGATGCGTCAGGTCCATGCCCATCTGATCGGTGTCGTCCTCGATCTTGTTCAGCTCGTCGACCATCTCCGACACCCGTTCGGACTCGCGTCCGCGGAAGCCGGTCTCGACGAGTTCGTCGAGCTCGCCGATGACTTCGGCCGCCTTGTCGCAGGCCTGGACGCAGCGGCGCGCCAGTGCGATCAGCGGCTCCTTGAGGGTTTCCGGGACCTCCATGGGGCGCTCGACCAGCAACCCGGCGATGTCCTGCGCCGTGTCGGCGATGGAGTCCTGCATGTCGAGGACCTCCAGCAGGTCGCGCCGGTCCACCGGCATCAGAAGACTCTTCGGCAGATGGGCGCGGAGCTCGTTCTTGATGTCGTCGGCCTCTTGTTCGAGGGCGAAGATCCGATCCTTGACCGCGACCACCTTTTCCTGATCTCCGGCGCTGAGCGCTTCGAACAGCCCGGGGACCTCGCTGGCGCAGCGGGTCACGACCTTGATATGCTCCTGCATCGGCTTGATCGGCGAACGGCCGAAAAGGCTTGCGAAGGGACTGGTTCTGGCCATGAGCGACTATCCTTCTTCTGCTTCAGCGTCCGGTGCCCGCAGCGACCTACGGCAGGCGGACAGCGGCCCCCTACGCCGGCTTCGAACCTGTGTCGGTTCGCAAGACCACGGCTCAACAAGGCTTCGATAAGATCTCAGCAGCTAAGATCCGACTTTGCTCCCTGTACCGAAACGCTAGCAGACTTGGCCCGATCAGGTTTTGACCTTGATCAATTATTTGACATCCGAATGAAGCCTTGGGCGAAATTGTCGCCGGCTGGCAAAGCAGCGACGCATCAAGGCGGCGCAAGGATCCAGATGGCCTGAAGTCAGGGACGGCTAGGCGGTCTTCCTTGCCGCCAAGGTCTCACCCTGCCGCCCTGAAAGACCCCGGCGGGACCTACAGCCGATCACGCAAATTGATCCATATCAGCGACGTCCTCAGGAGACTGCCGAAGCATTGCCGAGGGTCCGCGCAGGTATGACCCGACTTGGCGGCACAAGGTCGGCTTTGAAGACCTTCGGCGGCGGGTTGGGCCGAGCCAAGGCGTGAGCCGCGGAGGCGCTTAGAGGCTTGCCCTCGGTAGCCGAGACGCCAGCTGGGCGGCGGGAATTGGGAGATGGCCGGCAAGATCCTAGTGGTGGATGACGAAGCGACGATCCGTGAGATGATCGGTTTCGCCTTGTCGTTGGCGGGCTTTTCCTATGCCGAAGCCGCCGACGCCGCGCAGGCCGAGGCGGAGATCCTCGACCAGGCACCCGACCTTATACTGCTCGATTGGATGCTGCCGGGGCAGTCGGGGATCGAATTCGTCAAGCTGCTGCGCAGCGACCCCGCCACCAGGTCCATCCCGGTCATCATGCTCACGGCGCGCGGCGAGCAGGAAGACAAGATCCGCGGCCTGCGGGACGGGGCCGACGACTACGTCACCAAGCCCTTCGCGCCAAAGGAGCTGGTGGCGCGCATCGAGGCGGTGCTGCGCCGCATGAAGCCCGAAGCGACCAACGAGACGGTCAACGTAAACGGGCTGCTGCTCGATCCCTTGAGCCACCGGGTCACGGCGGAGAAGCGCGACCTCGATCTCGGCCCGACCGAGTTCCGCCTGCTTCATGTCCTGATGACCCACCCGGAGCGGGTCTACACGCGCGATCAGCTGCTCGATCTGGTCTGGGGCCGAAACATCCATGTCGGCCCGCGCACGGTGGACATGCACGTCAGCAACCTGCGCAAGGCCCTCGAGGCCAGCGGACACCATCGACTGATCCAAACCGTGCACGGCAGCGGCTACCGCTTCTCGACCCGAGGCCGGCCTTGATCCGGGCCTGGCGGAACGAGCTTCTCTTCGTCGCCGCCGGCGGCTCGGCTTTGCTGATCCTGGGGCTTCTGGTCGGAGAGACGCGGCTCCTGCTCGGCCTCGGCCTGCTCGGCTACCTCGGCTGGCACCTGGGCAACTTCCTGCTCCTGCAGTCCTGGATCGGGCGCCGCCGGGGATTTCGCCTGCCGGTCTCGCTCGGCGTCTGGGAAGCGGTCTTCGACGGCCTGCAGCGCGAAAGGCTGCGAAAGCGGCGGCGCGGCCGCCGGCTGATCACCTTTCTCTCGGACTATCGCGACGCCGCTGAGACCCTGCCGGACGCCCTGGTCGTTCTCTCCGAGACCGGAAGCATATGCTGGTTCAATCCGGCCGCCCGGAAGCTCCTGGGTCTGCGTTGGCCCGCGGACCTGGGCAAAGACATCGCCCGGGTGGTGACCCACCCGGTTCTGGAGGACGACTTGGCCGCGGGCCGCTCGTCGCGGCCCCTAGAGGTCCCCTCCCCCGCCAACGGCGCCTGGATTCTCAACGTCCAGGTCACCGCGGCCTTCGGCAACCAGCGCGAACGCCTCTTGGTGGCGCGCGACATCACCCCGGTCTTCCGTTTGGAGCAGGCGCGCCGTGACTTCCTCGCCAGCGTTTCCCACGAGCTGCGGACGCCGATCACGGTGTTTCGCGGCTACCTCGAGACCCTGCAGGAGATGGGAATGGCGGAGGGCCACCCGCATTGGCGCGCACCGCTGGCTCATATGGATCAGCAGGCCGAGCGCATGCAGGCGCTGGTCGACGACCTTCTGACCCTGTCGCGTCTGGAGATGGCGGAGCGGCCGCAAGCCGAGGCGCCGGTGCCGGTCGCCGAGATGCTGGCGGAGATCCAGGCCGAGGCCCGGATCCTCAGCAACGACAGGAAGCACAGCCTTCGGCTCAAGATGGACCCGTCGGTTCAGCTGCTCGGCGAGGCGGGTGAGCTGCGCAGCGCCTTCTCGAACCTGATCTTCAATGCCGTGCGTCACACCCCGGCCGGCACCCGGATCGACATCGACTGGCAGGGCAGCGCCGAAGGCGCAAGCCTGTCGGTCAAGGACCACGGACCGGGCATCGCCGCCTATCACCTGCCGCGGCTGACCGAGCGCTTCTACCGGGTCGAAGCCGGACGGTCGCGGCGCGCCGGCGGAAGCGGCCTCGGCCTGGCCATCGTCAAGCAGGTGCTCGACCGCTATTCGGCGGAGCTGACGATCGCCAGCGTCGCGGGCCAAGGCACCAGCTTCGTCTGCCACTTCCCCGGCGCGCGGGTCCACATCGAGCCGGAGGCGGAACTCTCCGAAGCCGGATAGAGCGACCGCGGAACGAAGGGCCACGTCATCCCAACCCGCCGCGGATATGACAGAAACTTTTAGCGCTCATGACAAAACCATAACAAGCGGCTGGCATTCTCCCCGGAAGAAAATTGATCTAACGCATTCTTGGATCCGTGCGGCAGGGGCGTTGAGACCCCGGCCCCGCACGAGGGAGGAACAATGCCGAAGACCGCCAGACTGGCCATCGCCACGCTTTTCGCCGCAGGTGCCATCTCGCTGAGCGCATCGGCGCAGGCGCGCGAGCTGATCCAGAACAAGGGCTCTGACACCCTGGTCAATGTCGCCCAGGCCTGGGCCGAGGCCTACCAGAAGGTCAATCCCGAGGTCGCCGTCGCGGTGACCGGCGGCGGCTCGGGAACCGGCATCGCGGCGATGATCAACGGCACCGTGGACATCGCCAACGCCAGCCGCGCGATGAAGGGAAAAGAGCTCGAGCTTGCCAAGTCCAAGGGCCAGAACCCGATCGAGCACACCGTGGGCTTCGACGCGCTCGCGGTCTACCTGCACAAGGACAATCCGGCCAAGCTGCTCTCGATCCCCCAGCTGGCCGAGATTTACGGCGAAGAGGGCAAGACCGAGAAGTGGACCGACATCGGGCTCGAGGTCCCGGGCTGCAAGGATCAGGAGATGGTCCTGGTCAGCCGCCAGAACAACTCCGGCACCTATGCCTACTTCCGCAAGGCCGTCCTCGGCAAGGCGCGGGACTACCGCATGGGGACCCGCGACATGCACGGCTCGAAGGATGTCGTCGACCTGGTCGAGAAGACGCCCTGCGCCATCGGCTACAGCGGCCTGGCCTACGCCACCGACCACGTCAAGCTCGCCTGCGTCGCCAAGGACGGCAAGGACTGCGTGATGCCGAGCGTCCAGACCGCCGCCGACGGCAGCTATCCGATCGCCCGCCCGCTGCTGATGTACACCAACGGCGAGCCGACCGGCGAGGTCAAGAAGTACCTCGACTTCATCCTCAGCGACCAGGGCCAGTGCATCATCAGCGAGAAGGGCTATGCCCCGGTCCGCGACGTGACCTGCAACTGAGCGGGTCCGCCGGGCCGGCAAGCGCCGGCCCGGCGGTCATGCACTCCTCGATCGGTCACGCGCCCGGCGGCGCCTGACGACAGGCCGGAACCCCGAGCCCAATTCCAGCCCCACGCAAGGTGGGACTCCCAGCGAAGGCGGAGCAAGCAGCCATGCCACTCTACGAAGAGCGACTGTCCAAAGACATGGCCCGGATCCGGGAGTTGGTCGCTTCCCTGAGCGCGGCGGTGCAGAAAGCCCAGGAGGACGCGGTCCAGGCGGCCCTGACCGGCAACAGGGAACTCGCGAACCAGACCATCCTCCGGGACCATCCGATCAACCGCAAGACCCGGGAGATCACCCGACTGTGCCACGGCTTTCTGGCCACTCACCTGCCCAGTGCCGGCCATCTGCGCCTGATCTCCTCGATCCTGAGGCTGGTCAACGAACTGGAGCGGATCGGCGACTACGCGGCGACCATCGCGCGCGAGGGGCTCCAGCTTCCGCACCTGCCGACCGGACTTTTGAAGCAGGAAATGGAGGACATGGCCCAGCAGGCGCAGACCTGCCTGCGCCAGTCGATGCGGTCCTTCAACGAAAAGGATGCCGAACTCGCGCGCGAGACCAAGGCTATCGCCGCCCAGGCCAAGGGCCATAGCGACATGGTCTTCGAGGAACTGGTCCGGGAGAGCGAGACCTCGCATGAAGAGATCAGATACCTCTTCGACGCGCTGATCCTGATCGGCAGGCTGAAGCGGGTCTGCGACAGGTGCAAGAACATCTGCGAAGAGACCCTGTTCACGGTGACCGGCGAGACCAAGCCGCCCAAGGTCTACAAGGTCCTTTTCCTGGACGAGGACAACACCTGCCAGAGCCAGATCGCCGAGGCGGTCGCGCGCAAGAGCTTCCCCAACAGCGGCGAGTACGACAGCGCCGGCCGGCGCAACGGCGTCGATCTCGACCCCGGTCTCCTCGGGTTCCTGGAGACGCACGGCCTGGCGCCCGGAGCGATCGCGACCAAGGCCCTCGAGCCCGAAACATCGAAGGTCGCCCGCTACGACGTCGTAGTCAGCCTGCAGGGCGAGATCCGCAGCTACCTGCCGCAGCAGCCCTTCCGCACCGTGTTCCTGGACTGGGACGTCGGACCGCGCCCCGAGGGGCTCGGCGAGACCGAGGCCAAGGAACGCTACGTCGAGATGTACCGCGAGATCTCCGTCAGGGTCCGAGACCTGATGGAGACCCTGCGCGGCGAGGGAGCCGACTGAGATGGTCGATACGGCAAAGAGCGTCGCCGGCACCTTGAAGGTGGCCGGCGCGACCCCGGCGGCGCGGCTCGGGGCGGCCGCCCGGCGCGACGACCAGGACTTCGATCGCCGCAATGCCGACTGGTACATCGACAAGATCGTCCAGATCCTGGTCTTCATCGGCGGCATTTCGGCCATCGTCTTCATCATCGGCATCTTCGTCTTCGTCACCAAGGAAGGCTTCGGCTTCCTGGTCGGCGCCTTCGACTTCGCCGAGTTCTTCGGCTCGCCGCGCTGGAAGCCGACATCGGAGTACAACACCACCTACGGGATCCTGGCGCTGATCGCCGGAACGGCGAGCGTCACCGGACTCGCCATGCTGGTCGCGATCCCCTTCTCCCTCGGCGCGGCGATCTTCATCGCCGAGTTCGCGACCGGGAAGACCCGAGAGATCCTAAAGGTGCTGGTCGAGCTCCTGGCGGCGATCCCCTCGGTGGTCTGGGGCTTCATCGGCCTGACCATCATGAACCCGCTGATCATCGAGATGTTCGACGTGCCGGTGGGCCTGAACGTGCTCAACGCCGGCGTGATCCTCGGCCTCATGGCGGCGCCGATCATGACCTCGATCTCCGAGGACGCCCTGAAGGCGGTTCCGGACCGCTACCGAGAGGCGGCCGAGGCCATGGGCGCGAGCCGCTGGCAGGTGATCTTCCGGGTGGTGCTGCCGGCCGCCAAGAACGGCCTGCTCGGCGCCGTGCTCCTGGGGGTCGGGCGCGGCTTCGGCGAGACCATGGCCGTGCTGATGGCCAGCGGCCACGCGATCAACCTTCCGGACAGCATCTTCGATTCGGTGCGCGCGCTGACCGCCACCATCGCCGCCGAGCTCGGCGAGACCGCGGTCGGGTCGGACCACTATCAGGCGCTCTTCACGATCGGCATCTTCCTCTTCGTGATCACCTTCCTGATCAATCTGACCGCCGACCTGATCGTCCGCGGCATCCGCAAGAGCTGAGGCGCAAGGCTTAGGGACGAAGGACAGGCCATGTTCGCTGCAACAGAACTCAACATCCAGAACCGGCGCCGCGAGGGGCTCGTCCGCCTGCTCTTCCTGGTGATGACGATCCTGCTGATCGTGCCGGTGCTGATGATCCTCGGCACCCTGATCTACAAGGGCGGACCGGCCATTTCCTGGGAGTTCCTCTTCGCCGATCCCATCGACGGCATGACCGCCGGCGGGATCTTCCCGGCCCTGGTGGGAACGGTCTGGCTGGTCGCGGTCGCCCTTCTGGTTTCGGTGCCGCTCGGCGTCGCCGCCGCCCTCTATCTCAGCGAGTTCGCCCCGGACAACTGGTTCACGCGGGCGATCAACCTGGCGATCATCAACCTCGCCGGGGTGCCCTCGATCGTGCACGCGCTCTTCGGGGTCGGGGCCTTCGTGATCTTCTTCGGCTTCGGGACCAGCATCCTGGCCGCCAGCCTGACCCTGGCCATCATGACCCTGCCGTTGATAATCGTGGCGACCCGGGAGTCGCTGCAGGCGGTTCCGCTGGCCTTTCGCGAGGCCTGCTGGAACATGGGCGCGACGCGCTGGCAGACGATCCGCCGCCTCGTGTTGCCGAATGCCGTCAGCGGCATCTTGACCGGGGTGATCCTCGAGGTCTCGCGGACGAGTGGCGAGACGGCGCCGATCATGTTCACCGGTGCCGCGTTTTTCCTGCCCTTCCTGCCGGAAAGCGTCTTCGATCAGACCATGGCGCTGTCCCTGCACCTCTTCGTGGTCTCGACCCAGGTTCCCGGCGTCCCGGACCACCTGCCCTATGGCGTCGCCCTGGTGCTGATCGCCATGGTGCTGACCATGAACGCCCTGTCGATCGGCTTCCGCATGTACCTTCGGGGGAAAAAGAAATGGTAGAGACCATGACCGCGACGGCGTCGGATCCGGGACAAGCGCCGGGGAGCTCGCCCCTGCCCGAAGACGCGCCGCTGAAGCTGGAGGTGCGCGACCTCTCCATCAGCTATGGTGGCAAGCCGGCCCTGGTCGGCGTCAACCTGGAGATCCGCGAGAACGAGATCTTCGGGATCATCGGCCCGGCCAACAGCGGCAAGACCTCCTTCCTGAAGGCCTTGAACCGCATGGACATGTTCAACGCCGGCATGCAGGTGACCGGTGACATCCTGTTCAACGGTCGCAACGTCCGCGACTGGCGCAACGTCTATGCCCTGCGCAGCCGGATCGGCGTGGTCTTTCCGCTGCCGGTCGGCCTGCCCATGACCGTCTACGACAACGTCGCCCTGGCGCCGCGCCTGGCCGGCATCACGGCGAAGGCGGAGCTCGACGAGATCGTCGAGCGCTGCCTGAGCCGGGCGGCGCTTTGGGACGAGGTGAAGGACCGCCTGCACTCGCTGGGCAGCCTGCTCTCCGGCGGCCAGCAGCAGCGCCTGACCATCGCCCGCGCGCTGTCCCAGGAGCCGGAGCTTCTGATGCTCGACGAGTTCTCGATCGCCGTCGACCCGGTCACCACGATGCGGATCGAAGACGTGCTCAAGGAGCTGCGTCACGAGATGACCATCATCCTGGTGACCAACCTCACGCAGCAGGCCCGCCGGCTCGCCGACCGGACCGCCTTCTTCCTGATGGGAAGCTGTGTGGAGATCGGTGACACCGAGGCCCTGTTAACCGGCGATGTGGTCGACCGCCGGCCCTCGG
>JAAUYG010179630.1_pt1 | contig 15679 bp, 12 predicted proteins | sample 7278091 | NCBI WGS metagenome assembly JAAUYG01 (sample SAMN14350201, study PRJNA611818) | marine sediment metagenome | isolation source: surface marine sediment (0.6m) | place: French Polynesia: Moorea | collected 2018-08 | reverse complement strand
CACTGATTGGGAATCATTCTACACAACCATCGAGCCATACCAGGACTACTAATCTCAACTGATTCAATCCGTTGTTGTAAGAAATGGAGAAGGGAGAATGTGATAGAGAAGTTATTCATGGTTCTGACAAAAATTTATTAATTGAGCCTGGGTAATAAATTAAGTAAATGAAAATGAGCGTGTTTAATAGTTACTAAGCGATTTTGGTACGATAGCTGCTACTATAATCGCTAGGGTTATTAGTAGTATTAGTAGTATTAGTAGTAGTAAGCTTGCTGAGAGTGCAGTGTCGTAAATGCTTTTGCAGAGTCTCGCTTACTGCCTGTTTATCGACATTAGCCTTGCTTAAGAAATCAGAAGCTCCCACCAGTTTGGTTTTAACTCGGTCGATGACTCCATCATTTCCCGTCAGGATAATAATTGGAGTGTTACGAAAAACAGAAATTCGACGTAACTTATCGCAAAGTTCATAACCGTTGATATTGGGCATCATCAAGTCTAGAAAAATCAAATCTGGCTTGAGGGCTAGTAGCACGCTAAAAGCTCTCATAGGATCGTTAATTCCTACAAATCGATATCCTGCGGCAGTCATAAATTTTTCTAAAGAGTTGCAGATTAAAGGACTGTCATCCACACAGGCAATCAGAGGAGTTTGTAGGGGAATACTAGAAGGCGCACTTAAGACAGGCTCTGGTAAATCGGGAATATTAATCAACTCTACTAACCCCGACTGTAGATAAGGTAATATAGAACGAGTAACCGATAGAGTGTCTCGCTTCATATCTAAAGCTAGATCCCGAAGAGTTTGCTGACCGTTTAAGAGACGACTGAGCATCTCAAATACAGTCGCCGAGGTATTTTGCTGTAGTTGCTCTCGTTGTTTAATTACAGGAGCTAGATTAGTACGATAATCAGCTGCTTGGGCTTGCTGCCAGGATAACCACTGTCGTTTGACTTCGGCTACTATGCGACTACCATTGATTAAAACTATTCCTTGAGACGAAGACTTACAAGGCTTTAGTTCGTAGGCTATGTTACCTTTAATTTGACCTACCTGGGTAATATCAAATAGTACCTCAACTAGAATTGACCAAATGATCTTGGTGGCTTGTTGGCGAGTTATTTTATCCTGCTTGACCCAGGAACATAATAGTTGATACTGCCAACCCCGATTCTCTTCTAAACTATTATTGGAAAGTTGTGATTGTTCCCTAGATAGCTCAGCAAATATCTCTGGCAAGTAGGTTATGAGGGTTCTATTCCATCGTTTAACTGGATGAGTACCCCCAGTTGCAAATACTGCATGACCAAGATGAAGATAAATAATCCAACGCTCGCCCTGAGGTTCTGTCAACACTAATTGACCATTAAATCGCAGTTGTTTTAAGGTATCAAACAACTCAGACTGTATCGATAGATCAAAATTGCTCCCCGACAGGGTTTTGCTATCAATTAATTCAGAACTAATAGATTTGGAAGTAACTTTATTATTCATTTCTCTGCCGGACAATAGGCTTTAATATGGTTAGTTTATATGTTGTTTATCTTGCACCTTGAATTCGTTTGTGTAAAAGTTTCTCTGACGTTAGTGCAAGACTTGAGTTTAGTTAATCCGTCAAAAACTATTAATTCGCTAAGCGACTCTAGGTCGTTTTCGCGTTTTTGATTTTTGAGATCCAGCCGCAACACGACTCATATTTTTGAAAGGATAGCCTTGGCTAATTAAGGGCAAGCTATCAGCAGCAGCTTGGGTTGTAATCAAAGCACCAGCAGGTACGTATCTGTCATCTGTAATATCTACTCCCATTACCAAAGCTTTAGGCTCGATTACGCAGTTCTTACCGACGGTGGCACGAAATACTAATGATTGCATCCCGACAAAAGTACCTGCACCAATACTCACAGGACCATATACTTGGCATTGGGGAGTTAGAGAAACGCACTCGTCAATATAGATTCCATAATAATTTCCATCTACCTCGACCACTGTTTCTTCAACTAGAGCATTTTGATCGTAAGTCTCTAAAGCATGAAGCACTACGTTATCTTGAACGTTGGCATCGTTACCAACCCAGATTGGTTGATATTCATCACCACGAATTGAAGCTCCTGGGGCAACTGTGACGCGATCGCCAAGATAAACATTTCCAATAACAGCAGCAAGAGAATGAACATAAACTGTAGACTTAATTTTGGGAACTATGACTTGATTATTCACAGCAGGAGAGACATTACCCTGAATATTCGGCTGATTGTCGTTAATTTTAAAAGAAATGACATTACTCATAAAAAATACCTTTTTAGGTTGAACTTTGCTGGGTTTTTTATTAGAAATACTCCGATTTACAAACCAGTTAGTTAGAAGCCATTTTCCTGGTTTTTGATTTTTTACCTTTGAAACCTGATACAATACAGTGCCTTTTACTGCAATTTAGATTTTAAAGACAAAGACGACAAGGAAGATTTGAATAGATCGATTTAGCTTGACTACTATGCTATTCCTCGGTTGTGTAACTTTAAGTTATTTAACTTCACATTAAGGTTAACCAACCAAAGGTAACAAACTAGGAACGAAAAAGTGACGAACAAGAAAAAATCTCAAATTCGGTTTCATATATTAAATCACCAACGCCTAACTTCTTAGTCTGGGAACTCGACTGCTTTTTTCGATAACAAGATTGTAAACCGAGTAAAAGTATTTGGCTCAGTTTCTAATTTAATGTCTCCCTGATTGTTTTCGGTAATTAAGTTATAGACTATGGACAAGCCTAAACCCATGCCTTCTTTTGGTGGTTTAGTTGTAAAAAAAGGATCGAAAACTTTATCAATCGCTTCTTTAGGGATTCCCTGAGCATTATCTTGAACGGTAATAGTGATTACCTTAGGTAAATTATTAGTACTAATTTTAAGAGTGGGAGTAAACGTTTGATTGTTTATTCGATATTTTTCTAATAGTGCATAGTAAGCATTATCGATAATATTAATTAGCGCCATACTTACATTCTGGGGAATTATTTCTATTAAGCCGATCGCCGCATCATATTCTTTGACGACTATCACATTAAAGTTACTTTCTCGATTTTTCTGACTATAAAAAACTAAATTAATTGCTGAGTCTATTAGCTGATGAATATTGCTTAACTGATAATCACAACTTTGCTGATGAGGATGAGGCAACATAACTTGTAAAATATCGTTGGCTCGTTTGCTATGTTCTTGAATTTCATTTAAGTTTTCCAGCAAAGTATCTAAATATTGATAAGTATTATTAGTTAATTCTTGTTTAGAGGATGGTAAATGTTGAGTAATTTCCTCGCGCATTTCTTCAGTTAAATCTACTGATACATTGGCAAAATTGCTAATTAAGTGGAGAGGATTTTTTAATTCGTGAGAAACTCCAGCTACTAAAGTTCCCATAGCAGCTAATTTTTCTTGAAATATAATTTTCTCTTGGGCTGATTGTAACTCTGCTAAAGTTGCTTCTAATTTCTTAGTACGTGTTTGGACTTTGGTTTCCAAAACGGTATTATATTCTTGAAGCATACTAACATTGATATAGACAATAATAAAAATAGTTGAGCCAATAGATGATAGTAGTGATGGAGCTAAAGGAATCCACCAACCAAATAAAAAGGCAAAATAACTAATGCCAATTAAAACTACAATGGCGATCGCTGTACCGAAAAGAACTATGCCAACTAATTTAATAGTATTTTTAGTTTGGCGATTTTTCCAACCCCAAACAGCCACCACTACAATCCAAGCAAAAATCCACAAATATTCTCCAAAATCTGACCAAACTTTAATTAAAGGACGTCGATCGAGGACTGTACTCAGAATTTGACTTACAAGATTTGCCTGAAGAGCAACGCTATCAATTTGAATAGGGTTAATCAGAGTACCTTTGCTATCAGGAGTATCAAACTTATTTTGAGTCCTGGCTGTTTGAAAACCAATTAAAACAATGTGATCCCTTAATAATTCTGGCTCGAAGTGTCCTGATAAAATGTCTGTCAAGGCTATAGTCTGAAAACTATCACCTGAACCTCGAAAATTGAGTAAAATCTGATATCCGTCGTCATTGGCACGAACATAACCACCATAGTTTGGATTAAAAGGAGGAAACACCACATCTTTTAATTGCAGCCAACCTTCATCTTCTGAAACAGTAGGAAAAATTTTCTCTTGCTGTAAATATTCTAAAGCTACTGCCATTCCCAAACTAGGCAACATTTCTTGTTCTGAGACTACGGGAAATAAAAAGGTACGACGTATTACTCCATCTCGATCGATGATGAAATCTCTGGTACTAACCTGTTCTAATTTTGCCAATATTGGTGATGGATTGACCTTAGCGGCAAAAGGATCTTCGATTGATTTTTTAATTTCTTTAATGGCGATCGGGGTGGGTGTATCTTGCAACACTTCTATTAGTTCTTCGCAACCTGCTGGCACTGGTAAATCTTGATACCATGACAATCCGATCACCCTTGGTTGTTGTGCTTGGACTATCTGGAGTAATTGAACTAAAGTACAATCACTCACTGACAATTGTCCTAACTTTTGGATATCAGTTTCTTGTATAGTAATAATCGTAATTCTACGATCATCTGCTTCTGGTGGCCGAAGCTGAAACATAATATCTAAGGTGTTCCATTCTACAGTTTGTAACCAGCCGCTTATTCTCCAAGAGGTGATTGCTATTGTAATACAAGATACCGTCCAGATTACTCCTCGCCAATCCCAAACCAGCTTTTTTAATTGATTCCTCATCTTAAACTTGCCATATTCTTGTTTCCACTTCCTAAAATTTGCAGAGTGACAGAAAAGGGCTAATGGGCTAATGTATGTGATGATAACTTATTTGTTTGTTTGTTGATGTGTCTGATGTTATTTTATATCAGTTCTTAAATTAAATAATCTAATAAATGTAATAAAATAGAGCCTATTTGAGCATAGGGAAAAGAGAAAAAAGAAGTTATATATTAAAAACCCAACTATTATCAACAAAATAGCTGAGTTCATTGTAGTTTTAAAATTGTAGTTTTAAATTTTTTATAGAGTTAATTTTTTTAAGACTTTGTCAGTAATTTTTTTAAAATAAATTAAAAGTCGATATGTCAATTAATATTTTGGTTGTCGAAGATGAATTGTCTTTTTGCAAGATAATCAAGCAGCATTTTAGACACCAAATAAAATCCCAAAAATATCATTTTGAATTTGCCAATAATGGTAGGCAAGCTCTTAAGAAAATTGTTAGCTGCGATTCTATTGATTTATTAATTTTGGATATTCAAATGCCAAAAATTAATGGATTAAAGTTACTAACACTCCTCGAATATTTCAATATTAATATAGAAACAATTATTATTTCTGCCCATGGGGACATGGAAACAGTTAGAAAAACTATGAATTTGGGAGCATCTGATTTTCTAGCTAAACCATTCAATATGCCAACCCTAGCTAGAGCAATTGAAGATCGTGTTAAGAAAATAACTAATAAAAATATAGGGTATTTTGAAAAAAGATATATTTACAAACAACAGCCAACTGGTCAAGAAAAAGAATATGGTCCTTATCTGTATTTCAGACAGAGAGACAAACAAAAAAAACTAAATGGTATTTATTTGGGAAAAGAAGAACCTTGGTTACAAGAATTAATAGATATGGCTGAAAATATGGAGAAATGACCTTTATTCGATTTTCTACAGTTCATTTTGTATTACATAAAGTAATAATTTAATTTCAAGATGGTCAGCAATTGTAAAGCAAGTGTGCTGAGCGTTTATCCTCCTCAAAGGCAAGATAATCACCTAAGTTACGATATTTTGAAGTGCGTCAGGTAAGTTTATTAAAAAACTTGAGGGAGGTTACTAGTAAACTAGCAACCTCCCTCAAATCAATAAGCTTATTAATCAGAATTATGTAAGAAGTCTAATTCTAAATCGCCTTATTTTGAAGTTTGTAACTTGAGATTTTGGTTACTTTGAATTCTAGGAACTTTTACAGCGAGGGAAATTAAAAGTGTTGCCATATAAAAGGTTAGAGATAACCAAAGTAGATGGTTGCTTTGATAGTACCAAGCAATTCCAGCTGTAGGAATAAATCCAAATCCCAGAGCAATTAAAGCAGAATTACGGAGTTTCGAGCTTTCTTTCAAGCCAATTACATATCCTTCCAGCATAAAAGCACAAGCACCACAGCTCAGAAGTGGCAACAACCAAATAATATATACTGCCGCAGACTGACTGAGATTAGCATGATTGGTCAGCAAACCTAAAATTTTCTGAGGAAACAACAGAGGCAGTGAGGCAAATACAGAGGAGAATGCTAGGCTGCTGAAGATAGCAACGCTCAACAAAGGCATCATCTGTTCGGCGGCACCTTTGCCCTTAAAATTACCAATTAATGTTTGGGTAGTAAGACCAATACCATTAACAGTAAATTGACTCAACAGTACTATTTGAAGTAGTAATCCGTTAGCGGCAACAACTTCAGTTCCCATACCTGCACTTAAGTTGGTAAAGATAGAATAAGCAGTAATCATTGCCAAATAGCGGACCATAATGTTGCCTTTGAGAATTACAGTCGATTTCAAGGCTTTCCAATCAAATAACTCTTTAAGGGCTAAGGGCAATACTTTCCAGTCAATACTGATGGCAACTCCAATTAAGGCAATTATCAATGCTAGATACTGACTAAGTGCTGTAGCTAAACCTGCTCCCATACTTGACCAGCCCAATTTATTAATCATTAGATAATCTAAGATTACATTAGAACCATTGCCTACCAAAGAAATTGCTAACACCAAAGCCTTTTTTTCTCGTCCCAAAAACCAACCAATCAAGACAAAGTTGAGTAAAACCGCAGGTGCCCCCCAGATGCGAGCATTGAAATAATCAATCCCAAAGGTTTCAATATCTGGAGAACCAGATAGAATTGCAAAACCTAACTTTTGGATCGGGTATTGTAAAATTAGAATCACCGCAGCGATCGCTAAGGCTACCATACCACTTCTTAGAGCCGCCAATAAAATGCCTTTATGGTTTTTTTCACCTACTGCTTGAGCAGTTTGGGCATTAGTACTGTTGCGGAAAAATTTTAAGATTCGATAGAGATAATCAAATAAAATACTCCCTAGAACTACTCCTGCTAAATAACGGATATCTTCTAAATGCCCTAAAAAAGCAGTATCAAAGATTCCTGCTAATGGCACCATCATGTTTGAAAAAATACTGACAGCCGCTAGCTGAGAAAATCGTGGTAAAAAGCTATGATAGCGAGGCGGAAGAGAACGAAAGAGAATTGATGAAGTCATAAAAACAGATAATTAATGAATAGCTGTTATCAGTGATTTGATTTATTGTTAGTTGGGAAATAAAAACTAAATTTTGGATGATAAATGACTTAGGGCGATTTCCAAAAACTGATTTGGTTAATAATCTTAAGATAAACCTCAACTTACAGCTAGTAAAAGTTGAGGTAGAAAGATGCTGATTTTTTTAGAGAGTGTGGGAAAAGTTATATTTGATAAATTTCTACTAATGTTTACCCCCAGAACCCTCATTTTTGAGGGTTCTAGGGGACTTTGATTTAGTGAATTAAACTTTTTAGACAATCTCTTAGAATTAGTCGTAAGCATCAGGAGCAAACACAATTAAGGCGATCGATACTGGAGGAAGAGCAAACACAACAATGGCTAATAAAAGTATCATAAGGTCCTCTTAGAACTAGATTAATTTAAAGTTGGTAAAAATTTGGTAATGAACTCTCGGGTTAACACGGATAAAAATTATGCGGCTCTTCTAGTAGTAGAGTTGTGAAGAGTCATAATTTTCGATGAGTTGGGTACGTGTCGGATTAAGTCTTCAACATTGCCTTGAATAGTATCGCAGATAAAATCTAGGGGTAAATCATTGGGGCTGTGACCAAAAGGTTCTTCAATTTCTGCTCCTATCTGGTCAATAGACAGATAAATTAAACTAATAAATCCTAAGACTAAGCCCGTTACCCAACCTAATCCAGCAACTAATAGTAAAGGCAATATGAGAAAGTAAGTTATTAGTAGTGTTTTTAAAGCAATTGTATAAACAACAGGAACTGGTGCTTTTAAAAGCTGTTCACAATCGCTCACCACATTAGCCATCTCTTTCAAAGAATTTTGTAAGTCGGTTAGCTGAAACACACTTAGTTTTTTTCGTTCGTAGCAACGCTGTAGATAATCTCCAATCAAAAGAGCTAACTCTAAAGGTACTTGATTAGATTTTTGTAGTTGCTGATACTGTGGAGGTGATACTAGCGATTCGATCTCAAAGTTCAACTGCTCTCGTCGCAAATGCAATTTCATGGAAGTAGAGAATGCTGCAACTAAACGCATTGACATTTCTTTTTCTCTTTGGTCTTGAATGCCTTCTCCTTCAATGTAGATCCAAATACCTTTAGTTAAGTTGCGAATGTTGTTAACAATTGATCCCCAAAGCTTATGTCCTTCCCCAAAGCGAGCGTGGGCGATATTTATTTTAAATGCCAGTAATAATCCCAAAGCGAGATTTAAACCGAGAATTCCATCATAAATGGGCTTACTTGCCGTGATGAAGTCTAAAAGTCCCCAGTTGTAGAGCAAAGAAACTATCAATCCATATCCAGTACACAAACCCGCCCAAGGAAGAACACTGAGAGTTACTGTTCCCGCCATTCGGCAGATAACTCGTATTCTGTGTAGTTGCTCACCACTGAAAAACTTAAATTTTTCGCCAAATCCTTTACTTCTATGGTCGGTAGATTGGCTGCGATCGCTTTGAGACTTTTCGACAAACTGTACAACATTGCTTTTTGGCGATCTCTGTTTGTTGGAGTTTTTATTGATTGGCTTAGTCATTGCTAGATCTTCAACCATTTCATTTGATTGCTCTGAATTGACTAAATACTTGGTGAATATAAACTCGCTGTAATCAGCTAGAGTATCTAACCCCAGAAAGTTAAGTAAAATTTCTACAAATAACCAAGCAGTTATTTTGACAATTAATTTTTTCCACTTAACCTGCATTGATTTTGTTTTCCGAAACGTCTGAGGTTGAGATTACTGGAGCAAAACGAAGGTCAAAAAAAGCTGAGTTGATTTCACAGTCAGATCTAACCTTTGATTAAACCTGTAAACTAAAACGAGAATCAATATTTAGGTTAATGGTGTAAAAATAGCTCCAGCTTCCTTACATCGAATTCACAGTATGAAGTGCTAATCAAACAACCAACTTCATTCTTATTCATTCATTTCTTTCAAGGTAGCTACAGTAGAAGCAGATAGCTGGCTGAGATATCTAAAAATCCAATATTTCATCATCGTATCCATAACTACAGGAACTGTGGCAATAAAGAGGGAAATACCACTATGATTGGCTGCAATTCCCAAATGATTGGCTAAACCTTCCAATAGAACTTCCCAACCATGAGGAGAGTGGAAACCAACAAACATATCGGTAAATAGAATAATCGCAAATGCCTTGGCACTATCACTCAAACCGTAAATAACATTGTCGATAAACGACTTGAGAGTATTAATATCTTTTCTTCTAATAATAAGTACGAAAGCAAAAGCTATCAGACCAACAAAATCGGCAAAAACATTACTAACCGCATTGATATTCTTTTGATGATAGAATTGAGCGATTTCGTTGGCTTTTTCTTGAACCTTTTCTTCTCTCACTTCTGGAGATATAGGTGGAACACCTTTAAACATATGCTCCATTTTTAGTTCTTCTTCGTAGGTGTTGAGTTCTAGCAGAGCTTCTTCTTTCCATTCAGAGTTTAGTTCGTCTAGAGAAACCGCCACATCACCTCTATACTGATGTACTATGGGCGAAATCACAAAATGTTTAGATACTTGCTGAGTCAAAATCGGGACAGCAATAAGTAAAGCTAATAACCTTACCGCCACTACGGTTACGGCTCGAGAACGGCGAAACTCGTTAACTACCTCTTGTTCCGACTTAGGATTAAAGTCGCCTTTGATTTTTTGAAAGGTTTTACCTACTGAGTTTTGTCCCCCTGGCATAGAACCTAAGAGCGCGTCAGCGGGATTAAAGTTGTTGCGTTGTTTTGGAATGCGCGAATTGGCTTTGCTTGATGGAACATCAACAATATTACCAGTTGATAACGAGGAACTTGTTTCTGGTGGTGAGGATATTGGCGCCAGAGCAGAGCCTTGATTCTGATCGAGATTGTAGTTGGCTAGGATACCTTCAACAAAAATCAGCTTTTCTAGGTGATTAGAACCGAGTTTACCAGAAGCAGAACTGCTAGCATTGAACTCTTTAATTCTAGCTTCTAGGATCTCCAAGTTTTCACGAACTTCTGCCTGTAGGCGATCGCTTTTTAGAGATTCGATAGGTACTCTGTAGCCGCTAAAATAATGGTTTTCAATAGTTTTTATTTTGGAGGCTGCTTCATAAGCTTCCTTAAGGGATTGTTCTGGATTGCCAAAAAACTGATTTTTGAGTTGGCTAAAAGGTGATTTACGAGGAGGTTGGGAAGATGTCATTGTTTTAAATAAAAGTCAGATTCAATTTATAGATAGATAGATGTAGAGAATGATAATTTTTATGAGCTATGAATGTATGATTTATGCAACCATACGGTTTTTTGCAACTATATTATTTTTACTTTTAGGCTCATTGCTAACTATATGTAGCTGATTACCATTAAACAGTTTTTTTCGAAGAACCTTAGCTTGTCTTCTAAGAGTTACAGAATTTACTGAAGGCAAGCTATTAGCCGTGATTTGACTAGTAATAATTGCCCCAGCGGGAATATGTCTGCCGTCAGCAATCTTGGTTCTCATTGAGCGAGTTCTGGAACTATTAAGAGAATATCTATTGTTAGTCGCAGTAATCAAATTTAATTTAGAGATAGTCATAACAAATGTTCCTTTGGACTGGAGTAGTAGTAGTGATTGATATGTCATGCATTCATTTGTCTTCAAGATAAACAAATTAATGTAACGAAGTCGGAACGAAAAAGTATTTTTTTTGGTTACACAAGTACTTACAAGGCTTCTAGCTATTACCATTATTGAGTTTAGACGCTTTGAGAAAAATTAAATATATTCAATATGATTCTGGATTTACTAAAATTTTTGGCGAAAATTATCATTCAAACATACCTGTGCAAACGTGAGTTCGACAAATTTTATTTGGGGTTTAATTCTTCATTAATAGAAACGAAAGAATAAGCTATTCCCGATTCCCGATTGCCGATTCCCTCTCTCAAAACTAGTCAATTTTGGACTCATCGAACTCACTTTGTGCAAAATAGACCCTTGTACTTTAAAAACAAGCAGAGAGATCCATGAGCCAGAGATTAAGGGAGAAAAGCTATAGCTATAACCAATCTCCTACGATAAAAATTTAGCTGATTTTAGATAAGATTAATTTTGCACCAGTACTTATAAAACGAAGGCATTAGTATTCAAAAAAATTTTTAGAAAATTGTCTTAATGCACTCATAGCATAATCTCGGAGACTGTAAGACTATGCATTGACTTATGTAGTTTGTTGTTTATTAATTGAATCTATGCTACTTATATAACTGTTTGTGTTTACTTAAATTTACTTATGCTTACCTGTCTTTACCCTTTTTTTTACAATTGAATCATAGTCTGAGGGATGACTCTGACGCTTGGCTGCTCAGAATATCTTCAGATCAGCAAACATGGTAAGATCAGGCATCAGTAAAAAGTGTTGCTTGGCTTATTTACTCAGTAGTATTTTGAGAGATTATAGGGTTTCTTTGGACTTTCTAGCTCTGGTATAGCAAATTGAATCAGTAAAATTTGCAGACTAGTGTGATTTAGTTGATGTTGATTGATTATTAATCTTAAATGATTAATCTTAAACAGAAAGTCAATGGGATTGAAATGCACCATTGATTGTGATTAAGTAATGTACATAGCATCTTTACTTTTTCCCCCGTTTTTTTCTTTAGTTTTTCCCAAGGTGTAATTATGAAACTTTTATTAGTCGAAGACGATAGAGAAATTAGTGAATTACTCACCGAAGTTTTGCATGGAGAGCAATACCTAGTAGATGTAGCCACTGACGGTGAAGAGGGTTGGGATTTTGTAGAATCGTGTGATTATGATTTAGTTTTGCTTGATGTCATGTTACCGAAACTTAATGGTGTTAATCTTTGTCGCCAATTAAGAGCAAAAGAATATCAAATGCCCGTCATGATGTTAACTGCTAAAGATTCTACTGAAGATCAAATCGATGGACTTGATGCAGGAGCAGATGATTATGTAGTCAAACCCTATAAATTGGGGGAATTGTTAGCCAGAATTCGTGCTTTATTGCGTCGTAAAACTGTTTCGGTATCTCCTATTTTGCGGTGGGGAGACTTGTCTCTAGATTCTAATACCTGTAAAGTTACATATAAGGATCAGCCTTTAAAACTAACGCCAAAAGAATACGGATTGCTAGAGCTTTTCCTGCGCAATGGTAATAGTTTATTGAGCCGTAGCAAAATTCTAGATAATCTTTGGTCTTTTGATGAGCCACCCGATGAAAATACCGTCAAGGCTCACATGAGACGTTTAAGAAAAAAACTGACAAAAGCCGGAGCTGCGGATGATTTCATTGAAACAGTTTATGGATTGGGTTACCGTCTCAAACAAAACCTCCAATAAGGACTTTCCTGAGGTACGCCGACGTTTACTCTTGGCTTATTTGGCGGTAATGACTACTATTTTAAGCGTTTCGGCAACTTCACTTTATATCTTTTTCGCCAACAGTATGCGCCAACAGTTGGACCATGAGCTAACTACTTTAGTGCAAGCAGCCGCTCCCAGTCTCAAGATCATTAAGGAAGAAGGAATAGAAGATTTAAGCGGAGAACTAGCTTGGAAAGAGCTTTTTTCCCGTAAGAAACAAAGTTTAGAATGGTTTGGAGTTAACGGTCAAACTTTGGCTAAAGAAGGAGATTTCTTTTCAAAAGAGCCTTTTGACAAAGAGCTTTTACTTTCTTCTTTAAGTGACAATTCATTTTTTTTTCAAGAAGAAAAAAATATCCGTAGCGTGACTATTCCTGTCTATGCTGATGAAACAGAAGGCAAAACCCTAGAACTAAAAGGTTATATCAGGGCGAACGAATCTACCCGTGAGCTTAATTCTACTCTAAATAAATTGCGAGTGGGATTATGGGTTGGAGGGGCAATAGCCATATTTATGATCAGCATTAGCAGTGTTTATTTAACTCATCAGGCTTTCAAACCCACCCTCCAAAGCTTTCAAAAGCTTAAACGGTTTGCCGCAGATGCTTCTCATGAGCTGGGGAATCCTTTGACTAAGATTAGTTTTGTCACAGAAATTCTGTTAGATCATCCTGAACAACTTCAACGCGCTTCTGGGCAAAAAAAATTGCAGATTGTTAGCAACGCTACAGAGCAAATGAGAAGTATGCTAGATGATCTGCTATTTTTGGCTCGAACAGATGGTAATTCTAGCTTTACCTACTCTAAAAAATCTGATATCAGAATCGATCAACTTTTACAAAAGTTAGCAGAATCTTTGATCGCAGTTTCTCGTAAGAAAAAAATAGATTTTCAATGCGATCTCGATCGCCCCTTGGTAGTTAAAGGAGATCCGTCACAATTAAATCGATTGTTTTCTAACCTGCTGACAAATGCCTTTAAATATACGGAGAGTGGTGGTCAAGTAAATTTTTCTCTTCAAGAATCTAAGCAGAATGCCGTAATTTCAGTTCAAGACACAGGAATAGGCATTGCTGCCGAACATTTATCTTATATCTTTCAACGCTTTTGGCGAGACGAACGAGTTCGCAAACAAAAAGTAGAAGGTTCTGGATTGGGGTTAGCGATTGCCAAAACTATTGTTCAAAAACATCAAGGAAAGATTACAGTAGAAAGCGAAGTTGGTCTTGGTACCTGCTTTTGCGTCTACTTACCCTTAGTACAAACAAAAGCTTAACCTTTAAGCTCATACCACGCATAAATGACGTGGTGTTTCGTCTTGATGAGTTATTGTGATTGTACTTTTGCTGCTGGATTTTAGCTGGGATCAGAAATTTCTGGCTAGAAAAGTTAATCAAGTATAAATATTTTAGTTCCGAGTTTGTAACCATCTATAATCTATGGTTAGAACAAGATTTAAAAAGATTTTATTATATTATATTTTTAAACTGGCGGTTTCTTTTTAATTATCTTCCTTCTATCTAATAGTTAAATTTTAGTAGCAAACTCTCGTAATGTCTTTAATAACTATTTCTACTCAATTTTTAAGACACAGTTTTCCTATCCCGTCAAAACGTTTAATCTCAATATACTTGACCGTAGCCGTGGCTATTGTAAGTGCTTCAGAGATATCTTTATACTTTTTGATCATTCGTAATTTAGATCGGCAGTCTAACCATGAACTGTTGAACTTAGTAGAAATAGCTACCCCAAGCTTAGATGTAGTTAAAGCTGAAGGTCTAGAAAATTTAGAGCGAGAAATTTCCTGGCAAAACCTGTTTGCAGAACAAGAACAGAGTTTAGAGTGGTTTGATGCACGAGGCAAGCTTTTAGGTAGAGAGGGAACTAACTTTTTGAATTCGCCTTTGAATCAAAGTATGATTACTGCTAAAAGCAAAGAGAATTTTCCTTTATTTGAACGCTGGGATCAGGTTCGTGCTGTAACTATTGCTGTGTATACAAGTAATCTAGATGGTAAAACTGAAGTACTCAAGGGTTATATTCGAGCTAGTGAATCTACCGAAGAAACGGATGTAATTCGCGATAAGCTGCGGTTAGGATTAGCATTAGGAGGTGGCTTAGCACTAATCCTAATCAGTATTGGCAGTGTTTATCTAACTCAACAGACAATAATGCCCGTAGAGCATGGTTTAAAGAAGCTTAAACGGATGACCACAGATGCTTCTCATCAACTACGCACTCCTCTAACTAGAATTAGTATGGCTACGGAAATTTTGCTTACTCATACAGATAAAATTCAACCTTCAGACACCAGAAAACTTAACATCATTAATGATGCTGTCGAGCAACTGAAACGTTTGATTGAGGATTTGCTGTTTCTCATTCGCATTGATCTAACAGCTAATATGGAAGAGTTACAGTTTTCTGATACTTCTCTCAATTTATTGCTACAAAATTTGAAAAGGCAATTTGAACCTATTGCTAATTCAAAAAACATTGACTTTCAAATCCAGATATCAAATGGCATTTCAATTAAAGGAAACGCTGTTGAATTGAACCGTTTATTGGCAAATCTATTAGAAAATGCGATTGACTATACAGAATCTGGCGGCAAAGTTCATTTAACTGCTAGTTTAGCTTCAGATACTGCTATTATCTCGGTTCAAGATACGGGAATGGGAATTAATGCTCAAGACTTGCCATTCATTTTTCAGCACTTTTGGCGAGGCGATCTAGCAAGAATCAAACGACCAGAGGGTTCTGGCTTGGGATTGACCATTGCTCGCGCTGTTGTCCAACAACATCAAGGAATTATCAAAGTAAGGAGTGAGCCTGAGCAAGGTAGTCGTTTTGAGCTACACTTCCCCTTAGCTTAACTCCTTAGTTGCCCTAACGGGCAGAATTTAAAATCACTAGTCGATTAGTATAGATTTTTACTTTGTATCTATGAGATTATGCTGGATAAGATAGTTTATT
>JAAUYG010059708.1_pt1 | contig 15683 bp, 9 predicted proteins | sample 7278091 | NCBI WGS metagenome assembly JAAUYG01 (sample SAMN14350201, study PRJNA611818) | marine sediment metagenome | isolation source: surface marine sediment (0.6m) | place: French Polynesia: Moorea | collected 2018-08 | reverse complement strand
TAAAGTGAAACATTTGGATATACAGTCAAACCTGTTCTAAAGACCACACGCCTATAAAGACCAATTGCTTGTAAAGGCCAATTTTTACAGGTTCCCAAGGGTATACTTTCCGTTTATGGAACCTGCATATAAAGACGACCTGTGTATAAGGACCACATTTAGCTGGTCCCTAGTCTTTGTATACAAGATCCACTGTAATAATTTCTGGTTTTCTTAACTTCTCCAGTACTTCATTAGTATTTTTTTGAGTAACAAGGACTTAGTCCCTCCTCCACTCAGTTTCCTTCACGAGAATTTTCTTTACACTCCCATGCTTCATCTGCTGTCCGCCTTCTTCTGATCGGATTTGTTATTGGCTGAGGTCTGCAGACGACATTTTTTTCGAGGCATGGCAATTGATGTAGCGGTGGGCTAAAAGGTTTCGGTGAAGGCAGCAACGCCACACCTACGCAGGCGTATCAATCACAGCGGTTTATTGGAGCTGTGGTTTTACACATCAATGGCATGATAGATTGAGGCGCTGTGCCACAAAAGATGAAAATGAAAAGGAAGAACATGGTGCAGTTGCGTCATAGCCTAGCGTGGACTATAGTTTGGCATTGGAGCAAACATGAAAAATTTCGATAAGCATATACATGCATATATCATGTATATCGGTATGCAAAACATTTTGTTCAAATAAATTTTGCAACTTGTTGTTGAAACCTGTGAAATCAAATGCATAAAATAGAATTGGAACAGAACATATTTCATTTGCTCACTAATTTTGAGTAGTGCCATCCTGTGCAGTAAAATCAGTTTTGAGAGACCACTGTGTTGAGAAACCACTGTCTTGAAAGACCACATATATTTGGCAGAAGGAACCACATGGAGTGGATTTCAAACATTTTTTCGGACTCGGATGAGTCCTTATATTGTTATAACGTAGCGAACTTCCAAGTCCTGAGGTATTCATAGATCACCTGTCTCTACAAAACCCATTTGGATGGCTAACAGGGTGGTCTTCCAAGATAACTTTTGCTGTATCAATAAATCAGACCTGACAATACTCATAAAATTTGGGAGTCTAAACAGGCACATCTCTGCTGTAGCCTTGGTTGGTATATTTATGAGATCTCCAAGCGGTCTCAAATATGTTACTATTAGTATTAATACAAAACCATAATACAGTGAATCTTATATACAAAGGCCACCGAAGGGACCAACAAAATGTGGTCCTTATACATAGACCTCTTTATACATGTTATATGTAAGTTCAATAAAATCAAAAGTATACCCTTGGGGACCTGTAAAATATGGTAAATATGGTCTTTACAAGCAGGGGGGTCACTGTATGAGGAGTCCAGTGGCACCATTACATTAGACTTTGTGTGACTGTGAAAGGCTCTAGTTAACATGATTAAGGTCACTCAAATTTGGTGGTAAGAGAGCTATACATAATCGGCAGTACCTGGTATATTAATCTGGATGTCACATAAGGGAATTTGTGGGCGGGTGGAGTTTTCCGCTGTCATAGCAGTCTTTCTCGTTACACTACTGGGATATATATGACCTTTAATCATGTTTCTTCAATATGTTCAGACACACTTTTGTATTTGTAACTTGCACAGCAGTGTATGAACCAAAACACGAAAATAAAGCCACACCAAACACATGTATATGACGCACAAGCATACAAGGGTAGCTACTGTTGAACAACATGTTTTGAAAGATGGCAATGCAATTTGCTTCTACAATTCATTGATGTATATGATATATGGATATATGGATACAGCAAAGCATATTATTATATATTATACCGGCACATTTTTTTCCCTTTTCAGAACCCAACCTGAACTCCAAATAAGGCTTTTTCGTTATTTGTGGATAATTATTCAAGATAAACAAGTTATGGCATGATCTGGTCCAAATATGCTCCCAATGGCACAACTGAAAATAGGGTGCAACAACCTCCTCCCTGGGGAAGGCCCTGTGTTTTGTCACGTTCTACCAAGGGGATGCCGTCCTTCACCACGGTGGCGTTGCGAACGGTTTAGCCCGGACGTTGACCCTGGATGGAACAGGGTGGGGTGGGGTGTGGGGTGCTGGATGCGTGGGTGGAGCGGGCCAGCTGCGATGGCAGCCCGGGAGCAATAACGGATAAATTGGGATGGAGGAGGTGCCTCGGAATGGAGGCCGCCTGGCAGATATAGACAGCGTCCGGGAGATGGTCTGTGAGAAATGGATATGGATGACCTAGCTGTTTGAAGGGAGGGGGAAGGAAGGTATGGCAGATAAGCATTCAACATGGTCAAAAGGCACAGTGTTTACCATGTTTACGCGCATGTTTACCGGTATACGGAATGCACCGGTAGATGTTGGTAGATGATGAATCGAATGATTTGGCAATTGGATGACAATTTCTCCAGCCAAGTTATAAGATCTCACAGCTGAAAAGAAAGCTGGCACCCTGGACTTCAGCAATTTACTTCACTTGTTTCAAACATACTCTGTCAACCATGTCAACAGGAAGAGTGAGTGAGTGAAAAAATTATGTCGATATAGGAAGACTGAGCGAGTAAGTGATATACCAGTACGTTTTATGTCGGCAATCGATCTGTGAACAGACCACAGAAACCGTCCCATTTTAACGCCTTTGGCTTGACGCAGACTGGGATCGAACCCTTGCCTCCGGCAGTCGAGTAAATGCCTTTTATTCATTGTTATTGATAACCACTCAAGCTAATAGGGCATTTGAGCTAGAAGACCATTTTGACCATGGTGTGTAACTGTGTGAACGGGTCTGTTTTGAGATGCACATGTTACATGTACCACCATGCTAATCTGTTAACCATTATACTGACTGCAAGCTTGCCAGTTAACATGTTTTTGTTCACTAGTGCATTTCCAACTGCCAATAATGTTACTTTATACAATTTGAATGGCAACTAACCAACTTACCAAACAGCTTACTGTTACCGATGGCGGTACATGTGGTAGCAAATAAAGTCACTGCAGACTTACCTCGTAAGAGAAATGGGAACAACTTCTATTCCACGATAACATTTAAGGCCAGACTGCCCCATAGAAAAAGGAATTTAATATTCTCCCGCTACATATTAAGTACGAACAAGAGCACTTCCTTTAGGTCACTGAGATAAGCTGATAAGTAGACATTCCTCAGAAATCCATAACATTGTAGCTTTTTCTAACAATAACTGTGGTAGTCTATTTTCTTAATGCCGGTATACATGTGTATTACAGGAAAGCTTGATCGCCTTTCAGGTTGATGTGAAAACTGTTGCATCATAATGTATCCATGCAGATAATGAATCTTTATGACTAGATCGTCTCGGAGCATGGTAACAGTGGCAAAAACACATTTCTGAACCCAGCAGCGCTTCTCTTGTCCGTTCATCTCTGTGTATTTCCGAGAAGATGAGAGATAACATAAACATAATTTCAGATGTTTGTGATAAACAGGCCAACAGGATTACGTAATCTATTTAACATGACTCACATGTCAATGCCCGCCTGGTATGATAATTTTAACATGCAAGGGCCTCACCTCTAAAATCAATATACCTGGTACGCCACATATTCAGATATTCATTTATGTTTTTTCTTTCCTAGCTTTGTTTCCGTTGGGCATTGTGACCCCCAAAAGAGGTCTCTGATGGAAAGGCCCCGTAATTTGCCTATGGCAATACCATACCTAGCCACTGCCCTACTATTCGCTAGATTGATTAGCTGTCAGTCAAGCACAAGGCAGCCATGTAAGGATTGTTTTTTTTTTTTTTTTTTTCTGCATGCCCATACAGGTCTTCTTGGCACCGATGGACACGTAATCCTACTAAATCCACAGAGTAACATGCATTGATTGTGGAGAGGAGAGGATGCCTCAGAGTCAGAGATAATCCCTGTATCTTTTCTGACTTAAGTTTTGTGACAAATACCTGTAGTATTCCTTTGTACTAATAACTTCTCTCAAATGTGTTGCCTTATCAGGATATTTATCATGTTTATATGGCATGTCAATAACAAGCCTGGTATCCCTTCATTGCTACCCATGTCCAGATTCCTGCATATGGGACCTCTCTTTGAAGTCACTCTCAACAAAGGCCACTCTCCATGATGTGGCCAGATACATGTAGCTTCTCGGCCACCACTGAAGATCAATTTCGTTCTTATCAGAGAGGGACTACTGGTACTAGTACCACATTTGGACTGAATTGCAATGAAATGAAGTTGTGAACACGCTTTAACCTATTTTACCAACATTCACTGAACAGCTGAACACAGAACCAAGTGAGACATACCGTACCGGTACATACACTTCTTGTAATCCGACATTGTGCTTAAAGCATTGTCAATCAAATATATGCCATTGGGCCGCTACTGAGGTAAGAGCACATGCCTGCCATAGTAATGAGACCATTCACCAGGTGATGCAGGTATATTCAGCTGCAAATTGAGACAAGATCAGGATTAGCATTGTGAGCACCACGAAGGACGTCCTTGAAAAAACAGAATCTCTGTCTGACCTACCGTAAAATAGTGCATGGTAAATATACAGACCTCTATATAGTTTGTCTTCCACATCTTCAATACGAATTGTATTTCTATCTAACTCAAATCCCTGCTGGCAATGGACACATATTACTTTAAAAAAAAAAAAAAAGAAAAAAAAAACATGCCGGAACCTTCATCCCACCTGCATGACAACATGTCTATTCATCAGAAAAGTTTTGCCCAACCTCCCCGGAAGAGCTCCGCAAATTATGCTCTAACCACTAATGGTATAATATGGATTCTTGTGTTTCCAGCTGAAAGAATAATTCATGAGAGAAACAGGTAATAACCTGCCTGGTTATATTGACATGGTGAAGTCCTGAAGACATACCTAGATATCAGGACTATAGGCCCTAGTTAACCTTGTCTTGAAAGACTACCTCTCCCGGTAGAAGAAACAGGTTTCATATAAGACAGGTCATGTCCGGTGAGACAGTCTGTTAGGCTAACATGTGCCGGTAGCTCTGTATAGCAGAAAACTGGTCTTTTTAGGCAGGCGGTCTTCGATTGCAGAGGTTTCACTGTATGATACTACCAGTATACCAAGGATACCGGTATAAGATAAAGATACCAGTTATTGCTTCTTGCAACCAGCCTACAGTAGTCCCTCTTAATGGCCACACTTAACAGCGGCCACCCTCTCTAATATGGCCATAAATATATTGTTACTACTACGTAACAGCTAATCGTGTATTTACTTCTCCCCCTCACCAAAGGTCGCCTCTCTAATGTGGCCACAGTTTCTTGACAAATAGGGTGGCCTTATCAGAGAGGGACTACTGTAGTTTGGATTGACACTATTCTCAGAGTTCTGGCATCAAAGACATGCCAAATGTATTACAACTACTTTTCATCAACAAAACTGAATTTGGAATATTGGCAATAAGTTCAGATAGATGGGTCATGGGTTAGAATCCAGTCTGGACCTAGTATGGCAAATTTGTCTTTCAAATACTTGCTGCTTAGCCCACTTTACCCAAACCTCACCTGTTCAAATTAAAAGGCCTAAACCACATAATTTAATTTCATTTTGGATTATTCTAGAGCCAGAAAGACTGCCTAAATTACTTTTTCACTAAGGAATATTAATACAATATATTATGCTATTTCTTACATGTTTTATGTACTTTGTCTAGTAAAGAGAAATTACACATACATTTATAATCAGTGATAATAGCTACCAGCATCTGTGTAGCTTATACAAATTTTGGAAACGAAAAAATATCTACATGATCTAGTTCGTGGACAATTTCTCACTCATATACAGTTTAGACTTTATTATAATCCCATGCCAAATATTTGCTGGGCGATTATCATAGACACGGTCAAGGAAACTTGTAATAATGCATTTGTGGCTATGCAGGCAAGGCATAGTATGCATGTACCCAAGCACATGTACATGGCATGCGGTGGGCGTGTTGCACCAGCTCCTCTGCCAACACACACAAACACAACTGATGCCAGGGCTTACCGCTAACCAATGCATTATCTTCTGTTGCCTATAATATTTCAGTGTATTTTCAAATCTCCCATTGTTCAATAACCTTGACATTGTTATCAGAAACAGCGGACACAGCACCAGACAGTTACAATCCTAACATGGTTGATCTCAGTGAGTACTTGGCTGTGGCTAACACCTGAACACAGCAGGGGTTCTTCCACTTCGATTCTTTTCTTGCACATACATATACATGTACATGTATTAAAGTTAGTGTTTGCAGCCCATCTAAATGACTTGCCTTATCAAATTTTTGTTCACAAGAATACTTGCCAGTTTACAGTTTCTACCGTTTAGTACCCATATTACAACATGCAGTCTTACCCCACACAACATGTACAGTGCCTTAGTTTACATGTTAATGCCTCACATACCACTGTAGGACCCTGGTGCTGGCTGAATGCCTATTGTATCCATACATCCTAAAACGTCATTTCAGAGATGTCCACCAGCGTAGGATACATGTATGATAATTTAAAAGTAAAGGAACTGTTCACTATCCTTCCTGAAACACCACTATTCTATCCTCTAGGTCCACAATATCATCTGACTACATTTATCGGTTGAAACCAATGTGATGACTTGTGGCTTTTCTCTACAAATATCTAAGTATCTTAGAACAAGCACACTATGTTTAGTCTGGCTTATCTCCTTATAGCAATTCTAACCCTAGTACATACAACACTACAGCAATCTATATTATATCATCATGTCAACATATCTACTGGATGTTCAGGCATAAAAGCACATAAGTGGATGTGTTCATGGCAACAAGCCATATGTCATAAACCTGACTTCAGGCAATCACATACATACAATGCATACATTATGTCCCCTTTAGGCAGCAATTATGTCTCTGTTTATCTGGGTAGCAAACAGTGGAACCTCTGACTTAGAGGAACTGCAGAAAGCTGCCCTCAAGATGCACTTCTACTAAGTACAGTAGAATCCCTGAATTAAGACTAGCCATGATCAAGGCTAAAGTACTGGTTTGTAAGTGGTCTTAAGGGGGTGGTTTTACAGTAGAACCCGTCTTAAAAGACTGCCCCATTTGCCATAAAAGCATGGTCTGTCAAGACAGGTAGTCTTGTGGCAGGTTCAGGCAAGGGTTATGTGGTCCTTCAAGACAGGTGGTCTCTCATGGCAGTGGTCTTTCAAGACAAGTTTCACTGTAATCTTGTTAATCCTGAAATGTAGAACTTGTCTGTGACATTTGCTGGATCAATAAGTGGTCTTAATTCTGGTGTGGCCTTATTTAAGGGGTGGCATTTAAGCTGCATTACACTGTATTATGCAGAGTTGTCCTAATTCTGGTGTGGCCTTATTTAAGGGGTGGCATTTAAGCAGCATTACACTGTATTATGCAGAGTAAGGTGGTGATGTAATGGTTACAGGTTGTCCCCAAGTTTCGGGTGACCTTGGGCTGGTAAGCTAGCTAGCTACCTGAGACACATTCCACACTATTGAAATTAATATGTCAGTATTAATATGTTAACTTGTGTTGTAAAAGGTTTTGTTAATTTTCATTGTAATCTTGAACTGGCATATACACATGTTCTCTTGTTGACGACCAATGAAGTATTATATTATTTCATGTACATGTGTTCCCAATTCCTCCTAGCAAATGAAAAGACTGCGCTATAGGCTGTCAAGGTATAGACAAAGACTCTCTCCCTGCCCATGAACTGGGAAGGACGAGTAAGGACTATAAACAGTCATGTGAGAGGGACATATTAGGGAGGAAGATGCAAATATAATACAGTGGGTCTCACTTTGTAACCACCTCAGAATTAAGACCACCTTACAATAAAGACCACTTCCCGGAACTACCAAAACAGGATTTTCCATGTCAACTCAAAGATATAAAGACCATGTCACAGTAATGCCACTTTATAACAGTCCTGTCAGGTGTCTTCAACCTGTGGTTGCTCTGTAGTCTTTATTCACCTATGGTCATACCCAAGTGGTTACAAGCACATTATATGGGGGGAGGGAGGGGCACTGGGTATATTTCCCAGGAAAATTTTACAAACCTATGGTTTATTAATCAAACTGTAGAATTTTTCAGTCATTCCAAATGCAGTGACACCAACATATTACACTGGCAAAGGGTGTTTCAAAGATGTTTAAAAGAACCAAACCGGTACTACATGTACTAGCATTAGACTGTAAGCTAAATGAGATAATGAGTTCTCCGAATTATTACTTAATGTAAGAACTATTTTCGCTCACCTGGTAAATGTCCTTTCTATCCGAGCCCGTCTCTTGTTATCTTCTATTGTCTGGAACTCGGTGCGGCCACTGTAAAGTAAGGAAGTACACAACATTCCAGTCTCGGTAACCAACGCAGGTGATAAGAAAGAAGAGCCACCAACTCCTAAGAATAGGAACATGGATCTGTTTCGTGCTGGAGAGATCGCATTCCAGGAAGGCTACTATGATTTCAGACACACTGCCCAAATAACTTTCTATTTGAAAAACAAAACATGGGGGGGGGGGGGGGGGGCAAACAAAAATTTTAAAAAATACAAAAAAATTGTTTTGGGTAAATTTTTCGTTGGTTTTTTAATTAGGTAAAAATTAAAAAAAAAAAAAAAAAATCCTCCCCCCCCCCCTCCGGGCTAAATGATTCGTCGGACACCAGGCTCAGTGGATTCGTCGGACACCAGGCTCAGTGGATTCGTCGGACACCAGTTTCCGAAAACGGCACGGTGTCAGTCTCCCGAGGGTCAGTGATAATGTCAGGTCGGTCAAGTCAGAAACTGTAGTAAAAATAGTAAAACTGCTTAATTGTGGAGCCAGGTTTTCCGTCTAGCCTATCATGTAGGCCCTATACATGCGGCAAGCAACTGTATACAGCGTGCTACTGAACCTAATCGGACGGCTCGCACGAAATCAGTTATCATTGATCGACTGAGGTACACTATCCACATCGCCTATACGGTCCCCGGTCTCTAGTCACGGCTTTCACTGTTCACCTTGTTATTTCACTGTCCGGTTCATTGCCGAGACCGGTTAGCTGGTTAGGCCTACAATGTAATCACTAATTAATAGGCTGGCGGGTTGTACCTGTGACCCGAGACCCGCGGCCTGTGACATCACCAGTGCTGCTTAAATTCTTTCATGGACTATGAATTAAACGGGCTCAGTCACTTCCTATACACTGTTATCCTGGGACTTTAATCCCTTGATCAAGTCTGCAGCTGCTAACCAGCTTCTTTCTCATGTACGCCTAGGCCTAGGCTACAGCAGCAAGTCCAATTGAACTTCAAACCCTGCTTCAAACCCATCGCACAACTTGTGACTGCGCGCTCACCTGTGTCATGTCAATGGGTCTCGGCTGCTCTCAATGGTAGTACGTATACGCCTGGGTACGTACGGTTTCCTAATCCTTTATGGTAGATCTAATCATTTGGTTGGCTAATTACTGAATACTGCAACTTACTTACGTTCACATTCATTCACATAAATAGCCGCTGACAAATATTTCTAGAGAGCAACACCGCGGCTTTAGCTGGTTAAATTAGGCCCCGGAGGTTAGGCATCTATTCGTTTCAGTGTGCGTGCAAAAAGGGGCCCACAAATGTCATCTCTCAAGGTATCATAACGGCATCGATGACAACTCGCTAAGCCTGCACAGAACAGTCATGATCATCTCTTGAGCACGCGCACCCGAGAGGCTGATCTAGTTTAGCGAAAAGTGAAAATGTTTAAAATGATATCTAACAAAGCATCAGTTCTCTATATTTGTTCCTTCTGCAAACGACATTTGGGAAAACTACCGTCGAGACATCTTCAGTCATTAAGGTTTGTCAAATAGGGGAAAATAAGTCGTGCGCTTTTTCTTGGCAGTGCGGGCGATAATTGGGTGTATTAAATTTGTGATCTCCTGTACTCTCCCCAAGTGACTCTCTACCTTACACTAGCGTACTGAGCCATCGGTCATAAACAGGTCGTTCACGGCTATCCTTGTAATGTCTTGATCAACTTCCAGGGATCAACTTTTAAAGGGAATGATTTCAAACTGCTGTTACATATTTGAGCTATTGATCATAAAGGGTCGTTCACCTTGTAGTGTTCTCTATGCGTGTATGTGACACGAACATACAAACACAATAAAAAAAGTCACAGTGGTTTCTTAGTATATACTAAGTATTCTTGCAAAAGGCGCGTGTACAGATGCCAAGATGTCCGAACATAATATAATTCTAGGGGTCTCATGTACGAATTATCCAATTACTACACACCTGTTCATGGTTATTGTTGACCCCATAATAACCCCCCCCCCCCTCCTCCCCAATAATAGATAATTTGATCAGCCAATTGCAGACATATAGCCGCTTTAGCAGATCCAGGTCAAGCACATACAGACTGTCAAGTCTGTGACAATAGATATATAGGGTCAGCAGAAGAAGCTTTATTTCTTTATGTAACTCGACCATCATGACACAGTGTATTGCATTAGGTCAAAGCAAAGCAGTTGGTCGAGACACATAGTCGTGACCCTACCCTTTGCCACTATCAGGACTCTTTCCCGGCAGTCTCAAAAAGGGTAAAATGCTTCAGTACCATGTCACATTGCAGAAATGATATTGCAGTCTATGCATGGTCTTTGAGCAGGATTTAATAGGCCTTTGGTGGATGTTCAGTATTACGAGGATAACTGAATTGTGGTTCCTAATTGTAAATATACATAACTTCATAATCATACTAGTATGTGCTTTATGGTTGGCTGTTGGAAATTTTCAGGTTGTGTCAGGATAAAAGGCCAAGCTACTACACCTTTTCATCTTATTACAGCACAGAATCTCATAGGACTACCGATAAACAGGTAGGGGATGATAATGGAAAAACTCATGTGAGCATAGATTCTGCCACAAATACATGTTAAAGATTTTTCTTTAGTATTTACACTTTCTGCTACTAATTCTGTTAATGCTCTTGAAATTTTAGTCACAGTAGTGAAGTACAGCTGCAATCTCAGAACCGTGGGATGTCTTTATTTGTGGCCCTTTATTTTAGGACCACCTTCATTATAAGACCGCTTTAACATTGTTTAAGATAACCTGTAATATAAGACCACATTTTCATGGTCCCATGGGTGGTCTTAAAATAAAGGGACCATTGTAGCAAAAGTTTAGCTGCCAAGCCTTGCTTTGCCTGCAGCTATCAATATTCTTGGATTGATGCAACAGCCACATTGACAAGATACCAGTACAGGATAATTTAATTAAAAGTAATTCCTTTCTCAGTGTTCTATTGAATATTATTTGCCCATGTTGCCATATATTTTTATCTCCTGATATATGCTCCAGAAAATAGATGTATCCAAGTATCCGCTGGATAGAATACGCAACTTCAGCATCATAGCCCATGTTGACCATGGGAAGAGCACACTGGCAGATCGTCTACTTGAGCATACAGGTGAGTTTGGGTGATTACTTCTGTAAGATAGATACTCACTGAGATGTCATGTTATGAATTTTGCAAAACTGGTATGCAAAAAGCTTGCATGTTTTCAGTTGTGCGCAATTGGATGGATGGATGGAAAGTTATTCACAATTATCAATCGTCATGTTAAAATGTGCTGAGAACTGAAATACTAGTACACAGCTCCTTAGAACCAACGGGGAGTATTTTGCACCACAAAATAATACCATGAATAGTCTGTTTCATTAGTACCGCAAACTACCATTAGTCATGTGGCGCCCTTTAGCCGATCACATTGTTACTTCCTGAAGCGTCGGCCAATCATGAGCCTACCGGAACTTCATTTTCCGCACTTTCTTGTATCTCTGTAAATTTTTCCCGCCAAGGGGTTTAACATACTCCCTGTTAACAGTAATGAACTGATCTGTGCTGACAGACATTTTTTTGGGTGCATGAGAGCAGCCTCCACGTGGCGCCCCTGGGTATCAGGTCTTGTCAGACATTTTGTTCAGACTTGGCCTGAGAGCGAATTGCTCTCACACAGTGCAGTACTTAGACTCTAGTGACTTGAATTGACGTTGCAATCATTATCACCTGTTTTGGCACTGTATGACCCTTTTGGTGTTGATGTGCCGTTAAACTGTGATACCACCACCACTGACAGACATTTCAGCCTCATATATCATGTATTACGGACATCAGTCCTTTCCTATTCATAGCCAAGTTATAGAATAGACAAATCACATCTGGTACAGAATAACGAGAACCCAAGACCTACCTACTATATTAGGCTGCTTTGTGCACCATGGTACTGATGCTGCACCTGATTGGGTTGCCTTATAAATGCAACATCGTACTGTACTATACCTTATTGGGTTGCCTTATGCAACATTGTGCTGATTATTATACCTTATTGGATTGCTTTATGAAACATGGTACTGTTACTATAACTTGCTGAGTTGTTTTATGCAACATAGTACTGATACTGACATACTGTTCTGTATTGGGTTGCCTTATCCAGCATGATACTGATGCTGTACCTTATTATGTTACCTTGTACAACATGGTAGTGATACTACATGTATACCTGGTTGGGTGTTCATCAACAACATCATACTCTCTGCATCCCCAAAATTCACCATCCCTAATACTGTCACTGTTGCAGGGACCATATCATCCAGCAACCACAATGAGCAGGTGTTGGACAAGCTGCAGGTAGAGCGAGAGCGAGGAATCACGGTGAAGGCCCAGACTGCGTCCTTGCTGTACCAGTGTGAAGGCGAAGAATATCTTCTCAACCTAATAGACACACCGGTAAGGTCATATTCACTGCACACAGGTTCAGTGTGTGGTGAAACCTCACATGAATAAAGTGTGACCCGCACAGAATCTATATCACTCAATTAAAATATTATATATTTGGGTCTCCTTAAAGTGTATCGGTTTGGATTTTGAGGCATCAAAGGTTACATGCATTTTTTATCTCCAGAAAAGCATATTAGTTTGGACATTTTTCACAGGGTGAGAATGATTTTCATTCCCATGAAAGGGGCACATTGGCCAAATAGAAAATATGTTTTGCTTCAGATTGGCAGGTTGTGAGTTCAAATCCAAGTGTGACACACGTTCATATCATGCCTGTGCCCAGCTTGGCCATGTTTAGCTAGCCATCCCTTTTGCGAAAGAAAAAATCACCGAAAACCCATGATTTAGTTTCTTTTCATTCCTGCAAGAAGTGATATAAGAGATTTAGGTGGCCACATAGTCACATCTGCCCATACTTTAGTACAGTTTAAAAGAGAGTGTACACATGGTACTGTACATGTTGTGCTTGATACTGATGTTGCATGGTGTGTATTTCCAGGGCCATGTAGATTTCAACTATGAAGTATCAAGGTCTTTATCGGCCTGCCAGGGGGTTATATTATTGGTGGATGCTAACCAGGTGTGCACTGCTGTTTACGTAATAAACATACACATGTAGTATCAGTGCTGGTGATATTTAGCTGATACTAGCGTTCAACTTGACTTTGGTTGTGGTAAATACTCTGTCATGCTAACGAACTGTGATCCTGGGTTAATGTTATCCATATATACTTTACTTTGCGGTGCATGTTCTTTCTGTAGATTCCGATTTCATGGTGAAAACCCAGCTAACTGATAAGCCAGAATAACCTGTTCCCAAAATAGACCTGCATTGATATTGCTTGAGAAAATAAATATAGCAAACTTATGCTCAACATATTTTGCATAACCACAACTTTACTTCAACTTAATATTTATTTGAACACAAGAAATTAGTAACACAGTGAGTGTTCATGTGCTACATATTTCAGTGAAGGATTGTTATAGGTCACCAGAATGTATGCATATGGCAATATTACCCGGTGTGTCCATTTCATCTACCTTCACTTTATGTTGGCAGGGTGTCCAAGCACAGACTGTGGCCAATTTCTATTTGGCATTTGAACGAGATCTTGTTGTCATACCGGTATTGAACAAAATTGACCTGAAGACTGCCAAACCGGAGGAAGTCAGTGAGCAGTTGGAGACGCTGTTTGATATCGGTCCGTGGGATATACTTGCAGTAAGGACTGGCAGATTGGGATTTGCCTTTTCACATTGTGCTTTCACTGTAGCAATCAAGAACATTTTATAACTGGGTTACCTCCTGAATGTTACATTCAGCCTTAGCTTGCCTGTAAATATTAAGATGCTAAGTTTGTTAAAAGATTTTCAGTTTTTGAAGCCATACATGATACTCATTAAAAAAAATAAATACCGGCATAGGAGTCATCAAAAACTATGATGATCTAGATTTAATTGTGTGCATGTCTACTCATTATGATTGCCTATCTCAAAATGGCCTTCAGAACATTAATGTTTAAGTTTCTTATAAAGTAATGAGACGCTGGGACTGCAAGGGTGATGTATGGAAATTATGAGTATATAAATACAACCCCTGACACCATGACACTTAAAAAGACCACATTAGTTCTCTGGCAAATAAATACATGTATATGTATGTATATTTCTAGGAATGCTCTGCTGCAGTAAGGTTTAAGTATCTGCTTTGACTCCAGGTTTCTGCTAAGCTTGGAACGGGCATTGAAGATGTACTGGAGGCTGTGGTCAAGAGAATACCACCGTAGGTGTCATCTTTTGACACTTTCGTACAACATGTCCAAAACAATAGTTGCATAAGATATAATTTGCAAAAAATATGAGTCCATTATAGGATTTAGTGAGAATACAATACAAGTAGTAATATTAGTTAAATCTACAGATTTTCACTCGAAGATGAATTGAAATTCTTTCAAACAGGTCTGTGATCATCTCTGTTATGACCAAGAGCATGAGCTATACTTAATGCACGACATATAAATTCTTGCATGTACAGTGTGCAAGATGTTTAGCTCGTCAGGAATCTGTTCAATGGTAGCTGTTCCTGTGTGTGTCCTCAGTCCGTGTGGTGATGTGAAGAAGCCCCTCAAGGCCCTGCTGTTTGATTCCTGGTATGAGAAATACAGGGGAACAGTGTGCAGTCTGGCCGTTATCGATGGGAATATACGGAAAGGTAAGAGCGATGGGTAGTTCCTGTATTATAGTGCATTTCCTTGGCAAAGGGAGCTCAAAAAAAAAAAAAGCGCTTTACACATTACTCCTGGGAAAACCGGGTTGGAGTTCTCAAAAATAATCAAGCCTAAGTTTTGACTTCAGTCTTCAGTCACCTGTTAGGGCAGTGTATTTGCTAATACCTGGTAAATGGGACTTAAGCATGATATTAAAGTCAAAACCTGGAACCTTTGTATTTCCCAGAACTCCTAGAGCTCTGGTAGCATACTTGGACACTTACCCAGGTTAACTTTGTTTGGCTTCTTGTGAGCTTACCCTAGATACACACTACATAGCAGATGTCACCACTGGTAAACAAAGTACAATAGCCATGTGGATCACCACATACCCATTTAGGGCTGAGTGGAGTGCACCACAGCCGGGTAGTTTAGTGCTTGAACATTCACCTGGCATGCTCAGAGTCAGGGTAATGGTCTGGGCTGTGACATCACTGCATACCTGTGGCATGGTCTTTCAGTCAGGTTCATCCTTCATGTAAGAGCTTCACGAAAACTTAGTTTTTTTTTCGCCGAAGAGGGTGGCTCGGGTGCGAATCGAACCCGGGCCTTTTCCGTTAAAGAAAAATATC
>JAAUYG010250168.1_pt1 | contig 15685 bp, 13 predicted proteins | sample 7278091 | NCBI WGS metagenome assembly JAAUYG01 (sample SAMN14350201, study PRJNA611818) | marine sediment metagenome | isolation source: surface marine sediment (0.6m) | place: French Polynesia: Moorea | collected 2018-08 | reverse complement strand
TGCAGCAGAAATTCCTGAAACTTATATTGCCCCTAAATTTGGTAATATAAGAAAAAAACTTTTATAAACATTTATTTCTTTATACATGTTAACAATACACATAACTAAGATTAATATTCAACTTAGTAGATTAATGTCCACATCAAAGCTAACATTTAATTAGCTGTCCAAGTAGGTGTTATATAGACACACCGGAAACTTTGAGCACATTACCTTATAAGTTAGAAACTTACCATGAGTCAGAAATCATGGACCTGTTGATCAAGGTATTATAGGATCGATATCAATATTGTATACAGAGTTGATATTTAATATGGAATATTTCGAATGTTGCTTTTTAAACTTTAGTATCTAAGCTCTCCGATATATTTCAACATGGAACACCTGAGCTCAACACATACCCTAAAGCAGCACTGTGATTATGATAGATATGCACAAGTGACGCACTTTGTTAACCATAACACCATCAAATCCTAATCCAAATATTCCATATTAAATATCTACTCTGTATATTCTTTACATGTTTGCATATGTTGTGAAGTCGGACAACTTTTAAAAATGCACACCGACCGTGATGATGATGATGATGAGGAGGAGGAGGAGGAGGAGGAGTAGGAGGAGGAGGAGGAGGAAGAGGAGGATAAGAAGAAGAAAGAGAAAGAAGACGACGAAAAATATTAATGATTAAGGATAAATATTTGTATGGTTCTGTTGTTCCATTTGACTTCATTTTGTTAAATAATGATACGCTGGTTCTATATTTCAGCTCTCCTAGACGGCACCACGGTGAGCATCTACCTTCAGGATGGGACTCTGGCTCAGTCGCCACAGATAATCAACGCATTTCAGTTCCTGGACTTCAGCAGCACCTCCACCGATTACTACCACGTCTCTGCAGACAAGCCTATACAGGTCGCCCAGTTTGCTCAGAGTTCAGAGTTCGAAACCCATACGGACACAGATGCCTTCATGATCTTGCTGGAAGCTCTCTCCAGCTTCAAAAGCTCCTCCTACAAGTACTGTAGCATGGAAACCCCTTTGGGCGCTTTCACCGAAACACTCCACATTACCATAGCAGCAGCCTATAAAGCTGGCTTGCTACTGGACGGGAGCCCTTTGTCCGGGGTCACCTGGATTGACATGGCGACAACCCCGTATTCAATAACCCGGGTGGGTGTGAATGGCGGTGTGCACACCCTAAGTCACTCTTCTGGAGAGCTCTTCACTGCCTTCCTGTACGGACAGAGGGACCTGGACACGTATGCGATCCCCATCCCGCCAACTCCTCTTTCTTATATTTTCACAGCAAGTGCGCTTTCTCTGGATGAAGCGCTTGCAGGGTGGATGGTCGGGGTGGACGACACCACGACGGTCACCACACTGGGTGGGGTGGACGACACCACGACGGTCACCACACTGGGTGGGGTGGACGACACCACGACGGTCACCACAGTGGGTGGGGTGGACGACACCACGACGGTCACCACACTGCGTGGGGTGGACAAAACCACGACGGTCACCACACTGCGTGGGGTGGACGACACCACGACGGTCACCACAGTGGGTGGGGTGGACGACACCACGACGGTCACCACACCGGTGACCACGCCAACTGAAAGTACGACCACCAGTTGCACCCTGACATTGTGTAAGTAGAACCTTTAATTACACACGATACTATGCTTTTCGTACAATATCCAACTCTTGGAAACGGACCATCATGATATAACTGTTTTGATGGTTAAAAAATCTGGTCTAATAAACCTTCAGATTAATAAGCAGTCTATCGAAATGGAGAAGAACTTGTTTTTATAATTAATAATTTTTTTAATTAATTTTTAAAAGTTATAATAACTTATTTGGTATTTTTCAACTTTATTAAAATGCATCGTCTGGAAAAGTTTGCTCAAAATGATTTTACTAGTGCACGTAAGAGCGACTGCACATGCCGTCTTTACACATTTGTGAAAATTGTCATGAATTGGTCTTGCTCTTTGCTCTATCAGATGGTAGTGAAAGGCACTTTATACTGAGCCATCAGGGCGAGGAGTTTGCCAGTCCTGACCGTTGTCGCGGCTCAATACGGTCCCCGATACACTGCGCCTGGAAATGTCTACAGGACCCCCAATGCCAGGCTATGACGTATGACACAGCCGCGAGGCTCTGCTGTATGATGTATGCCGATCCCTTCACCACAGTGGGGAAGCCAGGCGGGAGAATCTGGAAGCTCCCTCACTGTCCGATTTAGCTGCCATTTTCAGAGATCCAAAATGGCCGACGTTAAGTTCCTGGCGCCCATTTTATATTGTGTACAGATACATTTACGTGTAACATACCACATGAAGGCTTTATTTGTGTGCAATGACAAATAAAAGTCCCACCTACAACGGTTGTTCTCCATACACTCCATGGCTCATCGTGGCGCGGTGTGACTATGTCGCTGCAGGACTAAATCATTCGTTGCAATGTATATAAGTAACGTTGTCATGTGCTTCTTAATATAATGCGTCACCTTGAACTAAAGTATCATTCATCCGGTGTGATTATTGAGTGATATAATGGTCCCTTGCATTAGGACATGTGTGCCTTATTTTCTGAGGAGTGTGCATTATAACTTTAGGAGGTCGAGCTATAATATTTGCCTGTCCAATAACTTTAACATCTGTGTTGATTTAATACATAAACAGCCACCTCGCATATTCATTATATAAAATACTAATTCGTGTATTTTCAGTATCATCCTGCTATGGTGAGTACATCCACCTTTAACAGAATGCGTTATATTGGCCCGGCTCTCGCCTGCTTGTTTCATTTTAACTTTGCGTTTTGCTACTGCACAGCAGAGCTGCTGTCATGGCACGGGCGTCCGCCATCCGTCCGTCTGTAAAATCTGTTTTCTCGGCAAGTGGACTGACGCCAGGTTTGGGGGAAAGGTACCTATCCATGAGAAGATGTTTCTTCTTTTGAGAGTTTATTATATTTTTTGAACTTTTTACAATTTTTGTCGTGTTTGTTAAAATGGGGTTATATGGGACGAAAAAAATCAAAGGACATCTCCTCTGAAAGTGCATGACAGATTCGATCTCCAAAATTCATGTATACTCCTTGGTAGGGTTTCTACCAAAGTTGTGCAAAGAAATTCAATCGTAAATTTAATTTTTGGATTTTTGCCAATGTGTTTTTCCGTCTTCTTTAACACTGGACCATGTGGAAGGAAAAGGTTCAAATGACATCTATGACAGTACACACCAGATTTACTCCGCCAAGATCCTGTATACTCCTAGGCAGTCTGTCTCTCTCTCTCTCTCTCTCTCTCTCTCTCTCTCTCTCTCTCTCTGGCTCTCTTATTTATTTTAGGTTAACTAACTCTGTCCATTGTCTCATAAGTGTGGGCAACCCACATGTAACTACCTCACTTTGAGTCGTTGCTAAGTGGTTTTAGGTTAACTCTGCCCCGCGGCTTGGCTCTTGAGTACTATCCCCAACCACAAAACTCCGGTGAAATCGTACCAAAGCACTAGGTAACTAAATGGGCTAGAGAAGATGAGCGTTTCATGGGTAAAAGGTGATTGCATTGTGCCACCTTCTGCTGGGATTAGTACAGTTCGTTTCCATCTGTCAATTCTAAATACATATAAGCCGCAATAGCTGTTAACTAAACACAAATACATGTACATTCATTTGTAGGACAAAAAACATCCAGTACATTATACATTATTTGGTTCCTGCACACAAATCTGTCTCAATTGAACGCCAGGCTAAGGATTCCTTCATTTGTGCTAAATTAGATCTGTATCCATGTACACATAAAAAAGAAAACACGTTTACGTTATCCCACGCCGGACCCATCCAAAACCAAGAGAAAATATAAGCCACACATACAGCTACACGATTATGGTAATTTAGGTTGACCATTTTAGCTTGTCTGGAGTGTCAGAAAATCCTCATCGGATAAAACAAAATGTGCTAAAACAGAAAAAACGCCCTTTTTCCCATAAAAAGCTGATCATTATATGTGTAGTATCATCATCTACCGAACTTTCCGATGCTTTTGCCGCGCAGTTTATCTGATTTCGTCATTTTTGATAGCTTTATATATACTTCATAGGGTATATAAACTCATAGGGTATATAAGCTTAGAGAAGAATTATGCTGAAAGCAAATTGTACACCCACCTCTCGACTCGTGACTGCCATTAAAAGGGTATATATCATTAGTAATCGTCCTCTTGCTGAAGGATGCCCGATTGCTTAAGTATGACTTTAACAATCAGAGATCCACTGCCTTATATGGTACTTCATGATTAGGTTATTAGGTCGACCAAGAACATTTTTTTAAATAGATTTCCCTGGCATCCATCCACATTCAATATGATGTACTGAATACCAAATACACTACGTACATCTGTATTTTTGTAGGCTATGTATACAAGCTTAGGTCCATTGAAACGCAATAGATACATTTGCAAACATCCATACACAAGGATATGTGACCTGCAAGTGATGAGACATGTATATCTCGTAACAATATAAGGGCTCTACATGGGTCCAAATAATTTATGCTGTGTCACGCCTCACTTTTTATCGCCTTTTTTGTGTCCCATGTCACTTTTTATAAGAAATTTACTTCGTCACGTCACTTTTTATAATATGTCATTTATTTTGATGTATAGTATAATTATATTTTATAAGACGTTCATGTCGATCTTCAATTTCTATTAAATATCAACATCAGTTCTACAATTTTTATAAGATTTTGGCGTCACTTTCTACAGTTTTTATCAAGGCTCATGTCAGATTCTACAACTTTTAAAGTGGCCGTGCCACACTTCGTTTTTTACCCATGTGGAGCCCTAATATAGACACACACACATACAGATAAACAGATCACGCATTTTAGTCAAGCACACAATTCTAATTAACAGATTCCTAAAAGAGCTACTGTGAGCACAATGCAGGCTCGATATGCGCACGATAACTATTTGTCCAAAATGGCTCCTCTCGATTATGACATTTGTAAGAATATATATACATCCACCGTCTAGCAGATATGCTCTATCTCCATAAGTCTTATCAAATTAACAGACTCATTAGACACATATTAAACAAAATACGCGGGCCATCCCTCAGTCTGGATCATCAATATCCGGCAAGCATCACACTGCATAGTCACAGGGAGTCCGTAATCCGTAGGCAATCTGCAGGAAAGAAAGCCCATAGCTTGACACGCCAGACATGGTGACAGCTAGGCGGTCCCGCCGCTGCTATGTTAAACTGGAGGCAAGGTCGGTATCAGCGTCACATGAAGCATGCAGGATTGTTAGGGATTAGCGGTCCCAGTCTGAGCAAGTCAGTTTGTGTAGGTTCCATGCAGGTTCTGAGACGGTATACGCGTTCTTTTTTTCCGTCTCATGAAATCACAGACATGTATGATGAGCAAGTCAGACTCGGTCTGCCGTAAGGCTCTGGTGCACCAGCGAAACCAATTAAAGTCTAGCAGGACTCGTTGGTCAGCTCCCCTCTCTGGATACCACATCTAGCGGCATATATCCTTTGCCTATACCTTCTCCGTCTCGCTCTCTACCACATCCTGGAAGGCCATGTTGGTGAAGCCGTTTGATCTGGGCCCAGAGGACGTTGACTGGTTCTCGTCCATCACCTCGTACTCCTCCTTCCTCTGAGTCCGCTTGGAGCACACGCAGGCAATGACCACGGACACGATTACTATGATGACGACAACGACAGCGACCACCACACCTACTATGATGGGAGTCATGTTTGCTGTTTGCCTCCCTGGTTCGGTGGTGGTGAGCTCTGTGTCAGTAGTTGTGGCGCTGGGGCTGGGTGTGGGGGAAGGTGGTCGAGGTGTGACTGGAGTCGCTCGTTGTGTGGATGGCAGGGAGGTCCTGGGTCCCGGGGTTGTCGTAGGAGGTGTGGGTGTGGTTGACGGGGTTGTTCGTGAAGTGGATGGAGTTGACGGTGTTGTTCGTGGAGTTGAGGGTGTTGTTCGTGGTGTTGAGGGTGTTGGTGACGTGGGGCTGGGGGTTGGGGTGGTACTGGGTGCTGTTGTGGGTGTGGTTCTGGTGGTAGGCGATGTGGTAGATGGAGTCCTCGTGGATGGAGTTGTTGGTGGAGTCGTTCGTTTAGTAGATGGTGTTATGGTGCTTGGGGTAGATGGCACAGTGCTTGGTGTAGTAGTGCTTGTTGGTTGTGTTGAGGGTGTGATTGTTGTGGGGGTGGTGCTGGGAGTGGTAGTTGGAGTTGTAGTAGGCAAAGTAGATGTAGTTGTTGGTGTAGTGGTTGGAGTGGTAGTTGGTTTGGTAGTTGTAGTTGGTGTGGTAGTGGTGGAAGGAGTCGGTGTAACCGTGGATGGTACTCGTGTAGTAGGCGTACTAATAGATGCAGTGGTAGGCCTAGTTGTTGTGCTGGTAGTTGTTGGCCTAGTCATTGTGCACATGTCTAAATTTATGCTCTTGTATTGATCGATGCTTGAATCACAACTCGATAAATCAAAACAAACCAGTAGTTCATTTGCTAGACTCGGTGGCTCAGCACAGGTCACCCAATCAACCTGCACAGGCAGTGACCTCAGCCAGGCTATGCTGCAGTCACATATAAGGGGGTTGCCTTCCAATAACAGACTCTCTAGTCTGCTCAAACCAGTAAATGTTCGTTGATTGAGCGTGGACAGTTCATTGTAGCGCAGATCCAAATGGCGTAAGGACTCGGAGAAAATATCGAACGCTGTCTCCGCTAGAAAATATATTTCGTTGTTATTGATTTCCAGCCATTCCAGATTTGACCTGCGTGTTGACGTGGCGGTTAGAGACTCGATGCGAACCATCCTGTTATGATTGAGGTGCACCCTTCTCAAAGCTGCCGCAGCGTCGATAACGGCAGTTGGCAGGTGGTCGAACCTGTTGTTTGAAAGATCTAGGATCTGAACGGAGCTCACCCTCTCGAACACCTCCCGTGGTATTTCAGTTAGTTCGTTCTCGCTGAGATCTATTACGCCCAGTCTACCCATGAAACTCAGAGACTCGATAATATGCAGGGAGTTGTGCGAGAGGTCGATGCTGTCGATCGTGCTTGTGCTGGATATGGTGATCGTCGGCATGTCTGTCAATCTGTTAGAAGACATATCCAAGTGATTGATCAGCTTAAAACGTGTGAGTGTCTGTGGGAATTGAGCCAGCTGGTTTCTACTCAGATCCAGTATCCTTAATTGGGGCATTATGGAAGTTAGTCTTATTGTCTGTATGTTATTACCTGACAAATCCAGTTCCCGAAGATGCCCAAGCTGCGAAAATGCCTGCTCGGATATTGTAGCAATGCTGTTATTAGCAAGAAACACATATTCAGCTGCTCTAGATAATCCTTGAAATGTTGCATTTTTAATGGTACTGATGCTATTACCATTGGCACTAAAGGTTCGTAAGCTGAACATCCTTCCGAAAAGACCATCCGGTAGCTCACCTATGCTGTTCAAGTCAAGATGCAGCTGATTCAGTTTGGTGAAATTCTTCAGCGCGTTCAACTGACTGGCAGTTAACTGGTTATCATTCAAGGAAAGGTACTGCAGCGAGTTCCACAAGTTCACCATGTCTGCGGGAATTTCAGCGATCTGATTTTTACCCAAACGCAGCTCTTCAAGAACCAGTAGTTCTCTCAGCGACTCAAATGCCACGTGTGTCAGGTGATTGTTTGAGGCATCAATCTCTTTCAAGGTCAGGTTATGAACATCGAATGTCTCCCGCGGAAGATCGTGAAGATTGTTCGAATCGATAGCCAGAGACTCGAGCTTGGTGAATGTGTCTAAGACTCTCAGTGCTTCCAGTGACATCTTATTCTCGCCGATGTCAACTGAGGTGATGTTGGGGAGGAGGGACGCCGCGGTACTGTCAATACTGGACAACCCCGTCCCACGCAATATCAGACTGGATAAATTGCCAACCTGATTGAAACAAGCATTTGTAATGACGTCTATGGGATTGTACGATAAGTCTAGCGTTCTCAACCGCGGCATTGTCTGTATATGAGGGACATGATCCTCTGTCAGCTGGTTAGCACTGAGACTCAGAACTCTTAGCACAGCCAAGTCGGAAAAGCTGGTTGGGTTCAGGGAAGTAATGTTGTTGGAGTCGAGGTGAAGGTTCTGCAATGCTGGCAGGTACTGAAAGCAGGAATCAGGGATTGCATCGATTCTATTCCCAGACAAGTCTAAAGTAGTGAGTCCGTCCAGTCCCCTGAACATGTTTGAACGCAAGGTTGACAATGCATTGTGACTGAAATTGAGGTCCTCGACGTCCTCCAGTTCATAGTCGAAAGCCCTGTCTGGGATGTCTGACAGGCTGTTGTTCTGCAGATCCAGCCTCGTCAACTTTCGTAAGCCGTGGAAGCTTCGTGGCGACATCTGCTGTATCCTGTTATGAGCTATAGAGATTCGCTCCAGCTGCATGTTTCGAAAGCTGTAATCCGGAATGTCAGCTACCAGATTGAAATCCAGGTTCAGATTCTGCAGGCTTTGAACTTGGGAGAGGGCCTGCACGGGGATAGCAGTCAATCGGTTGTGGCTGAGAACAAGATTCTTTACCTTGGGAAGGTCCCTGAAGCTGCGTGCAGACACGCTTTCGATCTGATTTTTACGCAGATCCAGATATGTGAGGGAGTTGAGGGTTTGGAAAGTGTCATCCTCAATACGTGACAGTGCGTTGCCTTCCAAATAGAGTGTCTCCAGATTTGGGAGGTTACTGAAAATATCACGTGACACTGTTGCTATCATGTTGTTTCTCAACTTAATGTCAGTCAGGTAGGGTAGGTCAGAAAACGTACCGGCCTCAAACCCAATGATTGCGTTTTCAGAAAGCTCCAGGGTCTCCAGACTCTGCATATCCCGAAGAGCCTCTCTCGACAGGGACTCCACCATGTTGGCCTGCAGGTTGAGATCGGTCGTTGACGTTAAACCACGGAACGTGTTTTCCGTGATTCGAGAAATCTCGTTGGAATATAGATGCAGAGTCCGGAGACTGTTGAGACTCCGGAACAAGTTGTCTGGCAACGTCGTGATCCTGTTCTCTGCCAGGTACAGCATCTGGAGGGACGTTAGGCCGTCGAAAGTGTTGGAATCCAGACTGTCCAGGAGATTGTTTGTCAGGATCAGCCTTCGCAGGTTCCTCTGATTGCGGAAGATACCAGTCGGGAGTGTGGCGATTTTGTTATTGGACAAGTCAATGTGTTCGACTGCAGTGAGGGAGTCGAAGGCTCCGTAGTGAACCGTCTGGATCTCATTGTTCTTCATGTCCAGCCGCCACAGACGGTATAGTGAGCCAAGACTGTTGCGAGGAATCTCAGTGATGTGATTATCGTTCAGTTCCAGCTCGGTCAGGTCGACGAGGCTGTCGAATATTCCCGGTGGTAGCGTTATGATCTCGTTGTTATGCAGGTAGAGTCCAGACAGCTGGGTGAGGTTCCGGAAGATCCCCGTGGGTAGCATCGGGATCTTGTTGTGGAAGAGGTAGAGGTAGCGCAGGTCTCTCAGCCCGGTGAACGTGTGTTCGGCCAGGATGACGAGTGCGTTGTTCTGGAGACCGAGGTAAGTCAGCTTATACAGCGACCGGAACGTCTGCTCAACAATCTCACGGATATTGTTGTCGTCAAGATGCAGCTCCCGTATATAGTCTTCGAGCCCCTGAAACGCGTCGGGGTCGATGGTCTGGATTCCTAGGCTTTGTAAATTGAGCTTGCTCACCTGGATACCCCGAAACGCATCGTTCTGGATCTCCTTGACCGTCGTCTCGTACCGGATGTGAAGCTCATCGAAGAGAGTGCTGGATGAACGGAAGGGCGGAACGTTGGACAGTTTGCCCATGTTTTCACAATACACGTAGTTGAAGTATCCGAACTTTCTCTGGCAGTAGCAGCCGTCATCTATGACAGGGCACTGGGCGCTGCAGAGCACGACCACTGTGCCCAGAAATGTTACTAGGAACAGAAAACGCTCCGTCGCGGCCATTATATCTCAATATTCGGAGGTAGAAAGCAGAAATACCACATATGAGAATGACTGTACTCACAAACTGTACTCAAGTCTTCAATGGCCTTGTATCCTAGAAATGTGAGGAAAGCACACGTCAGAGCGGTAGCATTGTGTGTTGTGTGTGTATATCCAGGTAAACAGCTGCTCTTCTCACGACACAGAGCTTCTCTGCCCCTTCTCATACATATATGGCATTGTTTGCAACTCATATGCAGATAAAAAGCCTTAGAATTATTTCATTCAGACACGACCGTGTCACGGCTACACTGATGCCTGACCATGTACGTGCGCCAGGCTTCCAAACGCAAATATCCTGCCTCCCCCTGCACTGAAAACCGCGGTCACGCACGGCCAGTCACCCGTGTTCGCCTTTAACATGGCGATGCTACATAGAGCCGTGACCTATGGATTTTTTTTGATCACTGACGATGAGGCCTGTTCATATGAGTCTTGTCTATCGACCCCGTTCCGCTGCAAGGAAGGAACCGGGTCCACGATGCACCAATCACGAGCCTCCGAATAAGGCACACAGTGGGGTTTTGAGATCGGAGGGGGGGGGGTATATGTATATCTGAGTGGTATCTCATATAACTTTGATATCCAGGAATTGGACCCACTGCACCTGTTGTGGATGCACGCCACGGCCTGTCGACATTTAGATGACCCCTCTGGTGTTTTCTGCTTATTGATCATTTCTGTCTTTCATGTGCCACCGAATAGGAGCGAAAGACGAGGCAATGTTCGAGGAAAATTGTCCCCCATTAACTTTGTCACCTGTAGGCGATGAAACTTAAAACATCCTTTCTTTTCTTGCCCAGGCAACACGTCAGCCAATTTCATCCACGACTTGATGTAACCTATGCCTTTAATGACAGACAGGTATATTTTATCGTCCATACGCCAACTTCTTTCAGGTAGAGAAGTTATCTTTGTAAATTCAAGTACTTTTTGTAACTCTTGTGAGTAGTATGTCTCATCGGTTGATATATATGTGCTCGTAGGCTAAACTAGAGGGTGTTTTATGGGCACTGCAACAACACTACAACGAGGCACGACATATTTGCGACTTTTATGACGGTTACAACTAGCACATGTGTTTTGTGCTGATATATAAGTATTTACATAAGAAGGGAAGACCCGAATGAATGATTGACTGACTGACTGACTGACTGACTGACTGAATGACTGACTGACTGACTGACTGAATGAATGAATGAATGAATGAATGAATGAATGAATGAATGAATGAGACAGTAGAAAGAAGAACGAAATGAAGAAAGAGGAAGACGAACAAAAAAGAACGACAGAACAAACTGAGAAAAGAACGATAGAATAAACAGTGAAAGGGGAAGGAAAGTAAGAGAGAAAGAAAGAAAGAAAGAAAGAAAGCAAAGAAAGAAAGGAAGAAAGAAAGAAAGAAAGGTATAAAGAAAAAGTGCAGAACCGGTACAGAACGTACCGGAGATAGCTGAACAAGCGACATAGGGAGAAATCGATCCGGCAATGGTGAAGCGTATTAAATTTTAATATACGAAGGGACACAAAAACTTGTGATGCAGTGAAATGACATCCGTGTCACGTCCCATCTGTTCTATGGTTTGGGCTAGTCGTCAGTCGTCGCTAGTCGTCTAACCCTGAGCCGTCAGCAATAGGGCACAAATCCCTGGGACTCTTAACTCTATCACTATTATCATGAAAAAGATATACATGGTACGTAATGTATCATCCGCATGGGCACTGTATATTAAAATTAAAACTTATGGTCACATGATCTAAGAAGCAAATCATTAATATGTTATAAGTAGATGATTTTTAAAAAGCGGAATGAACCGATTTGATAGAAATGATCTAACGCTACGGTATTGGGCGGTTTATTCACTCTTGGGCCGGGTTTCTAAAGTGTAGCCAAGTTTGCCAACTGGGAAGTGAGATCGATAATAGCGTGACAGAGCCCGCAGCTGTCACGGCTGAATGAATATTGCACTGAGCCCTTTGTCTTGCCAGATGATGCACTTTAGTCATCGTCATCAATGTAGAAGATTTGGCTTGAGTGACAGGTGACACTCTATACATGTATATATTTTGGGGCTGTTACATCCTGCGCCACGAGGCAAGCAGATCAATGGTAATTCGGCAACTGCAGAGATATCGATTGTACATAAGCTTGCATTTTAATATTTTACCAAAGACTGCTGTTGTCATTTGGTTGTCGCCTACACTATTATCAAGCCACACTCAAAATTTATCACCCGATATTAAAACGCGGTTTGTATGGAGAATCAAGACCACGGTTTTAAAGGTAAATCTACTGATCAAATTACGACGCTCCATATCATTTCCGGTGTAAGACCGAACGCTTTCTGGTCAGCAAACCTAATGGCCACACAACACTCATGCTAGAGAAACTTGAGATAATATCGCCAAAGGTATTGGTATGCTCACATGCACCTAAAACTTAACGGTATAGTTTGTGTGGATGCATAGTAGCACTGTATCCGCGTGACTTCCGACAGCAGTTTACACACGGGTCAAGAACCTATACATGGCTTCTGCTTGGGCGTCAACCTTACTTTAAGCAGTCCACAGCGACCAAAAGAACTAGCCACACCCCTAATTGGTTCTAATTCTGCCTTAGAAATGTCATCCGGTGATCCATGCTACAAGGTTATGAACACCTCCAGAAATGGATTATATGTATGTCAATGAGTGGTCTCTGTTTTTACATTTTGATCGCTTAAACACAGTAGTAGTAGTAGTAGCAGCAGCAGCAGCAGTAGTAGCACTGAGAAGCAGCAGCAGTAGTAGCACTGAGAAGCAGCATGCAGTAGTAGTAGCAGCAGCAGCTGTTGTTGTTGTTGTTTGTTGTTGTTGTTGTTGGAGTGTTAAGGGAGGAGTATCGAGGAGGAGCAGAAGTATGATGGGAAGAGGTCAGATGAAGAGGAGGGGCTAGTAGGAGGAACGGTATCAGTATCCGTACTTTATAACATGTGGAGTGAATAAGTGACAAGGGTTTATAACGTCGTTTTGACCATATTGCGATCTCCTAGCGAGGAGAACAAGGTTAACGAAGGTCGAGGACTTGATCAATGAACAAAGTCGTACATGTAGGTGTCTGTGTATATGTGCTGGACCTGTCTGGTATTAGTCCGACATGCGGCCAGTCTTTATAGTGCTAGCTCACTGAAAACACCACGCCACGGGTAAGCAGTGATGTCCCAACCCAGACCATTATCCTGACACCGAGCCGGTCAGTTGTTCTCAAACTCTCAGTGACACGTGCTGATCGCTAAGCAGAGCAGCAGAACCTCAAAGTTTAATGTCTTTCGTTTCACGCGGCCAGGGATCAAACCAACAACCTCCCGCATGCCAGGCGAACGCTGTAAACACTACACTACCCAGCCGCGCTATATACCATGTGAAAGGAGCACATATACCTAGAGGTGTAGGTTACAGGGAGATTCGGAATCTGTAAAGTGATGCATGCAAACTACACTGACCACACACACTAATACACGAGGCACGGCGGGTCTGGCATGATCTTTACATTTTATCCCCAAGTTCCATAAAGTACAATAACCGATCATGTGGCTCAGCAAAATGAAACAAAGAACCGTTGCAGGGACAATATTAGTTTGCAAATATGTCAACGCCGAACTCTTGCGTCATTGCCCAAACGGAAACCATGAATGTGCTCTAGAGGCACACCTCGTATGGACATGGCATGTCATCTGACACACGCTATATCTTTACCAAGGTATGAAGGGGTCAAAATGCCAGGCAAAGAATACAGATTAAAATACCGTCTAGATTTGTCATAGGATCCTGTAAAGTTTTGTAAGTGTTCACAAGTAACCTCTGTTATTATAATTTGTATTCGGACTCTTTTACTCCCACGGGACCTACATGGAAGCAAGACCTTCGCAGATCTGGAAGTTAAAACACATTTATTCTAATTAGATCAGATCTATTAGATTAATTTATCTGGTTAGTCTAATAGATTATTTAGTCTCATAAATGTAATTATAGACTGTAAGATATATATACCACATCGTAGATGCAAGAAATATTTTGTGAGGTGCGCCGAATATAGGAATGTGGTAAATTTCGGCAAAACCCTGCAGACTAGTTTACTCTCCTTCTTGCGCTTTAATTACCTCGCGGATGGACTTGTGAGACTTTAATCGGCTAATGCTCCAAGGAGAAATTAAAAGTCTATTAAAGCTTGTCGATAAATTCATTAAAAATTCATGAAAATTCATTTAACCCAATAACTACGTCAGCCGTGTGGTAAACTAAAACAGGGCAACACATAATAGCATAACGGTTACAGAACAGAGGAACATCACGCAAATTAGCATAAATTAACATAAATTACGTTTACCTACATCGACATCTTTTTTTTATCCAAGGTCAGCATAGTTTTACCTATACTTTTAATTATATCGTATCATCGTCCACAATAGACATTGAAGTCATATACTTTAGCTCTGCTTGATTGTCAACAGAGCTCACAAAATCGAAATTCGTAAGGCGTCCGACGTCGTCTGTGTGGCAGTTATCTCTGAAAATAATGCACGTATTTCCTTCAAATTTTACTTGTGGCTTCCCCTGGGCCATACGCTCCGACTTGTTGTCAAGTTTTGAAAAAAGAAAAAAAAAAAACACATTTTCACATTTTTTACTTATTTTTTCGTTTTCGTAAATATGGCGCCCTATGTGAGCAACACTACTTCTCCTACAAAGCACAGCGGCTGCCGAAAGTTTTTAAACTGCTGAATTTCCTTAATGTTCCTCACAAAGGACGATTGGGATTTTCAAAATTGATTTTTTTTTCGTTTTCGTTAACATGGGACCCAGTGAGAGTGAACATTTCAAAACCCTACTCCTGCTACAAATAGCAGTCAAAGGTTTTCAAACTTGTCCTAGATTTTCCTCCAAATGTTCCTCACAAAATTACGTTGGAGATTTTGAAATTTTGAGTTTCGGACACTTTGTATTCTCTTTTTTTTTTCAGAAACCTATTTCAAGCAAATGTGCTTTTAATTTTATTTTTAGCTCTGCTTGACTTTGTCAGCAGAGCTACTGTCGTGGTGCAGGCGTCCGTCCGTCGTTCGTAAACTCAGATTTGTGGGCAGCTCCCTATCCATCATACCTCCACACCACTCTTTTTTTTTTCTTTTTCATTTTAAATTTTCAAACTTTTACGATTTTTTTTTCGTTTTCGTAACATGTGACCCTATGGGGAAACGCTACTCCTACAATTTTCATCTCACCGGAGTCAGGCTTTATGATAAATAAGGTAGCCACGGGGGAATAAAAATTTTTGGTGATCTGCCAAACATTAAAATTTTTGTGGCACTTTGAAATTTTAACATGGGAGTCAGTAGGAAAATCCTAAAATGTGCAATATCTTGCAATATAAAATGTGCATGATCGCAGAGCGAAACGGATGAAAATTTGGGACTCGCGGTCATATGTACAGAACATGTAGGGTACTTTTCATGTCCGATTCTTAGTTGGCGTCATTAGGTGCACTTTGCAAAATTTGCGATGTTAAGATCTTCAAAGGCTACTGCTCCTCCTGTTTTCATTCAATTTCAACCAAACTTTATTGTAAGTATGTTGGTCATGAGGGAATTCAGGCTGTTGC
>JAAUYG010088973.1_pt1 | contig 15693 bp, 14 predicted proteins | sample 7278091 | NCBI WGS metagenome assembly JAAUYG01 (sample SAMN14350201, study PRJNA611818) | marine sediment metagenome | isolation source: surface marine sediment (0.6m) | place: French Polynesia: Moorea | collected 2018-08 | reverse complement strand
AGAGTATTGAATCATGCTACTTCTTAATCCATATTAGCGTGGGAGCGTTAGCCTTTTTTCCAAACACAAACCTTTAGGGGCCATATGGGCATATACATGTTCATCTTATATTTCACAAAAAGGAGGAAACTAGACACATATACGTTCGTGTTCAAATATATGAATCTACAGACAACAGTCAACCTGGTACATAAAGACTGTATCCCGGGTTATTCATACAAACCTTTGATAAACGGTATTCTCGAAAGCACTGGCTACACCAAGGGGCACCTGGACTAACTTTGTGTAATTTGATACAATACAAGCAAACATTTAGCGTCCCAGAAACGAACAAATTCGTGCGTCAGTGTTCGTTTCAGGTGCTCATGAAGCAGTCAAAATTAAATACAACAGCTGGAGGTCCTAAAATCGACGTTTATTATTGCGATGTCACAACAGTTTAAACAATCTGTATATGATTATGTTTGTTTAAGGACTGGACCAGCCTAGATTTCAAGTGCATGGAGACCTCTGTGCTGGAGTTCTGTTGTTTTGTTTTTTTAATAGTCTCTATTACAGTCACGCTTGAATAAATGTGGCGTTTCGCATAAATACAATTCTATAATCAATGTAACATATCTGTCTCATGGAAAAGAGAAGGATATTTTTTTCAATCTACCTGCATTTAATTTACCGAACACAGTCAACTAAAGATGTACCGATCAGATCAAAACACGTTTATCTTATGTTATAAACATGTCATTTTCTGACGGAAAATTTCCTTTTCCGTCAGAAAATGACAGAAAAGTGCCAAAGTAACTGCACTTTTCAAAAGGAAAGATCCAACAGATATGGGAAATTACAGACCTGTTTAATTAGTATTCTAAGCTGTCTTAGTAAAATATTAGAAAAGCTGATGAAAGAGACACTTTATAGTTTCCTAGACTCTGATAATATTCTATACAAACATCAGTATGTCTTCAGACAAGAATTTTCAACTAGACTAGTTCTCATTGAGATTACAGAACAAATAAAAAATGCCCTATATGAAGGCAATTTGACTGTGGGCATGTATCTTGACCTTTCCGATAACCACAAGATAAATGTACTTTTGGAGAAAATAAAATTTATGGAATACGAGATATAGTTAAGGATTGGTTCTGTATTTATTTATCAGACAGGAAACAATATACAGTCATGAATGGTGTAGCCTATGATCTCCAGACAATATTTACAGGCGAGCAAGGTTCAGTTCTTGGACCAATATTATTTCTGTTACACATCAATGATATAGGGAACCTTGTAAATGGTAGAACTGAAAACTTAAATCTTAAAGATTTGAAGGAACTGAAACGCTTTGCACAGGAACTAATTTGCAAATTAAGCAAATGTTTCCATACAAATAAATTAGCATTTAAACTTGAATCAAATTTCAGTATTTTTCACCCACCAAGATAAAAATACTAATGAATTTAATACCTTAAAGGTAGATGGCGTTAATATTGAAAGGGTTAGATCAGTTGATGTATTTAGGTACATACTTAGATGACAGATTAAATTGGAAAGCACACATTAATTACAGTTGTCAAAAAATAACACTATTCTATTGAAGTATATTGACCCCCCGCTAGTACCTTATCTAGGTATTATTCCCAGTTATCAGTGTTTCTATCACGTAGTGCTTGACGGGCCCTGCGCAGCAGTCTTTAGATGAAGTAAATCGGTTTGGTAGTTGCCGAGTTATAATTATTTAACAGCAAGGTATGGCGCCGCCGTGTAGAGTAACAAGTGCCGGCAATGACGCGTTTCGGCTGAAGGTGCCATTATTAGACCATATATTTCTATTTTTTGCATTCTTTGATTCGACTCAGAAACTTTCAAGCAAGAAGCTAACACGTACAAAGTACTTTGGAGCCTCACATTTTAGCGGTAAGGTTGTTCGCGTTGGTATTTTAACTGTTACCAACGTATTGTTCTCGTCCTGGTGCGCACGCACATGTATCTTGTTTCATGTAACTTCACGTTTTGTCCTATAAACGGACTATCTGGCCTGTATTCGGCCAGATCTCACCACAGTACCGTCGCCAGCAACCAGCTGACGACTCTCTAGGCCATAAGCCTACTCCTTGCGTCGTTCTCTCAACTAATAAGGCCTTAAGCCACGTTTCTCGGTAAACTCCAAGGCTATAAGCCACCTCTCTAACGACGGTCTGTCTCGAGTCATTGGCTACCTATGTCTTTTTTCATGTCTTCGTCAACGGTGATTGTGGTGGCGTCTCTGCCTCCTGAGGCAGAGATCAGGTTGGAGTAATAAAGCCGTCTCGCACGAGATCGGTTCCGTTGTTGTGTCTGTCTCTCTCACGTGTTGGTGAATTGGCCAGGAGGAGTCTTCAGCTCGAGTTCCCTGTCGGGTGCTTGATGTCCGAGCCCCTTAGGGTATTCAGACATTGGCCACTTCTCAGATAAAAGGCACGGTCCCTCCAGACTCTCGTCTGGGAGGCACCTGGCCAGAAAGCGTGCAGCGAGCTCGATCTCCTGACTCTCTTCTTACTCGTCCTTCCCCTCCCAGGGGTAGAACACAACATTTGGTTCCTGTCCGACTAATACAGGCAACAACAGGTTCCCACGCGCACTGAGTGGTAACCATCCAACGCAACGCCCGCGGTGTGGTGCGCACAAGGAAAATCCTCTTGACCCTTACAATAGCCCAGAACACCACACTATCTTCCTTCAAATTGAGAAGAAACTTTATTCCAAAATATAGATATTATGCATAACATTACTCTCAAATATCTTATGGCATTGAAACTTATGGCATAACAGCAAAATCAAATCCGAAAGAGGTCCAAATATTACAAAATAAAATCATTAAGGTCTTATATAATAAAGATTTGCTGACGCCAACAGAAAACCTTCATAAATACAGGTATTTGAACATTCTAAAGGTTGGGGATGTTCCTAAACTATTTACACTATCTTATTCATAACCATCAGACGAATACATTGCCAATGGCATTCAAAGAATATTTCAGATTTAGAAATGAAATTCACAGCAAAATCCCCAGATATAATATGGATCTCCATATACCACAAGCTAAAATTAATTATGGTTATACCTCAATCAAAGTGTTAGGTGTGAAAGTTAATTCCCAGAAGACATAAAAAAGTAAAATTGGAAAAGAACTAAAAACGCTAGTTAAAATGTATTTACTATCTAAACAATACCGACTGTCACCATACATGTAGGTACCAACTGTCACCATCACATGCACCAATTATTTCGATGTATATTTTTTATTTTGTGTTTCTTTGTGAGGCGTCCAGCTTGTTAGCAACATTGCTATCTGGATTGCAAGAACTTTCATACATGAATGAACTCGTATATCTATCATCAGTTGGTCAATATATGTATTGTGGACTCCATTTAGAGATGATTAGTAGCATGTATTTGCTCTATCTCCTTTTTACACAACTTCTTTTGTGTGGAACTTGAATTAGTAATTAGAAATTAGTAATGTTAATCATGTAGCTTCGTCGGTGTACAATATCGAGCGGCAAAGCCCTTCCGGTCTCCGGCCTGATGGGTAGAATGCCAGTCATACCTTACTTTTTTCTGGTCTGGGTGAGGGGTGGTCATCAGCATCAATGAAATTCTACTAAGGGCTACATTGTCATTTCATGTAATGGAAATGGACCATTTGTGCCTAATGGGAATAAACATTGTGATTTTCCCTGAAACAAATACTGGTAATAGGAAACCTAGGCTTTTACATGCCACTTTGTTCCTTTGTTATTTACGCAGCATTGGGCCCAACCGTTTGGGATAGTATGTCAATAGAATAAGCATGCAATGGGTAAAATGTGCTGCTGTATGCTCGCACAATGTGGCATCCAAAGTCATCTGTCGCAGGTGATGCAAGTGTGTCAAAGTATTTAAGTTGCAATTAATTATACAGGCACTCAGCAGTGGAAATAGACTGGCTCACTCTACAAAAGCCCTGTGCTGTTCTTGGTTCATGCTCCATGAATGTGGAACTAAAGTGATGGCTAAGGTGCTTATAAAGCTATCCAAACAACACACCGGGATGCTACACCTCAATCCATAACTCCGCTTTGTCCATGGCGAGATGCTGAGTGAGTTCACAAGAAACACTAACAATACATGACTCTTGCAATACCGAGCAGAGGTCAAAAAATGAATTCTACTCAAGCCTCCCTTTTTAACAATTCCACAGATGGGTCAGCTGTCCCTGTGTGGTGGGAAACATTCGACTTGGTCAACACTGGCGCTCTTGGCATCTTGATGGTGCTCGCTGAAGTCGGGAATATTCTTACCATAGCGGCTATTGTGAAGTATCGCCACCTGCGGAAAGGTCACTACATGCTGATTGCGAGTCTTGCAGTTGCAGATGCGCTGGTTGGACTGGCCTGGGGCATCTTCATGGTAAACGTGTTCCATCCCCTCTGGCGTTTCATCGCCCTGGATCATATGCTAATCACATTGCCGACTACAGCGTCGCATTTGCACGTCCTGCTGATGGCTATAGATAGGTCTATCGCGATTAAATTTCCCTTCAGATATACGACGTTGATGAGTGAGAGAGGTGTTAAGATATGTGTAGGTATTGTATGGATGACTGCGTTTGTTTATGCCCTAGCCTTTCTACCCTGGGCATTACGGACCACACCAAACAGAAGTAGTGCTGTATACGTCGTTTTCACACAGTTTGGTATCTACCTACTGATCGCTTGCTCTATATTTATCATATATAACCATATAAACCGCGTGGCAAAATTGCAGGTCATGAAAGTAAATGTTGTGAACTCTACAACGGAAACGCGTAACCCAACACATACGATACAAGATAATCCAGCCAGCCAGGACCTGAAAATGCCTGTCACACCAAAGGCTACAAGGTTTATGATTGCCGTGATGCTTGCTTACTTGGTCACATGGACGCCATTTTTGTGACTGATTTGTCTGGGATAATCAAACCTCGTCTGACTTCAATTAACGCCATATGGCATGTCAGCAGGCGAATTTCGATTTACTTCATGTTGCTGAATTCATGCTTGAATGTTTTCATTTATGCAGCATACATTTCGGATTTCCGCAAGGCTTTCAAAGCTATGTGTTCTTGTGTTCCGAAGTAAGGGTATTATCAACGTACTTAAGTGAGAACGAGAAGATTAGGACAAAATAGTGAGAAGATAACAAGGAACAGGTAAAACTTTTATATCACATCCAGAATAGTCGGAGGGACTGGTCTCATATGGGATTTCTGGTCATGGGATATAATCTAAAAGGAAACAATCTATGAGCGATTTTGTTGGATATATTTTAACGTGTGACTTTTGCCCCCATGCCTGCTGGTAAAGTACACATTGTTTAAATAAAATGTGGTATAAGCAATGAATAAGACATAGTTACTTCACATGGCCTGGTCAGCACACTGGTACAAGTAAGGTATAATTCTTTTAATGTCCCATGTAACATCTGATGCCTATTATGACTCAATACAAAGACATGGTCTTAGTTCCTAAATAATCCCAAGTTCAGAAATAAAAACATTAAATCCCTAATAAAATTGACTTTTACATGATTAAGATCAGATTTGGACTTGAGCTTGTTCTGAAAACTGGACCCAGGTTATCAAGGAATACAAGGGGCAAATGCTGCTCGAATATATTTTGCTTTGTCTTGTTTTGCATTGTTTTGCTTTGCTTTTTTGTTGTTGTTTTCAGACAGGGGGTTGACGCCATTTGACCCGTACAACCGAAGAGCCTGATTGCTTATAATGGAAGCAGCGTGATATTTATCATGTTTCTTATTGTCCTGTTCAGCAAAAAACAAAGCATGACGTTCATGTTGCATAGTTGGCAGCTAGATCTCCGGCGGCTGTTCCATGCAACATTGGGTGACAATACCCTAGGGATACCCACAATAGTGAAATGGACCAAAAACATATACCAATCAGTTAGGTGTCGGCAAAGTAAACAATGCTATACACAAGGGTAACTCTAACAAAAAATGTGCTGCCAAAAAGGAGAAGGGTACTAATGATTTCGAGTCGTATATTCTCTTTTGTAAGTCGGGTATGCGATATGTTATTCGTGTTATCTAAACTCTGGTAATGCACATGTTCTCATATTCTAGTTTACTAAGGCGTTTACATAATGGACTCGCATTTGTTCATTGGTATTCTTGTACTTACCCCTCATATATTATTTACATAAATGACTGTTTATATGCCTTTGGTAAATAACGACGTTCGTAACATAAAAACAGACACTAAAACTAAACAGCAAGTTCTGATTACATCCAAATATATTCAGGATTGGCCGGGTTCGCAACGCTTAGGGTGGCAAGACGATAAAGCACGAAGAGATGAATTCGACTGAGAACACTTCCACGGAGGACTCCTATGTCCCTGCGTGGTGGGGACGTTTCAGCATGATAAGCGCCTGCGTTCTTTTCATCTTGGTGGCACTTGCTGTAGTGGGAAATGTCCTCACCATAGCGGCCGTGGTAAAGTTTCGCCATCTAAGAGAGCGCCAGTACATGCTCATCACAAGTCTGGCAGTTGCAGATGTGTTGGTTGGTGTGGCCTGGGTCATCTTCATCTCGTCTCTGTACTATTCCCTCTGGTGCAACAACGCAATCGATCTGATGTTGATCACCTTCCCGACTACCGCGTCACACATGCACGTCCTGCTGATGGCCGTGGACAGATTCATCGCCATCATGGCACCCTTCAGATACGTCGGATGGATGAGTGCGAGTCGCATTAAGATGGCAATAATCAGTGCGTGGGCATTCGCATTGGTTTATGTTCTAACATTTCTGCCTTGGGTATTAAAGAGACTATCAGACATCAGTTGCGCAGAAGATGAGACATTGGGCCTGTATGTAGTTTCCACGCAGGTGATTATGTACCTCCTGGTTGTTTGTTCCATAGTGCTCATATACAGCCAAATACGCCGTGTCGCAAAACTACAGGCAAACAAAATACATACTGAATATTCTACCACTGTGACAGTGATCCGCCTAAAGAAGCGTCATAACTCATCTGACACAATGAACAATTCTGCCCAGGACTGTCAAGATCCGCAATCGCCTGGCACTTCTAAGGCCACCAAATATATGATTGCTGTGATCGCTGCCTACTTAGTCACATGGAGCCCGTATTTTGTGGTTGCTTTGGCTAAACTAATCAAACCTCGTCTCGCGATGAACACTGCAGCCATGACATGGCCCATCTGCAGGCAGATTTCCTTTTATCTCATGCTGATAAACTCCAGCGTCAATGCAGTCATTTATGCAGCGTACATCAGCGAGTTTCGCAAAGCATTCAAGGCTATTTTGTCTTGTTCGGTCAAGCAAGAGTCAACTTGAAAGAGGATGGGAACAAATAAAGAGAACGAAGGAAAGATTGAAACCCTAATAGATTTGTAGGACACAAGAGATAAACAATGGGGCATGTCTGTCTAAACTTAATAAATTTACTCAGCTACATGGCTGTTATTTATAATCCTAATTTGGTCCTGGACGTCAAGGGCGCTGGGCCTCTTATTTCTTTGTCAGCTTCTTGGCAGGGTAGCTCTGTTGCCAGTGTTTGTATCAGCCTATACATTGTGCCCTCTGTCAGCTTGTAGGCGAGTATTTGTCCAAATGTAATCATGTGATTGACGTGCATTGGTGTTTAATGTAACTTTTTAACTCTTTTGGCGAGAAAAATCTGTTACTTTGTGTGTCTCCTGTTCACCTTCTCTGTCAGCTTATCGGCGAGAGCAATATAATACCATGTTCACCAAGCACAGTTTTAATTGTGGTACATGTTTATACCTTAATACAACATGGTACTTATCAAGGGAAAATATTGGTTTACCAATGGGTTGCTCCTTGTTGCTCTCCTTGCCACGAGAGCTAGCTGGTTTCTAACTCATCACTCATAATACGTGTCCACGCAAAAATATGTACAAATTGTACAACTTTAATACACCTATGTTTGTATGCATGTATATATCTTGTTTTCGTCAAGGCTTCTCACGGTTATTCTGTAAAACATTGTTCCCAAGCAGTCTCCTGGTGTGGTCGTGGGTGGGTGCTTTTCAGCTGAGTGTGGAGTTGTCAATCTCCTCTTAAACAACATTCTCTTGTCTTTACCTATTACATAATCGAATGTGTATTGTTCTTCAACGACTTAGTGCAACTTCTGGCCCATTTTCCTCAATAAATATCCGTCCCGTACTTTCCAAAGCAAGTGCGTATCACCCTTCCATCACAGCAAATCTAGCTTGCTTGGGTACAATTTTGGGCATCCCCCCCACCTCGGCTGGGGTAGCTACTGTCCATTTATAATTATCCGTGATTTTCACTCCATGTAATATGGCTTGTACTGTTGTGTTTACTATGTAGCTGGCTCTGAATAAATCCGAATTTCAAACAGTGGGTTTTCTGTGGTTTATTCCAGCAAACGAGCTGAGGCCTTTGCATGCCCCAATGGGACTGCATACTTTCTGTTTCCGATTCTGTTTATATCACTACTGCTGTTGGCAGCCCAACTACCCTCCCTTACTTAGGTCTTCAGTACAACACGACCAGATACATGTATAATAATAATAATAATAATAATAATAATAATAATAATAATAATAATAATAATAATAATAATAATAATAATAATAATAATAATAATAATAACCAGACGAAGAAAGAGAACAAGAAGAAGAAGCAGAAGAACGAGGGTCACAAAACTTTCATGTGTGGCATGAACAAGGTTGAACGCGAAGGCAAGCAAAGAGACCACACATTTCACCACATCCCAGGTACTGTCCACACTAAAACAAAACATCTCTGGTATATATTGATATCTTGATAATACTTCCAACAGTACATATGTAGTTCAAGCAAGTCTTGCTTAAACTACATATGTACTGTTGGAAGTATTATTATGCCAATATTTTGTTCGACAGTAAAGGTGACTGAAGATCAATCATATTGTTTGTCTTCCTGCTCTGGTCAGATCCCGACACAAATGCATAATTTATTTCTGTCACGGGTCACAGTGTTGTGTTTGGAACCATCTGTTGTCATTGTCTATGTTTCAATACCACGTTTGCAAAAGGCGCCCTCACTCGTTGGCACATGTATCTCTGTCACCAAAGCATTTGTTACATTCAAGGTTGTTACACACAATCCCGAATGGCCAAAGCGACTGAGAATGTTGGGTCCGTGTGTACAGTTCGCGGTGCTGTCACTGAAGCATATTGATAAAAGTCATCGGGACCATTCGGGACGTATATTTGTTTGAACAATAAATGTGATAGTTGCATATATTTGTACATGCCTTTGAGGGATCTATTTCCTATGGTATGTGTACTAATTAATATAAATACATCATTATAATACTGCATCATCCCTTTGTGGTTCAATGTCCTTCGCATCGCACGGCAAGAATAAATATCCAGGACGATGTCCCTTTTGTTCGGTTCCCAGCAACGCGAACACAGTGAGGCGTTAAATTTGCCAAATGCATTTTCTCTTTTCTGACCTTAATGGGAGCACATATTTATTCTACAGCCAGGCCATGCTGCTGTTTCTTTTCTTTGGTGCATTAGTAAAGTATGAAACAGTCACAGTCAACCTCAAAAAAGCAATGTCAGAATCCTTGCCAAAAACTCTTGCCACGTTTTTGCTGACTCACTCTGGCGAGGTTATCCCAAAGTGGGGGCTAAGGTAACGAAAAGGTGCTCGAACAGCAAAAACTAAGGAGGATGAATTCAACAGCAGAGTCAATCCTACCAGACTCCCCACTGAGACTTTCCTCCGTCCACCGATGGTGGCAGAGCTTCAACCTGGCTGCTATATGCATATTATTCGCCTTGGTGGCCCTTACAGAAGCCGGGAATATCCTCACCATAGCGGCTGTTGTAAAGTTTCCCAACCTGAGAAAGCGCCGATACATGCTGATCACGAGTCTGGCAGCTGCAGATATATTGGTGGGAGTCTCCTGGTCTTTCTTCATTCTCTCCGACGTCTATCCTCTCTGGTGTTTTAAGTCCCTTGCCAACACCATTGAGCTGATGGTGATCACCTTTCCGGCGGCGGTTTCGCATCTACACATCCTCCTTATGGCGATAGACAGGTGTATAGCCGTGCTGTTCCCGCTGAGGTATGAAACGTGGATGAGCAAGACTCGTACCCACTATGCCATAGCTGGGGTTTGGCTGGGAGGACTGGGTTACGTTCTTATTTTTCTCCCCAGGGCGTGGCAGAAAACAGGAGAAGACTGTGTGTATGACCAGATCATGCCGCCATATGCCACGCTAACACAGCTAGGTCTGTATGTAATAATACTCTCCGCCATAGTTATCATATACAATCGCATTAGCCGCACAGCAAAGCGTCATACGACAAGAACGGGAAACACTGTGTTCGCAATACACCAAACTAGAGACTCACCTGCTGACGACAAGACGGTTCAACCCAAAAGTAGTCGAGTGTCCACCCCCAAGGCTACCAAGTTCATGATTATCGTTATTGTTACATACCTGGGAACAAGTTGTTTGTACTTTATGGTTGCTTTGGCAGAAGTCTTCAAGCCGCTGCTGGCGACCTCTGCCATGGCTTGGCATGTTTCCCTTCGGGTCGCCCATTCCTTCCTGCTGCTAAATTCTTGCCTCAACGTTTTCATCTATGCAGCTTGTATAGCCGATTTCCGAATAGCCTTCAAGACAATGTTGTCTGTTCCAGCGGAAAATAATAAAGTCACTCCGTTTAAGTGATGGACTATATTTTAACACAAACGAGGCTATTAACTCTTGGCACCCTACATTTTCCGTGGCGAAGCGAAATTACAGCATATATTTTAAACTGCACTCATAAAGGTTTGGTAGTTATCATGGCCTCGACTATGTAGTAGGGTGTACATTGGGCAGGCCTAACAGGTACGTTCTGTTCTGTAACGTCAATACCAAATAAATTAAATTAAAAATTATTATTAAATTAAAAATTATTATTCAAGTTATTTATCCCGATATTGGTCTTCCATAAAAATCAAAAGGGAACATTTGCAATTTTCTTAATGGATGTAATGGATATATCGTCATGATAGTGGCTGGTTATGTTGCGTCCATGACTGCCACCGGCCAGTAAAAAGCTTCAAAGAATGTTCAAATACTTGTCTGAATTCGGTTTAAACCATGCAACTGCGCTGCATATCCTAAACATAAAGCAGAAATTTCATCCCATTTATTTTTTTTTCCATTTACTAATAGACATATCGTGCAAAGGACATAATTACATCGGCAATTGTTGACATGATGACATCGCATCTAACGTTGTCCACAGCTCATACAGGTCAAGAGAATCTGACATACATATATGTGTCACAGCCGTGTTGTTGTTTCGGGTTTTTTTCCTGTTTCCGCTTAAGTTCCTTTGGAATATCTAATTAATGCTAATATTGTTTCTCGAAACAATCGGTCATTCCGTAATTACCCAGTTATTCGTCTGGTGACATTTAGTGTTCACGCTATTGTCCTGCTGAAGATCGTGCACCACCACTCCGCAAGAGACAACATAGTACACGTTCGTAGGCTTCCTTGAATTCAGACAAATAACACGAGTAGATGAATACATTTACAGCAGAATTAGAGAATCCAAAAATCATGGCAATATATTCTACGATTTTCCACGGTCCCCACAGATACAGCCTTGGCTGAATTACAGCTGCTGTCCTGATCGCGAAGAATGCTGTCCACGTGACTAAATATGCACCAATCGCAGCTGTGATGAATCTTGGTGCTTTTCCCCTATTTGGATTTTTCTCATTTTTCACTCGCTGCTCTATTTGTGCAGCGCTTCCGGTATTGTTTTTGTCGCTGTTCATTGGAGAGGCATGTATCTTCCTGGCGTGATGTCTGGCCACTCGAAACACGCGGCTATAAGTCACAAGAACTGTTAGGACTATAAGCACGAACATCGTGAACTGACTCCAGTTAACATATGCTGGCGATGTGCTAAACCCACCGCAGTTAATGTCTTCACTATCCTCCCAGCCCCATGCTAGACATGTCATTGCATAAGCAACCCCTGATATCCAAATTCCAGCTATGGCGACACGTGTTCGCTTGACAGTGATCCACATAAGATACTTCAAAGGAAAGACTATGGCCAAGAATCGGTCGAGCGACATGGCCAAGATGTGTGCATGGGACAAGAACAGGGCAAACGACAGCAGCATCAGTATAAGTGTCCCACCCAGGTAATTCACACACCAGATGCTCTCATATTCTGTTAGAAGACGAAGAGCTATGCCGATTCCGCCCAGGGAGTCCGCGGCGGCCAGGCTTGGTATGATGAGGAAATTCTGCTTACGAAGAGACTTGTATTTGATGACCACAATAATTGTCAAGATGTTCCCTACCTCTGTGACCGCAATCAGGATCCCTGTCACTACAGTATGAGCCACCAGAAAGGGCATACTGGACCAGTTGTCTTCCGTACCGTGATGTGTGGTGTTCATTGTTTACGCTGGTACCATACAGTACTTGGACTTGGAAGAATGCAATAAACTTTAGGTTTGATCTCTAGTTATAACTAACCCGGTAAGCTATGGGATTCGGTGCTGATGCACAGATAAATGCGAGGACCATGGGTCCTGAACTTCGTCCATGTATAACCCTATGGTATTGGTTATAGAGAAGTAGAAAGCTTCAACATTTCAAAAGAAAAATGAAAACCATGCAAGAAGTTACTACTTACATGTTTAAAGATTAATTTTCCGTATGATGGCTGAGGGCCAACAAAACTGAAATGGCTTTTTAATTATGAATATCTATCCCGGATCTGGATCAGTTGTGATGATACAAATTGTACTCAGCAAATTCTACTTTCTCGTAAAATTTCAGTTTGGGGAGATAAGAAAATTTTACGGGAATGCTTTGTTTTGATTTACAGACAGACGGATTGCTTATCACTACGCACCCTTCGTTACAAAGTTGTTGTCTGTGCAAATGATAAAAAGCAAACCCAATAAACAAACTGTTTTACGTCTGAAAGACCGCTATTGGAATGAGCTGTGAAGGACACAATAGCGATCTGTCCCTCTTGCCTTTGTTCTCCATCTGCGTCATTGTAACATGGCGTTTTCTCCGTCTGCTCTTGGTGAATAACCGGGGCATTAGCACCAGTATAAGCCTTTATCCAAACAGAAAAGCCAAATTGCGGTAAATTGAGCGACACTGTTTTATTCCATAACAAAGGGTCGAAGCTGACAGCGTATGCCTACACAGAAGCCCAAGGAAGTAATTGGCGGAATATCACGTTTAAGCAAAGAGTAACCTCGCTGTGTTTATGATGATTGTTTTCAAGCGTCAAACTCTATAGTAACGGTAATGCAGCTTACTTTTGGCAAATTTCGCCTAGTCGATAAGATTTTAAAAAGCACCAGAACACTATGTGAACACTAACCGTGGAAAAGTTAAATTGTCTGTGTATATGTAATGATCTCCTTAGTGATGCCATTTTGGGGGGAGGGGGACAGGGTGTTCTATGCAGCTGCCATCTTGTTACATGTTTATTAATATGTAGCTTTTTCTTGTGACGTATTTCGTGTGGCGCTCTTGGAAAATAGACGTTTTCAATCAATCCGAGATGTGTTAACTAACTTCATAGTTAATTTGTGAGTTTTAATAAAAACAATAAGGTAATGAGGTAACAGTTCATTTGTGTTGCCAAGTGCATTCCCTCTCGCTATAGTTGTGATTTATATAGAGCTGTAAAGAGTAAACACCAAAGAAAACAACATAATGTACTGTAAAAGGCCATTGCGCCCGTCAATGGCAATTCCGTGTATGTCCCTATGCCAGTTCTGTGTACTATATGATATTTAGATATCAGGAAAATCGACATTGCTTCCATTACGCTAATGTTCGTGTAACATGTCCGCTTGCCATATGTCAAGGAAAGATGCATCTACCATTATGCCAGAAGGCAAATACAGACAAAAAGGAAGACTATATAAAATGCACATTGTCTCCAGGAATAACATACATCTACAGTATTTTGGACACATGCTTTATATTAATGAAACTATATATACACTAGTAAAACATTGAAATTGCATTAAAATGAATGCCACCGACATGTCTGCGGTTGACCCCTTTGCCGAAGGTTCTCCTGTCCACATCTGGTGGCGGAAATTCACACTGGCAACCGTTTGTATCCTGTACGTATTAGTAGCGCTTACATTGGCTGGGAATGGCCTTACCATAGCTGCCGTTGTTAAGTTCCGGAATCTGAGAAGGCGACGCTACATGTTGATCACCAGTTTGGCAGTCACGGATGTCTTGGTTGGAGCTGCCTGGGGATTCTTCATTCTAGCAGAAGTCGATCCCCAGTGGTGTTCCAGTGTGCTAGGAAACACCATTGAGCTGATGGTGACCACGTACCCAACACTGGTGTCACATCTGCATGCCCTCTTGATGGCTATAGACAGGGCTATAGCCGTCATGGCACCCTTCAGATACATACGCTGGATGAGTAGGAATCGCATAAAGCTAGCTATAACGAGTGTGTGGATTGTGGCAAGTATATACGTCCTGACTATGTTGCCCTGGGGATGGTACTACACTCTAGAAGAATGCTCGTATAACCAATTCTCACAGGCATATGCCGTGTCCACACAGCTCGTGCTCTATATATCGGCTGTGTGTACCATGATCGTTATGTACACTCGTATAAAGCGAACCGTGAAACTCCAAGCGGAGGCCATAAATGCCTTAAGCGCAGTGCCAACAGTGCAACAGCTAAGCGGTTCCTTTGACGACACACAAACTGATAAAACGAAAAGACCCAATGCAAATGGACACAGTGTCTCCACTTACAAGGCCACGAGATACATGGTCGTGGTGGTTGGTGCATATCTAGCGACATGGACATTGTATTTCCTGCTTGGCTTGATTGGAGCAATTAGTCCCCTGACGGCATCGTATAGCATCACGTGGCACGTCTTACTGCGAGTGGCGTTTTTCCTGATGCTGCTCAACTCCTGCATAAACATTCTCATCTATGCAGCATACATCACAGAATTCCGTACAGCTTACAAAGATTTGCTGAGTTGTGCATCAAGGAAAAACACGGTTACTCCACTGGCTTGACCGCTGCGCACGACAAGTATCTGGGCGTGATATCTGTGAGAGGGATATCTGTGGGCGTGATATCTGTGGGAGGGATATCTGTTTGAATGTTTGCCTATTTTTTGTCCTTTGCCAGGGGCAGAATGTGGGGATTTGCACTTCAGCCCTTTGTGACATATTTCTAAAAAAAGGCATCGGAGGTGACTGAAAATATAATTGATAATTGTTAAGTGGAAGATAATGTACGCTCACCCCGCCCGATATAAGACTTATCACGCCGAGTGCCACGAGGCGTGATAATTCTTATATCGGGTTAGGGGTGGGCGGCATTATCTCACATACATACCGAGTCTTTGTAACTGCAATTCCCCACTGAAATGCCCCTAAAATCGAGTAGATAGGTCCTGTATCGTCATCTAGAGAGGTTTATGAGAAATCGACTCTTCCATGCAAATGACTGATTGCTGCATACATTATCGGCGCACTGAGAAATTCGAGTTGTGTATTGTGACTTGAGTCTGTTTACCAGACAGCTGCTTGCTTGATTAATACTCACTCTTTCGATCTGTT